>ERZ772930.453-NODE-453-length-13097-cov-3.65496_pt1 | contig 13097 bp, 10 predicted proteins | sample MGYA00511685_ERZ772930 | MGnify/ENA primary metagenome ERZ772930 (study PRJEB29015, sample SAMEA2738053) | human oral metagenome | biome: human oral; feature: human-associated habitat; material: saliva | place: China | collected 2226 ... | reverse complement strand
CCGTTACGCTCTTATCGCTAAAGTCGATCTTGCCGTTGGCATCTACGGTTACGTTCTCAAGAAGAGCATCACGACGGATTGCATTGTAAATGTCGGGTTCGCTCTCCTTGCTCAGATTAATTACCTTGGCATAGCAACCACCTTCGTAGTTGAAAACGCCATCATCGTCCCAGCCGTGTTCGTCGTCGCCAATGAGCTTGCGCTTGGGGTCTGTAGAGAGCGTTGTCTTACCGGTACCCGAGAGACCGAAGAAGATGGCCGTCTCCTTACCATCCAGGCTCGTATTGGCAGAGCAGTGCATAGAGGCGCGGCCACTTAGCGGATTGAGGTAATTCATATAAGAGAACATACCCTTCTTCATTTCACCCCCATACCAAGTATTGAGGATGATCTGCATCTTTTCGGTGAGGTTAAATACTACAGCTGTCTCGCTATTCAAGCCGAGTTCTTTGTAGTTTTCTACCTTAGCCTTGGAGGCATTCAGGATTACAAAGTCGGGCTCTCCAAAGTTGGCGAGCTCTTCGGCTGTGGGGCGAATGAACATATTCGTCACAAAGTGAGCTTGCCAAGCCACCTCCATAATGAAACGGAGTTTGAGGCGAGTATTCTCATTGGCGCCGCAGAAAGCGTCTACAACAAAAAGTCGTTTGTTGGAAAGCTCTTTGGTAGCGATCTTTTTGAGTTCAGTCCAAGCCTCGGGAGTGATGGGTTTATTATCGTTTTTGTACTCGTCGCTCGTCCACCAAATGGTATCGCGAGTTGTATCGTCCAAGACGAAGAATTTATCCTGAGGAGAGCGCCCTGTGTAGATACCTGTCATCACATTAACCGCACCCAGCTCGGTGAGTTGGCCCTTTTCATAGCCCGTAAGCTCGGGTTTCATCTCCTCGGCAAAAAGCGTGTCATAGGAGGGATTATACAATACTTCTACGGGATTGAGGATATTGTACTTGCTAAGATCTATTTTACTCATAATCTGATTTTTATAAATTGAGAATTGTTTTATTTGTCGAAGTCAGCCAAACGCATATCGCCCTTCTCGGCAATGGCATGATGGAAGGCGAAGCAGGCTTTCAGGTCATGCGGGGTTTGTCCGTATTTCGTACGCTCTAGATATTCGTTGAGCAGCGGACGATAGTCGGGGTGTACACAGTTGTCTATAATGCAACGAGCACGCTTGCGAGGCGACAAGCCTCGCAGATCGGCAATCCCATATTCCGTTATAATTACCTTCACAGAGTGCTCACTGTGGTCGAGATGCGACACCATGGGCACAAAGGCACTGATCTTGCCATCTTTTGCCGTGGAGGGCGTGGTGAAGATAGAAAGATAGGCATTACGTGTAAAGTCGCCCGAGCCACCGATACCATTCATCATGCGGGTCCCATTTACGTGGGTAGAGTTAATATTGCCGAAGATGTCGGCTTCGAGGGCTGTATTGATGGTGATAACCCCTAATCGGCGCACGATCTCCGGGTTATTAGAATACTCCACGGGGCGGAGCAACAACTTGTCTTTGAAGAAGTCGAGATTGCTGTATATTTCTTGGATTACAGAGCGACTTACCGATAGAGAGCAACCACTGGCAAAGCGAACACGCCCCTTTTTCATCAGCTCAATTACCGAGTCTTGTATCACCTCTGTGTAAACCTCGAAAGAGGGAATACCCTCATTATCGCCAAGAGAGCCAAGCACGGCATTTGCCACATTGCCCACACCGCTTTGTACCGGTAGGAACTCTTTGGGGATGCGTCCGGCCTCCAACTCGGTTTGTAAAAAGCGAGCCACGTTTTCGCCGATAGCCTTAGTCACATCATCAAGAGGGGTAAAGCTCCCCTCGTCGTTGGGTTCGCTGGTCTCTACGATGGCCACAATCTTGTCGGGATCCACCTTAATAAAGGGTTGACCTACCCGATCACTCGGCTTATAGATAGGCAACTCTTTGCGATAAGGAGGGTCAAGAGGCTCTGCAATATCATGCATTCCCCGAATGGCAGCCGGGTGACGATCATTGAGTTCGACGATTATTTTCTTTGCCAAATGGCATATAGTGGGCAAAATCCCCACACCGGAAGTAGGAACAATTTCCCCCTCAGGCGTAACCTCAGCAGCCTCTATAATGGCCACATCTATATCCCCATAAAAACCATAACGCAGGTCTTGTGCAAGGGAAGACAAATGCAAGTCTGTATAGTCTGTTTCTCCAGAATTGATCAGAGTTCTAAGGTCCTTATTTGATTGATACGGGGCACGAAAACGCACCGCCTTGGCACGCGCGAGCATCCCATCGAGGCGATCTCCTGTAGAAGCTCCCGTAAAAACACCAATCGAAAAGGGGCGCCCCGCCTTATGTTCTTCTTCTGCACGTGCGGCAATTGCTGCGGGCACAACTTTGGGGCACCCGGCAGGAGTAAATCCACCAAAGCCCACATTAAAACCATCTTGAACGAATGCTGCCGCTTCTTGGGCAGTCATCTTTTTTTTCTCCATAGCCTAACTTTCCTATATATCTCCCCTCGAGGGGGAACTTTTTTAGCTACGCTCTTAGTAACTATATTCTATTTCTATGCGCTCTCTTTCGTACATTTGTAACCGAGTATGAGCATTCAAAGATACATAGTATTCAGCAAAGGCTCTCTATCCAAGGCCAATTATTTTCTCTTTGAGCCCTGCCAGAGAGGTAAAACGTGGCATTTTGTTCTGTTTTTCATGGCTTTCCTATCTCAGGAATACTTTCTAAGAGGGTTCCCTATAAAGATCAAAAGGGCGAACTTCCCAGCTCACCCTTTCGACATAACCAAAACCTTAACTATGAAAAATCTTACTTTTCCACTGCAAAGGTAGCAACTTTTTCCAAACCAACAATAGTATTGGTGTGAAAAAAGCTCTCCTATAAATTAAATATAACATCACCCTATTAAGAGTCTTTCAAAATGCAAAAAGACGAATCTCTCCAGACTACAAAGAAGATCCATATAGAGACCTATGGTTGCCAAATGAACGTGGCAGACTCCGAAGTCGTTGCCGCAATCATGGAAACTGCAGGTTATGAAATGAGCGACTCTCCCGATGATGCAGATGCGATTCTCATTAATACTTGTAGCGTAAGAGAGAATGCCGAAAAAAAAGTTCTCAACCGACTTGAGCATTACAATCAACTCCGTCGTAAACATGGCAAACCCTCTATAATAGGAGTGCTGGGCTGTATGGCAGAGCGTGTACGGCAAGAACTGATAGAGAAGCACGGAGCTGACATTGTGGCAGGTCCCGATGCGTACAACGATCTCCCCAACCTCTTCGCTGCCGTAGAAACCGGCGAAAAGGCCATTAATATAGATCTATCCCGCACAGAGACCTACCGAGATGTGATCCCGATCAAGCTCGCCGGACTCCACATCACCGGCTTCGTTTCCATCATGCGCGGATGCGACAATTACTGCACCTATTGCATCGTTCCCTATACCCGTGGACACGAGAGAAGCCGTGAGGTAGAGAGTATCTTGCGAGAGATCGATCACATGGTAGAGCTGGGCTACCGGGAAGTAACCCTCCTTGGGCAGAACGTAAATTCATACCGAAGAGAGGCGGCAACGCCCGATGCTCCTCCATTCGACTTTGCGGATTTGCTGCAGGCCGTAGCAGAGCGTGCTCCTAAGATGCGCATCCGCTTTACAAGCCCTCACCCCAAAGATATGAGCGACAAAACCATCGCTGTGATGGCTCGTTATCCCAACATCTGCAAGCAAATACATCTACCCGTACAGAGCGGGAGCAACCACATCCTCAAGCAGATGAAACGCAACTACACCCGGGAGTGGTACCTCGACCGCGTGCGAGCTATCCGAGAGGCCATGCCCGAGTGCAGCATCGGCACCGACATGTTTTGCGGCTTCTGTGGCGAGAGCGAAGAGGACTTCCAAGAGACGCTACGACTGATGCAAGAGGTCGCTTTCGACAGTGCTTTCATGTTTAAGTACAGCGAACGCCCCGGCACATTCGCCGCCAAACACCTCCAAGACGATGTACCCGAAGAGACCAAGATTCGCCGCCTCAATGAGATGATTGCTCTACAAAATGAACTGAGCCTCGCTTCCAACAAGCGTGACATCGGGAAACGTTTTGAGGTGCTTGTGGAGGGCACAAGCAAGCGATCTCGAGAAGAACTCTTTGGACGCACATCACAGAATAAGGTAGTAGTATTCCCCAAAGAGCAGGCTCGTATTGGGCAATTCGTACTCGTAGAGGTGCACGATGCCACCAGTGCTACGCTGCTTGGAAAAGAGGTGCATACGCCCCAAAAGGAACTATCGAATACCCCCTAAATTGACCTTTAGCTATGAGCATTTCCTTCTCCGAGTATAGTATTACTGAGTTTGTCCGTTGGGCAGATTACCTAGGCACCTTTGCCTTTGCCATCAGTGGTACACGTCTGGCTGCCGCCCACAGATTCGACTGGTTTGGCGCATTCGTTATCGGACTTGTAACCGCCGTTGGGGGAGGTACTATCCGTGATCTTATGCTCGATCTCCCCATATTTTGGATGACCGAACCCTCTTACATGCTCATTGCTACCCTAGCGCTGTTTGTTACCATAGTGCTCCGCCATTGGCTCGTACGCATCAACAACACCGTATTCATCTTCGACGCCATCGGCTTGGGGCTCTTCACGGCCGTAGGCGTTGCCAAGAGTTTGCATGCCGGACTACCTTGGTGGATTGCCCCTGTAATGGGTACTGTAACAGGCTCTTTTGGCGGGATTCTGCGAGATATCCTTATCAACGAAGTTCCCCTTATCTTCCGTAACGACTTCTACGCCATGGCTTGCGTGATAGGCTCTTTTGTCTACCTTGGCATACTATACTTGGGTTGGTCTGTCCCTGTTGCCCAAGCGGCAACAGCCCTCACCGTAATGATCTTGCGAATCCTTGCAGCGCACTTCCACTGGAGTATCCCCGCGCTAAAACCCCATCTAGACGACCCAACATCTAAGAAATAATCAACCCATATCCCCCTTATTATGAGCAAAAAGAAAATCCTTTTACTCCTCGTGAGTTTTATTACAGTTCTCTGTAGTAGCCAACAATCCTTGGCACAGATCAAACTCACGCCCTTGGACGAAAACGCCTTCGCACAGAGCAATCTTCAACTCGTGCTTGACGGTAACAAAGAGGTTGCCCTACTCTCCAAAGAGTGTGTTGTACTCAATGGGAAAGCAGAGATCATGCAACTCGTTTACCTCCCCAAAGCAGATCGTACGATAGATTTCTCTCAAGCCTATATTGTACTAGGCGAAGTTGGGATAATTAAATTTTTGGAAGATGGAACTGTCACCGCCTACCTTCTTGATCAAACGGGGCGAGATGGGTTCTTTATTTCCAAAGATGGTCAATGCGGTTATACTCCCATACCCGATGCAAAAGATGCTACCCTACGCCCCTATATCCTAGAGGATAAACGTGGAGAAGAAATGGAAACTTATGCTCTAGTAAAGCTCGGAAGTAAAATATGGATGCGCGAAAACCTACGCACCGCCCTATTCCAAGATGGTACTCCCATCAAGACCGGCCTTGACAAAAAAGAGTGGGAAGCCACAAAGGCTCCGGCCGTAACTTACTACGATGGTGATGCCTCTAACCGCACCGCAATGGGCGCACTCTATAACTGGTATGCCGTAACTGAGACTACGACACCACTCGCTCCTAAGGGCTGGCAGGTCCCCTCCGCCGATGATTGGAGGGCTGTTGTAAAATACCTTGACCCCAACGGCTTTATGCCCGATGAGTACGACAATCCCTCAATCCTCTCTCTAACCGCCGGAGAGATGCTCAAGAGCAAGGAGGGCTGGACCCACTCGCCCACAGGCAAACCGGAAGACATTGTGGTGGGGAACAACCTATCCCAACTCGACATTAAGCCCTTCGGGAGCACCTCTACGAGCAAGTATTTCAACGGCTATTCGGGCAAGGGGCTACAGGCCTACCTCTGGAGCTGTACACAGAGTGACTACGAAGCCACCAAGGGCGAGTTCTTCAGGCTATTCTGGGATCAGAAGGTGGCAAACTTCTTCTTCGAAGATAAATTCATGGGCTACTCCGTTCGTTGTATCCTGAATGCTCCTATCCAACTTGCAGAGGCACAGCCAAGCGACACCACGGCTCTCACCTTGAATGTAACAACAGCAGGCACACTCGCCTCGCAACTCTCCGACGAACATAAGCAATCGGTGAGCCAACTCACGCTCAAAGGTACGCTCGATGCTCGTGACTTTGCTATCCTACGCCAGCTCCCCAAACTCAACGAACTGACTCTCGAAGAGGTAAAGATCGAAGCCTATCGAGGGGATGGCGGTCCCATAGCCGGAGTCAAAAAATATCCCGAAAACGAACTCCCCGCCGAAAGCTTCAAGGGGAATGTTACACTATCCTCCTTCAAAGCAACGGGAGAGATCAACTCTCTAGGTGCTAATTGCTTCGAAGGTTGTGCTCGTCTAAGTCAAGTAGTACTCCCAGAAGCTCTTACCGAGTTTAACGGAAGCAACTTTAAGAACTGTACATCCCTTCAGACTCTCACACTGCACGATGGCATCACAGATCTTGGAGCTTCTACCTTCGAAGGCTGTAGCTCGCTCGCTAGCATTACACTTCCTAGAGAGATAGAAGAACTTGGCGACTCGCTATTCAAGGATTGTAAATCGCTCGCCTCTATAACCATCCCCAATAGCGTCACCTCTATCGGCATGAGCACCTTTGAGAACTGCTCTACACTGACACAAATCGAGATACCCGATGCCATAGAGACCCTTGGCATGTTTGCTTTCCAAGGCTGCACGGCACTACAGACGGCAACCCTCGGCAATGGAATCACCGAAGTAGACTATGGGACATTCCTCGGAGACTATGCCCTCAAGAGCGTAACACTACCCAATAATCTGGAGACGATCGGGGCTTTTTCGTTCCAAGGATGTACGGCACTAAAGACTCTTACAATACCCCAAAAGGTGAAGAAGATTGCCAATGGGGCCTTCCGTAGTACAGCTATTAACTTCACCCTTCCCGAGGGGTCTCTATTTGAAGTAAAGGACGAAATGCTCCTCAGCAAAGATGGGAAAACGATCTACTACGTACCCAATACTTTCAGAGGCGAAGTGGTAATTCCCAACGGCATAGAGACCATCAATGGAGCTGCTTTTGCCGACTGCAAGGGCGTATCTAAGGCACATCTTCCGGCTTCCATCCGTGAGATCAAACTCATGGCATTTGAGAATACATCGCTTTATCAGCTGACCCTTGATGTTGTAAATCCCTCTGATATAAAACTTGGAGAAGATGTTTTTGGTAAAACGATGGACTACTCCCGCTGCGAACTCTTCGTTCCCGAGACTTCAGTAGATGCCTATAAAGCGACTGAGCCTTGGAATCTCTTCGACATCAAAGCCGCTACGGCTCTCACATCTCCTACTTCGGAATTCTTCCAAATTAGCCTCGAAGGGCGTACTTTGCAGCTCTACACAGCACAACGCACTATCTTCTCACTCTCCTCTATGCAGGGAGAAAAGCTCCTCCAAGGCTCTCTACAAGTAGGCAGCAACCCAATAGAGACCGCACAATTACCCAGCGGGGTTTACCTCCTGAGTGTAGGAGAGAATAACCAACTCATCCTACTACCCTAAGACGGCTCCTTGAGCTAAACGGATAAGCCCTCTGCCCTCCGGCCTTGTGAGTGCAGGGGGCTTTCTCTATCCCGACCTCCCCTTCGGATAAAAAGAAACCGCCCAAGGATCACTCCTTAGGCGGCTTCGAAAAGTCTTCTATCTCACCCATAGAGGGGAGAGAGTCTTACTTTACGCTGGCAGAGAGCTTACGGCGTTCTTTGATACGTGCTGCGCGACCCATACGATCACGGAGGTAGTACAACTTAGCACGACGCACCTTACCATGCTTTTCTACTGTGATGTTTTCGATAAAGGGGCTATCGTAAGGGAAGATACGTTCTACACCTACTTCGCCAGAAATCTTGCGAACGGTGAAACGACGCTTATCACCATGACCACGGAACGAAATAACCGTTCCACGATACTTCTGGATACGCTCTTTATTACCTTCTTTGATGCGATACTCAATAGTAATAGTATCCCCAATGGTAAACTTAGGATGCTCTTTACCCGACTTAAACTCGTCGTTGACCAACTTAATGAAGTCCATACACTCTTTCTTTTTTAATTAGTACTCTTACCAAACGCAATGTAACGAGCTGCAGAAGAAGTGCTTCCACTAATAAGAGGAGCCTACCGTCTCGCCAGAGATTGCGCAAAGCCCTGCAAAGGTACAACATTCCAACCAAATAATTATCCTAGAGAGAGAAAAGGTCCGAGAGAATTCCCTACTTTTGTAAAAGGAACAAACTAGAAATACAACCTAACATCATGAGCAAATTTAGAACTATTATCCTTGGAGGGATTTTCGCCTCCACTCTGCTACTAACGAGCTGTAGCACACTATTGAGTCTGTCGGATTCGTACACCTTCACTAAAGTAAAGCTTGGTATGACTCGCGAAGAAGTCTATAAGCAAACACGCTTGCGCCCCATAAAGGTTGCCAAGCACCTTGACAAGGATGGCTCGGAAATAGAAATTTTTTATTTCAAGACTCTGATGAACGAATGGGATAAAACTGCAGCCCACATCTATGCCAACCAGCGACTCGTGTTTCGCAACGGCAGACTTATTGCCGTGGAACAGGGAGATGAACAAATCGTGTATAAGCAAATCCCCAATAATGGAATAGGGATCTCCGTTGGGATTGAATAGGGAAACAGCCTCCCCCCTTCTCCCATAGAGGATAAAAAAGAACCCTCTCCTACCGCAAGTGGTAAGAGAGGGCTTTTTCTTGTGTTAGGCTCAAAACTTAGTTTGCACCAAGGAATCCAAGAAGTACCCCGGCGGCAAGAGCCGATCCGATAACCCCGGCTACGTTGGGACCCATGGCATGCATGAGCAGGTAGTTGGTGGGGTCGTACTCAAGCCCTACTATCTGAGAGATTCGAGCCGAGTCGGGCACTGCCGATACCCCGGCATTACCAATAAGAGGATTGATTTTGCTCCCTTTCTTCAAGAAAAGATTCATCACCTTTACAAAGAGCACTCCCGCACAGGTGGCAATTACGAAGGAGAGAGCACCCAGCCCGAAGATCTTAATCGAATTGAGCGTTAGGAACTCCGTTGCTTGTGTTGAGGCCCCAACCGTTACCCCAAGTAGGATGGTAATGGTGTCGATAAGGGGCCCCTTGGCCGTATCGGCAAGGCGTTTGGTCACACCACTCTCCTTGAGCAAATTACCAAAGAAGAGCATACCCAAAAGAGGAAGCCCCGAAGGTACCAAGAAGGTTGTAAGCAAAAGGCCTACAATGGGGAAGATAATCTTCTCTGTTTTAGAGACGGCACGCGGAGGCTTCATTCGTATCAAACGCTCCTTCTTTGTAGTAAGAAGGCGCATGAAGGGGGGCTGAATAATCGGTACCAATGCCATATAGGAGTAGGCAGATACCGCAATAGCTCCCATAAAATGAGGGGCGAGCTTAGACGAAAGGAAGATAGCCGTAGGCCCGTCTGCCCCACCAATGATACCAATAGCCCCTGCTTCGTTGGGAGCAAAGCCCCAAAGGAGAGCAAGCATATAGGCCCCAAAAATACCAAACTGAGCCGCCGCCCCAATGAGCATGAGCTTGGGATTGGAGATAAGAGCCGAGAAGTCGGTCATCGCTCCGATGCCCAAGAAAATAAGAGGAGGATACCAGCCCTGCCGCACCCCTTGGTAGAGGATATTGAGCACAGAGCCCTCTTCGTAAATACCGATCTGTAAACCTGCATCCTTAAATGGGATATTGCCGATGAGCATACCAAAGCCAATGGGGATTAGTAGTAGGGGCTCAAATTCGTAGCGAACGGCTAAGAAAATGAAGAGAAGCCCTACAGCCAGCATCACCCAATGCCCGGTGGTAGCATTAGCGAAACCTGTAAAGGAAAAGAAGGTCTCAAGATTATCGACGAGGAAACTACCGAAACCCATGATTGTTGTTACGTTTTATTTATACTAATGCTTGTGCTTAGCCAATCACGACAATGTCTGTACCCTCGAGTATTGACTCTCCTTTTTGTACTTTGACTTCGAGCACCTTACCTTCGCGATCGCTATTGATATTGTTTTCCATCTTCATAGCCTCTAGCACAGCTACTTTCTGACCCCGTTTTACAACGTCGCCCACCTGTACTACCACATCAAGAATCACCCCTGGCAGAGGAGCCTTGATACCGCCCTTGCTACCGCCTCCGGCAGAGGGAGCCGAAGCCTTAGGAGCCGAAACTACCGGAGTTACTCGCTTCACTACAGGACGAGGTGTCTCTTTTTTCTCTGTAAGCAGTTCTACTTGGTAGGTAGTGCCATTTACCTCCACTTCTGCCTCTTTTTCTTCGAGTTTATTGAGCTTAACGGCATACTCATTGCCGTTGATTTTGTATTTGAATTCTTTCATTTTTCAGGTTGTCTATCTCTCTAATAATGATTTCAAATCCCCTTGATGGAGGGAACGCTACGCACGATCTGACTTTTGAGTGCCCAAGCTGATGCGACGGAGGATCTCCGTATGGTAAGGCGCATATCCGTAGTATCGTGCATATAATCTGCAAGAGACTCCGTAAGAGCCAAACCAATCGCGGCAAGCACTTCTGGAGAGGGAGTGGTAGGAGTTTGTTTCATAATAATATTATCTTCCGGCACCTGAAGCGCGACGAGGCACTCCCGAGACGCGCTGATTAAAAGCCTTATTGCTCCAGCCCGAGGGAGCGTGAGAGGATGTATGATCGATGGTTATTACACCACTTTCTTGGTCGTGCATACCACCGGCAGCCTCGTAGAGAGCCATACCAATAGCTACGGCAACCTCGGGAGACATTCCCTTTTTGACAGATACTACTGCACTCTTAGGAGTATTCTCACGCTTGCTATTATGCGCCGAGAGGTATTGAGAAAGTCTCCCCACCCCCTTGAAGCATAGATAAAGAACGGCAAGGCCAAAGAAAACCACGAGCATGGCTGTGATGGTCATCACAATGCCAGAGGGGTCTTCTTCGAGGAGAGCATTAGCCTTAGACTGGCTCTGGGCCCCTAGCGACAGGCTCGAAAGCACTACCGCCGAGGCTAGTATGGAGCAACGTCTTAGTAAACGATCTACTTGCATAATCTCTGTGGAATGGAATCGATTAAAGAGGCAAATTATCGTGCTTCTTGGCGGGGAGGCTCTGACGCTTGGTGCGGAGTTGCTCCAACGCCCGAATGATGCGGAAGCGTGTATTGCGTGGTTCGATCACATCATCGAGGTAGCCATACGATGCCGCCGTGTAGGGATTAGCAAAGGCACGACGATATTCTTCTTCCTTCTCTAGGGCAGCCTTGGCAGGATCTTCTGCGGCAGCCACTTCTTTAGAGAAGACAACTTCTACAGCACCCGAGGGCCCCATCACGGCAATTTCTGCACTGGGCCAAGCGTAGTTTAGGTCGCTACGCATATGCTTCGAACCCATCACAATGTAGGCCCCGCCGTACGCCTTGCGCAAAGTCACCGTTACCTTGGGTACGGTAGCCTCGCCATAAGCATAAAGGAGTTTAGCCCCATGGGCAATTACGGCATTGTACTCTTGACCCGTACCCGGGAGGAAGCCCGGCACATCCACTAGGGTAACAATAGGGATATTGAAAGCATCGCAGAAGCGAACAAAGCGAGCTGCCTTGCGAGACGAGTTGCTATCCAAGCTACCGGCCATCACCTGAGGTTGGTTGGCTACAATACCAGTACTCATACCATTAAAGCGTGCAAAACCCACAATAATGTTGCGAGCGTAATCGGCATGTACCTCAAGGAACTCTCCATTATCCACCACAGCCCCAATCACTTCGTACATATCGTAGGGACGATTGGGCTCATCGGGGATAATCTCGTTGAGGAGATCTTCTTTACGATCTACAGGGTCGGTACACTCTACGAGAGGTGCCTCTTCCATGTTATTTTGGGGGAGATAGCTCAAGAGGCGACGGATAAGCTGGATACCATCCTCTTCGGTATCTACGGCAAACTGAGCCACACCGCTCTTGCCGGCATGTATATCAGCTCCACCAAGCTCCTCTTGGGTTACATCTTCGCCCGTTACGGTCTTTACCACTTTTGGTCCCGTGAGGAACATGTAGCTCGTACCACGCACCATTATATTAAAGTCTGTAAGAGCAGGAGAATATACGGCACCACCGGCACAAGGGCCGAAGATTCCCGATATTTGGGGGATCACACCCGAGGCAAGGATATTGCGTTCGAAGATTTCGCCAAAGCCACAGAGGGCGTTTACTCCCTCCTGAATGCGTGCACCACCCGAGTCGTTAAGTCCGATTACAGGTGCGCCCACCTTCATGGCAAGATCCATCACTTTACAGATCTTCTGTGCGAGCATTTCTCCCAAGGCTCCACCCAATACGGTAAAGTCTTGTGCGAATATATATACGAGTCGCCCATCTATGGTACCACTCCCCACTACTACGCCATCGCCAAAAAACTTCTTTTTGTCCAGACCAAAATTGGTAGAGCGATGGAGGGCAAACATATCGATTTCTTCAAAACTACCCTCGTCTAGCAACATAGCAATGCGCTCCCGAGCGGTATATTTACCCTTGGCATGCTGTGCTTCGATGCGCTTTTCGCCACCGCCGAGGCGAGCCTCTTCGCGCTTAGCGATCAGTTCTCTCGTTTTTTCTAATTGTTGACCCATATAATTATCTCTAAAGTGTTTATTCGTTGTTTTATTTGTCTTTTGCGTCACACAACTCTAGCAATAGTCCGTGTGTACTCTTGGGGTGGAGGAACCCGATATTAAGCCCCTCTGCCCCACGACGAGGCTGTTTGTCTATAAGTTGTACACCCTTTTCTCCGGCTTCGGAGAGGGCAACACCGGCATCGGGAGTAGCAAAAGCGATATGATGAATACCCTCGCCTCGCTTCTCTAGGAACTTGGCAATGGGGCTGTCTTCGCTTGTCGGCTCAAGCAATTCGAGCTTGGT
>ERZ772930.451-NODE-451-length-13209-cov-15.3432_pt1 | contig 13209 bp, 14 predicted proteins | sample MGYA00511685_ERZ772930 | MGnify/ENA primary metagenome ERZ772930 (study PRJEB29015, sample SAMEA2738053) | human oral metagenome | biome: human oral; feature: human-associated habitat; material: saliva | place: China | collected 2226 ... | reverse complement strand
AGAACTTGCGGTCCTGGTGGAGCTTGACGGTCCACAGGGTGTTGTCTTCGTTGGGCTCGATGGACTCGGCGACGTCGAGGACGGCCGTGCCGTCGGCCTCGTAGCGGACGAGCTGGCTGAAGATAGCGGCGAGAATGCGGCCGCCGCCGGTCTCAGCGGTCTGGCCGGGCAGCAGGGCGTTCTGCGGTTCGGAGCCGTTGAGGACGATGGAGTTGCTGGTGGTGGATCCGCCACCACCGGCGCAGGCGGTCAGTGCGAGCGCAGCGGCTGCGGGAATGGCGAGCCATGCCTTCTTCAGGTTCATGGTTACTTCCTCCTGGTTGATGGACGGGACCGGTGGGGTGTGCCCGCGGTCATGTCTCCGAGAGTAGCCCGTCGTGCGTGGAAATATTCGGACGTGTCCATCATGTGCGCATTACATTTTGGTTACAAATGTAAAAAGCAGGTCAAATGATGGTGTGACTCACATAAAACGGTGCGATTGTGGTCATGTTCACACGGCCCCGAGCGGCGCTCGTCAGGACACCAAACCCTTGGAAGCAAGCCAATCCCGGGCGATCGTCGACGCCGACTTCTGCTCGCGGGTGGAGGCGCGGTTCATCTCGACCAGGTCGGAGGGCTCCAGCGCGCCGCTCACGCGATTGATGACGGCGGCCGCCGCATCGTCCACGCGAGCCGAGGCCAGGGGGACGACGTGCGAGGCCAGGAACAGGCCCTTCGGGTCCTGTAGGACCGTGACAGTGCCGTCCGCCAGCGCCGGATCCGAGGAATAGATATTCGCCAGCTGGATGTCGCCATCCCTCAGGGCCTTGACGGTCAGCGGCCCGCCCGAGTCCTCGATCGGTGTAAATGCCACCGTCACCCCGTAAGTCTGTGACAGGCCGGCCGGGCCATACGGGCGAGTCTCCAGCTCCGAATTCCCGCCCAGGGTCACGGGACCCGCGCCCGCCAGGTCGCCGATCGAGGCCAGCGAATGCTCCTGCGCAAACTCCGCGGTCACGACGTAAGAATCCTGGTCGGTCGCCGGCGCCTGATCGAGGGCGCGCAGACCCTGCGGAAGGGCTCCGGTCAGTGCCGTATAGACCTCATCCGCCGAACGGGCGGTCGCGTTGGAATCTAAGTATTGCAATAGGTTTCCCGTGTACTCCGGGAACACGTCAATTGAGCCAGCCTCAATCTCGGGCATGTAGACCTCGCGCTGCCCGATGCGCATCTGCCGATCCACCGTGTAACCGGCGTTCTCCAGGGCCTGTGCGTAGACCTCGGCGATGATCTCGTTCGAGTAGTAATCCTGCGAACCCACGACAATCGTGGACGAGGGCGAGGATCCTCCGTCGAAGGACTGAGCCGACCCGCACGCGGCCAGCACCAGGGTAGAAGCGGCGGCCGCCGCAAGCGTCATCAGCGAGCGTTTCATAGTGACTCCTTAAGTGAGATGTTCCCCGTGTTCGAGCATGAGTGGGTGCGGACGCGCAAGGTGCGGCTCGCGGCAGCCAGCGCCGCATCCGCTATAAGAGCAAGTAAGACAACAACAATCGCGCCGCCAATCATCTGCGCGTAGTCGCGGGTCTTCAGCCCCGCGTAGAGGAAGCGACCCAGGCCGTAGTTCGCTGTGTAGGCCGCCAGGGTGGTCGTCGCGATCACCTGCAGGGTCGCCGAACGCAGGCCGGCCGCGACGAGGCCAGCCGCGTGAGGTGCCTCAACGCCCACAAGGATCTGGCGCTCAGTCAGCCCCATCGATCGTGCCGCGTCCACGGTCGCTCGCGGAGTCGAAGCGATCCCCGAGTAGGTCGCCGACAGGAGCGGCGGGATCGCGAGTACCAGTAGCGCCAGCGTCGGGGCCGCCAGGCCGATGCCCAGCCACAGCCCCGCAAGCGTCAGGACGCCCAGGGTAGGGACCGCGCGGGCTGCGCCCGACGTGCTCACTAGCCACCGGCCCCTGCCCGTGTGCCCTATCCACGTGCCCAGCGGCAGAGCAACCAGCGTCGCGAGCGCGACAACGAGGATGGTCAGGCCCAGGTGCTCGGCGCTTCGGGCGAGAATTCCCGATCCGCCCATCCAATTCGCCGGGCTCGCCAGCCATGCCAAGGCGTCAAGAAGAAGGCTCATGCGAGTCCCCTCCTTGCCCACGGGGTCAGCGCCCAGCCGATGCCCTGCACGGCCGCGTCCACCGCAAGCGCCACAAGCACCGTCGCGACCAAGCCGACCACGACCTCGGCGGTGATGCCACGCTGAAAACCGTCCGTGAATAGCGTCCCCAGCGAGCGCACACCTATGAATGCGCCCACCGTCACGAGCGACACCGTGGACGTGGCCACCACGCGCGTCCCGGCGACGATGACCGGTGTGGCGAGGGGCAGCTCGACCTCCACGAAGCGGCGGGGCAATGAGTAGCCGCACGCGTTCGCCGCCTGCAGGGTCGCCCCCGGGATCGCGCGGAAGCCTTCGGCCGCCTGACGTACCAGGACCGCCACGCCGTACAGGGTGAGCACCGCGACCATGTTTGCGTTCGAGCGCAGCGCCACTCCGATGATTACCGGAACCACCACCAGGAGGGGCAGGGACGGCACCGCGTACAGGGCCGACAGGGCCGAGAGGATCCAGTCGCCTCGGCGCGAGAACGCAGCCCAGCGGGCGACCGGTACCGAGAGCGCAACCGAGAGGACGATCGCCGGCAGGGCGATCCGAAGGTGCTCCGCGGTCAACTCCCCGATCAGCGCCCAATTCGAGGACAGCCAGGTCACGGGCGCTCCCCCCGGACGTGCTGGGCGCTCCCGCGTGATGCGGCGAAGGCCTCGTCTCCGCCGCGCGCAAGCGTGCCCACCGGGGTTCCCGCCTCGTCTACGACCAGGCCGTCGGGCCCGGCGACGCGCACCGGGCGTGCCGCTCGCGAGGCGCCCACGAAGTCCGCGACAAACGCCGATGCCGGGCAGGTGAGCAGCTCGGCGGGCGTTCCCACCTGCTCGATGCGTCCGCCGCTCGAAAGGACCGCGACCTGGTCGCCCAGGGTGAAGGCTTCGTCCACGTCGTGCGTCACGAACAGAATCGTCGCGCCTACAGACCGCTGAATCTCCTTCAGCTCCCGCTGTAGATCCGCGCGCACGAGCGGGTCGAGGGCGCCGAAGGGCTCATCCATCAGCAGGATGTCCGCCCGATTGGCCAGCGCGCGGGCGACCCCCACGCGCTGACGCTGCCCGCCCGAGAGCTCCGAGGGGTAGCGCTGCGCCATCGTCGTGTCCAGGCCAACCAGCTCGAGGAGTTCGAGGGCGCGCTCGCGCGACTCCTTCTTGTCGACGCCCTCCAGGCGTGGCACGGTCGCGATGTTGTCCGCGACCGTGCGATGGGGGAACAGGCCGCCCTCCTGCAGGACGTAGCCGATCGAGCGGCGCAGGCGCACCGGGTCCTCGTGCGCTACGTCGGCTCCGCGCACGAACACGGTGCCCGAGGTCGGGGTGACCATCGCGTTCACCATGCGCATCAGCGTTGTCTTTCCGCAGCCTGAGGTTCCCAGGAAGACCGTCGTCGAGCCGCGCTCGACGGTCAGGGAAAAATCCTCGACCGCGCGCGTGCCGCCGGGGTAGGTCTTGGAGACGTGGTCGAAGCGAATCATGCGCGCTCCTTGCTGGCCTCGGCGATGAGCGCGAGGATATGCGTGAGCTCATCGCGCTGGGCTGTGGAGAGAGGTGCGAAGAGGCGCTCCTGCTCCTTCTCGACGATCGTGCAGGCCTCTTCGAGGTGCGCCAGGCCCTGGTCTGTCACCGTCAGGATGGTCGCGCGCCGGTCGTGCTTGCACGGGGTGCGGTGCAGTAGCCCGTCGCGGTGGAGGCGGTCGACGAGGCGCGAGGCCGCTCCCAGGGTGATGCCTTGGCTCGCCGCGACCTCCTGAACGCGGCACGCGGGGGTGTCGCGGACCGTTCGCAGGACGAGGTAGCGGCCGAGTGTTAGCGCGTTTCCGGCCTCGGAAAGGGCGGATTCGACCGCGTTCCACGCGCCCGTTTCCGTGTGAATCAGCGCCGTGAATAGCGAGGGTGCACATGTTGCCATGTCCACTACCTTACACGTCAATAATTGACATGTATGGCGTTTGTGTGGGGAAGTTCGTTGACTATTTGACGAGATAGGCGTTCTTGTGCTGTTTGTGAGCGGCCCACAACTGTGTGTGGGGCGTGGTCGGCGGGACTCGGCGCGGTGCTACAGTGCGTGGTATCGGCGAGTGGCAAGCTCCGGGGCCCTCGCTCGACGCAAGTCAGTGCCCAGTCGTGGGTGCGTTTTCCCGGCGCGTGACGCGCATATCGATGAGGAGTGTTAAAGGTGCGGAAACGTCTCTACTCTCTGCTGGATGGTGATGGGGGAGCGGCGATGTGGTGCAGGCGCGTCATGACCGTGCTCATTATCGCCAGCCTCCTTCCCCTGTGTTTCAAGGAATCCAGCCCCGTCCTCGAGACTATCGAGTATGCGTGCGTCCTCGTGTTCATCGCCGACTATCTGGCACGTTGGGCGACGGCGGATCTGAAGCTCAACAAGGGTGCGTTGTCGTTCCTGATCTACCCCTTCACCCCCATGGCGATTATCGACCTGCTGTCGATCCTGCCCGTCTTCAACAGCCTCAACGACGCGCTGCGCACGCTGCGAGTCCTCCGCCTGTTTCGGGCCCTGCGGACGTTCAAGCTCATTCGCTACTCGAAGAGCGCCTCCGCCATCGCCTCCGTGTTCGAGAAAGAGAGGGAGGCGCTGCTCGCCGTCCTCTGCCTGGCCATCGGCTACATCCTCGTCAGCGCCCTCGTCATCTTTAACGTCGAGCCGGAAACCTTCAACACCTTCTTCGATGCCGTGTACTGGGCGGTCGTCTCCCTGACGACCGTCGGCTACGGCGACCTCTACCCCACCTCCGACGTGGGGCGTGCCATAGCCATGATCTCCTCGCTCATGGGCGTCGCCGTCGTTGCCCTGCCCTCGGGCATCATCACGGCGGGCATGCTCGACGAGCTGCGCGGCGAAGGAAGCGCCAGCGACTGATCTGCAGGGACTTTTGTGGCCGCGTGCATCCGTGCTGCCTGCGCCCTCCTCTGAAAACTCGCACGTAATTCTCATCCGGTCACTTTGTAGGTGAGCCTACAAGCGTTGGAAATCCGGCTCTTCATAATTGAGGGTGTAGGTGTTGTGGGCGGGGTTGGGCGTGTCGTGGCTGGGTAGGGGTCGAGGTCTTCCGATGATGGGGGTTCCTACACCGTCCATCTGAAAGACCTCGACATGCCCAATACTACCTTTGATCGCCCCGACCTGAGCGCGTTCACGCGCCTGGATGGCCTGGGCCTGGAGGTGACGGGTCAGCGCATTTGGCCAGACCATGCAGTGTTGGCGTGCCGTATTACGGGTGAGGATCGGTGGTGTCGACGCTGCGGGTGTCAGGGCCAGTCGCGTGACACGGTGGTCAGACGCTTGGCGCACGAGCCCTGCGGGTGGCGTCCCACGATCTTGCATGTGAGCGTGCGCCGCTACCGGTGTCAGGGGTGTGCTCACGTGTGGCGTCAAGACATGAGTCAAGCGGCCGATCCGCGCGCGAAGCTCTCGCGTGCGGCGGTGCGCTGGGCACTGACGGGCCTGGTGGTCCACCATCTGACAGTGGCGCGCGTCGCCCAGGCTCTCGGTGTGTCCTGGAAGAGCCGCCAATACTGCTGTCCTGGCTGAAGGGGCGCGCCTGCTGATCAATGATCCAGCACGGTGTGAAGGCGTGCGTGTCATTGGCGTGGATGAACACGTGTGGCGCCACACCCCCTACGGAGACAAATACGTCACCGTCATCTTGGACTTGACTCCTATACATGACCGTTGCGGTCCCTCCCGGCTCCTGGACATGATTCCGGGCCGATCCAAGCGGGTCTTCAAAACCTGGCTGGCCTCCCAGCCCGACACCTGGCGCAGCCGCATTGAGCTCGTCGCGATGGATGGATTCACCGGCTTTAAGAGCGCCGCCGCCGAAGAGCTCCCAGACGCGAGGGCAGTCATGGACCCCTTCCACGTCGTGCACCTGGCCGGTGATGCTCTCGATGAGTGCCGCAGGCGCATTCAGCAAGAACTTCACCATCGGCGCGGGCGGGCCACGGATCCCCTGTACAAGGCCCGCAGGATGTTACACACCCGCTCCAGCCTGCTCACCCCACGTCAACAACACCAGCTAGCCGACCTGTTCGCCAGCGATTGCCATGTTGCCCTCGAAGTCACCTGGAGCGTCTACCAGAACATCACCTGGCGCCTATCGTGATCCCAACAAAATCCGCGGTAAGGCCCTGATGCAAGCCGAAATCAACACACTGACCTCCACGCGCGTACCGAGGGGCCTCACCGAACTCATCACGCTGGGCAGAACGCTCAAACGCAGAGCCGGAGACATCTTGGCCTACTTCGACCACCCCCACACCAGCAACGGTCCTACCGAAGCCATCAACGGCCGCCTCGAACACCTACGCGGATCCGCACTCGGACTTGCGAAACCTCACCAACTACATCACCCGAGCACTCCTCGAAACAGGAGGATTCAGACCCCAACTACACCCCCAATTATGAAGAGCCGGAAATCCGGGCATTGCACTGACGATGATTGCGGTGCACCGGGGGAATTACGTGCGGAATTATGGGGATAAACGAGGCCGGGGCCCGACCCACCCCTCACCGTGCGGTGAGCGAGTGGCCGAGCCCCGGCCTCGTCAATGAACGCGTCAGATCAGGCGTCAGCCTGCGGCGCGGGGGAGCGGTGGCGCTTCGAGTACGCCTCGCCCTCCAGCTCCGAACCCGACGGCGCGGACGCGGGCGTCGCCGCCTCCAGGTTCGTGCCGCGCAGCTTCGAGATCAGGCGCATGCCGTGGTAGATCAGCAGAGCGGCAGCCGTGCCCAGCGCGATGCCGCCGAAGGTCATGTCGCCCACGACCCACGTGAAGTTTGCGATCGCGACGATCAGGGCGACCGCGGCGGTGTTCAGGTTCACCGGGTTGGAGAAGTCCACGCGGTTCTGCACCCAGATGCGAACGCCCAGCATGCCGATCATGCCGTACAGGACCGTGCCAGCGCCGCCGAGGACGCCCGCGGGAATCGTCGCGATGAGGGCGCCGAACTTCGGCAGCATCGACAGGACCAGGGCGACGCCGGCCGCGATGATGTACGCCGCCGTCGAGTACACGCGGGTCGCCGCCATAACGCCGATGTTCTCGGCGTAGGTGGTCGTACCCGAACCGCCGCCGCTGCCGGCCAGCATCGTGGAGAGGCCGTCCGCGACGAGCGCGCGGCCCGTCAGGTCGTCCATGTTCTCGCCCGTCATTGCGGACACCGACTTCACGTGGCCGACGTTCTCGGCGACCAGGATGAACACCACGGGCAGGAAGAGGCCCAGTGTCGACGGAGCGAAGCTCGGGGCCTGGAACTGCGGGAAGCCAATCCAGGCAGCCTCGCCCACGGAGGAGAAATCAACCTCACCCTGAACGATCGCGGCCACATAACCGATCAGCACGCCGATCAGGATGGAGAGGCGACCGAGGATGCCCTTGAAGAGGACGGTCACGAGGCAGATCGACACGATCGTCACGACGGCCGTGATCGGCCCCTGCTTGACCCAGTTCCACGCGGCGGGCGCCAGGTTGAAGCCGATAAGCGCCACGATCGCACCGGTCACGACCGGAGGCATCGCCGCATCAATCCAGCGCACGCCCGCGAAGTGGACGATCAGGCCGACGAGCGCCAGCGTCGCGCCGGTCGCAATGATGCCGCCCAGCGCGTAGGACGAGCCCATCGACTTCGACACCGCGGTGATAGGCGCAATCAGCGCGAACGAGGAGCCCAGGTACGAGGGCAGACGGCCCGCCGTGATCAGGAAGAATAGAAGGGTGCCGATAGCAGTGAAAAAAAGCGTTGTTGACGGCGGGAAACCTGTCAACAACGGAACAAGGAACGTGGCGCCAAACATTGCGACCACGTGCTGGGCGCCAATGCCAATAGTGCGAGGCCACGACAGTCGCTCGCCGGGGAGGACGACGTCGCCGGGGTTAATGGACGTGCCGTTACCGTGAAGCTTCCAACGGAACAGCGAGGTCTTCGTTTCGCTCATAAGCGTGCAAATCCGATCAGTTGATGGGCGGGATGGCCGTACCGGTCGGGATACCAGGGTAGCGCGTTCCTGAGGTCATCTGTGCATTTCGGTGCCGAAAAACCGCATCCGCAGGCAAAGTGTGGTGGACGCCCCTTTCGATGTGGGATAGTGGACGCATGAGCGCACAGGCACCCCATCCGGCCCCCGCGCCCGGCGGCGCGCCCTCGGGAGTGGCCACCCCGGCCTCGTCCTCCACTGCCGCTCGGGTCGACAATGCCGCGCCCTACCCGGGAGCCGGCACTGGATTCCCCTATGCGTCGGGCGGCACCGATGAACGCTATGGGTATGCTCCTGCCGGCCCCGCCGTCCGAGGCCTTGCCGCGCCGCCCTTCCCCGGAACCGAATACGTCAACATGCACGAGGTATTCGCCGATGGTGGCTATACCTCCCCCAAGCCGATCACTAACCCTTTGGCGAAGACCGCCCTGTGGGTCAGCGTCTTCGCGATCTTCGGCCTGCCGCTCATTGTTGGCGCGGTTCTCGCCGTCATCGCGCTCGTTGAGGCGCAGAAACTCCCCGATCGGATCGGCGCACACGAGGCCGTCGCGGCCCTCATCTATGACGGCATCATGGCGTTCGTATTTGTGACGTTCTATACCATGTAGGCGCTGCTGTGACCGGCTCCATTGGCTTGGATTGGCGCTGTGGGTCGTTTATTGCTTATGATTGTCCGGCACGATGTGCACGGAGGATTCGCCTAGTGGCCTATGGCGCACGCTTGGAAAGCGTGTTGGGTGCAAGCCCTCGGGGGTTCGAATCCCCCATCCTCCGCCACCGGACCCCGGGACCGCTTCAGGTTCCGGGGTTTTTGTGTCCGATGGTCTCGCTTGCGGGGTGCCTTAAGCGCTTGCGTGTGTCCGCGGGCGGCGACCCCTCCGCTGAGGGCCCGCGGCGGGCTTGCAGTCCACCCCAAGAGTCGCAGCGCGAGCCTGTGGGGTTAGTGTCGGCGCGATTGTGACTGGCGCGGCTGCGCGCGAGGGTGGAAAGCGTGTATGCTGGGGGCCGGTCCTCCGCGTGACGGTATCATCCGAACCTCCCCAGGGCAGGAATGCAGCAAGGATAAGGGTGCGCTGCCGGGTGCGCGGAGGATCTTTGTCTATGCTCCTCGATTCTGGTCGACTGCAGGATGCGCATTTACCGTGTGGTTCAAGCCACATCGTTTGGTTTTGCATCTCGATGAGAAGCGTGTAAGCTTATACCCAGCCAAACGGCACAGCGCCCGTAGCTCAATGGATAGAGCATCTGATTACGGTTCAGAAGGTTGGGGGTTCGAGTCCCTCCGGGCGCGCAGCGGCCCCCCTCGGTGCGATCCACCGGTGGGGGTTCTGCATTTGTGAAAAGCACTCCTTCGGGAGTGCTTTTTTCATGCCCGCACCCTCCCTGGGGCGAGGCCGGGCGAACCCGACGTCTCACTCGCTCGGCGGCATCACGACCCAGGGATCTCTCGATAAGGAACGCAGGCCTTCGATACCCAGCGAATCGGCAATATCGGACGCGCAACGCGCCTGGGGCACGCCAACAGAAGAACCGATAAAGGACACGACATCCTCCGTGGACCAGCCCAGGCCTCGTAAATCGGCGAGCGTAACCGCACCGTCGCGCTTGGCCAGGCGTGCACCGGACGGCGCGAGGGCGAGGGGCACGTGCGCATACGTCGGCTCGGGCACGCCGAGCAGGTGCGCGAGCTGAGCCTGCGCCGGCGCCTGGGAAAGCAGGTCGAAACCTCGCACGACCTGGTCGACCCCCTGGAAGGCATCGTCGACGACTGCCGCCAGGTTGTACGCGGGCACCCCGTCCGCGCGGCGCACGACGAAGCGGTCGACAGCCCCGGTGTAGGAGCCGTGCAGTTCATCGAACACGGTCCACTCGGGCGAGGGGGCGGCCAGGCGCAGCGCGGGGGCGCGCCCCAGGGCCGCCAAAGATGCGCGCTTGGATGCGCGCTCGGATTCGCTCAGCGACAGGCAAGTGCCCGGGTAGTGGCCGGGCGGCACGTGCGGCGCGGAGGCGGCCTCGCGGATGTCGCGGCGGGTGCAGTAGCACTCGAAGATGAGGCCGCGCGCGGCCAGCGATGCCAGCGCCTCCTCGTGTGCGGCTGCCCGCGCAGTCTGAATGAGCGGCTCGCCGTCCCAATCCACGCCGATGGCCTCCAGGTCGTCGATCTGACGCTGGGCGGACCCGGCGCGCTCCCGGTCGATGTCCTCGATACGCAGGACGAAGCGCCGCCCGGTCGTGCGCGCCCACGCCCACGCGAGGATCGCGGTGCGCAGGTTGCCCAGGTGAAAGTCGCCCGTGGGGGAGGGCGCGAATCGTCCGGTGTTCGTCATGGGCCCAGTGTACGAGGCCGTGGCGTGCTCGCCGCGCCACCCTCACCGGGTGCGTGGGGGCGCGGGCGTACAGTGGGGACATGGCGAATATACGTATTCCGGACTGGCTGGCGGTCTTCGTGGGCGGGGTCGTGGGCACGGCTGCGCGCGCGGCGCTGGACGAGGCAGCCGCGGCATCCCCGGTGCACGGTCTCTTCCTGTCGTGGTCGACGCTGACGGTCAACGCCGTGGGCGCCTTCCTCCTCGGCGCTCTGGCCGCGTGGGTGGCGGGGCGTCTGGCGGGTGGCGTGGGCGACCCAGCCTCCCTCAAGACCGTCAAGCTCCTGGTTGGAACGGGTTTTGCGGGCGCGTTCACGACCTACGGGACGTATATCGTCGCGTCGGTGGGATACGTGTCGCTCAATGGAGTCGCCGAGGCCGTCTCGCAGTCCCTCGGTCTCCTGGCCTTGGGTGGGGCCTGCGCGTGGGCGGGTATGCGCGTGGGGGAGTGGTTGTGTGGCGGCTCGGGCCCGCGCCCCGTCACCGGTGAGGGGGACCGGGCATGAGTGGCGCAACTTTCCTGTTCGTGGCCCTGGCCGGCGGCGTGGGCGCGTGCGCGCGCTTCTGGCTGGACCGTGGAACTCAACGCGCCCTGTCCTCGTGGGGCGACCCGGCGGGAGCGAAGCTCGGCATCCTGGCCGTCAACGTCATCGGTTGTTTCCTGGCCGGTGTGGCCACCCAGCTGGTGCCCGCGGGTCTCATGCCGATTGTCTCGACCGGCTTCCTGGGCGGCTTCACGACGTTCTCGACCGCGCTCGTGGACGCGGTGACGCTATGGGTCGACGGGTTCCGTGGTCGCAGCCTCGCCCTCGCGCTCGGTACGTGGGCGGCCTCGTGGGGCGCGGCCCTGGCGGGTATCGCGCTCGCGTGAGTGTGGTCGGAACGGTTTAAGCCCTGCGTGGTCCTCGCGCGCCCTGCGCTCGCGCGTGCCCCTGCGCTCGCGCTCGTCCCCACTCGCATCTCTACTCATTTACTCAAAAAAGTCGCACGTAATTCCCTGTCGACTGTTTCAAAGTTTGAATTGTGTTCGTTGGAATTGCAACGCTTTTAGGCATCCTAACTAAAATAAGGGTACCCAAATTACGTGCGAGATTGGGGAGGGGGACCGGGGGCGGCACCGCGCAATACGAGCCGACATGTGGGCAGCTGGGTGAGGGTTTAGCCACGATACGGTGTTTTGTAACAGCATGCCGAGCGCTCCCGCTCGCCGCCCCCATATGCTGATTGTGCGGGCCGAGCGGCCCAGTAACGGAGAAACTCATGATTGACCTCACCGGGGTGTCCAAGGTCTACCCCGTGAAAAACGGCGGCCAAGTCGTCGCACTCGATGGGGTGAACCTGCACGTTGACCGCGGATCGATCCACGGCATCGTCGGTCGATCCGGCGCAGGCAAGTCCACGCTCATCAGGTGTCTGACCGCCCTGGAGAAGCCCACCGAGGGCCACATCGTCGTCGACGGCCTCGACCTGGCGACCCTCTCGGGTGCGCGGCTGCGCTCTGCGCGCCGCCGCATCGGCATGGTGTTCCAGGCCGCGAACCTCCTGGACGCTCGTACCGCCGCCGATAACATCGGTTACCCGCTCAAGCTGGCGGGCGTGCCCGCCGCGAAGCGCCGCAAACGCGTCGAGGAGCTCCTCGAGCTCGTTGGCCTCGAAGGCCGCGGCGACTCCTACCCGTCCCAGCTGTCGGGCGGCCAGCGGCAGCGCGTCGGCATCGCCCGTGCCCTAGCCGACAATCCCGCCGTGCTCCTGTGTGACGAGCCAACCAGCGCGCTCGACACCGAGTCGACCGCTCAGATCCTGTCCCTGCTGCGTCACGTGCGCGACGTCGCCGGGGTCACCGTCGTCATCATCACGCACGAGATGGCGGTCGTCCGCGAGATCTGTGACTCCGTGACCCTCCTCGGCCACGGACAGGTCCTGCAGACAGGCCCCCTCGAAAAGGTCGTGGCGGACCCCTCGACCCCGCTCGCCCGCGAGCTGGTCCCCATGCCGGTCGTCGAATCGGTTCCGACGCCGCCCGCGGACGACCACTTCGGCCCCGCCGCGACGGGCACTGTCCTCCTCGACGTCGTCTTCACGTCGCACCCCGGCGTCCCGACCGGCGCGACCGTCCTGCGCCTGGCCTCGTCCATGGGTGCCGACGTCACCGCCGGAACCTTCGAGTCCCTTGGGAATGTGCAGGTGGGCCGCCTGGCCCTGGCCGTCCCCGCCTACCACGCTGACAAGATCATCGAGCAGCTGCGCAAGAACAACGTCCACGCGGAAGTGAGGGACCAATGACCACCGCATACCTCGCAGCCGCGACCGCCGCACAGGTGGTCGTGCCCGCAGGCAAGGGCGATCCCACGTGGTTCGATAACCCTGCCCTCACCGACAAGTTCGTACCCGCGATCTTCGAGACACTCATGATGACGGGCCTGTCGACTATTTTTGCGGTCATCATCGGCACTCTCCTGGGCCTCGTCCTGGTCCAGACCGGCAAGGGCGGCCTCACCCCGAACAAAGGCGTGTACCAGGCCGTGTCCTTCGTCGTGAATATCGTGCGATCCCTGCCCTTCATCATCGGCATCATCATGCTGATCCCGGTCACGAGGCTGATCGTTGGCAAGTCCACGGGCTCGCTCGCTACCGTCGTGCCGCTCGTCATCCTGTCCGCGCCCTTCTTCGCGCGCCTCGTGGAGACGAACCTGTTGGCCGTCGATCCCG
>ERZ772930.447-NODE-447-length-13337-cov-2.85228_pt1 | contig 13337 bp, 11 predicted proteins | sample MGYA00511685_ERZ772930 | MGnify/ENA primary metagenome ERZ772930 (study PRJEB29015, sample SAMEA2738053) | human oral metagenome | biome: human oral; feature: human-associated habitat; material: saliva | place: China | collected 2226 ... | reverse complement strand
TTTCCGATGTAGGGGTAGTAGTTCATGAGAATGATAAAAGGTATAAAAAACATATTGGAAAAAAAATTATTATCCCAGTGATCAATAAGTCAATCCCTATTTTTGGAGAGAAAAATATTGATACCATAAAAGATTATGGAATCCAGAGATTAAATCCTCTTTTTTCTTCTCAAGCTTTGGAAAGAGTGAAGGAGTATCAACTTCCAACTGATGAACCTTATATTGATGATCAGGGACACTTTAGTGAAAAGGTCGCTAATTTTAGTGGAAAATCAGTTTTTGAATTTACTGAGAATATTGTAGAGACGCTCGCTACAATCTGAAATTTGGCTAATCAGCAAGAAATAAAAAAACAGATCCCTTATTCCAAAGAAACAGGTCAACGCTTGATCAGAAAAGTTATTTCTACCATAGTTTTAGATCTCTCTGAACTAAAGACAGATTTCTTAAGTTGGTTGTTAGAGACGTTTCCCCAGTTTCAATCCTCTTTTACAGAAGAAGATACCTTTAGAATCCTTGTGGAGAGCAATAATTTTTATACACAGAAAATAAGTTTTTTGTCGGATACCTTTCAGTATTTAAGACTTTTTTCGCTTTCAGACTATCAAGATAAACTTCCTTCACCTTTTTCGGTTTTTCTTTTAGATCAGCTTAAAAAAGGGAATCTTTCTTTGAATTTTACTAGAGATGAATTAATAGATTTGCTTTTCCTTATGCCGAAGGAGGAACGGGAAAGTCTTGCAGAGCAAAGCTCTTTTTCTCTAGAAGAGCTTTTAGTTACTCAAAAGTCTTTTAAAATAGAGGTTAGTATAGAGAAGCTTTGGAATAATTTACTTTGAGAGTTAGAAAGACTTTCTTGGATAGAGGTTAAGGAAAATATGATTACTTTTCTTCCAGAGCAACTATGGTGAAAAGACCAGCTTTGGACTCTTGCATGTGGTGATAATTTTTTACAGATACTTACCCTTCTTTCTGAGGATAAAAATCATTTTGTTCTGCATAATTCTGAATTCTGAATCCAATTTTTAAAGGACTTAGTATTGCTAATTTTTATTACAGGGAAAGCTCAGAATTTTTCTTTTTTAGAAGCTAAAGAAGGATTCTTCAAAAACCATCCACTTCCAGAAAAAGTTCTTAAGCTCAAAGAAGTTTATGGCTGGGAAACGATCAGATTACTGTTAGCTAGAAATCAAAAGTGTGAGGAACGTTTCCTAGATGAGAATTTTGATTACCTCAAACATCTTTGGAATCTCTTTAAAATTCTCTATGAACAAGGAATTTTTGATCAAAAAATTCCAGAACAATTGCAGATTTGAGGAAAGGAATTCTGGATATATTCCCAGTGGAATGAGTTAGAGCAAAGTTTTGCTGATGAAGTTCCAAATACTTTATCTTTTGTTCAGAAAATTGAAACGGTTCAACGTTTTACTAGAGAACAGTTTTCTTGGTATCTTGCACTGATCAAAGAGGAAAAATTTCCTGAAGCTTGGGTGGTTGCAGGACAAGTTTTCTATAGGGCTCTTTGTTTTTTTAAGCCTCTTATACCGGAATTTATGCTTCTAGTTGAAAGAAATGGAGAAGGGAAGAATTTTTCGGATCTCCTAAATGCCAAAATCGAAGGGACAAAGGACTATAAAATTCATTTGCTTTTTGATATTTTTAAAGGTATTGTGGCTAAAAAAGCAGATCTTCATATAAAAAAACATCTTCCGATCGAGCTTGTTATTCAAGCAAATTCGGATATTTTGCATCTATTGGCATCTTACGAAAGTTCTTTAAAACAGCTTTTTAAAATAGAGAAGATTACTTATTGTACAGCGAATGAAATTCTTCCTTCAGGTTTTGAGTCTTTTAATATCTTAGATATGAAAATAGGGATTAAGGCTTTTTTTATCACTAAAGAGGACGATATCTTAGTTCAACTGGAGAGAGATTTGAAATCAAAAACAGAAAGCTTGGAATATCTCAGGACTACGCTCATGGCGCTTTCTCTCAATCCTCTTGCTGATCCTGTTAAAATGAGTGAAAAGGAAGCCGAGCTCGAAATTCTCAAAACAGAAATTCAACATCTAGAAATCAAAATCCAAAAAGCGAAAATGGCAAAGAAACTTTAGTTTATTTATCGTGAGACTACGATGCATATTGATCAAAAACAACTCAAACTTTGATTCCTTCGATGAGGAGGATTTTTTGCAGTGTTTAGTCTGTTTTTTTTCCTTTTTTATTTTTCAGGGAAGCAACTTTCACAGGAAACTCAAAAAGGAACTTCCTTGACTCCGAAAGTAAAAACTTTAGCTGAATTTTCTCGTCAGCTGAGCTTAGAAAAACCAGGGACGATCGCTTCATCGCAGGATATTCAGGTAACTTCTCAGGCGAATGGGAAAGTTGCTCGTATCCTTGTAAAAGAGGGCGATACCGTTAAGGGAGGACAGCCGATTGTCCAGCTTTCAGATACGATAGCAAGCTATAAATTACAGGCAGAAAGAGCAAAAAACGGACTTGATAGAGCAATTCTAACCAAGACACAGACAGAAACGACACTCAATCAGCAGATTCAGCAGGCAGAAAATGCCTACAAGCAAGCTCAGCAAGCCTTTCAATTTGCACAAAAAACTTCAGAGACCGCAGTAAAACAAGCAGGACTTGGACTTTCAGGAGCAGAGAGTCAGTTTGAAGCTTTGAAGAAGAATTTTCTTTCTCAGAAGATTGCACTTGTGAATTTTATGAATACGGTCGTTGATGCAGGAGATGCTTTGCTCGGGGTAAGTGACTATTACGAAGATAGGCTCGAAGGAAAAGATACCTATGTAGGAGCAAAAGATCTTAAACAGAAAATCGAGGCAACGAAAGCATTGAGAGAGCTATATAAGCTGAGAGATCAGATCAATGCACTCGCAGATATCCCAAATAGTGCAGAGCTCCTTACGACGGCTACGCAAAGCCTTGATCGCTGATATGTCACAACGATCGCTTTCGCAAAACTCATGCAAGAAGTGATGAAAAATAGTATCAGTTCAGAAGGTTCTTTGGGAGCGGCGGAGATCAATAAACAGCTCCAACTGTTCCAAACGTATCAAGTTTGACCTGCTACCCAGCAGGCAAGATCAGCTTTTATTGCTTATTCTAATCAGGTGGAGGCACAGTTAAACGGCTCTTCTACGATGGAAAAGGAAAAAGCTGGGCTAAACTACGAAAATACCCTCAATACGACTCAAAATTCCCTCTTTACTGCAGAAATGGCACTCAAAAATGCAAAGGTAAACTACGAAACTTTGCTTGCTACCAAAGATACTCAGCTCGATTTGCTAGGAAACGCAATTACTGATGCAAAGATTGCTTATGAGTCAGCATTGATTCAGTATAATAAACTGACTCTCAGATCTCCTGTTTCTGGAGTGATAGGAAGTATCTTGATCAGTGAGGGGCAGGAGCTTTGAGTCGGAACTCCAGCCTTCAAGGTTTCAGGAACCAAGAAACAACAGATCGAAGTCTATGTGACAGCAGAGGAATATCAATACATCCAAGAAAACTTGCCAGTCCAGATTGTATATCAGGATCAGATGATGACCTGATTGATTGATGCGATGAGTACTGTTGCTGATAGGACTAATCTCTTCAAAGCAACCATTCTCCTCGAAAAAGAAGTTCCTCTGCTAGGAGATGTTGCAAAGGTAATCTTTCCGATCAAGGTTCCAGAGAATACCCTCCTTCCCCTAGAAAAAGTAAAAATCCTGAATGAAAATGAGGGGACAATTCCTATTCTCAGTGGAACAACTGTCGTGCAACTCCCGATCGAGATCAAAAAGATTTGGGGCTCTTTCGTAGAGCTCAAGCAAGCTCTTCCATGAACACTTGCCTTGGTAATGGATAAATAATACTTAGAAAATCCTTCCTTACGAGGGATTTTTTTCTAAAGGAGAGAAATCTCTTTTACGATTTTTTCGATAATAAAGTTTCCTCTTTTTTTAAGTTAAGAGAAACAAAAAAAGGTAGGAATTATCTCAATCCCTACCTTTAGCAAATGAGGCACTCCTCATTTTTCAATGAAAAAGCTAGTAGATAACTTATAAAGATTTGTTGTAAAAAATCAAGAGAAATTAAAAAAGTCCTCAGTTATCTCAACTAAAGACTCTTAATTCATCAATTATTGCAATTTATTTATAAAGAATTTTTACCCTAAAGGTAAAAGAACTTGAAAAAAAGTTGAATTTTTTCAATTCAAATTCTTTATATTTTATGAATATTGTTCTTCATTATGAGTAAAAATATGAAGAATAGTAAAATTCGAAAAACTATTTCTGATTTTTGCTCGCGTTTTTTTGTCCAGTATGTTCTTTTCGTTTGTTTCTGATCATAATCCCTCATGTAATCAAGCAGATTCATCCTAGAAGGGCAGTCATTCCTAATTTATATTTCTGCGATTCTTCTTCTGATATTCCTCCATATTTTAGCGCTTGCATAACTTTCTCTTCATCAGCGCTATAGTTCCCCTTACCATCAAAACTTCCAAAATGTTCTGGATTTCTACTAATGGTAATAATCAAATCTAGTAATTCCTTGGAAATTGATGCTTCCCCGTATTTTTTTTGTAGATTTTTTATCTCATCTCTGAATTGTTCATTTCTAACAAGTTCTTCTTCTATGAGTTGTTTCGCTTCAGCTTCAGTGAGCTGAAGATTTTTCGCCTCATCAAGAGGAATCGTCTTCTCATCCGCTTTCGTCTGTATCGTCTGGAGTAATGCTTTCTGGGTTTCTGGCTGTGGAGCAGGACTGGATCAAACTGGGAGTGTTGAAAGTCCAGCAACTCCTAAAGCGACTAAGTGGTTTTTTATATTCATGATTCTACATACTAATAAAAATAAAACAGATAGATACTGGGGGTCTTCATGAAGATTTCAAATTATTTTTATCGACTTTGTTTTGTCTCAGATTTTTTTATTTTATTTTTTTCCCATTCTCTTTTTCTATTCTTTTAGCTTCATAATCTTGTAAAGATATACAGTATAATTTACAGAATCATAGGATTATCTTTTCATCTGCAGTATAGCTTCCCTTATTGTTAAATTCCCAAGCATTATCTACATCTTTGATATTATCAATAACATAATCTACAAGCTTATTAAAAGCAGTTTCCTCTCCATATTTTTCTTTTGTCATTTCTCGAAACTTTTTATAGTTTTTGTTCTTAAGAAATTTTTCTCTTACAATCATTTTAACCTCATGTTGAATGATTTGATCTTTGTCTTCTTCAGAAAGGGCTGCGGTATTTTCTTGATTCTCATAATTCATTTTATCCATCATGATACTACATCAAATCTTACAATATGCCTCTAATGCATTTTTATCTGTAGGATCAAATTTTTTGACAGAAATTCCAGCGGAATCAATATCTACAATAAAATCTGTTAGTTTACTAATAAATGCAACTTCTCCATATATTTTTTGGAGCTTTAGAACATCTTTTGCAAGTTTTTCATCTTGAAGAAGCTTTTCTTCTACAATAGTTCTTACTTGATCTTTGAGTTTTTTCTTCTCCTCTTCTGTAGTTCCGATCATCGTCTCAAACAACTTTTTATCTGTTATTTCAGAAGAAGTTGAAGAAGGGGTCTCTGATGTAAGGGGAGATTCAGGGGGATACTTCAAGATTCTGGAGTTTTAGGCATATTTTTCATGCTAATAAAAATAAAAACAAATATAGTATATACAAAAACAATAAATAAGTCAAGTATTTCTGATTAAAAAAAGGAATTTTTTAGCTACGATATGCTGTAAAGGTGAACTCTTTATTTCTTTGCTTATTTCTTTTTTGAGTATTTTTGTATGAGTAAGGCTTCATTTCTCAAAATACTCTTTGTTCCCTTTCAATTTGCAAAAAGCTCTCAATTCTTTACAACAAGAAGCGTTGAAACTTATTCAGACTTTTATCTTTTTGTTTACAAAGGCTATGCTCCTCATCTGAGACCTCCACATCACTTCAAAAATTAAGACGGAATTGCTTGAGCAGATCAGAGCCTTTGTTGACTCACAGCCAGAAGAAAAAAATCTGATTTTTCTTGGGGATTTTGTTTATCATTTCAGCTATGATAGAGGAGCTTTGCTTGCACTCTTTGAGCTTTTCCTAGAATTTTATTCGCAGGGCAAAAATCTCTATATTCTCGCAGGAAACCACGATTGGCTTGGAAACTCTTTCGTATATGAGGAGGGGAAACAGGTGTTTGATCTCCTTCAGCACCAGCAAAACTCAGGAAAACTCCATTTCATCACGAAACCTTGGCTTACCGAGCTTGAGGGCGAGAAAATTTTGTTTCTTCCGTTCTGTTTGGATTTGCACGAAGAGGAATATTCAGCTTTTCCACTCTGAAAGACGCCACTCACGGAGGAACTTTTAAAATCCAAAGACAAAAACGAACAGTTCTCTGGGAAACTCAATCAGCTCGTCAATGGCTTTCTCCAACAGGAAAAAAAACTGACCATCATTCATCATTACTATCTCAACAAAGAGAAATTTCCTGGTTATCGCTCTGCCTTTGCCTTCAAAGATATTGCACTATCCGAACAACTGTTAAATCTTCCGGATTTGAAGTTGATTTCAGGGCATTTGCACGCTCCTTTTAGCTACAAAAATTATCTCTGTGCAGGGAGTGCTTGGGCGACCTCTTCTCTAGAATCCAATCAGATTAAGGGGTTTTTTAGCTATTCGCAGGGGAAGTTTTCGTTTTTCTGAACCCAAATTATCAATTATCTGGAGAGCGAACTTACTTCTACCCTCCAAGCCTCTGATCTTCAATCTCTCTACCTCCAGATCCAGTCCCAAACCGAAAAAAATCTGACTTCTTCCTCTTTTTCGTTGCTTCATTGTGATTTCCCTTCTTTAGATCCAAAAAAAACTGTCCTTACCCTCAAGGTCAAGCATTTGGACTATGAAAAAATTGATGAAGCACTTGCTCCTGAATTGAGGACTCAGCTTTTTGACTTTAGACTCAAAAAAACTTCCGAAAAGGTGGATGATTTGCTTTCTCAGCTAGAAAAACCTGATGGCGACGCCTTACAAACTTTTGGCTGATGGAAAGAACTCTTAAAAGCCTTTTTGCAGAAGCAATATCCGGAGGACTTCTGAAAATATGAGGAGATACTGAAAAAGTTAGAAGTCTTGTAGGGAGAGTTTTTCCTTTCCTCGGCTTCTTCTTGAAAGTTTAGAAACTATATAAGATTTCTACTTTTGTAGATATAAAATAAGTATAAAAATTGATTACGGTATGTTTATTTAGAAAATAAATGAAACTTATATTATTTCCAATAATTTTTGCTTAGAAATTGTTTTTTTACTTGCTTTTTACTGAGTAATCTATAATTTGAAACCAGGATTTACTTTTATCAAATGAAATGAAACTTACTGATAAAGAATTGACACACCTTGCAAAACTTTCCAAACTAAATTTAACCGTTGATGAACAGGAAAAATTTCAAAAATGACTTCAGAGTATTGTTGATTTTCTTGGTCAACTCAATGAGATTAATGTTTCTGATGGAGAAGAGCTTGATGAAGAAAGAAAAATCGAAGTCTTTGCAGATCAAGAATCTTTTGCTGAACCAGAAAAACTTATCGCTAATAGCAAGCATAAAAAGGGAGATTTTATCTCCGTAAAAACATCATTAAAAGAGTAAGTATTGTTTTTATTTTTTTAAAATATATAAAATATGGGATGGATTGTAGTATTTATCATTGTAGTGCTTTTTCTTACAATGGTAAGAGTAGTAAATCAGTATGAGAGGAAAGTGGTGCTTACTCTTGGAAGATTTACAGGAACTTTAAAACCAGGTTTAAACCTGATTATTCCTTTTATTCAAGCGACAATGAACGTAGACGTTAGAGAAAAGGCAGTAGATGTCCCTTCTCAAGAGGCAATGACCAAGGATAATATCTCGTGTACCGTTAATGCTGTGATTTATTATAGAATCAAAGAAGATCAGGTAGAGAGAGCAGTTCTTAATGTAAGAAATTTAGACTATGCAATGACTCAATTTGCGCTTACAACGATGAGAAACATTGTTGGTCAGTTTGAACTTGATGAATTACTTGCCAAAAGAGAGGAGGCAGCTTCTAAAATTAAGGAAATAGTAGATGAAAAATCTGATGCCTGGGGAGTAGATGTGCTTTCTGTAGAGCTCAAAGATATTAATTTGCCAGATGATCTCAAAAGAACAATTGGAAAGCAGGCAGAAGCTGAGAGAGAAAAGAGGGCGAAGATTATTACTTCAGAAGGAGAACTAGCTAGTGCAGAGAATCTTAGACAGGCGGCAAGGATGCTTGCAGAGGCTCCAGGTGCGCTTCACTTGAGGACTCTACAATCGATCAATGATATTAGTTCTGATCAGTCTAACACGACAATCTGGATGATGCCTATAGAAATCCTTGATGCAATCAAAGGATTTGGAGCTAACTTTGGTAAGAAGAATTAAATTTTTTATTTTTATATGCTTAGAACGACTAGCTTTAATGCTGGTCTTTTTTTGATTTTTGGTTTTTTTATTGATGGGGGAGTTTGTTTATTCTGCTTTCGTCCAGATTGCTATCTCTTGATTTTGTTTTGACTTTGTCTAATATCAGATCAGAATTGCTTGTTTATCTTTTGATTTTTCTCTGATGAAAAAAAGAATATTTTCAGTTTTTATGCTTATTCTTTTTTCTTTGGTATCGGTAGCTTTTGCAAGGAACGAGCTATCTGCTGATCAGCTTAATAGCTTAGTCCAAACTTTGCTTGAAAAAGATTCTCATTATGAAGAACGCCTTGATCAGCTTGCTGATGTGATTCAGGACTGTGCAGATCATGCGAAAAGTAGAGAACAACAAAGTCTTTGTAAAAGCCGGCTTGAAAAACACTATCCTACACTCAAGGAACAAGCTCCTGCTCAAAGAGCAAAAATAAATCTGAATCCTGAAGATATTCAGCTCAAAAAGATAGAAACAAAGAAGCTGGAAAAAAGATTTTGGTTTTCCAAAAGTGATGGGGATCTGCTTGTGTAGAATATTGAAAAATATGGTTAGATAAATGGGAGGTGACTATTCCTAAATATGGGCTAAAATCAGAATTTTGGTATTTTAATCCTACCAAAAATCCTAAAAGAATTTTCACTTCTCCAGAATGTGAATTTACTAAATACTTTCAGCAGATTATCCCCTTAGAAAAGCGAGAATGGGTATATAATAATAGTGTTAGAATCCCTACACGAAACGCCATTACTCCAGATTTCTATTCAACACTCTATGCGGAATATCAGACTCCCATGCTAACTTCTGAGAGTGAAATTGAAGCGATAGCAAAAGCTTACAAGAAAGTCTATGCAGATGTTTATGAAGTGTCAGACCTTGAAGCCAATGCACAGAAAAATTTTGACCTAAGAATAGATGAATATTTTAGGCTTGCAGAAGGGGTTCCTCAAAAAAGATTAGAAAGAATCGTAGAAAATTTGGTAGCTGAGAAAAAGATGCTTGTTGATGGGACTGTTTTGAAGCCTTATTGACCGCAAGCTGAATGGTCAAAGTTAAGTGGAGATTTTAGTCAGAGTTTCTGAGCTCAACCTCAATCTCCTATACATCGGTGTACGAGTGGTAGAATCTATATATGAACTCCAATTGTTTTAAGAGAAAAGGGAGGACGAATTGAGAAAGAGAACTGTAGAAACTTGATAGAAAAGAAGTGGGGTAAAGAGCCAGGTAATTGAACTACGCATATTATTTGGAATAGAAAACAGTCTCAAAAAATCTGAGTTTATATTAGATTTGCAAGAAAAGGTGATCTCTTGGTTATAGAATAGTTTTCGTGCTTCTCCTTCTTGAAGGAGCCTTTTTGTATTATTTTTCCTTGATTTCTTCTCTTAAAAGAGTATACTCCCATTATCTTTGCCGTAGACCGTAGGTCGTCCCTTTGGGATATAAACTGTTCCTACCGAGGTTATTCTTACTATTTGAGGGATCAGATTTTATCTTTTCTTTCAAGACATGAGATAACTCTGGCAATGAGTTATTTTTTATTTCCAGGTTTTACACTACTCATGACAATCTCAAAAGAGAAAAAAGTAGAGCTCGTAAAACAGTATGTTCAAGACTTACAATCTGCAAAGAATGTAGTAGTCCTTCAGCAGTCTGGAATCCCAGTAGTGGGAGCTACTCAGATGAGAAAAGGAGTTCTTGAAGCTGATGGTAAATTCAATGTCATCAGAAAAAAACTGTTCTTGCTAGCGCTCAAGGAAGCTGGTTACGAAGATGTAGCTGAAAGCGACCTTGAGGGATCAGTAGTTGTTCTCTATGCAAATGGAGACGAATACGGTCCAATGAAGGTTGTTAATAAGTATGCAAAAGAATTTGCAGCGAACAAGGAGCTTAAGGCTTCTATCAAGTTCCTTGGAGGGTGGTATGACAAGAAGTGGCATAATTCAGAATATGTTACTGAACTTGCGAATATCCCATCAAGAGAAGAGTTGCTTTCAAAATTGGCATACCTATTCAATTACCCTTTACAGTCAGTTGCTTGTGTGATTGACCAAATTGCAAAAAAAGCTGGATAGGCTTTCTCTTATCCGAAATTCCTTTTATTTATTATTCTTATCGTAGAAAATGGAATTAACTAAAAACCAACAACAGATCTTGGATCTTGTAAAAGAGATGAATGCTGTTGAACTTAATGGGCTTGTAAAAGCTTTAGAAGAAGAATTTGGAGTAACTGCTGCTGCTATGGTAGTAGCTGGAGGTGCTGCTGCTGGAGCTGGTGCTGCAGATGCTGGAGCTTCTGATGCTATGAATGTTGAGCTTACTGACGCAGGACAGCAGAAAATCGCTGTAATTAAAGTGGTTAAAGAAGTTCTTGGTCTTGACCTTAAGGCTGCTAAAGAATTAGTGGAAAAGGCTCCTGTAATTATTAAAGAAAATGCAAAAGCTGATGAAGCTGAGGCTTTGAAGGCTAAGCTTAGCGAAGCTGGAGCTACTGTAAACTTCAAATAGTAATTTTGAGGCTTACAAAAGTCAAAAATCTGATTTTTGATTTCTTTTATCTTTTGAAGAGGGTAAAAGAGACAGCAAAGCGTAAAGGATCTTCTTTTGGAGAAACTGGATGCAAAGCTGATATTTTATTTTGATTTTAGCACTACGGATGTCTGTATCTGTTCAAGATATTGTTGCTGCACAAGCTCATATTGGGACGCTTAAAAATGAAGCTCACCCAAAGACAAGTAAATACTGGTCTGAGGTAACCAACGGAGTGGTAGTGATCAATCCAGAAGTGATTGCTGAACAACTTGAAGCTGCAAAAGCACAGGTTGCTGCTGCAAAAGCTGCTGGGAAAGAAATCTTGGTCGTTTGTGAGAAGAAAATGTATGCCGAAGAACTTGAAGCATTAGCTCAAAAGGCTGGCGTTGCATTTCTTAACTACAAGGTTTCTGGAGGGTTTTTAACGAACTTTGATACCTTCAAAAAGAGAATTGATTCTATCAACGAAATGGTGAGCTTTATGGAAACTGATGCTTTTGCATCTTTGACCAAGAAAGAGCAACTCGTGTACAAAAGAAACTTTGAAAGAGCAAATAAGGTCTACAAAGGAGTAACTAAACTTAAAAAGAGACCAGAAGTCGTAATTATTGTAGATGGAAATATGCTTTCTACCCTTATTGATGAAGTAGAAAACCTCAAGGGAAAACTTGAAGCGATTGTAATCGCAGGAACTAACTTCTCAAGATATTGGCCAGAAAACGAGATTATTACCACGAATATCAATAGTTACCAGAGTTTGGATTTTGTTTTGAAGTCTATTCTCCTCTAAGAGAGAAACTTATTGGGACTTTTGTCATCGCGAGACGAAGTCGTGGCAATCTACTTAAAAGCAAATTTGCTTAGGAATTGGATTGCTTTACTTTGTTCACAATGACAGGGTTGATCTTTACCCCTCTTATTTCCTATGCAAGAACAATCTTACTTGCCGAGTTCGTCTGAAAGAAAGAGAGCTATTACTGCCTATCTTTTGATAGGGCTCTTCTTTTTTTCGGGCAAAGAGGATTTAACAGTATATGAATACTTTCATTACAAACAGGCGATTGGACGGTATATGTCCACGATGACTCTTCTTCTTTTTCAGCTGATGCTTGTTTGGATACCAGTTTTGAAGTGGTTACCTTTCTTTTTCGTGCTTGTAAATCTTGTAATCCTGTTAATTATGGTATTTAAGGCTTGGAAAGGAAAATATACCCATAACTTACTTCAAGAAAAAAGATGGAAAATGTTTTATGCTGATCTTGGAGGACGGATTCTTGGAATTTTTGATATAAAAAAGAGAGTCTATTGAGATATTTCCTCTGATAATTCTATGGACTTTTGAGAAACAAATGATCTTTCTGATGCTTCAAAAGAACTTTAATAATTTATAATATCTTTGAAATTAATTAATGAAGTCTGATATAGTATTCAGATTTTTTTTAAAAGAAAAATCCTAGAAGTATTGTGGATTCTAGGATTTTCTTTTTATAAGCAATTCTTAAGAAAGCTTTTTTATTCAGCTTGTCTTTTTGCTAAAAACTTATATCCTGCATAAAGAAGTATAGTTAGTGAAGCCATAATGATCATATTTTCAACTGGTCCTGTCGCAGGAACAGTTTTGATCTCTGGTTTTACATCTGTTTCTTCTCTAACATTTACATCATATCTGATTTCCTTTCCTTTACTATCTCTAGGGATGAAAGCGAAGAGGAACTCCTGAGTGTTATCATCATAAGTATATTCATATTTTTCTTGAGACATAGGAACGGTCGCAAGAGTTACGTAGTCAGCTTTTGCTTTATCAAAGAGCTTAATTTCTACATTATCTGACCCAGGAAGTGCAGTCCAGCTAAGAGTAATTTTCTTTCCTTCTACTGTGTGAGAAATATCGGCAAGTGCCATATTAGCTCCAGCAGCATCATGTTCTGAATCTTCTTCATCACTAGGAATAGTGGCGTTTGTATTTGCTACCATTACTCCTCCTGGATTATCAAATGTACTACAAGCTTCCCCTTCTGCATATTTCTGAGTAGAAAAATTGAAACAGAATTCTTTTGAATGTTTACCATAGAGGACATTATCATCTACAGGAACTACGATTCCATAATAAGTACTACCAGAAGCTTGTTCAGATGAAATTTTAATGTCAACGGTTCCTTCAATATCCATAGTAGAATATACAGGCAGTTCTAAGAGCTCATTTTTGAGATTAAGGACATTGTCTCCTTTTTTGTAGTTAATCATTGGTTTTTTACCTAGAAGAACATAATAATCTCCTACTGGAGAATCTCCATTGTTAACTAGAATTGGAGTT
>ERZ772930.442-NODE-442-length-13347-cov-6.22389_pt1 | contig 13347 bp, 10 predicted proteins | sample MGYA00511685_ERZ772930 | MGnify/ENA primary metagenome ERZ772930 (study PRJEB29015, sample SAMEA2738053) | human oral metagenome | biome: human oral; feature: human-associated habitat; material: saliva | place: China | collected 2226 ... | reverse complement strand
CACCATCTGATACGGCTTCCCTCGATAAAAATGTTGTAAAAGGCATTGTAACAGCTGCTGGTGGTCCTACTTCTCATGCGGCTATCATGGCTCGGACCTTGGAAATCCCTGCTGTTATGGGTGTTGGTGACATTGAAAGCTTCGTAGATGGCGATAAAGTAGTGGTTCTTGGCACAGATGGTATCGTAGAAATGAATCCATCTGATGCGGATTGGGCTGAATACATAAACCAAGCCGCGGCGTTCCAAGAGGAATTAAAACGCTTGCGCGAGTCTGCGAACTTAGAAGCTACAACGACTGATGGTCATCATGTGGAATTATTCGGCAATATCGGTAAAGCAAAAGATGCTAAAAATGCTCTTACTATGGGCGCTCAAGGTATCGGCTTGTACCGTACAGAGTTCCTTTATATGGAAAACGACGAATTGCCAGCAGAAGATGTACAATTTGAAGAATATAAAAAGGTTGCCCAAGATATGAAGGGCAAACCTGTTATCATCCGTACTATGGATATCGGTGGCGACAAGGAATTAAAATGTCTTGATTTGCCTAGCGAAATGAATCCATTCCTCGGCTATCGTGCTATCCGTATTTCCTTAAATCGTCCAGATATCTTCAAAGTGCAATTGCGTGCCTTGTTGCGTGCTAGTGCCTTTGGTGATATTCACATCATGTATCCTATGATTGCTTCTGTAGAAGAAGTAAAACAAGCGAATGCTATGCTTGATGAATGTAAGGAAGAACTTACAGCAGAAGGCAAAGAGTTCAATAAGGATATTAAGGTTGGTATCATGATCGAAGTACCAGCGGCAGCTGTTATTTCTCCAATCTTAGCAAAATATGTGGACTTCTTCAGTATCGGTACAAACGATTTATGCCAATATACTTTGGCTGTAGACCGTATGAATGAAGCTATCGGTAGTCTCTATCAACCATTGCATCCAGGCGTGTTACGTCTTATCAAACATGTTATCGATGCTAGCCATGAACAAGGCAAATTCACAGGCATGTGTGGTGAGCTTGCTAGTGATCCTGTGGCTACAATGATTCTCTTAGGTCTAGGCCTAGACGAGTTCTCCATGACAGCATCTTCTATTCCACTTATCAAAAATATCTTGCGTTCTGTTTCTAAAGCAGAATGTGAAGAGGTGGCCAATAAAGCTCTTACTATGGACACGGCTGAAGAAATTACAGGGTATGCTAAATCCGTATTAATAGAAAAAGGCTTACTATAATTGGCAAAGCTTCATCGTAATCATATGTAATATACTTGAATTGATACGCTTATAATTGATACAATATATCTATTAGAACGTAAGGGATAGGCACGGCCTATCGAGATAGAAAGAGGTTACCATGAAAGAATTAACAGTAGAAATTACAAACGAATCTGGTTTACACGCTCGTCCTGCTACAGCTTTCACGCAATTGGCTGCTAAATATGCTTCCAAAGTGACAATCGCTGCTAACGGCAAAACAGCTGATGCTAAATCCATCTTAACTGTATTGACTTTAGGCGCTACAAAAGGTACATCTGTTACTTTAACAGCTGACGGTGCTGACGAAGATGACGCACTCGCTGCATTGAGCGAATTCTTAACAACTAATCACGATTAATTTGTGAGGGAAATAAAAAGGACTCTACTACGGTAGAGTCTTTTTTATGCAAAAAAGAAGAGGCGATTTAGCCTCTTCTTTATTTTCCCATATTAGCAAAACGTTCTACAGCTTTTGTAAAGTCGCTAATAGTTTTGTCTACGTCGCCATGCTCGATACCATCACGTACGCAGTGGTTGATGTGACCTTCAAGAACTACTTGTCCCACCTTGTGTAGTGCAGACTTAGCTGCATTAATTTGGCTCAACACATCTTCGCAAGGAATGTCTTCTTCAATCATTCGATCAATAGCTTGCACTTGACCTAAGATTTTACGCAATCGGCGATGCAGATTTTCTGAATCCATACACTGTTTCATATTACTCCTCCAATGGGCATGTTTTTTATCATCTCATTAATTATACTCTATCTAAAGACTGTAATACAACTTAATAAGTAAACCTAATATGCATTAAATCTACATATATAGATTTATGATTGTATGGAACGTATATTTTTAGGTAGGCTTTTACATACAGTATCTAAATTATCAAATATATTTTGCACGATGGGCATCCATAAAACCTAGTATGACTCATATCTTCTTCTTGATTGATGTGATACAATACTTTTAATACACATTGTGTTTGTATATGTATTAGGCGCTGTAGATCTATTGTTGCATAATTATCTCTATATTATATGTGTTTAGCTACAGGCCTTTATGAAATAGGTGAAAGCAATGAAAGTGTTTCATTACCTTCGAAACTTATTGGTGTTTGTGGTAGTCATCATATTGGCTATGTTTATATACGACGGATACCATAGTTATCAAGGTTCAGATCGTGAAAGTAACGCTCATACAACTGTTGAAAAACGAATAGAGGAAAGTGAAGATACTCTCAGTCGTACGGACCGGATTATCCGTCTATTTACCTTTAAGGAAAAGGTAGAAATAGCACTGAATCAACGTATTAAAAAAGATCACTGGGTTAAGGGTGACGTCATTCCTGAGTATACTAAAAATGCCCTTGTTGCCATTGAGGACAAGCGATATTATAACCATGGCGCCATTGATGTGCTCGGCATTATACGTGCCTTTTATACGAACACTATCGCTGGGGAAACCGTCGAAGGTGGCAGTACCATTACACAACAACTCGTGAAAAATCTATTCCTTTCATCCAAACGAATTATGAGTCGTAAAGTGGAAGAGGCCATTCTCGCTAGTGAAATGGAACATTATTACTCAAAAGAAGAAATTCTAACGATGTATTTGAATACTGTATATTATGGTCATGGCTACTACGGGATCTATGAGGCATCCCATGGCTATTTTGGAACAAGTCCGAGTCGATTGACCTTGGCCCAAAGTGCACTCCTCGCAGCATTACCTAATGCACCATCCTACTTGGATCCGTATACGAACTATAAAGGGGCAAAGGCGCGACAAAAACTCGTCTTAGAACAAATGGTAGACCAAGGCATGATTACACAAGCCGAGGCGGACTATGCATACCAACAAGAATTAGGGCTTGTGGAAGAGTAATGTAATATAAACTTGGTATACAATTAAAGTATTTAATAATATATAACTAATACATACCTAAATAACATACCTAAATAAGCTATATTGTGTAGGCGAATACATAGTATAGCTTATTTTATATCCGGATAGTTACGTTCCGAAATATATTATCAAAATGAATAAAAATTATGCTTGCATTTATAATTATACAGGTGTATACTATTTTTTGTCAGAAGGTGAAAGTGACCGTTGGTAGCAGATACGACCACGGTGCTTTCACAATGATCTGATATAATATTGATTATATGAGTCGAAATAGATTGTAAGTTTTTTATGAGGTGTTATCATGGGTAAAGCAAATAAAGTAGTACTCGCATATTCTGGCGGTTTGGATACATCCGTTATCATTCCTTGGTTAAAAGAAAATTATGGTTCTGAAGTTATCGCCGTATGCGTAGACTTGGGCCAACCTGAGGATTATGATGCAGTTGAGAAAAAAGCGATCAAATCTGGTGCGTCTAAAGCGTACATCGTAGATGCTAAAGAAGAGTTCGTAAAAGACTATGTGTGGCCTACAGTAAAAGCGGGTGCCGTTTACGAAGGTAAATATTTATTAGGTACATCCTTCGCTAGACCTTTGATTGGTAAAATCCTCGTAGATATTGCCGAAAAAGAAGGTGCTGATGCTATTGCTCACGGTGCGACAGGTAAAGGTAATGACCAAGTTCGTTTTGAACTCGCCATCAAAGCATTGGCTCCTAATATGAAAATTATCGCTCCTTGGAGAGAGTGGGATTTGAAATCTAGAACTGACTGCATGGAATATGCTGCTAAGCACGACATTCCAGTAGTAGCGACTAAAAAACATCCGTACTCCATGGACCAAAACGTATGGCATTTGTCCCATGAAGGCGGCGATCTTGAAAACCCAGCAAATGCTCCTAAAGATGATGTGTACTTGGTAACACATACTCCTGAGCAAGCTCCAGATGAAGCTGGTTATGTAACTGTATCCTTCAAAGATGGCGTACCTGTAGCGGTAGATGGCCAAGAAGGTACTCCATTACAATTGTTAGAAAAACTCAACGAAATTGGCGCACACTATGGTGTAGGCGTTGTAGATATCGTTGAAAATAGATTGGTAGGTATGAAATCCCGTGGCGTTTACGAAAACCCAGGTGGTTCCATCATCATGTATGCTCACAGAGAACTTGAATACCTTTGCCTCGACAGAGCTACATACCACTATAAAGAACTCATTGCTAACAAATATGCTGAACTCGTATACGATGGCATGTGGTTCGCACCATTGATGTATGCTTTGCAAGCATTCGTTGATGAAACTCAAAAAACTGTAACTGGCGATGTAAAACTTAAATTGTACAAAGGCAACATCATTTCTGCTGGTGCTACATCTCCATACTCCTTGTACAGCGAAGATTTCGTAACGTTCGAAGAAGATGATGTATACAATCAAGCTGATGCGGCTGGTTTCATCAACTTGTTCGGTTTACCTCTTAAAATTAATGCATTGATGAAAGAAAAGGCAGGTAAATAATGGCTAAATTGTGGGGCGGGCGTTTCACAAAAGGCACTGATAAAGCGGTAGAGGATTTTACATCCTCTATCGCTTTTGATGCGCGGATGTACGCCGAAGATATTGCAGGTAGTAAAGCACATGCAACGATGCTGGCAAAACAAAATATTATCTCCGACGCAGATCGGGACGCTATTGTTGAGGGCTTAACAAAGATTAAAGGCCAAATCGATAAAGGGGACTTCCCATTCTCCGTAGCTCTTGAAGATATTCATATGAATATTGAAAAGCGCCTAACAGATGATATTGGTGAAGCAGGTGGCCGCTTACATACCGGCCGTAGCCGTAATGACCAATGTGCAGTAGATTTGCACATGTACGTGCGTAAAGCTGTTGTAGAAATGGGCGAGCTTATCGTAGATATGCAAAAAGCGCTCATCGAAACAGCTGAAAAATACAGTGATGTTATCATGCCTGGCTATACGCATTTACAACGGGCACAACCTGTATTATTTGGTCATCATATGATGGCATACTTCTCTATGTTGGAACGCGACTTTGATCGTTTGTTGATGGTATTTAAGCATGCAGATATTATGCCTCTTGGTGCAGGTGCATTAGCTGGTTCTACATACGGTATTGATCAAACCTATACACAAAAGCTATTGGGCTTCTCTCGTATTTACGAAAATAGTATGGATGCTGTATCCGACCGTGATTATGTAGTTGAATTCTTGTCCTTTGCGTCTCTTGTGATGATGCATTTGAGCCGTCTTAGCGAAGAATTGATTTTGTGGTCTACCAATGAGTTTAACTTCATTGAACTCGATGATGCTCATTGCACAGGCTCTAGCATTATGCCACAAAAGAAAAATCCTGACGTATGTGAGCTCGTACGTGGTAAAACAGGCCGTACCTATGGCCATTTGCTAGGCCTTTTAACTACATTGAAAGGCTTACCACTTACATATAACAAGGATATGCAAGAGGATAAAGAGGGCATCTTCGATGCTATTGATACAGTACATTTTGCATTGTCCATCAATGCGGCAATGATTCGCGGTATGAAGGTCAATGGGGCGCATATGAAAGCTGTCCTCGATGATGACTTCTCTAATGCTACGGACATGGCAGATTACCTTGCGAAAAAAGGCGTTCCATTCCGTGAAGCTCACGAAATCGTAGGTAATGCTGTACATCATTGCATTGAAAAAGGGTGCGTATTGCTTGATTTATCCGTTGAGGATTTCAAAGCTATCTCACATCATTTTGATGCAGATATCCTTGATGCTATTTCTATCGAAGCTTGCGTAGCAGGTCGTAACAACTACTCTGGTACAGCTCCAGAATGTGTTGAAAGACAACGCTACAATGGTAAAGCCCTTATCGCCGAAGAAGAAAAACAAATTGCTCAGTGGAAAGCAATTGTTGAATCTGTGCAAGCATAATTGCTTTAGTAAGATGAATGTTTTGATTTAGGGCTACATCCTGTACAAGAGTAACATTCAAAGTAATAGTTACTTTTGTGACATTGAAAATTTAAGATCGATATACATATAAGTCTATTTTAGAAGCTCTATATAGAGCTCGAAACTTATGTGTATATCGATTTTTTTCGTTTAAAAACCAGATAATACCTATAAAAAGGCGTTTCTAATTGATAATGTACTATTAAAAAAGTATAAAATTGTGTACGTATACAGTAGACTACGAGAAAATAATAGTCTTGTACTAGGACACTATAACCGTGATAGATAGGAAAAATTACATATATACACAGAATAAAATAGGGTAAAAATATACACTGTCATTGTTAAAATGGGTTCTGTTCGTTTTAGATAATAAATTACCTATAATTTATTCAATTCGTGTAATATGGCTTGTCCGCCAATAAAGTACTTTCATTTTGGTTTCATAGGTGTTATTATGTAATTCGTAATAAGAATAACAACGGTAAATCCACATTCAAGCCCATCACAGCACGAACTGGATTTACTTAGCGGTATATTATATTTAAGTGAATTATGGACGAGAAAAAATTCACCTTATGAAAGGGGATTGATACATGAAAACGACCGCTAAAAAAATGTCTGTATTCCAGCTAACCACAATGGTAGCAGCCAATATGCTAGGAGCTGGGATCATTATGTTACCAACTAATTTGGCTCAAGTTGGTACTATTTCAGTTTTATCTTGGCTCGTGACAGCTGTGGGTGCGCTTTTACTAGCGTATATTTTTGCTCAAGCGGGTATGTTCTCCCAAAATAAAGGGGGCATGGGCGGTTATGCAGAACACCGCTTCGGTAAAACTGGACATTTTATGGCGAGCTATGCTTACAGCATATCTCTCATCATTGCTAATATCGCCATCGCGGTTTCTGCCGTAGGTTATGGCGCAGCTTTCTTTGGTGTTGACCTTAATGCAACACAAACAAGCCAAGTAACAATTGTGCTCTTGTGGTTTGCAGCGATTTTGAACTTCCGAGGCAATCGCTTCACAGGTCGACTCAGCAACATGACTATTTGGGGCTCTATTGTTCCGGTTCTTTTAATCGGTACAATCGGCTGGTATTGGTTTGATCCGTCTATCTATTGGGCGGCATGGAACCCAAATGATCTTCCGCTTTATGATGCGGTAAAACAATCTATTTCCCTAACATTATGGGGCTTCCTAGGGTTTGAATCCGCAGCGGCTAATGCTGATGCTGTTGAGAATCCAAAGAAAAACGTACCTATTGCAACTGTAGCAGGTACATTAGCAGTGGCGGTGGTTTACATCTTGTCCACAAACGTTATGGCCGGTATCGTTCCTAACGTTGACTTATTAAATTCTAACGCACCATTCGGTTTGACATTCGTATACATGTTCAATGATACAATTGCAAACATCGTTATGGCTGCTATGGTTATTTCTTGCTTTGGCGCTTTACTTTGCTGGCAATTCACATTGTCTCGCGTATTCAAAAGCGCAGCGGAACACGGTTACTTCCCTAAAGTATTCGCTCGTGTAAATAGCAAAGACGCTCCTGTTCGTGGCGTATTCATTTTACTCGCTGTTGAAACATTACTTACTTTGTTCACTGCAAGCGACTCCTTGCGTGAGCAATTTGAAATCTTAGTAAACTTAGCGGTTGTAACTAACGTAGTACCGTATGTATTGTGCATCTTGGCAGTACCTACAATGATGCGTATGGCTGGTGTAGCTGAAAGCCGCATTAAACGTTCCAACTACGTATTCGGCGCAGGTGTTATCTACTGTTTATATGCAATCTACGCATGTGGCTTTGACGCTATGGTAGGTAGTGCAGTAGCGGTAAGCATCGGTTTCGTGATCTATGTTTTGCGTAAAGCGTGGGATACACGCAGAGCGCACCGTTTACAACAAAGTATCGATTAACTGAATATCTCTCGTCTTATAAGAGGCTGTTACTAAGTAACAGCCTCTTTTTGGTATATTAATCAAACTTATTAATTATGGTTTTATTAATTATAAATAATTGATAGTTGCTAAAGCGATTAAAAGTTTTTTCGGTATGTATAAAAAAAATTCATGAGAAAATTACCATTATAATAATAATTAATATATATACAGTTGCATACAGTTAATACGGTAAAAAGTCACATATATAAAGTGATTTGTATAGGTTTATACATAAATAGAGACTTAATTAGTAATCGATAATTTTTATTAGTATAAAAATTATATTGAAAATCTACGATGTACGTATACCCATAAGGGGTATGCGTATTGTAAATAGGATATTAATATAGTATATTTATAATCGATAAAAATGAATGAACTAATGAGTGTCGGTATTCACCGAGCGTAAAAGAGGAAAATGGGTGTAAATCTCATACTATGCAAATAGCTGTAATGAGGAGCAAGGTTTCATTATAGGGTCACTGGGAAACTGGGAAGGCCGAAATGTTGCGATGAATCTGAGTCAGAAAGCCTGCTCTAAATGCATGGTAGCATATACTGTGCTTAATTTAGGTTAGTCAGGTGACTAGCTTTTTTGGTTTCTCAGGCGACTTATTTTTCCTTATTTTCGGGTATTACTGCTACGTTGAGTAGAGGGTAACATTAGTTGTTCGTTTGATTTGTTGTTAGTGTTTAGAGAGTTTAGGAGGCGCCTATGGGCAAACGCTTTGTCAAACAGTTGGGGCAATTTCTTGTGACCTTGTTTGGCATTACATTTTTGACATTTTGTCTCACCTATTTAGCACCAGGCGATCCAGTAACGATGCTACTAGAAACGGCAGACACTATCGTGTCTCAGGAGCTCATCGATGAGACTCGAGCTCAGCTTGGGTTAGATAAACCGTTTATAGTGCAATATGCAAACTGGGTTGTGAATGCTGCACAAGGTGATTTAGGGATGAGTTACTCTGCTAAAAAGCCAGTAGTAGATCGTATGTTGGAGGCTTTACCGGGGACAGTAATGTTAGCAGGTACTGCTTTAGTATTTACTCTGCTTTATGCATTGCCAGCAGGGATTATAAGCGCCGTAAATCGTAATAAATGGGTAGACTATGTGTTGAGATCTTTATCCTTTGTAGGCGTATCTATGCCATCATTTTGGTTAGGTCTTGTACTTATTTATATCTTCGGTCTTAAACTAGGTCTTGTACCAATTGCTACATCTCGTATAACGCCAATAGGTGTAATTTTGCCAGCTGCTACATTAGCTGTCGTAATTGGTTCTAAGTATATGCGCCAAGTCCGACTCGTTATCCTTGAAGAAATGGAAAAGGATTACGTTATCGGTGCTCGTGCTCGTGGTGTCAGTGAGATGAAGATTTTATTTGGTCATATTTTGCCAAATGCCGTCTTGCCGCTCATCACTATTCTTGGTGTTGTCATGGGCTGGCTATTAGGTGGTGTAGCAGTTGTAGAAATGGTATTCTCTTGGCCTGGCCTAGGGAACATGGCAGTTTACGCTATTACCATGCGCGACTATCCCTTGATCGAAGGCTTTGTATTGTGGGTTGCTTTAGCCTATATGTGCATCAATGCATTAATTGATGCGTCATATGTACTATTAGACCCTAGACTGAAAAGGGAGAGAGCATGATGGCAGAATTTATTCAAAAACATAAATTGTTCTCTTTCTATAGCGCCTTGATGCTTGTTGTAGTTCTCATAGCTATATTTGCACCATGGCTTGCTCCGGGTGATGCTTTTTCCTCAAATCTGAGTCAAGCATTACAAGCGCCAAGTAGTCAACATTGGTTTGGTACAGATAAGCTTGGTCGTGATGTATTGTCTCGCATCATTTATGGTACTCAATTATCCTTGTTCATGGGTGTTACCATTGTTGTCATTATGGTTAGCGTAGGCACTATCATTGGTGCAGCAGCAGGCTATTTTGGCGGTAAAGTTGAAATGGTACTCATGCGTATCACTGACATTATGCTATCCTTCCCTGGTATCGTATTGGCCATTGCTATTGCTGGTATTTTGGGTGGTAGTATTGTGAATACGATTTTAGCCTTGTCCGTTGTTGGTTGGGCAAAATATGCTCGTATTGTACGTTCTATGACACTTAAGGTGCGTGGTGAGGAGTATGTAACGGCAGCTGTCATGATGGGTGCTAATACATCTACAATTCTTAGACGTCATATTATTCCTAATATCATGCCTCTCGTTATTACCACAGGCGCTTTAGATATTGGGGCCATCATGATCGAAGTAGCAGGTCTATCCTTCCTAGGTTTTGGTGCTCAGCCGCCAACACCAGAATGGGGCCTTATGCTCAATGAAGGTCGCCAGTACTTGCAGACGAGTCCTTGGCTCATGGCATTCCCTGGTATATCTATCCTTATCGTAGTAGCGATCTTTAACCTTTGGTCTGATTCCTTGCGTGACGTAGTGGATCCGAAGAACCAAGGGTAATCTATGAGATGTATTCATTTTCTAGAACTGTCTTTTATGAAAGTATCTAGGTGGATAGATTATAATGTATGTTTTTTCCATCACTGACCATGTAGGATTGTCATAGTCATGATGTTAAATGTTTTTATGTTTTGTATGTAGTGGTACAAGGAGATTTTACATGAAAAAATCTTGGAAAAAAGCCCTCTTAGCAGGTCTTAGCATTGTAATGATGGGTTCCTTCATCGCAGGTTGTGGCTCCGATAACAACGGCTCTGCAAATAAAGACGTATTGAAAGTTGGCGTAACTAACTTCGCATCTACCTTAGAACCTACTGAAAACTTCTTCGCTTGGGTTGTAATGCGTTATGGTGTAGGCGAAACATTGGCTAAATTCGACGAGCAAATGAAACCGCAACCTTGGATCGCATCTAAATGGGAAGTATCCCCAGACCATAAAACGTGGACTTTCACAATTAACGATAAAGTAACATTCTCTAATGGTAAAAAAGTAGATGCAGCTGCAGTAAAAGCATCTATTGAACGTGCATTTGAAAAGTCTAACCGTGCGAAAACATTCTTCGAATATGACTCTATGGAAGCTAATGGTCAACAATTAGTTATTCATACAACAAAAGAATATCCTAATATGCCAGGTCTTTTGGCGGATCCACTGTTCCTCATCGTTGACGTACAATCTGAAAAAGATGGTCGTAACTTCGCTAAAGAAGGCCCTATCGGTACAGGCCCATATGTAGTTAAATCCTTCACTAAAGAACGTGCTGAAATGGCAGCGAACGAAAAATACTGGGATGGTGCAGTACCATTCAAAACTGTTGAGATTCCTTCCATCGATGATCCTAATACGCGTGCATTGAGCTTGCAATCTGGCGACGTAGATATGGCCGTTAACATCGGTCCTGGTGAAATTGGTTTATTCCAAGGCAACAATAAATTTAAAGTAGATGAAATTGCATCTCTTCGTGTAGTGTTGGCTCGTATTAACCAAAAAGGTATTCTTGGTGACGACAAGGTTCGCGCTGCTGTTATTTCTGCAGCAGACCGTAAGAGCTATGCCGATGTATTGTTAAAAGGTACATTTATTCCTGGTTCTGCTCCAATTCCGCCATCCATGGACTACGGTTTCAAGGACTTGAAAGATCCTAATGCGTATAATCCTGAACGCTCTAAACAATTGTTAGCTGAAGATGGTTGGAAAGATACTGATGGTGACGGCATCCTAGATAAAGATGGTAAACCATTAACATTTGACTTCGTAGTATATAACTCTCGTGCAGAATTGCCACTTTATGCAGAAGCAGTACAAGCTGACCTCAAAAAAGTGGGCATCGACATGAAAATCAAAACAGTTGACTATAACTTGATTGATAAAATGGGTCAAGATGGCGACTATGATATGCTTATCTCCAACATCGTAACTGCTAATACAGGCGATCCAATCTGGTTCTTAGCTAACTACTGGCATACTAATGTGGATGGTTCCAACCCTCAAAACGGTTCTGGTTACTCCAACCCACAAGTTGACCAATTACTCGACGCAGCTGAAACTGAATTCGATCCTGCAAAACGTCGTGAATATGCAATTCAAATTCAACAAATATTGATGAATGATGGTGCTGCATTGTTCTTAGGTTACCCTAAAACTAATATCGTTACTGGTTCTTACTTGAAAGGTGCTGTCATGTACCCAAGTGATTACTACTGGATTACTAATAAAATTACAAAATAGTAAGGAGCTATAATGGCAGAAAACATACTAACTGTAGAAAACCTTAACATCGCGTACCAAGGTGTGCCTGCTGTTATGGATGTGAATTTTACCTTGGAACGCGGCAAGGTATTAACCATCGTAGGTGAGTCTGGATCCGGTAAAACTACCGTGATCCGGGCCCTCATGGGTTTATTACCTGTAGGTGGTGAGGTCACAGATGGTACAATGATCTTTAATGGTCAAGACCTTCGCACCCTATCTAAGTCAGAGTGGAGAGCTATACGTGGTAAAGATATGGCCATGATTTTCCAAGATAGTGGTAGTGCACTGGATCCAATCGTTCGCATTGGTAAACAATTTAGAGAACTATTTAAGGCTCATATTGAAATCGATAATGACGAATGTGATCGTCGTGCTATTGAATTGCTAGAATCTGTATCTCTACCAAATGGGGCTGACATGCTTCGTCGTTACCCTCATGAGTTATCTGGTGGTCAACGCCAACGCGTAGGTATTGCTATGGCTTTGGCATTAGATCCAGTTTTACTAATTGGTGATGAACCAACTTCTGCGTTAGACGTTACGACACAATCGCAAGTGGTAATGCAAATGCTTGAATTATCTAAACAGCATAATTCTGCTATTGTTATGGTAACTCATAACCTTGGTGTAGCAGCCTATATGTCTGACTATATCGTCGTTATGAAAAAAGGCCGTGTAGTCGATGCGGGTACACCACAAGATATTTTGGAAAATCCATCTAATGAATATACGAAACAATTAAAAAATGCGGTACCAACATTGGGAGGAGGTCGTTACATTGACTAATTACGCTGTAGAATTAAAAAATGTATATAAACGATTCCCGCTTCCTACTGGTGGTGAGCTCGAAGCATGTAAGGATATCAATATTACCTTAGAAAAAGGTCAGTCCCTTGGGATTGTAGGGGAATCTGGCTCTGGTAAAACAACATTGGTTCGTATGATCATGAAGATGCTGCCTATTACGGAAGGCGAGATTTACGTAGATGGCGTAGAGATTCAGCATATGAACTCTGAGCAAACAAAAGAATACCGCA
>ERZ772930.438-NODE-438-length-13388-cov-3.59341_pt1 | contig 13388 bp, 27 predicted proteins | sample MGYA00511685_ERZ772930 | MGnify/ENA primary metagenome ERZ772930 (study PRJEB29015, sample SAMEA2738053) | human oral metagenome | biome: human oral; feature: human-associated habitat; material: saliva | place: China | collected 2226 ... | reverse complement strand
ATTCCCTCTCGCGGGTGGGACCGAGTCGGTAGTAGTGCCATCCGTCTGATGCTTCAATGACTGTGCCTTCCGGGCAGTCGGCAAGGTCGTCCGCGCTGGACGGTTCCCACCAGTCGCCGGGGCGAGTGATGGATGCCATGCGCAGGACAGGCTTAGGCTTGACCATGTCTCGTAGGGCTTCCAGCCGGGCCTTGACTTCATCGCACGCGGCAATAGCTTCGGCGAAGGGCGTATTGGTTTCTGTCATGTTTCCTCCTGCAGTGGGTTAGTCTTGTTCCGTGTCGGGAGCGCTACCGTAGGCTCACGGTTTCAGCGCGCCCGGCGGGACTAAAAGAAAGTTGCCGTCGAGGGTGCCGTCTGCGTAGCCCCCTAGAATACGCTCCCACATTTCCTCGTGGGTGATTCTTTCGTATGCGCCTCGCCACCATTGCCAGTGTTTCACATACACGCCGTCTGGCGTGCTAAGTACGGTGTCGTTGGGCAGGGGTACCAGGTCGTCGGCCCTAGCTATCGTCAGGTGGCCGCCTCCCATCGTGGGGACAGGGACGAATGCCCAACAGTCCCGGTGGGCCGCAATCAGGGCGCGGCGCGCCTCCAGAATGATCCCGTATGCTGCTTTGGCGGTTGCGCGCGCGTCGATCTCGGCGTCGGTTTCTGTAATGTACGGCTCCATGGTTTCCCCTCCGTTCAATTGCCCTCGTGGACAAATTCGCACTCGTCCGCATGAGCAAGCATGTGGCGGAATAGTCTGTCATTCGACTTTTTGATGCCGAGGACATCGGTCCATGGGCCGTTTGAGTATCCCGTCCGCATGTACTCGTTGCCCCCCACGCTGATTACGGTCCCGTAGTGTAACCGGTTAAGGTCGTCGGGGGTTGTGATGGTGCGGCTTTCGCCCAAGTCTGTGGGCAGTATGATCGGCTCCGTATTGTTGCTGAGGATGCGGCTGGTTTCCTTTTCGAGTTGTTCAACCAGGTTCTGCGCCTCGCATAGCGCGTCATAAGCGTTGTTCCAAAGGTCGATAGTTTCGGTTAGGGTCTGCATTCTTTTCCTTCCTAGGTTTATGCTGCGCCAACGTGGAGGAGGCTGATGGGCCACCCATCCTGCTTGTAGGCGACGATCCGCTCCCACATTTCCTGGTGGGTTAGGACCTTGCCGTCGATGTGTACCCAGCCGTGCCAGTTGTCGGTGAGGCGCATGTACTCCCATCCATTGATGAGGATGAGCGTGCCGGGCATGAGCCAGGCTAGATGCTCAGGGCCGCGCAGCTCCGTAATGCGATGACTGGCCATGCAGTCGTAGTGGGTGTCGAGTTCGATTGGTTCAGTCACTTGTATACGTCTCCGTTGTACAGGAGGACAACACCCTCTGGGGTGGAATCGCGAATCCATTGCGCGAGGTCCAGTTGACTCATGTCACTCCGACCCGATGACCATGAGTTACAGTCTTCCTTGAACCAAGAATCTCCGTCCAGGAGGATGATTGCGCCGTAAGACAGGTCTGCCAAGTCGACCTTTACGGGGACGCCAAGCGCGATTAGCTCAACGACGCTCCCACAGGTCTCGCCTGATTCAATGTTGGCGTACATGTTCTCAACATGCTTAATGAGGTCTTCCTTGGTAATCTCCATAGATTTCCCTTTCGTTTTTTATTGCGGGTCTAGGCCGTATGCCAGTAGCGTGATTGTGCCGTCCAATCGTACTGCGTTGAGGATTGACGCGAATACGTCTACCCCCGTGACTCGCATGCCGTCCTGTCGCATCCAGAGATGCGGGCGGGTAGACGCTGATCGGATATACACTGCGCCGAGCGCTGGCGCAGGCGTGGCAACGCGGATTGTCGTGCCTGGTGGGAGGCTTTGGAGACTCCGCTCCCCTGTGACCATCCTGCCTAGTCCGTGGATGATAATTCCGATTGACCCATCCGGGAGGTTTGCGGCGTCGAACAGTGCTGCGCGGGCTTCGCCGATGCGCCTTAACGTCTCGTCGCACGCCATTTTCAGGGCGTCTTCACTCATACTGCCCCCTAGTATGCGCCGGGCTGGTGGACGATGCGGAACTGTTCGCCTCTTTCCGCGTACCTACGCAGGTAAGCGAAGAATTCTTCGAGGCTGTAGCCGTCTGGCTCTGTCCCGTCGCGATCAGACGACGCCCAGAAAGTGCTTCCGTGTGGAACGCGCAGGTACACATGCGTCCTGTCTCCGGCGATAACAGTCCCTACTGGGAGGTTAAGGTCGCCCCAGTCGCGCACTACGAGAGCGTCCTTTCCGGGCAGGTTGCAGATGGTGAGCGTCTTACCTTTGAGGGTTTCGATGCGGGTTTTGATCGTGTCAATGCGCGTGCGATACGTTTCAATGCTTATCATAAGTGTTTGCTCCTTTCCCTTTAGAGACCCTTGTGGCAATAGTTCAACATGTTCGGCTGTTTAAGGGCGCGAAGGTACAGTTCGTCGCTTGTCGCAACTTTGTCGCTCCTAAAGTTCTGCCAATATCGATGTTCCCCCAGAGTCGCACAAGTAGCCATCCATTCACCATTGCCAATGGCAAGGACTGTTCCGCTGATAATATCCTCCAGCTCTTGTGGGCCGATGATGATCAGGTCATCGAGGCCGTTCAGGCCCGTGAACGTGAGCTTGCCATGATCGGGGTCGTTGAGTAATTCTGAGAGGAGGTCTTTAACCTCGTCGATGGTTTCCACGTAGTTGTTGTTGTCCATTGTTTTGTCTCGCTTCCGTACTAGTAAGATGTTCGGTGGACGTTGTATACCACTCGGCTTGTGTGCGGGTTTCTTATGAGGATTTCCCGCATTTCCTCGTTGGTGCACCAACACCCCATTGCGTCGACCCAGCCCTCTGGGACGCACATGTGCTCCATGTTGCCCACGATGATGACTGTGCCGTAAGCCGTGGGCGGGCCCATAAGGTTGGTGAAGTGGATGGGGTGGCAGATGTTCGGCGGGTCAGCGTCAATTGTGTAGGCCCGCTCACGTGTCGCACTCATTGCTGTTTCCTTTACGAGGGGGGAGGGGCGCGCCCAAACATGCCCGTTAAGGGGTCCAGGCGCGCCCCTGACGGCTTTTCAGGCCGCGTCCGGGGGAACGGGAGGGGTAGGGGTGTTGAGGGCGTTAGAGTCGATTCTGTGAATGAGTTCAGCGAGGACGTGATCCACCACCGCGTATTCCGCAGCCCTCACGACGCCGACCTCATGCTCGCGGGAAAGCTCGATACCCCGCCCCCGCCCACACTCTTCATTGAGAGCGTGAATGAGGTCCAGATTCTTGGTCTTGACCGTCCACACAGTATCGTCACCTTCACGGACCATGACAGTGTCCATTGCGCGGTTACGAATCGTGCGAGTGAGCGGCGCCGCCGCCGCCTCGGCGAGGAGTTCGTGGATGTTCACGCAACCACCTCCCATTCGCGGGCGCCCTCACGATGGACGATGACTCCACCGCCGTCCGTGTTCCCGATGAGGTCTCCGATGTTGACCGCGTTGTCGCGGCGACCGAACACGATTCGGGGCACGACACCGCCAGGGGTGACCTGGTTGACTACATCGCCTCGGTACTTGTTGGCGAGTAGTTCGATGTTTGTTGCGGTGACGCGGTCGATCACAGCCCCACCCCCGTAATGTGGGTGAACGCGAGCCATGCGCCGGGGTAGCCGACGAGGGCCAGGCAGGCAATATTGAACAGGTTGCCAGCCCATAGTTCGCCCTTAGTGTCGCGCCATTCGACGATTTCCTTGAAGATCAGGCCAGTCGTCAGTCCTGCGATGAAGATTGCAACACCGATTCCAAGTAGCATCCATGCCATGTGTTTGTTTTCCTTCCAGTTGAACTGATCTGTGTGTTGTGCGCGCCGGTTCCGCCAGAAGCCGCGCGCAATAGGGGGCTATTCGCCCATGTGAATGAGGTCGAAGTCAGACTGCTCCAAGTCGGCGTCCCATCCGAGGCGCACCTGCGCGGCAACGTCCGCGTCCGTGTGTCGCACGTCGGGTTGCCTTGTAGACACCCAATGGTCGCATGCGACCTTGAAGAATTCGCCCGTCACGTAGCTGTCAATGAGCGTGCCGGGCGGGAGGGCGGACAGGTCCACCTGTGCAACAATGCCCGCACAGGTAATGCGAACCGCGTTCGGTGGTGTTGTGAGCGCGTTCGATTGGGCGCACAGTCGGCTGATAAAGTCCACGGCCTCGTCGAGGCTGATTGGCTCTGTCATTACGCTCCCTCGTTAGCCCCAGTGGACAACCGTGGGCAGGGCCGTATGGTTGCGCACTTTCTCGGCAAACTCTTCGTCGGTGTACCATTCGCCCGCATAGGACATCCAGTCGCCCTCCTCAGCAAGTCGACTGTGGAAATATTCGGCGTAGTCCAGGAGGATGAGGGTGCCTGACTGCATGTTGGCGGCATCCACGGTCTCCGTTTTCTCGTCTTCGGTACGTGCCAAGAATTTGGTGCCAATGGCAACCGCCTCGGACTTCGAGGAGGCTTCCTCATCTGTAGGGGCGACGTCCAGGGCGTCCAGGACCTCGGTCACAACCTGGTTGACGATCTCGTTGAGTCGTTCGCGGGTAATAGTTTCGGTCATTGTGTTTTCCTTCCTCGCGGGGTCAGCCCTCGTGAATGATGCGGGGAGTACTGGAAGACCTGCGCATTTTTTCTGCAAACTTCTCGTGACGGTATGTCGCACCCGAGTAGCAGACCCACGTGCCAGAGACATCACCGCCTTCGTAGCAACGGAAGTGCTCATACACATCTTCCAGGATAAGCGTGCCTGCACTAATCTCCCTGGCATCCACCACGCGCTCCGTGCCATCAAGGCCGATCGCCTTGAAGAAGGTGCCAGTCAGTTCCGACTCGCTCGCCTCCTTGTTTAAGATAGTGGCTCCGAGGGCTTCCATGATCTTGTCTGCGAACTGTTCGATAGCCTCGTTGAGCTGTTCGCGGGTAATAGTTTCGGTCATTGTGTTTTCCTTTCTGATGGGGTTAGGACCCGTCATGCACGAGGTTAAGTGGCTCGCGCGACCGGTGGTTTTTCGATCACCGTCCCATCCGATCCAGCCCGCGTTGCCGAGGCAGAAGTACTCCAGTTGGCCGACCATGAGGAGTGTCCCGCTGCCTGAGCAGGCAAGGTCGATGAAGAAGCCGGCCTTTTCGCCCGTTGTGATGAATACTTTTGTGTTTTCGGGGCCTTGGCGGCCGCTCTCGTGTTCCATGACACTTGTTGACACGTGTTTCCTTCCTGTTCGGCCTTGTTGGCACTGCTTCAACGTTTAGGGGGTTGCGGGCGGCCTTCACGAGGTGCTACACTCGACCCTGTTACAACAAAGACGCCGACACGCCCCCTAGGTTTGTCTGTTTCTCCTGTTGAACGTTCTGTGTAGGGGAAGCCCGCACCGGACAGCCGAAACAAGCGCATCTAGCGCGCCCGCCCCGCCAGGCGAGCCGCCGGACGGTTTCTCACACTCGCCGCAAAGCGCTTAGGCTGTCCACGGTGCGGGCTTCTCTGTGATTAGGCTACAGTCTGCTGGTTCGCTTGCATCCAGTCCGTGAGGGCGTCGTGCGGGTAACGGACAACGCCCCCCACCTTCACGAAGGCTGGCCCCGCACCCGTGAACCGCCATTCACCTAACGTGCGAGCAGACACGCCAAGCATGGTTGCGACCTCGGCGGGCGAGTGCATGAGGCGCGGTTTTTCAACCGCTTCCGCCCACGAGACAAACATGTTGACCGCATCCGCCAATTGGTCGCCCTGGGAGGCCTTCACATTAACGATCGCACCGTTGGGGGCGGGTACTCGGCCCCCAATGTTGACCTGAGCGCCAGTTCGGCGGGCTTCCTCGATCACGGCGGCGAGGAGGAGATTTGCGGCAGCCGGGTCGGACGTGGAGGCGGTTACGGTGTATGGGCTGGTATTCTCGGCCATTTTGTACTACTTTCTGTCGAGTTCTGCGTATTGTGTTGCCAGTAAGGGTTGTCTGACAACGTATCTAAGTTTAGTGACAGAACAAACACTCTGCCACTTGACCAGCCGTTAAGCCGCGCAATCTCGCGGCCCCAAACGCGCCCACCCACGATGTTCACCATCCACAGTCACCGCCTCGACCGCGCCGGGCGGCTCAGACAAGACCCCCGTCGGATACCGCCTGGTAATCACGTGGCAGTCATCCGTGCGCCACCGCGTGCCTTCCACCAGGACCACGCGCCCCTGTTGCATCTCTGCCATGAAGTAGGCCGGACGATCAGGCATAAGCCCATGCCCGACCCACAGGCCCGCCAGGAAGGCTGCGAGGGCACTCCCCCACGCCACCAGGCGCACGCCCGTTAAAGAATCATTGAAGGTCGCCACGATGAGCGCTCCTTTCCTCCTATGGGCGGCCCCCGCGTCCGTCACCCCCCGCCAGGGGGACAATGCGAGGGGCCTACCATATAAACGTTCCATGTAAAGTAAGTGAGCTTGGTGAGGTGAGCGCACCCGCCGGGGCGGAAACCAGGGAGGGAGAGAGAGGTAGAGAACCCCCCTAGCCGTCGCCCCGGCGGGTGCGCTCACCTCACCAAACCAAGCGCGGGATGCTTAGGCTGCGGGCGCCAACGCAAAGGATGGCTCGCACACCTTGTTCCGCCAGAGAATGTCGAGCGTCAGCCCCCAATCCCCGCCAGAAGGGCCGCGCAGATGGTCACGCCAGTTAGGGCACGTCATGTCCGGCAGCTCATGCAATGTCGCCGGGTTGCGTCGGTTCAACCACATGAGCGCCCCTAGCCGCGTCTCCACGGGCACGGGCCACTCGCGCGACCGCTCCCACTTGCCTGACACTCGCATCTCGCGGGCCAACGCCAGGGGCTTATCAGCGTACAGCAGCATATACTTGCCCGCCTGCCACGTGCCCTGCGGTTCGTCGCTTTGCGTGCGCACCAGGCGCATCACGTGCCACCTGTAACGCTCAGTGGGAGGCACGTACACGACGCTCCACCCTGCGGCCTTAGCCGCGCTGCTAAGCATGTTGTTGTAGTACTGTTCCCAGTCTTCCATGACACGCACGGCTACCGCCGCGACGTCGCTTTCGTCATACCAAACCATTGATTCACACCTCTTTCAGTCTTGTGGTCTTGTCAGCCCACTTGCTCATCCGCCAGTGTCCGACACCAGTGTTCGTCCGCCGCAACCTCGGCATAGATGGAAACGGAACTGAGGCTGCTAATAGCCTCACCTAGCTTGGCAACGAGGCGCGACTCGTTCTCAGTCGTCACCTCGCTTGCCGCGATTTGTTCCCGCAGCTTTTTCTGTGCGATGGAGAGATTGGCGTGCATGATGCGGGACGTGTCAGCAACGCACCTAAGCCAGTTCACCTGGCCCACGTTGGTCACCCCCTGCTCTTGCCCTCGTTGATCTTGGTTGCCAGGTTTTCAAGCGAGGCGGACAGGTGATTCAGCGCCCCGAGGGCAGCTTGCGCGTGTACGCGCACCATGCTCGCCTCGGGCGAGTCTCCCAGCCGGTCGCCAGGCGTATCGTGACTGTCACGCACACCCGCCTCATGCAGCCGAAGGTCGAGCCGTTCGGCCATGTAGGCTGTAGTCCGCGCTAAGTCTTCCCATTTCAGGGACATGAAATACGCCCTAGTAGGACTGTCAGCGCTCATCGTCGACCACCTCACGCAGCTCGCCAGCGACAATCAGATCACCCAGCCACCTAAGCTGCTTGTACCTGTAGTCGCTGGCCTGCGCCCAAAGCGCCATGTGGGGGGAGATTCGCACCCCCGCAACCTGAATAGTCGGGTGTGTTGAGTCGAGCATTTCGTTGAATGCGTCGAATGCGTCAATCCTGTCGAACAGGTATCCGTCACGGTCAACCAATCGCGCCCACTGAGGGGCGCCGCCGAGCTCCCTGCGCGTGAACTGTGTGCGCTCATCCCACAGGCGCACCAGTTCAGCGCGCGCGTCATCCTTGATCTGTCCGCACGATTCGACGGTTGTCAGGGGGAAAGTATTCATGTTGTTTCACTCTCGTTTCAATCTTGGACCCAACCACGGCGGTTGGGTCTCGCTCCCAGGGCGGGACTCGAACCCGCCTGAATACTCACCAATCAAGCCTGGGATAACCAGTCACGCCCACTCGTCGGGAGAATCCACGACGGCGCGCAGCTCGCCCGCCTCCACGCGCTCGGCAATAGCGCCCATAATTGTGCTGGCCGTAATCTGTGGGGACAGCATGAGCATCAGCTCACGAGTCCCCGACTCAAACTCATCCCCGCCCCCTCGCAGCCATTCCTCTGCGAGAGTTTCAACCGAATAGGCTGTGCCATCACGGTCAACGAACATCGCCCAGTCGGGCGCGTTAATCGCCTCGCGCATCACCCATTCCCGGGCGTCCCACCCGTCTTGAAGCGCCCGCTCACGGTCAGGCGTCATGTATTCCTCAGCCTTAGCTGTCTTGCACTTGCTTGTATCACGCTGCATTGTTTTCTCACTTTCCTTGTCAGCGGCACCATCCCCACCCACTTGGGGTGGGACACTCAATTCTCAGGGGCGAACCACGATTGCCCCGCCCGTCACAGGCGTATCACCCTTGAAGTCATGCACAACCACGGTCGGAGTCCCCTCGACGCCCAACCGTCGCTCCCTAGGCGGGGGTCGAACCCGCATCCATACCTACCGTCAGGCTAGGGATGCTCAACAGTCAGGCTCACACCTCCAACATTTCGAGGTAGTAATCCCCAGAGTTGAGCGCGTCAAGGATCGGCGTAATAGCCGTGATGCGTTCATTAATCGCCTCGCTAACGAGGTCGTTGTTAAGCGCCGCGCACTCTTCCTTCAAGGACTTGATGTGCGCTTCAAGCGCCGTCACGATAAACACCTGATTGTCGAACGTGATTTCCATGATGTGTTCACACTTTCTCTCGGAACAGGCAACCACCTTGGTTGCCGTCGCTCCCTGTGCCCGAATCGAACAGGCCCTATCTCACCCCCACCATTGGGGACAGGGATAACCATGCGCGTCACGCGCTAGCTCAGTCGCTCAGCCCTTCCTCCCAGAACGCGACGGCCTCGGCAATGGCCCTAGTCACCGCCTCATCCGGGGTCCGCTCAGCCGGGCCACGCACGCCCGCATAGATTTCCTCGGGCCACTCAGTACGCGGAATGAACCGCTCAACCTCGGTCCACTCGCTTGTCTTGTCAGTGGAGGCGCGCCAACCAGCAACACCATCCCCCTGGACATCGAGTGAGACGCGCACGCCGTCCTGGTAGTCAACGTACAGCTCAGCCGTCACGCCCTCGGCCACGTCTGCAATCAGTTCCGGGATCGGCCCGTAGTAACGCTCATCCGGCTTTCTCCACTCGTAGTCACTCATTGCCAGTCTCTCCTTTGTTCTCTGCTTCCACGCCCCGCTTTGAGGCGCGTCGTTCGCGGGGCTGGAATCGAACCAGCCTGACACTCACCCTTAAGCCCGCGATACCCGCGTGCCACACGTCACGCAACCAGGATGCCTGGTATCTACGCCTCATCCTCGCCAACAAGGCGAACCAGCTCACCCGCGAACACGCGGCCATCAATCCACCCGTCCAACACGTCGCGCGCCCGCTCGGAGCCAAGCTCATCCAGCGTAGCCTCAACGTGCGCCTCGCCATACACGTCAATCGCATCAAGAATCATCCGCCCTATCAGGGCCCTGCGAGTCCACGCCGCGCCATCCCTATCCAGGTATTCCGCCCAAGCGGGCGCACCCACACTCTCACGAACCAGCCGGGCACTAAGTCCCCACCAATCCCGCAAGACATCAAGCTGCCAGTCATCCGCCCACTCCCACGCGGGCGAAAAACCTTCACACGGGAGCATAATCCGAGTCGCCATAGTAGAAACCTCATCTCACATTTCCAATAGGCTACCGCCCTGGTAGCCAGCCCCCAGCCCAGGAATCGAACCCAGGACGCCCACGCGGGCGCGCAACCGACCTTGCCAAGGGTGAGGGACATTCAGCCCTCGATGCGACGCCAAGCGCCGCTGGCGACGCGCTCACTCTCCCAATCGACGAACGCCGACCGGAACGCCACCGGATCAAGCTGGCGCAAGGCCGCGCCCGCGTCGTAATCGAACCCGCACACCGCCACGGTGCCGTACAGGTCTGTCAACTCCGCCTCGCACTCATCGCGAGCCTCGGCATCGGACCAGAACTGCCCACCAAAGTCGACATAGTCTGCCCACTCCGGCACGCCTCCCAGCTCGCTACGCGAGAACGACTCGCGGTTATCCCAAGCGTCCTGCATCGCTTCCAGCACATCGCCCGTGACCTCAGTCATGAAACCCATCGTCTTGCCTCTTTCTCTATCGAATCTCTGTGATAGGACAGGCACACGCCATGCCCGCCCCCGCTCGCGGGCCGGGAATCGAACCCGGCTAAAACTCACCACTAAGCCCGCGAAACCAACCCCGCCTAAGCCGCCGAACCCGCAGCCGGGGGAATCAAGACCGTGACGTACCAACGGCCCGCCGCGACCTTCAAGCCCTCGGGGTCCAAGGCCACCGTGCCAGCCGGAAACCGCCCGTCCGGCCAAAACGAGCCATCCATAACTTCCCAACCCAGCGCCGTCGCCGCCCACTCCAAAGCCTCGGGGAAGCGCTCATACACCATCTCCCCCACCGCATCCAAGCGGGCGTTGCCCTGCGCAGCGCGACGAACCTCAGGACGCCAATCGTCACCGCCCCAAGCGGACGGATCGTACCAGGGCCGCCCACATTCGTTCCACGCCCGGAAGACGCCGCGCCACGTGTAGGTATCCCACCGGGCACGCAGCACGCAGTCATCCCAATCATCCGAGCCGGGGGCCGTCGCGTCCGAGTAGTACCAGTCCGCGAGCTCACCCAACGTCGTGCCACAAGCCAAGCTATCCCTAACCGACTGGCAAGCGCACTTCAACGCCGCGTCCCACGCCTCCGGAATCATCATCCTAGCCATCACAGTACCTCATCTCGCATTTTCAATAGGCTACCGCCCTGGTAGCCAGCTCCCGGCGCAGGAATCGAACCTGCCTCACACCCACCACTAGGGCCGGGAAACCAAGGGGACCTACCTAGTCCCCCAATAGAAGGTTCACAGCGCGCGCAGCGCAAGCATCGTGCGGAAGCCCCGCGCCCGGCGACGCATCCCCTCCCACACGCCCCAGTCGGGCGTGTACGTCGGGCGAATCGCCCGAACCACGCGCGTAACCGCGCGCTTCTCGGACGGCGAGAGCTCAGACGCGGTAACACCAACCATGCCCCCGCCCAGCCCCCACTCCAGGACGATAACGCCTGAATCGCGCACCAGTAGGCATCCGGTCCCCGACGAATCGAGAACCGCCCGAAGGCCCGCGCCGACAGCGAAGCCAGGCTCAACAGCAAAGGACATGAGCCCCTGAATCTTCTCGGAAACGTTCACAGCACACCTCTCACACTTTCAGACGGCCCCCACCATGAGAGCCAAGGAAGCGCAGCCCCCACGATGGGGCGCGCCCGTGGGCAGCGCCGGAATCGAACCGGCTGCCCGCGCCACGTCTGCTAAACGCCCGCGCAAGCGCTCACCAAAGCCGCCCTAGTCCAATAACAGCGCGCGCCCCCGATTAAGCCAGCCGGGACATCAAGGCCAGCCCTGCGACGGTGTGACCCTACGGCGACCCCAGCCCCTACAGGCGGGGCCGTCGCTTCGCGGGTGAGGGACCGCGCCAGGTGTAGCGCGCGCCAAAGGCGAAAAACTACCGCTATTCAAAAACACCTGTGCACCAGGCCAAACATCTTGCGCTCAGGACTACACGCGCCGCTCTCTCACCGCGCCGCCTCGTCCGGCGATAACACCAGTGTAGACCCCAACTCATCCCCGACGCAAGCTCAACTGCTAAACCCAACCACATACTGAGATGTACAACAACCACACTACGAGACGCACCCACACAAACACCAACCCCAGCACGCCACAAACCGCGCCAACCCAACCCAAACCAAACCGCCGGCCGCGACACAACCGCACGCAACACATACGCACACCTACACACCTGTCAAAACGCCCCTAGCGTGCCCCTAGTGCCCCCCCACGCTCACACCCACACACCCACACCCTCCCCTACGGCGGCGACGATTAAGCGAGTCCGGCGACGGCGATAAAGCACGCCCCACGCGCGCGATAAAGCACGTCGAATAGCCCTGTCAATAGCAACGGAGAATAGTCTCAAAATGCGAGAAAATAACCCCACATGCAATTACCAGAGTGGGCTACCCGTCAATTCCACCGCGCGATTAAATAGGGGGCTATGACCCCCACGAATACGCGCCTGAATACCGCACGGTCATAGCAAAAAATATCCGCGACGTGTGATAAGCTTTCCATGTCAACTAATCTGCCCCACCGCAAATAGTAACTGTCAATAACAGTAGCAGCCCTGCACCGATTGCGCAAGCCTGGCCGCGACCCACACTCTCAGAACCGGGGCATGGCCTCCGGGGGATGTTTGGCTTATTGTTGCGAATTTGGATGCAGTACTACGATCATCGTCACGTGACATGCGTCTCATTATCTAAAAACGTGCACGCTGACCAGGTATCCAAAAACAGACTATATAGTGAGAGGGTAAAGCCCTTGGGGGGTAGGGGGGCAAGTATATATATAAATACATATCTTAAGTCTTAAAGTTAATGATTTAGTTTCTCTAGTTTAGTTTCTCTAGTTTAGTTTCTCTAATTTAGTTTCTCTAGTTCACGACTTATAGCTTTTGGTTCTGTCGCTGCTTTAAGTCTTATGGCTTTAGTGGTTATTGGTTCTGTCGCTGCTTTAAGTCTTATGGCTTTAGTGGTTATTGTTGTCGTTGCCTCGGCGTCGAGTATATTAGCGGCTTGGTGGAGCTGGGTCGGACCTCGGTCGAGGCTTGATCGTTGTTTGTTGGTTGGTGGTTGTTGTGGCTTGGTCGCGGGTTTCGGATCGTCGGCGTAGGTTGCCGTCTGATTGGTCGTCGAGGCGTGCGGCTGTGTTGCGGCGTGATGGTGGTCGTTGTCAGTGGAAGGTTGATTCTGTGTCGGTGTGTGGTGCTCCGGCTACGGATGTTGATCATGTTGTTCCGGGTGATGATGATTCGTTTGGTAATTTGCGGGCGTTGTGTCGTGAGCATCATGCGTGGAAGTCGGCGCGCGAGGGGCATGTGGCGTTGGCTCGTATGAGGCGTGAGGTTGCTGGTCGGTTTCGTAGGGTGGAGCCGCATCCTGGTTTGCGTGGGGGTGGTGTGAATGGCTCGTAGTGGTCCGGTTCCTGCGCGGCGGGATGAGTTGGTGGATCAGCGTCCATCTCGGACGCAGCATGTGACTGGTGGCGTTCTGATGAGCACGTCGCCGCGTAAGGTGGATCGTAAGTGGCATCCGACTGCTAAGCGCATG
>ERZ772930.437-NODE-437-length-13408-cov-7.41878_pt1 | contig 13408 bp, 15 predicted proteins | sample MGYA00511685_ERZ772930 | MGnify/ENA primary metagenome ERZ772930 (study PRJEB29015, sample SAMEA2738053) | human oral metagenome | biome: human oral; feature: human-associated habitat; material: saliva | place: China | collected 2226 ... | reverse complement strand
TACTGTAATCACTCTTTTTAGTATTTTGTTTCTCATATTTACCCCCAATTAAAATCTTATTTTCAAACTTGTACTAAAATATATTTCTCTGTCTCTTGGTTTGATATAGCTTGAATGTGATAAAGCCTTCGCATAGGCTAAATCAATATCTAAATATTTCATACTATATCTCAAACCTATTGATGTCCCACTAACATAACCTTTTCCATAAACAGAAGGATTTTTATTATTTCTAACTGCTCCATATGAATAGCTTATATATGGACTTAATCTTCCCATTTTTTCGGAGTCTATTATCTTGTATGATAGTTCATTTTCAATCTCTATAGCTCTATCTCCCATAATATTTCCTCTTCTATGATAACCTGGAACAGAACCTACTCCTCCTATAGATTGTTTTTCAGAAGCATATAGAACATCTTTAGAATGGCTTGTTAAAGTATTAAATCTATATACTAATTTCTTTGTTAATGGCTTATAGTAATTAAGATTTAAACTGTATTTTTTAAACTCTGCTTTTGGAGTATTAGAAGCTCCAAGAGCTCTTAAACCTCTTTCATAGTCTAAAGTTATTCCAAATATCCCACCATAAAATACTGTTGTTCCATTTAAAGAAATATCTCCTATAGTCAATATTCTATCTGATAAAAGAGTATCTTCTATATAGCTTTTATTATGCTTTCTTTTTAATCCTACTCCTAAACTTAATTTACTTTTTTGATTTCTCCATAGAATTTTATCTAAATTAACAGAGAAACTACTGCTCATAGTTTCCATATCATAGATAGTAGTTGGAGTGTAAAAACTACTAATATTTTCACTTCTACTACTTCCCAAAGATAGAGTATAGTCTCTAAATTTCATAGTATATCTAAAATTATATAAGTCTAATTCTCTTTTGTATGGTAGAGTATCTTTCGCTGGGTCATAACCTTTTGGACCTATTGGTAATATTTCTCCTGGTTTTAGACTTTCTGTTGTTCTTTTCCAACTTCTATCAGCTTTCTTTTTGTGTACTGTCATATATGAGAAGTATACTCTATCTCCAATCCCTAATGGACTATCTATATTTATTGAAGTTCCACCTCTCCAAATACCATTTTGATTATCTTCTCCATAATTATTGCTTAAAAGAGATATAGTAAATTTATCTTTCATCTCATTTTTTAATTTTATTATTGAATAATTTTCTTTATCGCTCGGAATAATTTCCATAGTCATATTATTTGCTTCAAGATAATTAAAATTCTCTGTTGTTGTATCTAAATCTCTAACATTTAGTACTTTTTCCTCTTTTGTAGACACTAAAAAATACTTCTTTAACTTATCTAAAGAATCATCTTCATTGAGTATTATTTTTTCAATTTTTCCTGAGATTATTTTTAAATTTAAAGTTTCTGAATTTAAGTTGTTGTTTTCAGATAGTGATGCTGTTGATGTAACATAGCCTTTTTCAATTAGCCTATTTGTTAATTCTACTAATATATTTGAAATATCAGTACTACCTAATTTTTTATTCTCATATTTGGATAAAATATTTTCTTTTTCTATCTCATTAAGGAGATTTTCATCATCAAATAAGTTTATTTTAGAAATGTAAAATTTAAGCTCATTTTTATCCACTTCTATTTTTGTATCTTTTTGATAACTATCTCTTGAATTCTCATATTTCTCCTGAATCCTTTCTTGTTCTAATCTTTGCTCCTTTCTTAAAATAGTTCTTTCATCTTCATTCTCATTAAATGTATTTGAAAAAGATAAAATACTAAAAACTAGAAAAATATATGTTATTACTTTTTTCATGTTCCTCCTTATATTATATATATTAATTTTTGTTAAGCTACATCAAACAACAAATGCTATTATACATTATTTTTCTTTTAAAATCAATTTTTTTATATTTTTTAGATTAGTGTATAAAAAAAAGAGAATTTTCAAGCTATTAATTCTCAAAAATTCTCTTAATTTTTTATTCTTATTTTTTAGGTGGTAAAATTTCTATCCAATATCCATCAGGATCAGTTATAAAATATATACCCATTTTTTCATTTACAAAAACAACACAACCCATTTCTGTATGTTTTTTAAATGCTCCTTCATAGTCATCTACTTCAAAAGCTAAATGGAATTCTTCATCACCTAAATCATATTTTTCTGTTCTATCTGCAAGCCAAGTTAATTCTAATTGAAAGTTTGTTATTCCATCTCCTAGATAAACTATTTTGTAGCTTCCATCTTCTGCAAATTTTTCTCTTTCAACTTTTAGTCCAAGAGCTTCTTCATAGAATTTTATACTCTTTTCTAAATCTAAAACATTAAAGTTTTCATGTAAAAAGTGAAATTTCATATTTTCCTCCTAGTTAGTTTTAGCATCTATCATAGCTGAAGAAATTTTTATTCTTTTTTGAATTTTTTGCTTTTCTTCTTCTGTAAGATCAAGCTCTAATTCTTTTCTTAACTTCTCAAGTTCTAATTGCTCATTTTCAATGTTAATTTCATCTAATGGAAATATTTCATCTGCAATTATTGTTGCTTGGTTATTAGAAATTTCTAAAAAACCACCTGTTAAAAAATAAACATCTCTTCTATCTTTTGAAGGACTTTCAATTTCCATCTTTCCTGCTGAAAGTTCAGCAACTAAAGGAGCATGATTAGGCATTATACCTATATCTCCTTCTGAAGTTCTAAGTCTTAGATATCCTGCTTCTTGTTCTAATACTTTTTTAATCTGTGTTACAACACTTACCAACATAACTTCCTCCTTATTTTACTAAATCTTTTGATTTAGCAACGGCTTCTTCTATTGTACCAACATATAGAAATGCTTGTTCAGGAATATCATCATGTTTTCCTTCTAATATTTCTCTAAATCCTCTGATTGTTTCTTTTACAGGAACATATTTTCCTTCCATTCCTGTGAATTGTTCTGCAACAGAGAAAGGTTGTGAGAAAAATCTTTCAATTTTTCTAGCTCTTGATACTGTAAGTTTATCTTCATCAGATAATTCATCCATACCTAAGATAGCTATGATATCTTGTAATTCTTTATATCTTTGTAAAACTTCTTGCACTTTTCTTGCTATTTCATAGTGTTCTTTTCCAACTATATCTTCTGATAGAGCCTTAGATGTTGAATCTAATGGGTCAACAGCTGGATATATTCCAAGAGATGCTATATTTCTTGAAAGAACTGTTGTTGCATCCAAGTGAGAGAAAGTTGTAGCTGGTGCTGGGTCAGTCAAGTCATCGGCTGGTACGTAAACAGCTTGAACTGATGTGATAGAACCAGATTTTGTTGATGTAATTCTTTCTTGTAAAGCTCCCATTTCTGTTGCCAAGTTTGGTTGGTAACCAACGGCTGAAGGTATTCTTCCAAGTAAAGCTGATACTTCAGATCCTGCTTGTGTAAATCTGAATATATTATCTATAAATAGAAGTACATCTTGTCCATCTTTATCTCTAAAGTTTTCTGCAACTGTAAGTCCTGTTAAAGCAACTCTTAATCTTGCTCCAGGTGGCTCATTCATTTGTCCATAAACAAGAGCTGTCTTTGTAATAACTCCTGACTCAGTCATTTCATTATACAAGTCTCTACCTTCTCTTGTTCTTTCTCCAACTCCTGCGAACACAGAGATTCCTCCATGTCCTTTAGCAATGTTGTTGATAAGTTCCATTATTAAAACTGTCTTACCTACTCCAGCTCCTCCGAATAGACCTATTTTTCCACCTTTTATATATGGTGCTAATAAATCTATAACTTTGATTCCTGTTTCGAATATTTCAGTTTCAGTTTCTAAGTCATCAAACTCAGGTGCTTCTCTATGGATAGGTAAAACTGTTTCAGCATTTACAGGCCCTTGATTGTCAACAGGCTCTCCTAAAACATTTAATATTCTTCCTAGAACAGCTTTTCCAACTGGTACTGTAATTGGTTTCCCTGTATCTATAACTTCCATTCCTCTTTTTAAACCATCTGTTGAGTCCATGGCAACTGTTCTTACAACATTGTTTCCAAGGTGTTGCTCAACTTCAAGTACAAGTTCTTTGTCTTCTAATTTTACTTTTAAAGCATTATATATTGCAGGCAATTCATCTTTAAAAGCAACGTCTACAACAGCACTTATAATTTGTGTTATAGTTCCTCTATTCACCTATTATTGCCTCCTTACTTTTATTATTTTCTGACTTTATAAAATTAAGATAAATCTAATCAAGTTTTTCTTGAAAATAATTTTAAATAACTTTTAATAAAACTGCTGCGATGTCCATTATTGTTGAGTGAGCCTTTGTGGAGCTCACGAGACACTAATGGCTATCAAGCAGTTGAATATAAAATTAACAAAATTAAATATTTTATATTTCAAGAAAAACATTCATTTTATACTTTAATTTTATAAAGCAGACGCTCCTCCAACTATTTCTGTTATTTCTTGAGTAATAGCTGTTTGTCTATTTCTATTGTATTGGATATTCAATGTTTTTATCATTTCATCAGCATTATCTGTTGCACTACCCATTGAATTCTTTCTTGCCGAATGTTCACTAGCAGTATTATTTAAAATAGCTTGATATACTTGTAAATTTATAAATCTAGGTAATAGAGATGATAATATATATTCTGTGTTAGGTTCAAATATATATTCACTATTTACTTCCCCTTCCATTCTAGCTATTGGAATTATTTTTTCACAAGTTAAATCATATTTTAAAGCAGATATAAATTTATTGTATATTAAGTAAACTTCATCATATTCATGATTTGCATATTTTACAACAATATCTTCTGAAACATCTCTTGCAATTTTATTCATTTCTTCAGCAGAAAATTTTGAAAAAGATTCTGAGAAATCGTAATTTCTTTTTGTAGCAAAATCTATAGCTTTTCTTCCGAAAGGAATGATAGATATTTTCTTACCTTCATTTTGTTTAACTAACTTTTCTAGTTCTTTTAAAGTTGAACTGTTAAAGCTTCCACAAAGTCCTCTATCAGAAGTTATAACTATTATAGCTATACTTTTTACTTCTTCTCTTCCATCAAAAAGTGGGTGTCTTTCATTTTTAGTTCCCGCTGCTATATGAGATAGAATTTTTCTCATACTTTCTTCATATGGTCTTGATTCTGAAACTAATTTAGAATATTTCTTAAATTTAGTTGTAGAAACAATTTCCATAGCATTAGTAATTTGACGGGTAGATTGAACAGATTTGATTCTACTTTTTATTTCTTTCATTCCAGGCATAATTTTACTCCTTAATTAAAAGACTTTTTAAAGTTTGCAATACTTTCCTTCAATCTTTCTTCTAAATCTTTATCTAAAGCTTTCTTGTCAGCTATTTCACTTAAAATATCTGTATTTCCTTTTAGATATTCTAATAATTCTTTTTCAAATCTTCTTACTTTTGAAATTTCTATATCATCTAAGTGACCATTGATTACAGCATAGAAAGATACAACTTGTTTTTCAACAGTATATGGGTGATATTGAGGTTGTTTCAATATTTCCATTATTCTATGTCCTCTTTCTAATTGTGCTTTTGTAGCTTTATCAAGGTCTGATCCAAATTGAGCGAAAGTTAAAAGCTCAGTATATTGAGCAAGCTCTAATTTAACTTTTGATGCAACTTGTTTCATAGCTTTTATTTGTGCAGCTCCTCCAACTCTCGATACTGATATCCCTGCATTTATTGCTGGTCTAAACCCTGAGTTGAAAAGTTGAGATTCCAAGAATATTTGTCCGTCAGTTATTGATATTACGTTAGTAGGAATATATGCAGAAACGTCCCCTGCTTGAGTTTCTATAATTGGTAATGCAGTTATAGAACCTCCTCCTAATTCATCAGATAACTTAGCAGCTCTTTCAAGTAATCTTGAATGTAAATAGAATACGTCTCCTGGATAAGCCTCACGTCCAGGTGGTCTTCTAAGTAATAATGACATTTCTCTGTAAGCAACGGCATGTTTAGATAAATCATCATAAATTATTAAAACATGTTCTCCCTTATCCATGAAATATTCACCTATAGCTACTCCTGAGTAAGGTGCCATATATTGTAAAGGTGCTGCTTCAGAGGCAGTTGCTGCGACTATTGTTGTATATTCCATACAACCTAAGTCACTTAGCTTCTTATATATTTGTGCAACAGTTGATCTTTTTTGCCCTATTGCAACATAAATACATTTTACATTTTGTCCTTTTTGGTTGATTATAGTATCGATAGCTATTGCAGTTTTACCTGTTTGTCTATCCCCTATAATAAGTTCTCTTTGTCCTCTACCGATAGGAACCATTCCATCTATTGATTTAATTCCTGTTTGTAAAGGTTCTGATACTGGTTGTCTTGAAATAATTCCAGATGCCTTTCTTTCAATAGGCATATATTTATCTGCAATTATTTCTCCCTTTCCATCTATAGGTTCTCCTAAAGCATTAACTACTCTACCTAATAAGTTATCTCCAGCAGGTACAGATACAACTTTACCTGTTGCTCTAACTTCATCTCCTTCTTTTATTAAAGAAGCATATCCAAGGATAACGGCTCCAACATTATCTTCTTCCAAGTTTAAAGCCATTCCCATTACTCCATGAGGAAATTCAAGAAGCTCTCCCGACATAACATTGCTTAAACCATAAATTCTCGCAATACCGTCTCCTACTTCAAGAACAGTCCCAGAAGTTTTTATTTCTAAAGTTTTCTTATAGTTATCTATTTCTTTTTTAATAATAGAACTTACTTCTTCTGGTCTAATATTCAAATTGTTACACCTCCATTAAAGACCTTAACTCTTTTTCCAATTATCTAATTCTCTACGGATAGAACCGTCAATAATCTTATCACCTATTTTTATAATTCCACCACCTAGAATAGACTTGTCGATTTTTACTTCTAAGTTGATTTCTTTTCCAGTTTTTTGTGATAATTTATTGATTAATTTAGTTCTTTGTTCTTCAGATAATTCTTTAGTAAAAGTAGCTTTTACATCTAAAATTCTATTTTTTCTATAGTATATTTTTAGATATTCTGCAACAATATATTTTATGCAGTTAATTCTACCTTTATCTAAAATATATAGTAAAATATTTAAGTTCTCACTGTTATCTTTACCAAAAATTTCAGTTAAAACTGCCTTTTTTTGTTCATTTTCAATTAGAGGATTTCTTATAAAATTCTTAAACTCTTTATCAGTTCTATATAGAACCATAGCCGAATTTAGCATTTCATAAATTTCCTTAACTTGATTCTTCTCTTCAGCAATATCAAATATTGCCTTAGAATATCTTCTTCCTATTTGTGATTTAATCATTTATCTTCCCCTACCTCTGCTATAAATTTATCAATAAGTGAAGTTTCTTGATTATCATCTACCTTTTCTTTTATAATTTTTTCAGCTAGTTCTGCAGCTAAGTTTTTAACTTCTCTACCTAACTCATCTTTGGTATCATTTTTAATTTTTGTAACTTCTAACTCAGTGGCCCTTAAAATATTTTCTCTATTTTCTCTTGCCTCTTTTATTAGAAGGTGTGCTTCTTCTTCTGCTTTTCTTTGTGCATTTTTAACAATTTCACTAGCTTCTTTTCTTGAATTAAGAACTTGAGCTTCAGCTTCTTTATGTAGTTTTTCAGCTTCTTCTCTGTTTTTTGTTGCTTCAACTAATTCAGCTTCTATTTTTTGCTTTCTTTCATTTATTATTTTTGATATAGGTTCTTTAAAGTATTTCTTTACTATAAATAAAAGAACAAAAAAGTTAATGATTTGCCAAAAAAACGTAGCATCAATAGATATTATTGGCACTCTATTTTACCTCCTTTCATCAGTTGAATGACAGATATATCTTATTATCCTAATTTGCTTAAGAAAGGGTTTGCATAAAGTAAAATTAGTGCAATAACTAATGAGTAAATACCTGTAGATTCTGCTACGGCTTGTCCTAGTATCATTGTAGAGATTATGCTTCCTCTTGCTTCTGGTTGTCTTGCAACAGATTCAACTGCTTTCCCGGCTGCATATCCTTCCCCAATTCCTGGTCCTAATCCTGCTATCATAGCAAGTCCTGCTCCAACTGCTGAACATCCTAAAACTATTGTTTTTGCTGTTAATAAATCCATATTTTCTATTCCTCCTAAAATTTTTTTATTTTTTACTCAGTATACTCTGCATCTCCTAGTGAACCTTGAACATATACCATAGATAAGGTTACGAAAACGAAACTTTGTACTAAACCTGCAAATAGGTCAAAATACAAGTGCAGAGGTGCTGGGATGAAGTAAGGTACTGCCATATAAATAAGCCCCATTATAACCATACCAGCGAACATATTTCCAAACAATCTCATAGATATATTTAATGGTTTTGCAAACTCTCCAACTATGTTTAATGGTACCATAACTGGTGTTGGGTCTCCAAAGCCCTTTAAATATCCAAGTATACCGTTATTCTTTATATTTATTGATATAAACAAGAAGGTTACTATCAATGCTAGACAAACAGTAGTGTTTAAGTCAGCTGTTGGTGACCTAAAGGCTGGGAAAATTTCAAATACACCATTTTTTACTCCGAACCAAGGTATAGGGAAGAACGTTATTATGTTTGATAAGAAGATAAACAAAAATAATGTTGCAAAAAATGTGTAATATTTCTTTTTCCAAGTTCCTAATATTTGCCCAATAGTTCCATCTAAAAATTCATAAATTCCTTCAAGAATTGATTGAAATTTTCCAGGAATCAATTGTAGATTTCTTGTTCCAAGTTTAAAAAATACAAAGAAACATAAGAGTATAAACCAAGTTGTAACAACAGTAGAAGTTATTGGAAAGCCAAATATTGAAAATATTTCTGAAGGCCCAGATACCAATTCTCCTGTTGTAAATTCTATTGGTCCTAGTCTCACTTTATACCTCCTTTCAATAATTATAGTTTAACTATTCAAAAAACTTTTTATTTTTTTCAGTATATTCATACAGTAAATTGTGAGTTTAACATTCAATGTACCTATAAATCCACATAAAAAAAGTCTAAAGTCGTTAAAAAAATAAAATAATGCTACAAAAAACAGTAAGTGTAAAAAGTATCTTTTGGCATAACCAATGTATGCAATTCTTTTTGCTACTTTTACATCTTTAGAATATGTAATAGCCTTGCTATCGACTGATATAAGATATAGAGCTATAACTGATATTGCACAGCCTCCACCTATTCCAAAGAAAAGATATTTATTTTGAAAAACTAAACCTAGTAAAAAACAGATAATAGTTGTTATTATTGTTTTTTTAAATAAATTTTTTATATCCTCCATCTACTAAATACCTTTCTTTCATTACTATTTTTTATTTTTTGGAAATATAAGCTTATACACGCTATAAAATCCATTTACTATTCCTAATAGTATCATAAATATTAATAAAATAAAACTCCTAAATAAATATTTTTCAAAAAGATAATAAAGATATATTGCTACAAAAACATTTATGAATAATGTCAAACCTATTTCAGTAAATAAAGCCAAATACCTAAAAAAATCTTTATCAAAAATTTTCATATTTATCCTTCTATTAATTTAATTCAGTTTCTATCAGTTTAGCTATATCTTCTGCTAACTTATGCACAAGTTGCTTATTTTCACCTTCTGTCATTACTCTTATTAAAGGTTCTGTTCCTGATTTTCTAACTAATATTCTAATTTCATCAGAGTGTTTTTTATTTATTTCATCTATGAAACTTGTAATTTTTTCATTTTTATCCCAAGTATTCTTTTTAGCATTATCAACTTTTACATTTATTAAAGTTTGAGGAGCATCTTTTATTGCTGATACTAATTCATGTAAATCTTTTCCAGTATCTCTTATAACTTCAACAAGTTTTAAAGATGATAATATTCCGTCACCTGTTGTAGCATAGTCTCTTAATATAATGTGTCCTGATTGTTCTCCACCTATAGCAACATCTTCTTTTTGCATCATTTCAAGAACATTTCTATCTCCAACATTTGCTCTTAAAAGCTCTATATTATTTTCTTTTAAATATTTTTCAAAACCTATATTACTCATTACAGTAGTTACAACTTTATCATTTTTTAAAGTTCCTGCATTTTTCATACCTAGAGCTAAGATTCCTATAATTTTATCTCCGTCAATAATATTTCCAAACTTATCAACTGCTATAAGTCTATCAGCATCTCCATCATAAGCTAATCCTAAATCTGCTTCATAACCTACAACAACTTTTGCTAATATTTCTGGGTGAGTTGAACCACACTTTACATTTATATTTCTTCCATTAGGAGCATCATTTATAACAACAAGTTCTGCTCTTAAGTCTAAGAACACATCTTTTGCAGCTCTATATGCAGCTCCATTAGCTGTATCAAGTACAATTTTCATATCCTTGAAGTTACCTTTTACACAGTGAGATAAATAATCTCTGTATAGGAAGTATTCATCTTCTGCATATTTAAACTTACCAACCTTATCCCCTGCTAAAGGATCAACTAAAATAGAATCTAAATCGTCCATATAGTCTTCTATCATATTTTCTATTTCATCAGAAAATTTAAAACCATTTGAATTAAAGATTTTAATTCCATTATCTTTTGCTGGGTTATGTGAAGCAGAAATCATAATACCTGCTTTAGCTTTCTTTAACCTAGTTATATAAGCTACCCCTGGTGTAGGAATAACTCCAACGAAGTCTATGTATATCCCCATTGATGTAAGCCCTGCTGTTAAAGCAGATCTTAACATATAACCAGATATTCTTGTGTCACTTCCCATAACAACTTTTATTTTTTCTTCATTTTTATAAGTGTTTTTTAGATAATATCCAAGGGCATAACCAAGTCTTAATGCTTTTTCAACAGTTAATTCTCTGTTTGCCTCTCCTCTAATACCATCTGTTCCAAAATATCTACCCATAAATATCTCTCCTTATTTATTTTATTTATTTCTTTTTAAATTTAATCTTGTTGCTATAACTCCTGTTACTAAGCCCATAATAACTCCTAATCCTAGAAAAAAGATGATAAAGATTATTATAGACCTACTATTTAAAGATATATTTCTAAACATTAGAAAATATACTACTGTCAACTGTAAAAGATTATGCATAAATGCTGAAATACAACTAATAGATAACAGTGATAAATACTTTCTGAATTTGTATAAAAAGATCATAAATAATGTACTTACTAGTCCTGCACTAAAACTTATGATAAAATTTGGTGTAAATAGAGTTCCAAGCATAAGAGCCTGTATAAACACTCTAAGTAAAATAGTCTGTAAAGCCATTTTAGAATTAAATTTTTCAAGAGCTATTAGCACAGATATATTTGATAAACCTATCTTCATCCAAGGAAATGGTTTAGGTATTATATTTTCAATAAGAGAAAGATATAAGCCTAAAAGTACTAAGGCTATCAGATAAATTTCTTCTCTATATTCTTTTTTTATCATAAATTCACTCCACTTCCTCACATAAATAATTCATAAAAAATAGTTCGTTACTGAGTAGATTTTAATAAATTTTAGCTACATATAGCGATTACTTGCCAGCCATTAGTGTTTTTTAACGTTATATAAGGCTTCTAAAACAATAATGGACGTCGCAGTAATCTTATAAACTATTAGTTATTTACTAATGTAACTCACTTATTTTTTATTTTTGTTATTTGAATAATAAATTTATACTTTTAGTTCCGAGTCCATTCCTAGAAGAGCCTTATATTTTTCTAATATTGGTTTTACTTCTATGTTGACAAATTTTTCTGTTTGTTCTGCTGCAAAACCAATAAAGTTCTTAGGCTCTAGTATAGAAAGTAACTTAGCCTTGTCTAATTTAAAGTAGTCATCATTAACTATTCTATCAATTAAATCATTATCTTTTCCTTCTACTTTAACTTGTTTACCAGCTTCCATAGAGTGAACTCTTATTCTTTCATGAAGTTCTTGTCTATCTCCACCTGCTTTTACACATTCCATTATTATATATTCAGTTGCCATAAATGGAAGTTCACTCATTATATGTTTTTCTATTATTTTATCATATACAACTAAACCTTCCATAATATTATTCCAAATAATTAGTATAGCATCAACTGCTAAAAACGCTTGAGGTAAAGATAATCTCTTGTTAGCTGAGTCATCAAGAGTTCTTTCAAACCATTGAGTTGAAGCAACCATTGCTGTACTTTGTTGTAATGCTATAACAAACTTAGCAAGAGATGAAATTCTTTCACTTCTCATTGGATTTCTTTTATATGCCATTGCAGATGAACCAATTTGACTCTTTTCAAAAGGTTCTTCTACTTCTTTTAAATGTTGTAATAATCTTAAATCATTAGTAAACTTATGAGCAGATTGAGCTATATTTGCTAGTAAATTCATTATTTCTGAATCAACTTTTCTATCATAAGTTTGACCTGTTACTGCAAATCTTTTATCAAATCCCATTTTTTTAGAAACTAATATATCTAACTCTTCAACTTTTGAAAAATCTCCATTGAATAAATCTTTAAAACTTGCTTGTGTTCCTGTTGTTCCTTTTACACCTCTAAATCTTAAAGTATTTTCTCTAAATTCTAATTCTTCTAAATCTAATAATAGAGATTGTAGCCATAATGTTGCTCTTTTTCCTACTGTTGTAAGTTGAGCAGCTTGAAAATGTGTAAATCCTAAAGTTGCTACATCTTTGTTTTCTAAAGCAAACTTAGATAAATTATTCATAACATTCACAAGTTTAGCTTTTATTATTTCAAGTCCATCTTTAATTTGTATTAAATCTGTGTTATCTCCAACGAAGGCACTTGTAGCTCCTAAGTGGATAATAGGCATAGCTAAAGGTGCTTGTGTTCCAAAAGTATGAACATGAGCCATAACATCATGTCTGAATTCTTTTTCTTTTTTTGCTGCTAGCTCGTAGTCGATATTATGAATATTTTTTTTCATTTCATCTATTTGTTCTTGAGATATATCTAGCCCTAATTCCTTTTCAGATTCTGCCAATGCAATCCAAAGTTTTCTCCAAGTTGAGAATTTCTTGTCAGGTGAAAAGTTATACATCATTTCTTTAGAACTGTACCTTTCACATAGTGGGTTTGAATAGATTTCGTTATTCATTATTTGCCTCCATTTTCATTATAATGGCATCTTCAGTAGGATCTGAATAATAGCCTTTTCTTATTGATATTTGTTTAAAATTATTTTTTTTATAAAAATTTATTGCTTTTTTATTACTTTCTCTAACTTCTAAGAAAATATCTTTAGTTTTTATTTTATCTAAAAGTTCTTGAGCAATACCTTTATTTCTACATTCTTCTATAGTTGCTATTGCAAGAATTTCATAGACATCTATACTATCTAGAACCATTAAATATCCACAAATTTTCTCATCTATAAGATAAGCATAAATAAATGAATTA
>ERZ772930.435-NODE-435-length-13419-cov-5.75576_pt1 | contig 13419 bp, 10 predicted proteins | sample MGYA00511685_ERZ772930 | MGnify/ENA primary metagenome ERZ772930 (study PRJEB29015, sample SAMEA2738053) | human oral metagenome | biome: human oral; feature: human-associated habitat; material: saliva | place: China | collected 2226 ... | reverse complement strand
CTCCCCCACCACCCAGCGGCGCTGCACCTTCGCGTACGGGGAGAAAGACTCGGACCTGCGGCTCGCGCGCCGCGTGATCCCGCGACTCTATCCGCAGGCAGAACTGCGCGTCTGGCCAGGCTCGGGGCACTGCGAGCATATGAGCCGCGACGCGCTCACCTACGGGGCGATGCTGCGGAACGTCGCCCTGGGCTCGGCATCTACTGATCGTTCGTGAAGGAGGCGATCACGCAGGGAACTCGACCTCGCACGACGCGGTAGGTGACGCCCGTGCAGCCCATACGCTCAAAGAACGCCCGGTAGGACACCGGGTCGAAGTGCTCCTGGAAGTGCACGCCGAATCGGGAGACGACCCTCAGAAACATGGTGTACGCCCGCTTCTTGGGAATCACGTAGGTGGGCACGATGATCGTGCCACCCGGGCGCACGACCCGCTTGAGCTCCTTGAGCGCGTCGCCCGGTTCAGGCAGCAAGTGGATGACGTTGCCCGCCACGACGGCGTCGAACGAGTCGTTCGCGTAGCACAAATCGGTGATATCCGCCTGCTCGACGGTGACGTTCGAGTGTTTCGCGAGCTTCTTGCGTGCCTGCTTGAGCATCCCCTCGGAATAGTCGGTCGCGACCACACGCGCGCATGCGGGGGCGATGGCGGCGCTAATCGCGCCCGTTCCGCACGCACATTCGAGCACGGTGTCACCGGGGCGAATCAACCGTGCAACGGCACCGCCCGTCCCGTCGTACACCCTCCTGTTGAGCGCGTTGACGGCGAGGTCGTAGAGCGGGGCAACTCGATCCCAGAACAATGCTGAACACCTCCGTATTCCCATGCATCGCACGAGGCCGACGCTGCTTCGCGCTGCTGGACATGATACGCCTGCGTAGGAGATGTCGGGGCGGAAAGGGGTTCTGTGCACAGGAACAGAACCACGAAAGCGCACGCGGATAGGTTATGCGGATACGGATAGGTTATTCACTTGCGGATAGGTTAATAAGCTATCCGCATCGTCATAACCTATCCGCATGTTCGTAACCTATCCGCGTAGTTACCCCCTGCGTGCCACACCCCCTGCGTGCGACTCGGCCAGAGAGTAACCGCGTCCGCAGACTCGGGGAAGGACTACCCCTTCGCGCGCATCTACGCCCGCCGGGCTCGGCGCGCATGGATGAAGGCACCGACGCTATGGGCCCCGAAGCCAAGCAAGCTATAGCCCACCCCGTAGATGAGGGCACTGTCGTTGAGGAATAGGAACATCGGCGCCAAGAAACACACGAAGGGTGCGAGCAGCCACAGGAGGCTAAAGCCCTCCTTCACGCCATCCCATACGCCGAACCCCATTGCGAGGATCGGCAGGATCGCGAGCAGGATCAGGAAGACGAGGCTCTTCACGATCTCCATCGAGTCCGAGACGCTCGAGACACTAAACCACGCCGCCAGCACCAGCAGGTAGATGCCGAACAGCACGGCGATACGAATCCACGTTGATTTTGTCGTCCACCTCATGACTCAATGATAGCCGCGTCGCATGAAGAAAACAACCCTTTGACACGTCCACTGTGCGGGCCGCGAAATGGGCACAAATGAACCAGCGTCGCGGCGCGCGACGCTACCACAGGGGCGATGCTTACTTGCAGAAGCTACCGAAGAAGCCGCTCTTCTTCTCAGCGTTGGTGTACTCCTCGTCAGTATGGTCCTTATCGCACCACTGATCCGGGGGCACCTGTTCCTTCACCGAGTCGATGTGCTTGCCGCAGCCCTTCCAGGTGGTCTTTCCGCATACCTCGCAGGTGGTGGGTCGACACATGATTGTCTCCTTCCTTGTTGCGCCGCGAATTCGTGAGAGGATCCGCGCCATGGTGTTTCGAGCTTCTGCCCTCCTCAGGTTGGTTGCGCCATCGCAAGAGGCCAGTCAGAGGACCGAGCGCTCGGAACTATCGATCGTTACGCTCACGGTTTTGACTAGAAATTCTACTGCCTCAGGCTCCAGCACGTGGTTGTTTTCGAGGCCGAAATCCTCCGTTTTATCCCTCCCCCTTCACCAGCACAGAATCGGCCTTCTCTCCGAGCCACGCACGCAGCGTCTGAATGCCGCCCGACAGCATGGTCACGTTGAAGCCCGCGTGGCGCACGATGCAGTAACCGATCCAGGAGCGCACGCCCGCGGCGCACATGACAACGAAGGGCTGGTCGCCGACACTCTTCTCGACCCAGGTGCGGACCTCATCGAGGCGGTCGCGCAGCTGGGTGTGGGGGATGTTGAGGGAGTTCGGCATGTGCCCGGCCGCGTACTCGCCGGGCGTGCGCACGTCCAGGACCGGCATGTCTTCGGTGAGGGCATCCGGGCCGGTGAGGACGAGCTCGCCGGCCAGCACGTTGTGGGCGACCATGCCGGTCTGGTTGATGGGGTCCTTGGCCTGGCCGTAGGGCGGGGCGTAGGCGAGGTCCAGATCGATGAGGTCAGTCGCGCTCAGGCCGGCCCGCATGGCGGTCGCGATGACGTCGATGCGGCGGTCCACGCCGTCGGCGCCCACGGCTTGCGCGCCGAGAATCTGCCCGTCGGTGCCGACGTGCATGAGGATGTGCACGGGCTTTGCGCCGGGGAAATAGCCCGCGTGCTGGTTTGCGTGCGTGTGCACCGTGAAGTACTGCGTGCCCGAGGCGTCCAGGGCCTGGCGGTTAGCGCCGGTCATGGCGGCGGTGAGGCTCCCGATCCGAACGATCGCGGTGCCCTGGGGGCTCGGGATGGGGCGCGCGGTGGCCTCGCCGTGTTCGGTGTCGGCGATCGCGTCGGCGACGAGGCGTCCCCCGCGGTTCGCGGGTCCGGCCAGGGCGACGGGGCGGTCGTGGTCGCGACCCATCGTGCCGTCGCCGATCGCGTAGACGTCATCGGCGCTAGTACGCCCGTGCTCGTCGACGAGGATGTAGCCTCGGCTGGTCTCGATGCCCGCGGCCTCGGCGAAGGCGGTGTCGGGGCGCACGCCGGTCGACAGGACGATAACGTCGGCGGTCAGGACGGTGCCGTCGGAGAGCGTCACGGAGTCATGGTCGTCGCCGTGGGTGATGGACTGAGCGGCAACTCCTGCATGGACGCACACTCCGAGGCCGCGCAGCTCGTGGGTGACCAGCGTGGCCATCTCGACCTCGAGGGGCGGCAGGACGTGCTCAGCGTACTCGACGAGGTGGGTCTCGAAGCCTCGCTGCGCGAGGGCCTCGGTGGCCTCGATGCCGATGAACCCGGCTCCGAGGACGACGGCTCGCGTGCCCGAGGCCTCGCGCAGGGCGAGGGCATCGTCGACCGTGCGCAGGGTGTGTACGCGCGGGGAATCGAGGCCGTCGATCGGGGGCCGGCTAGCGAGGCCGCCCGGGGAGAGGATCAGGTGGTCGTAGGTGAGCGTGTAAGTCTCGCCGGTCTCTGTGTCGGTGACCTGGACGCTGTGCGCGCCGGGGTTGATCGCCGTGACCTCGGAGTTGATGCGCACGTCGAGGTTGAGCGCAGCCTTGAGGGTTTGCGGGGTGTGGAGGAGGAGCTTGGCGGGGTCTTCGATCTCGCCGCCGACGTAATACGGGAGCCCGCAGTTCGCGAAGGACACGTACTTGCTGCGCTCCAGCACGATGATCTCGGCGCCCTCGTCGCGCCTGCGCAGGCGGGCCGCCGCGCTCATGCCTCCCGCGACTCCTCCGACGACAACTACTCGCATGTGTGGCTCACTTTCTGATTGAAGGGGCTATCTTCGTCGACAGTTTTGATGATACCCGTGGTGAATATGAGACGAAGAATCGCTCCCACAGGAACAAGAAAAATTCCACACCTGTCAAACAAGACACGCGATGTCATCCTTCGGGGACACTCAACAACACCATCCCAATGATGATTGACGCAGATAAGCCAGGTAATGCCAAACGATAGCTTGACCGAAGCTACATTGGGCCGCGTCGAGAACGTGACTGCAACGTTCCAGAGATCAAAGAAGCCCCACGGTTCATCATACGCCTCAGGCTAGATGCGCTCCGTAGTTGCGATAGCATCACTGATTCCGTAGATGCCAAGCTCAAGGAGCTGATCCAAGATGTCAAGCAGCGCGGCCTGATGACCACGGTCCTGAGACTGTGCCAGCCCACGCACCACCAGTTTACTAACATAGAAGGCATCTCCTGCCGCTCCAGTGCGGATATCAGCGGCAGCTCGCCCGAAAACACTAATGAATCGCTCCGAAGCCTTCAGGACCAATTCATCAACTTTATCCGGCGCTTGATCCAGCGTGATCAACAACTGGGTCGCGGCGTGAACATATGATGATGAGTCAATCAGCGCCATCAGCAGGCGATCGAACGGTCTCAAGGAATAATGACGAAGACGCGATGCCACCTCGGCGGTCTCCTTACGAACCTCATCCACATCGTCGTTCATCAAGTGAATCAGGGTTTCCGTGGCCAACTCATTGTTTGATGTCTTAACAAAAAGCTCAGCGGTAAGTTTTGCGATCCCCTTCCGGACATGGAAGTCCCCAGATAGTGCTTGTTGCATGAATCCTGGGCGGTCCCATTCCAATGCCGCAAACGCAGCAATAGTGCCACCAGCCTCACGGACTTCGGCATTCTCTGAAGCCAGCATGCGCTGAATAACCGGATCAATAACCTCGGGATCCACATTGCCAATGTGGATTATCAGCCGCTGTACAACTTCGGCCGCAAGGAGACGATCATCAGCCTGGATCAGAACTGCAAATGCTGCCAACACCTCAGGGCGGGCATACCGAAGCGAAGCGGATAGGGTGTGGGCAACACAAGCGCGCACGCTGAGCACCGAATCACTTGCCATCGAGCCGAGGTACGGCGCTATCAAAGCAGTACGCTGGCCGTCGCTGTCGAAAATTAACAGGTCACCAAGCGCTTCTGCCAAACTTCCACGTGCCGTGTTAATGCCATTCAGTTGCATGTCCGCAGCACTTCGTCCATCCGTATCACCGCGGATGATCACTGGGGAATCATCTGTCGGGTCCAGAGCATGCAAAGCGCGATCAAGGATCAGCTCGACCAAGTCAAGTGGCACCTCTCGGCAATATTTCTGTAACGCTATTCCGAGGAACCGATCGTTATCCGGCTGTCCTAGCGATCCGATGTGGCGAACGGCTTCGAAGACCAGAGCACCGATACGATCGCTCACCTCTGTTTCGCCAAAGCCTAAGAGCAGTGCATTGGTGTACGCTACATTGACCTCCGAGCTCAGCCGTAGTGTCAGCTGCGCGAAACGCGCAGGGTCAGCAGCAGTTTGATCCCTCAGCAGCCCCGACAGTTCATGTGCGCCCCCCGTGAAGGTCTGCCAATTTGTCTCGTTAGAGACATACTTTGCCATTGCATTCAACCACTGGTCATCGGTCATCTTCTGGGCGGCAGTAGGACCTATCGGAGAACCGATAACTCCACCAGTGATACCAAGTGGCTTCGCGGGCTCACGTTCTTTGAATTTTCGTCGATACTCTGAAAGGCGTCGTCGCCCTGCTGGAGTGAGTCGCGACTCGTCAAGAGCGGATAGGAATGTAAAGGCCGTACATCCCCAGCTCCGATGACTCTCATGGCTGTTGCGTAAATCTCTAAACAAGTATTCAAGCTGCTGGTGGACGGCATCGGCAAGATGCGGCGCTATTGACCTAACAAGCTCCCGCGCAGCCCAATTTCCGCCAAAAATGTAGCCACAGTAAAGACGGTGCGCTCCTTCGAGCAAGATGCTTGCTGCCCAGTCTGCGAAATGTTTGCCTCCCGCCGACAAGCACCGATAGAGCAGAAACTGTGATGCGTCGTACTGGTCAGCGGCCAAGTCAGCTAGCAGACTATGAATTGCTTCAGGCATGGTCTTTGCCATGTTCTCCAGCGAACTCACCGATGCAGCCAGCAAGGATTCACCGAGTGTACGGACTTCGAAAACGTCACCCACATTTCTCGTGCTGAAGTGGAGACCAAATATCGGACGATCCTTGTGTTTCCCCATCGCAGTGGCGGCCATGACCTGCCGGAGGTAAGGCACAATGGCTTGAACGAATGCCAAGGGTTCTGCATCGGCGGCATCCTTTACGAGTTCAAAAGCGAAGGACTCCCGAGTATCAAACAAAGGAACTCTACTGTTCTCGTTCAGCGTCAGGAAATCCATATGATCGATCAAGCGAGCCTGCAGCAACTCAATCGCCCAAAGCGGCTCATGTTTAGCCAGGTCATGCATCACAAGCCACAGTTCATGCTCTACGGTGTCGTAAGCACCGTGCCGAACTGCTTCAAGCACCAAAGTAAAAAGCTCTCGGTCACGACAGACATCCGCATAACGAATAATCCTTCGCAACCAGTCGTGATAGCCAGGTGCTGTTTTGCGACTCACCAGGAGCTCAGTAATTTGTCCTGGGTAGTCGTTGACAGCGCTAGCCATCGAATTTAACGCATAATTCCGCATATCCTCATTTGCCCCGTGGAGCCATGCGGAAATCTTAGTGTCTTCATGGAAACGCACAAACCACTGCGGTCGACACAGATGCTGCCAGAGAAGACCTTCAAAGCGCGGATGAGTTGACGCAATCCGCAACACTAGTTCAGCATCGGCAGATGTTGGTGCAACAAGATTCGCCAGAACTGCAAGGACAGTCTCTTTGATATGAAATCGGATATTGTCAGCTAATAGTACTGCTTCTACCTCAGCGTGAAAACGGTAGTGCTCCCTCTCGTAGAGATGCTGCAGAATCTGGCGCACCTGCGCACGACGGAACAGTGCCTGCTCGTCGTGGAGCAGAAAGTCTACAAGCGACTCTTTTCGAGAAACCCACATCCGCGCGAAGGCATAGTCAAAAAAATCCTCGTGAAAGAATGCGATTCGACCACTATCACTCGCAAGCACATGTTCTGAAATGAGAACGTTAGCGTCTTCGATAAGATCCCCGTCATCCAACACCTCAACTGGAACAGACAGTACTTGACCGTCGCTCGCGCTGTTAGCAATCCGGCTGACCACGTCGTTGAATCTCACATCTCGTCGTCGCGCACGTGCCGTTTGCCGCTTACGCTGCCAGAATGCTTCGAAGAGGGATCCCCTTGAATTGAACGTCAAAGCGTCAGCATTTAAGTCAGAAGCGATTGTCCCCAGGAGCACGAGGTGCAGCGGCAGCTGCAGGAGGGCACACTGTGATGGACTCAGGAGCGTCGGGTCGAGACCCATTTTTTTCACAGCCGATCCAACTTCATCCTTCGTTAGTAGGCCGACTTCCACCGTGGTGACATCGGCGCGCGAAGCCAAAGCACGAATCCGGTGATCATTGTCCACGTCGAACTGTCGACAAGCGAGAACAACGCGCATTCTGTCAAAGAACAACGCCTCTCCAATGAGATCCATGATGACGTCGAAACGCTCCGGAACACGTCCGGAAGCAAGACTCACAGCATCAAGCTGATCGATGACGAGGTAAGCAGCGCGGTCATCAGCCGCCATCGCCAAGGTAACGGCGGGAGATGTTTTAAACCCTAGTCGACTCCCTAATTCGGCAGCCGAGGCAAAGTGATCAAATCGGTCTAACCGCATCACCAAGACCTCGGCACCAGCAGCTTCAAGCGAGGCAACGGCTTGTTCCAACACAGAACTCTTCCCAGCTCCAGCTGTACCTGTAATGAGTCCAATCTTTCCCGGATTGAGCGTTTGGATAAGTTGGGTAGCCTCCATGCGTTTAATCGGCGGTTGCAGTAGCCCACGCTGAACGGACTGACGCCAGCTGTTGGTGTTCGCCCGTACTTGTTCATGCGCGGTCTGATACGCTTCCCACAACTGAGGCTTGATGTCCCGTTCGGCAAGCAAGTCCAACAGTTCTGTTCGAGTCAGCCGTTTGCCAAGGTTGTCAAGCAGAACATCGCCAACAGCAAGACATATTAGGCGACCATTAGTACCGCTGAAGTTGCACTCAGCAAGCATACTGTTTGTGCGGATGACATCGCATTCGTCAAGAACCGAAAACCACATTCCACGAAGCGTGTCCCAGGCTACCTGCGGACTAGCTAACACCTCTAGAACCGATAGCTGATTAAAGACCGCAGATAGCTCTCTGGTAAGCCAATGGTTGATAAAGTCCGCTAGATCTTCCGACTTGCGTGCACGTTCGGATAACTCTTGTAGCGGTCGACACGGCGTGAGAGAGACAAAGTGATAATGCCGTCCCGCCGCTACGTGCCGCACAGCCGCCTCAAAGATCTTCCTGTCGGCAAGCTCCCTGACGGTCCAACCATTACTGTTGCCATTCTGGCGTTTGACTTGGTGCACTTCAACGAAGGTACCTGTGTCGTAGGTGAACTCAGAGCCTCGCCCTACCTCAACATTGTTATCTTCAACGATCAAAGCACATCGATCATCACGCACACAGTAGAGGGCATGACGGACAGCCCAGGCAAGCTCGTACTTGTTTCCGAGCTTGTCTGCCTCTCCACCCGATCTAGGTACCATATGATTCTTACGATCACTTTCAACGTGAAACGCCGAGATGCACTGTTGGTTCCAGCATAGTGGAGCATTTCTCAAGAAGAGCAGAAACGCTCCTCGTCTTCTCTACTCGCAGCGCGCAACTCGCGCACAGTGCACACTGTCTACTGCACGATTACGAGCAAGTTCCTATTCGCTTGCACAGGTTGTTACTCGATCTCCAGGATCTCTCAGACCCGCGCACAACGCTTACGCGCTCCGTAAGAATCAGGGATGCGCACACCCGAAAACAGCGGAACTCTGAACGAAACTAGCCAGTGCTCCCTACGAGAACTGGATAGGAAACAACGATCTGGATAGGTTATGACGTTCTGGATAGGTTAATAAGCTATCCAGAACTGATTTTCCTATCCAGAACAGCGTTTCCTATCCAGAACGCTAGTCCGCACTCCCGCAGCGTGGGCAAACCGATGAAAAGGCAAGAGAAAACCCCGGGCTTCCAACGGAAGCCCGGGGTGGGATGGTGGAGCTAAGGGGGCACGTGTCGAACTCCGGGCGTGGCGTGATCACCTGCTGTTGGTGGCTGCGCTGGCGGCCTGAGCCACGTGGCCGAGTGGTGCGCATGGGTACCCTGTCTTGCCGTCGAGCCAGCCGACCTAAGCGTGGGCCAACCTGCGGTTCCATTGTGAGTGAACGAGGGAACTGACGGCACTTCCAGAATGGCACGGCCGCTGGTTGCTGTCCATTGCGAATATGGCCGGCTTTAAACAAAACCGTATTCCGGTGTGTTCTTGGGTGAATATTGGTGTGGGCGGGGTATAGAACGGGAGCATGCGGGTTGATGTCACGTCGGATGAGCGCGATGTCCTTTTGGAGTGGAAGAAGCGCAACGACATGCTGATCCTGGTCAGATTGAAAGCCGAGGCGATTCTCTACGCGTCCCCCGGCGTCGATGTGGGTGTTATCGCTGAAATGGTCGACCGATGCGAGAGAACCGTGAAGGAATGGCTCTCGGAGTGGCGGCGCACCAGACTGCATTCCGTCATGACCGGTCACGCCGGAAATGAGAACGCCGCGAAACTCACCCGAACCCAAAAGGAGCAGCTCAAGGAAGTCCTGAGCCTGCCACCATCGTAGTCCGGCATCCAGGCCGACTTCTGGGACGTCCCCGCCCTGCGGGACGTGGCCACGCACAAGGTTCGGCGTGGAGTACAAGTCGGACTCCTCCTACCAGCTGCCCCTGCGCTTCGCCGGCATGAGCTTCAAGCTGCCCGACCCCTTCGACAAGCGCTGCGATGAGAAGGCCATCACGCAGCGGATGGCGCAGATCCGCGCCGAGGTCGCCGGCCTGTTGGCCGCTGGCTGGGAGGTGTACACGGTCGATGAGGTCCGTGTGGAGCACGAGGCCGAAACCCGCCGCATGTGGCTGTCCAAGGGCAAGCGCACCAAGATCCACGTCGACCGCACGCGCTCGGCTCAATCCTTCTTCGGCGCCCTGAGCCTGACCACCAAGACGATGAGGGTCTATCCCATCGAGGGCAACCAGAACGCCGAGCAGATCATCCTGGCGATGGCTCGCCTGGCACGCGAAACAGATAACGATAAGATCGCTGTCGTCCTGGATAACACCAGATTCCACCACGCCAAGGCCCTGACCAGCCTGCACGAGCCCGGCGAGGCACTAGACCGTATCATCCCGATCTACCTACCGCCCTACGCGCCGGACCACAACCCCACCGAGCACGTCTGGAACACCGCGAAAGGCCACATCGCCAACATCCAGCGCGACACCCCCGAGCAGACCTACACCGCATTCACCTGCTACATCACCAACCGCACCTTCGACTACGACTTCGAACACCTACCAACAATACGGTCTGAAAACGATCTTGTTTAAAGCCGGCCATAGTTCTTCGGCCATGGCCGTTACAGGCTCGGCCGGGTCATCCTGGTCGTGTAGGACGAGGAGCGTATGCCACATCGCCGGACAACTGTTCGTACGAGATGCCCACCGTCCCTGTTCCAGTGCGATACCCGGCACAAGACAGGTGAGTGCCGCGCAGGTGCTCGCCCAGCAGACGGGCCTCCGCGCGATTTTTCCCTCGCGAGCAGCGTACGTCTCGGGAGTCACCTGGGTCGACCACGGCTGGATCCAAGCCAAGCCAGCCTAGTGCAAAGCACCCGGACTCTCGCCCATCCCGCGCTTCTACGGCAGGATGTCTTCCGGGAAGCGGCACCAGATGTGGCCAACCTGCCGCTCGTCAGTTGGTTTCTTACGTGGCAGGCTTCACATCCGAGTTAATGGTTGCCAAGGACGTTGCAAGTTCAGGAATTGTGGGCGGCTCCTGATCACGAGGCTCTTGCGCGTCCGGGCCCTCGGCAGATGTCTCAGGCACCAAACTACCCAATTTCGAAATGATCTTTTCCATATCCGCCGCAGACTCAGCGCTCATTTCAATTTCGCCGTATTTGATGTAGACATGCCGGTTTCGCCGAATGAGTGCCAAGCAAATTGATCGGGCGCAGAGTAGGGCATGTCCGGAGAGAGTCGTGATCGCGATGATTGTTTGAGGATCACCAAGAAGTGAGTCTGTCGCGAGAAAGTGAGCGTAGCTTTGGCCCGAAAGTTCGTCAGGTTGACTGTCAGATATGCCCCGAACTTCGTCAAGCGTGGCATCCGTTGATATGATGAACATCAGTCCTCCTTAGGCCAAGGTAAAAGGGACATTGTGAGCAACTTCCCTTGATCTTCTCGTATGGTGAAATTTTGCCCCATTCGCGAATCTACGTTAGCCTCCCAGATGCGTTGAAGGATCGCGTCTGCGTCAGCCTCGAGAATCTCTGGATTCTCTTCAGAATATTCTTGAAAGAAGTATTTTCGATCTTCGTCATCCCACCACCAAGGTTCCAAGGAGGACCCAGGGATCGGCACAGCTGGGAACAATACCCCCTCGCCCGCACGGACGACAATCTGGGTCAATTGATGCACGACAGATAACCAAACCCGCAAAGCATCTCCGAAAGGAAGAGAGCCCGGCAATGTAGGTCCGAGTGGCGGCACTTCCGAATCACCCAGGGGGGATTGACTCCATATTCGCGACAGGCCAACTCCGAGGCGAAGAGCAGAGTCTGCTGAGATGTCCAGAATATCGGCTTGGTCTAGTTTGCCGCCAGTCGCAGCAATCGCCTGTGCAAGTGTGGCGGAGAAGCCGAGGCAACATGCAGCAGAAACGGACGCAGCGGCCTCACTCCAGGCTGGATCCGTTGCGTAGAAGAGACGTTCGAGCGCCCCGAGAGCAAGCGCATCGATAGCGGCTTCCTTACGATTCGACCCTTCAAAGGATGCTCGACGAATTCTCTCTGGGAGTTCCTGCATGCTCGAGGGCAATTCGATCCAGTCCAGCAAAGCTAAAATAAAGGATCGTGACTGTTGGATTTCGTCATGAGACAAATCATCAACATCAGCCAGATGGGCCATCTCATGAAAAGCAATCAATGTATCGTTTGCGATCCTGAGAGCGCTGCCTGGAAAATCCTCTCCGAAGTGGTCGTTCCGAGGCCACCTTTCCCTCAGAGTCGCCAAATTCCACTGGGCAATGCATGCTTGGAAGTTACCGTTCAATCGGGCAATCGCGGTTCGCCGCGCCTTTGATAATTCGCGTGAATAAGTGGCGCCGCAATGCGTCGCGATAGAGGCCTCCAGTACCATAAGATGATGGTCTGTCGCTTCGAAATCCACATTCTCCATCGCAAAGAACCCGTAAGCAACTCCGGCAGCATAGTCCATTAAAGATCGCTCCCGGAGATCATGAAGCACCAAGGTGGCCCCCGGGAGCGAGAACTGCTGACTTCGCGGTGGAGTCTGAGTTCCCGCGATAATCACAACCTCACCTGATACTGGCAAGACGCTGCGAGCCAATTCATAGATACTTGACAGATAATCCTCGTACCCACCGAAGCTGGTTTCCTGACCTCTGCTTGGGAAATCGGTCACTCCGCTTGAGTCAAGCGCGAATTCAAACGCAGACATGAGCCCACGTTGGGACATGGCGACAATCTGACCCAGAAGCTCAAATTTCGACTTTGTCACAGATCCACCACCTACTCTCAAACTGATACACGTCATACTAGCGCACTTTCAGGAGCCGAACTAGCGCTGCCATGCGACAGCCGAGACTCGAACGATGCGTGGCGTTGGCTCGCAGTCCGTCGGTCGAACCGTCCCTGCTGTCGCCACAGCCGCGCAGGCTCTCGGGGAAGTAAATGGGCTGACCGTCACGCGTACAGAATATCGGGCAGGCCAGAGGGGGCGGTGCGCTGCAGCTAGGTCGCCCTCGCACCGGTCATCATGTACCTCAGGAGCGCACCACGATCTTGGGTGACCGCGGTCATCCCCGATCCACATATGTAGGCGCACCCTCCGGCCTGACTCCTGACGGAGTGTGGGGGTGGTTGGGGTTTTTCGTTGGTATGGTGGGGTGGTGGTTGTGGGGCACTGTGGAATGCTGCCCCTGCTCGGGCCCACGGAGCGACCACGGGGAGGTCTCCTACCCGTACGCAGCACGTTCAGCGCATCCCGTCGGTGGGGCCTTTCATCATCCGTCGCGGTCGCCCGAAAGGATGAAGGCGGCATGCACCCCGTACGGGGCAGTCCAGTTCGCGTCATGAGCGGCGGTCTTGCGGCACGCGTGGCGACTCCCTACGCCGCCGAGCACAGGCCGGTAGAGACGACGCACTCCGCCATCCATACGGACGACGGAGTACCGCGCCATGCCACTACGAGACATGCCAAGAGTTCCACGTACGTTCCACGATCAGGCTACTGAGGGACCTTTCGTTGAAACTACGCTGTTTGGTGGAGATGGGGGGAATCGAACCCCCGTCCAGTGGCCGGCCCCGAATTCTTCTCCGAGCGCAGTCTACGGTTTTATTTCTCAGCCCCCAGCATTGCGCAGACACACCGCTGGATAGGCTCAGTTGA
>ERZ772930.432-NODE-432-length-13467-cov-14.1165_pt1 | contig 13467 bp, 10 predicted proteins | sample MGYA00511685_ERZ772930 | MGnify/ENA primary metagenome ERZ772930 (study PRJEB29015, sample SAMEA2738053) | human oral metagenome | biome: human oral; feature: human-associated habitat; material: saliva | place: China | collected 2226 ... | reverse complement strand
TTCTGGGGTTGTGTGGAGTTGTGGTTCCCGTTGGCTGTTGCGCTCAAAGGGCGGTGCGTGTGAAACACGCGTGAAACTGGCGGGGCATTGGGCCTCGATGCCCAGGTAGTCGCGATGTCGCGCGAGTCTGAGTGAATTGACGAGCAATGCCCTGCACCAGTTAGGGAGCATTACACCAGTTAGGGAGCATTGCACCAGTTAGGGAGCATTGCACTAGCTCCGAGGTGGTGTAATAGCCCGCTAAGTGGTGTAACACCACCTAGGTACAAGCAGGAGTGCGGTCGGCTGATTGTTGGAAGCGGGCCGTGTGGGCTTATGGGTGTGTGCGTAGCGGTTCTAGGTGACGACTTTCGCCAAATCGCAGACCCATTCGCCAAAAAACCGCGAAATTCGGCTGTATTTGCTCAATGGGTCTGCACTTTGGTGGAATGGCTGCTGTGCCGGTGTGTGGCACCGGCCCTAGTCGTGGTGTCCATCCCGCCCAGGAAGCGCATCCGCGATAGAGCTTGTCGTTAATGGGGGCGTGCACCCCTTCAGTGAGCATTGCACCCGTTCTGATCGGGTGTAATGCCAACTGATCGGGTGTAATGCTCCATAACGGGTGCAGCACCGGAAAAGTCGCACGTAATTCCATTGAAGCTCCTTCAATATTTGAAATCGCAACGTTGAAATTCCGCGGTTTCTGAGGCCTCTCGCGTGTGGGGTGTTGAAGAATTACGTGCGAGATTGTCGGGCAAGTGCTCAAGGGTGTGAGCCTAGGGTGTTGCTGTGCAAGCCGGGGCGTCCCTGAGCCAGTCGTAGGCGATGCGCTCCGTTCCGTTGCCCACCGTGATGGTGCCGCACTCGCGGAATCCGAAGGAGTCAAGCGCGCGCCGCATCGGGACATTGTCCTCGTGGGTGTCGCAGCGCAGGTAATCCGCGTGCTCAGCCGCGAACTCGAAGATCGCCCGAGCAACACCGCGCCCGCGCACCGCGGCCACGCGGTGAATGACGTGGTAGTCAGCATCGGAATGCCACGCGCCTTCGATCTTGGTGTAGGTTTCGTCTGGACCGGGTGCGAAAGAAAAGACGGCGAGCGGCCCAGCCTCATCGGTCACGAGGAAGCAGTGTCCGTGCGCGATGTCTTCCTCGGCGTCAATGCGACCCGGGTATCCGTTGGGCCACTGAGTCGCATTCCCGTTCGCCTGCATGAACGCGCGGGCATGCTCATACGCCCCCTCGATAAACGCGAGGTCGTCAGGGGAAGCGATTCGAATCTGCATCTCACAATGATAGGTGGCGTTGGTGGTGCGCCCGATGGGTGGCGCCGTGGGCCCGTTAGGTGGAGAGTTAACCCGCCTGGTGGCAGTGCAGGCAGGGTGCCCAGGCTGCCACCTAAGGGGTTAACGTGCGCATTGAGGGGTTAAGGGTGCTACCAATCGGGCCGGCTTGCCGCCGCGGGCTGGTGGTTGTAATGCGGCTCCCGCTTGGGTGCGCGGCCGCAGAAATTTGGAGGATAGGCGGGCTAGGCGTGTGTGAAGCGCGCGTGAAACCGGTGTCGCTAGCACCGCCGGCCCGTGAAGCGCACGTGAAACTAAGGAGCCGGCGTTGGCGGCCCGTGAAACGCGCGTGAAACCGCAATCGCGCTCGCCCGCAACGACGCAACTCCACCCAGTAGCAACACCCCCCACTCCGCAACCCGTGGCATCTCCCGCAAACCCTGCCCCGGCCTCGTTCGGGGGTATGAACCTGGCTAGACTGGAACGCATGACTGAAAACGCGCAGCTTGTTGTGACTCTGTCCTGCCCGGACCGCCCCGGCATCGTGCACGCCGTGACCGGCGTGATCGGCGGGGCCGGCGGCAACGTCATCCAGTCCCAGCAGTTCGGCGACTCTGACACGGGTACCTTCTTCATGCGCGTTGAGGTCGACTCCCCGAAGGGCCGCGCACCCATCGACGAGGGCCTGGCCGCCGTCGCCGAAGAATTCGGCGCCACCTACCGCGTCGACGACCTGGGTCGCAAGCTGCGCACCATCATCATGGTCTCGCGCGAAGGCCACTGCCTGACCGACCTCCTCTACCGTCAGCAGACGCAGGGCCTGCCCATCGACGTCATCGCGGTCGTCGGCAACCACCCGGACCTGGCGCCCGTCGCCCAGTTCTACGGCGTCCCCTTCCTCAACATCCCCGTCACGAAGGACACGAAGGCCCAGGCGGAGCGCCAGCTCCTCGACCTCATTGCCTCCGAAAAGGTGGAACTCGTCGTCCTGGCCCGCTACATGCAGATCCTCTCCGACCAGGTCTGCCGCGCCATGCAGGGCCGCGTCATCAACATCCACCACTCGTTCCTGCCCTCCTTCAAGGGGGCGCGCCCCTACGCGCAGGCCCACGATCGCGGCGTCAAGCTGATCGGCGCGACCGCCCACTACGTGACCGCCGACCTCGACGAGGGCCCGATCATCGAGCAGGACGTCACCCGCGTCTCCCACGCCGACTCCACGCCGGACATGGTGGCGCTCGGCCAGGACGTGGAGCGCCGCGTCCTCGCCCAGGCCGTCCGCTTCCACGCGGAGCATCGCGTCCTCATGAACGGCAACCGCACGGTCGTCTTCTCCCGCTGACTCCTGCCGCTCGGGCCGTGCGCGGGGAGACTTCCCGGCGGCGCGCTCGGGTGCGCCCACTCGCGAGGCTTTGGCTGGTTCCCGGGGTGGGCGCGACCCTAACTGCGCGGATGCTGACCGCGCCGCGGCCCGAGGGGTGTGCATCGAGCGGTGAGGGCGTGCCGGAGCATGTAACAAGAAGGGGTGCGGCCATCTGGTCATATTTGCTTGTGTTTGCAAGCTTTCGCGACTCCGTTTGTCACTTGGTGGGCAACGCTGAGACGTGATCTTTCGGTCATTTAGCGGGTAAGCGTCGCGTTGACCGTCTGATAAATGGCACACTTGTTACGTGGACGAAACGACTCAGCAACACGCTCCTGTCACCGGCTACGTGCCCGGTGGTTTTGACATGTTCCATCAGGGACACCTCAACATCCTGCGCGCCGCCCGCGAGCGCTGCGATCGACTGGTCGTCGGTGTGACCTCCGACGAGGCCCTCATCCGCATGAAGGGGCGTGCCCCCGTCATCCCGCTCAAGGAACGCTGCGACCTCGTGTCGTCGCTGCGCTTCGTGGACGCGGTGGTCGTGGACCTGGATCAGGACAAGCGTCTGGCCTGGCGTCTCCAGCCTTTCGACGTGCTCTTCAAGGGCGACGACTGGAAGGACACCCCCAAGGGCGCTCAGCTCGAAGCCGAGATGGCGGAGGTCGGCGCGCGCGTCGTCTACCTTCCCTACACGCCGTCGACCTCGTCGACGAAGCTTCGCCGTTTCATCGCGCCCGAGGATTTCACCGACGATCCCTCGGCTGACAAGTCGCAGCAGACGGCGGAAGGGGAGGCGCAGTGAGCCTTCCCGTGGTGCTGGAGCCGGGCTCCTCGTGGGGGACCCGTTTTAGTGCGTACCGCAGCGCGCTGGCTGCCGCCCAGAAGCCGGGCGCGGGCGTTCCCGCGTACATGCGCTGGGTGAACCGCGGTGCCGCGCGCGTCGTGGCGGCCGCCTGCGCGGCTTTTGGCTGGACGCCGAACTTCGTCAGCTTCATCTCCGTGTGTTTCTCGACGCTGGGCCTCATCGTGCTCGTCGCGTGTGAACCCGCGTGGTGGACGGGCCTCATCGTGGGCACGGCGCTGGCTGTTGGCTTCATGTTTGATTCGGCGGACGGTCAGGTGTCGCGCGTGACCGGCGCGTCCTCGAAGACGGGGGAGTGGGTGGACCACGTTGCTGACGCCTTCCGCTCGCCCGCGATTCACTTCTGCACGGCAGCCGCCGTCATGGTGTACCGTCCCGAGTCCTGGTGGCTTGCCGTCGTGGCTCTCGTTTACGGCTGGGTGACGTCGGGTCAGTTCATGAGCCAGATCCTGGCTGAGCAGTTCGTGCGCGCGGCCGGCCGCAAGCAGACGCGCGGTGGGAACCTGCGTTCCTTCGTGCTGCTGCCCACCGACCCGGGTGTCCTGTGCTGGTCCTTCGTCCTGTGGGGCTTCGGCGTTCCGTTCATGGTGCTCTACACCTTCCTCGCCGTTATCGCGGTTGCGCACTCCTCGATCTCGTTGCGCCGCCGTTTCCGCGACCTGCGGGCCCTGGATGCTGCCGCCAAGGAGGCCGCGAAGCAGGGGGAGTCACGTGCCTGAGATGTCGGTCATCCTGCCCGCTCGCAACGCGGCGGGTACGATCAGGCGCGCCGTGGCCTCGACCCTGGCCGCCATGCCCCGTGACTCCGAGCTGGTTGTTGGTAACGACTCCTCCTCCGATTCGACGGTGGGCGAGGCGATTCGTGGTGCGTCCCGCGGCGGCGTGGTCGATCCTCGCCTGCGCATCGAAGACATCACACCGGGCGAGGGCGGTGTCTCTCGCGTCTTGACCCAGCTGATGGAGCGCACGGATTCGCGCCTGGTGGGCCGCATGGACGCCGACGACGTGTCCCTCAGGGGCCGTTTCAGGCGCACGCTGCGCGCGATTGAGCGCGGCGACGACATGGTGTTCACGCAGATGATCGAGCTGCGCGGTTCCCGCCCGGTGCCTCGCGTGCCCTACGAGATCACGCCCGAGGACATGGGCTGGCACCTGCTGCTCACCAACCCCGTGTGTCACCCAACCATGCTGGCCACGCGCGAGATCATTGAGCGCGTCGGCGGCTACCGCTCGGTGCCCGCTGAGGACTACGACCTGTGGCTGCGCGTTGCCGCCGCCGGTGGGCGTATTCGTCGCCTGGCGGCCTGGGGCCTCCTGTACCGCATCCACCCCGGCCAGGTCACGGGCAACAAAGCGTGGCGCTCGGATTCATGGAAGAGCCCGGAGCAGGCCCAGGCCTTCGCCGACCTGTCGACATCCCTCACGGGACAGGCGCTGCCGCGTCTGGTGTCCCTCGTTTCGCTTCCTCGCGAGGAGGCCGAGCGCGAGCTCGACCGCTTCGTTCAGGTCTACACTCAGGGGGTCGCGTCTCGACCCGCCAAGCCCCGCCGCGCTCTCGAGCGTCGGCTGAATGCGCGCGCCGCGTGGGTGCGCTCGACCATCCAAGGAGAACAGTCATGATCCTTACCCCTCCGCCCACCGGCGGCCAGCAGATCCTCCGTCACGCCCTGGCGCGCCGCTGGAGGTCGATCGCTGCGGGGACCGTGGTTGGCATGGTTCTTGGTGTCGTTGCAGCCTTCGGTATTCCAGCCACACACACGGCGGCCGTCTCGATGACCGTCACTTCTCCGGCCATCACTCCCGCTCCCGCCGTGCGCGCCTCCCTGTCGAACACGACGGACATGGTCACCGAGCAGGGCATCGCGAAGTCCGCGACGGTTTTGGACGCGGCGGCTGAGAAGCTCGGCGGCGGCATCACTGCCTCCGATCTGCGCTCCAACATGGAGGTGTCGGGCGACACGAACGGCACGATCGTGAAGATCGAGTATTCGGCGCCCACCCGCGCCGAGGCCGTTGCGGCGGCCGATGCGATCGCCGAGTTTTACCTGCAGGAGCGCACCGCCCTCGTTGAGCAGCGCGCCGACGAGATGGCTGCATCCACGAACGAGGAGATCGCCGCCCTCGAGGCCGAGCTGGAGACGCTGACTCCCACCGTTGACGAGGACGGTAAGACGAGGGAGAACCCGCGTGCCGCCGAGGTGACGAAGCAGATCAACAAGCTCAAGGAGCAGGTTGCCCAGCTAGGGCCGTACCACGCCAGCGCCGGCCTCGTGATTACGAGTGCTGACGCCTCGAGCGACACGGTGGAGCCCTCCAAGACCCGCCTCATCCTGATCTTCACCGTCGTTGGTGTCTTCGTGGGCCTCGTGCTGGTGCTCCTGCGTGAGACGCGCGCCCGCTACCTGGACTCTCCCACGCAGTTGGCGGACTTGACGGCCCTGCCTGTGTGGAGCGCCGAAGAGGACGTGCCCGAGCCGTGGCTCGCCCCCACGCGCATGCTCGCGATGGCGATTGACCGGGACCACTGGGTCGACCTGATCGTCGACGCCTCCGACCCCGAGGCGCGCCGGATGCACCGCGTCCTGTCGCGCTCCCTGGCCGAGACCCGTGTGCCGGCCCCGCGTCTCATTGACATTCACCAGCCTCTCGCATCCCTTCTTGACGAGGTTCGCCCCTCCCGCCACGTCCTCATCGCCGTGCGTAAGGGCCACGACCTGGCGAAGCTGCACGCCCTCCTCGACGAGCTTGCGATCATCAATCGTGAGGTCAACGGCATGATCTACCTGTGCGGACAGGTCCGCGGCAGTGCCGAGACCGTTTCGTCCCCCGCCCCAGAGGTCATCGAGCCCGAGGACGAGGCCGTGGAGCCGACCCAGGACGAGGCGACGGACACGACGCCCGAGAAGGAGTCGATCCCCGACAAAGCCACCGAGAATACGGCCGACAAGAAGGGCTCAGCAAACAAGAAGTCGACCAACGCGAAGGACAAGAAGTGAGCGCCGAGGAGATCACCACTCTCGACGACAAGGCCGCCTCGATCTGGCACGTGGACCGCACCGCCCGCGTCAGCCAGCTCATCTCGGGTGACCCGAAGTCCCCGCGCGCGCTGGTTCTCGTGCGTGACAACGGGCGCAACTCCGACTTCGTGGAGATCGCCGGCACGGCGCACCCCGAGGCGGCCCCCGCGGTCGCGGAAGTGGCCCCCGCCCCCGCCCGCGGCTGGGAGGAGGGCGCCGGAGCGGATATTGACGCCACCGTCATCATGTGCACGGTTGGCTCCTGCGACATGCTCGAGGACGCGGTGCGCGCCATCCTGGCCCAGGATCACCAGCGCTTCTCCCTCGTCGTCGTCGACAACGCGCCGCACACCGGACAGACCCGCGAGAAGCTCGCCGGTATCACCGACACGCGCATGAGCATCGTCTCCGCCTCTCGCCCCGGCCTGTCGCGCGCCCGCAACCGCGGTGTCCTGGCAGCGCGCGGCGAGGTCATTGTCTTCACGGACGACGACGCCATCGTCGATCCCCACTGGCTGACCGCCATGATCGACCCCTTCACGGCCTCGCCCTACGTGGCCGCGACAACGGGCATCGCCCTGCCCCTGGAGGAACGCTACAAGCCGCAGCGCTGGTTCGAGTCGCGCGGCGGATTCCCCAAGGACATGAGCCCCCGTGTCTGGTGCATTGGCGACCTGCCCAGCGGCCTGGAAGCGCTGGGGGAGAAGGGCGACGGTGGCCCCCTCTTCCCGATTACGACCGCGCGTGTCGGCGCCGGTGTGTGCATGGCGATGCGCCGTGACGTCCTCATGGAGGTCGGCCCCTTCGACCCGGCTCTCGGCGCAGGAACCGCTACGCGCGGTGGCGAAGACCTCGACATGTTCGCGCGTATCTTGGCCACGGGTGATGTCATCGTCCACACTCCCGACGCACTCGTGCATCACCGCCACCGCGTCGACGAGGCCGGCCTGGACAAGCAGATCCGTGGCAATGGCTCCGGCATGGCCGCCCTGCTCACGAAGGCGATCATCGACAAGCCTTCCGTCCTGGGCACCCTCATCGCCCGCGTTCCCGGCGTCCTGAACCGAATCAAGCCCGGCGGCGCCCGCGTCGCCGGTACCGACGACGACGTGCCCGGTTCCCTGACCAAGTCCGAGATCAGGGGCTTCCTGGAGGGCCCCTTCCTGTACCTGTCTTCGCGCAGGCGCAACAAGCTGGTTGCGCCCCGACGTGATGCTCAGGTCGCCGATTCCGCCCAGGGCGCGCCTGGCGCGGGCAGCGGCTTCGATGCCCCGGCCTCGCCCGGGGAGTGTGGTGCCCCCGAAGGGAGCCCGGACGCGTGAGTGCGCGCCGAGGAATCTGGACGAAGCCCGCACCCGCCCGCATCGGGCCGCTGCGGGAGGACGCGCAGGACCTGCCGGCGTGGCCCTTCGTCGTGGCCTATGCGGCGTACTTCCTGTGGTGGGTGCTCGGCTCCGGCGACCTCATGTGGCCGCTGTTCGCGTCGATCATGCTCGTGTTCATGATCGGCCGACACGGCCTGCGCTTCCCGCCCGGGGCGATCATCTGGACGTTCTTCCTGGCATGGGTCCTGGCCTCCATGACGATGCTTGACTCGGGCGGACGCGTCATCGGCGCGTTCTACCGCTTCCTGCTTCAGCTGGCGCCCGGTATTTTCGCGGTCTACGCGTTCAATGCGCGCGAGTCCCTGAGCGTGCGCACGATCGTGGGCACGATGTGGGGTTTCCTCGCATCGACCACGATTGGCGGCTTCATCGCCATGGCGGCCCCGACGCTGCGATTCAAGACGCTCATGTACTACCTGGTGCCGCGTGCCCTGCACTCCAACGACTTCGTCAAGGAATTCACGAAGCGCGCCACCACCCAGTGGAACCCCTCGTCGTGGATCCTCTCCGACCCGCGCCCGTCGGCCCCCTTCATTTATTCCAACACCTACGGCAACGTGTATTCGTTGATCTTCCCGTTGGCGCTCATCTTCGCCTACGTGCTGTGGCGCGAACGCTCCAAGTGGCGTTTCCTTGTGGCCGCCGTGTGCGCGCTGTCGGTGATTCCGGCTGCCGCGACCCTTAACCGTGGCATGTACATCGGCCTGATCGTCATCGTCGCGTGGGTCGGCTTTCAGCGCCTGCGCGCGGGGGCCTGGCGCACCGTCTTGGGTATCCTCGCCGCGGTCGTGGTGGGCTTCGGCGCCTGGCTGGCCACCCCCGCCTCGCAGTCGCTCCTCGAGCGCGTTGCCGCGTCCTCGTCGACGGAGGACCGTGCGTCGAACTACCTGGAGACGCTGTACGAACTCCAGCAGTCCCCGTTCCTCGGGTTCGGTGCGCCGCGTCCCTCCGCCTCGCCGTGGCTGCCTTCCCTGGGCACGCAGGGCCAGTTCTGGACGGTCATCTTCTCCTACGGCCTGGTCGGCCTGGCCCTGTTCCTCGCCTTCTTCGTGCGCATGTTCCCGCGCATCTGGCGGGCCACGGACGTGTACGGCTCGATCCTGGGGGGCATTATTCTGGCGACCCTCGTGGAGCAGTTCTACTACGGCATGAACACCGGCCTCATGATCTCCGTTGTCGCCGTCAGCCTGTTGTCGCGCCACCTTGAGGAGGAGAGTGATCCTCTGCGTCGGGCCGCCGCTTCGGCCCAGGGGGCGCCCGGGGCGGGTAGCGTCGCCGGAACGGTTCGCGCTGCGCGTCCGGTCCGCCTTGGGGAATGGAAAAGCCCCGCCGCGAACGACGGGGCTTTCTCCACTCAGATGCTTGCGCGACTCAACAGGTCGGGTCGTCGGGGAAGGAAAAACCGGCAAGTTTCCAGTTCTCTCCCTCCTTCACAAACTGAAAATAGGTGAGGGCGCGGGTCATGCGCGTCTCGTCCGTCAGCGCGGTCCCGGCGTCGTTGAGGAGGCGCACGGAGGAGGAATCCACGCACACCGAGACGGTGACGTTGCCGGTGCCGTCATCGGAGATGATCTGCGGATTCTCCAGGGTGGGTGTGCCTTCGGCGCGGGTGCCGTCCTTCGACCACTCCAGGGCCTGCGCGTCGAACTCTTCGAGCGCGGACTCGGTGAGGATGGAAGACAGGTCGGTGGCCAGGGCCTGCTCGGGGTCCGCATACGCGTTCCACAGGGTGTTGACGACGTACTGGGCCTGCTCGCCGGCTTCCGCCTCGGTGCCCATTGAGCCCGACGTGTTGGCCGGGCCCGCGGACTGGGGCGTGATCGTCTTGACGACGGACTGCGGCCCGGTCGACTGGTCCTCCGGGGAGGACTGGATGCCGGAGGCTGCCGAGGTCTCGGAGTCGGAGGAACCCGTCAGGCGCAGGATGCCCGCGATGACGAGCGCGATGATCAGGAGAATCGCGGCCGCCAGGAGAGATTTCTTGCGGGCGGGCGAGAGCGAATCGAGTTTGAAGTCCATGTGTATCCCATCGATCGGTTATAGGGAAAGGCTACCGCGCGGTAGCGGGAAGGTTACTCATGAGTGAGACAAATCAAGCCAGGCGTTCCCTCGCGCGCGGGGGCATCGTCGGCTTCGTCGGAGCGGCGGCGTCGGCGATTCTGGGCTTCGCGTTCACGATCATCCTGTCTCGTATGCTGGGGGCCGAGGGGGCGGGCGTCGTCACTCAGGCGACCGGCGTCTTCGCGATCGTTATGGCGTTGGCGAAGGTCGGCCTTGACTCTACGGCGATCTACCTGATGCCCCGCCTGTCGCTGGATGCGCCCCAGGAGATCCGCGCGACTTGCTCGTTCATGGCGACCATGACCGTGGGTGTATCCACCGTCTGCGTGCTCGTTCTCGAGGCCGTGGCTCCGTTGATCTGGAACGAGGAGGTCGCGGGGGCCACCCGTGCCGTCTTGTGGTTCGTGCCGATCGGTGCCCTGACGATCGTGGCCTCCGCCGCGCTGCGGGCGCTCGGCAATATGCGCGAGTACGTGCTCGTCCAGAACCTGTTGCTTCCCGGTCTGCGTCCTCTCTTGGTGGCGCTTGCGGCCGCGTTGACCGGGTCGCTGGCTCTGGTCTCGGTGGCGTGGGCCCTTCCTTTTGTTATCGTTCTGGTCGTCTCGTGGTGGCTGTTGCTGCGTCATATGCCGTCGGTCGCGGATTCGGTCGGGCGCTGGCCCGGGGCTGAGCGTCGGCGCCAAGTCATTACTTTCGCGCTGCCGCGAACCCTGACGGCGGGGTTGGAGCAGGCCTTGCAGTGGCTCGATGTGCTGCTCGTCGGTATGCTCGCTGGCGATGCGGCCTCGGGCATCTACGGTGGTGCGATTCGGTTCATTCAGGCCGGCATGGTCGTGGACACGGCCCTGCGCGTTGTTGTGTCTCCTCAGTTCTCCAAGCTTTTGCATCAGGGGCGCACGAGGGAGCTGCGCGACCTGTACGCCACGGCATCGATTTGGCTGGTTCTCTTTGCGGCTCCGATCTATGCGCTCATGGCGATTTTCGCTCCCGCGCTCATGCGGATCCTGGGCGATGGCTTCGCGCCGGGTGCCAACGTTCTTGTGGTGCTGTGTGTCGGCTCCATCGTGACGTTCATGGCGGGCAATATTCACTCGCTGCTCATCATGAGTGGGCGCTCGGGTTGGGCGGCGGTTAACAAGATTGTGGTGCTGACCCTCAACGTTGTGGGTAACGTCATCTTTATTCCGCGTGGAGGAATGGTCGCCGCCGCCGCCGTGTGGGCGGTGTGTATGGTGCTTGACGCGGCAATGGCGACTATTCAGGTATCGCGCTTCATCGGTGTGACACCGAAATTGTCCGAGGTGGTCAAGCCGATTCTCGTTGTGGGTGTGTCTGCGGTGATTCCGGGCGGTTGTATAGCGTGGGCGCTGGGGCGCGATTCCTTCGTCGCGACCGTCGTGGGCTCCGCCCTCTCTATCCTCATTTTTGCCTGTGTTTGCTGGATTTTCCGAGATCGCCTGCATCTGACGGGACTTGGGTCCCTCGCGAAGAACCGGCGGGGTTAACCAAGGGGCGCATGGTGCGCCTGTAAAAGTCGGCATTGACCAAGCGGTTGATCTGGCGGCGCTTGTTGTGTAATTATTTATGCAACAAGTTTCGTTCCGTCGAAAGGTCGTGTCATGGCTTCCGCGATTTCGCGCCTTGCAATCCTTGCAACTGCGCCGATTGTTGCGTCTGCGTCCCTTGCGTTCGCCCCGATGGCGCACGCAGATGATGTCCGTCAGTCCGGTCAGGTCGTCGCCCGTGACGGCCTTAGTGCCGCCACTGCCGCCGCGTCCTGCTGGGATATTAAGCAGCGTAATCCTGCGGCTTCTGACGGCACCTACTGGCTGCAGACCCCCGCGATGGATGCCCCTGCGCAGTTCTTTTGTGACCAGACGACAGATGGAGGTGGCTGGGTTCTCATCGGCCGTGGCCGCGAGGGCTGGGAAGGCTGGAGTGGCGGTAAGGGTGACACCTCGAAGCTGACCACGCGCGAGCGCAACACTGACGCATTTGATGTCGTCCAGTACTCCAATGACACCGTCAACCAGCTGCTCAACAACGAAAACGTCAAGGATCAGGAAGATGGCGTGCGCGTCCTTCGCTCCTGGAGTGCCTCGGGTCGCTCGTATCAGAAGATCGACCTGCGCTTCACCAAGATGACGGACTTTGTGTGGCCCTTCAAGATGGCTCACCCCGTCAACGTCTCCCTTGACAATCGTTCCTGGATCTCCGCCTACATCTGGAACACCCCCGGTTACGACCAGGGCTGGGATGCGCTCCAGGTCTACCCCTCGGCCCGCACAGGCTGGACCATTGGCTGGGGTTACGGGGTTGGCGCGGCGAGCTGGACCGGCGACCTCTCCTCCCCGACCTCTTTCTTCCATAAGAGCGGACAGACGGTCTTCCCCTACGCCGAGGCCTACGTGCGTCCGCGCCTCTCCTCCGACTCGCAGGACTTCGCTCGCCTGTCGGACGAGGGTGCTGCCCAGCAGACCGTGACTCGCGCCGTCTCCAACTTCGCGGCCAAGACCTCGTGGGGCGTCTCCGGTAACATCAACGGCTCCTACGCCGAAGGCAACATCCAGGTTCAGGCCTTCGCGCAGGTTGGCTCCACCATGTACGTGGGCGGCAACTTCACGGGCGTCAAGCAGGGTGAGAGCGGCGCCGAGATTCCCTCCCGCGGCCTGGCTGCCTTCGATGTGAACACCGGCGATTGGACCGGCCAGACCTTCGACTTCAACGCGCAGGTCAAGGCCCTCCTCGCGCTGCCCGACGGCCGCCTCCTCGCGGCCGGCGACTTCACCCGCGTCAACGGCGAGGCCCATATCGGCACCGTCGTTATCGATCCTGCCACCGGCGCAATCGACCCCTCGTGGGACCTGAGCATCAAAAACGCGCTGCGCGGCGGCACGGTGAGCGTGCGCGCCCTCGACTACTACGACGGCCACGTCTACCTCGGCGGCGTCTTTACCCACCTCAGCGGTGGCGGCTCGGCGAACGTGTACGGTCGTAACGCGGCCCGCGTGACCCTGAGCGGTCGCCCCGACCGCAGCTGGAACCCCGAGCTGAGCGGCTCCGTCCAGGCCATCGCCGTGAGTGAGGACAACGGCGCCTTCTACGCCGGCGGTCACTTCACTCGCGCCCATGGCAACGATCGAGCCTGGTACGCCGCCAAGTTCTCCACCGCCCCCGGCGCCGTCCAGGATATGAGCTTCGATTTCCAGCCCTCCACCGTGAGCGCTGGCAAGTACCAGCAGACCATTTCCGCCGCGGGTAACCGCGTCTTCATCGGCGGCTCTGAGCACTCGCTCTTCGGCTACGACACCGGTTCCAACCTGCGCACCTCTGGCTCCCTAACCCTCAACAACGGCGGCGACCTGCAGGCCACGACCATCTCCGCCAAGGGTGTTATCTACGGCTCGTGCCACTGCTCCGACGCTGCCTACCAGGACAAGTATGACTGGGGCATCAACGAGCACTGGTCGCGCATCGATGAGATCAAGTGGGTCGGCGCGTGGGACGCCACCACCGG
>ERZ772930.431-NODE-431-length-13468-cov-2.84597_pt1 | contig 13468 bp, 17 predicted proteins | sample MGYA00511685_ERZ772930 | MGnify/ENA primary metagenome ERZ772930 (study PRJEB29015, sample SAMEA2738053) | human oral metagenome | biome: human oral; feature: human-associated habitat; material: saliva | place: China | collected 2226 ... | reverse complement strand
GATTTTGTTAAGCGAAGATGTAAAGAATATGGAGTACCGTTTGAATCATCAAAGTTGCTACTTGGTGAAGGTGTTTCAGAGGAAGAAGCTAGAGAAAAAAGATACGCTTTTTTATATCATGTGGCGCATAAATATCAAGGGGAGATTTGTACGGCTCACCACCTCGATGACCTTTTAGAATCAGTGATAATCAATTTGATTAGAGGAACTTTCTGGCGGGGCTTGGCACCTTTTGGTAATAGTAAGATAAGGAGACCACTTGTCGATCTTAAGATGAATAAGACTGATATTTTACGTTATGCGGGTGAGAATCACCTCTGTTTTCGACAGGACCCAACGAATTATCAGGATGACTATTTACGTAACCGAGTCAGAGAATCCTTAAAAAGCCTGGAAAAAGAAAAGAAGGTGGCGGTGCTAGAACTTGCTGAGAAGCAGAAGAGTCTACGCGAGGAGATTGAGAAGAATCTTGAAAATCTATTAGAAACAATACTGCTGAAAAATTCACAGGGTGAGATATTTTTTAGAAGAGATTGTTTTCAAACAGAAGAGATTGCCATGAGTTCTGAAATTTTGAGGTCGATTTGTCTTGAGGCTAACATATCGCTAACTAGACCTCAAATACTAAATTTCTTGGAAGCTATTAAAAATTACCAGCCTGGGAAAAAATTTAATTTACCAAGAAACAAGATGGCGACAATCAGTAGAGATTTCGTGCGGCTTTAATGGTATAATATAGAGAAGAAATTATAAAAATAGGAAGGTCAAAAGATGTCAGGACACAGTAAATGGGCGACAACTAAACGCCAGAAAGCTATTGTCGATGCAAAACGCGGCGCAGCTTTTACGAAGATTGCAAACCAGATTGCGATTGCCGCAAGAAGTGGTGGCGACCCGACGATGAATCCTACGCTTGCGATGGTGCTTGAAAAAGCACGTAAGGCAAATATGCCTAAGGCGAATATTGAGCGCGCAATTGCAAGGGCAACCGACAAGAGTGCGGCGGCGATGATTGAGGAAACTTATGAGGCTTACGGACCAGCTGGAATCGGAATTATTATTGAGGTGGCAACAGATAACAAGAACCGAACCATGCCAGAAGTACGCAATGCTCTATCTAAAAATGGTGGGCGCATGGCTGATCCAGGAAGCGTGATGTTCCAGTTTGCTAGAAAGGGCGTGATTGAAATTGCTGAAAAAGGTGAAGATGCTTTGATGACAGCACTTGATTGCGGCGCTGAAGACGCCAACGAAGGTGAGGAAGGTATCGAAGTTATTACAGAGGCGACTGACTTGATGAAAGTCAGACAGGCTTTAATTGATGCTGGTCTCTCGGTTGATAATGCAGAACTTCGCTACATTGCGAACACTTTAGTACCTGTGAGCGAGGACGATGCAGAAAAAGTCGATAAATTGCTAAATGCAATTGATGACCTCGACGATGTAACAAACGTATTTACGAACGCCGAATAATCTGTTAGAATAGTTAGCGGAAGGGTGGCCGAGTGGTTGATGGCACTGGTCTTGAAAACCAGCAAGTTAACGCTTCGCAGGTTCGAATCCTGTCCCTTCCGCCAAGTGGCACCATAGCTCAGCTGGTTAGAGCGTAGGACTCATAAGCCTAAGGTCACTGGTTCGATCCCAGTTGGTGCTACCAAGATATAGCAGGATAATAACGAAGAGATTCGTTATTTTTTATTGGGTGAAGCTCCGACCTTTAAGAAAGATCTCTTTTAATACCTTATCGTGTTGAATTTCTATAGATTTGGATATAGTATTAGGTCAGAAACATTCTATAGTGAAGTGTTTACTAGGTTATAGATATATAATTATAATAAATTAAGGAGTATCCAATGTCAGAAAACACACACAACCACGAACAATCAGACAATAACAGCCAGAATACAGAATGGGATACTCTTAAAGATGTACCATTTTCAGGTAGCAAAACAGGGAAAATTACGGAAGACAAAACTCAACAGCGAAGTAACGGTGAAAAAGCTCAGAGGCTGATGGAATTATCAAAGATAACTGAATTACGCCAAAATGAGGAAGCCTTTGATAATAGAATACAAGAGCTAAACCGTGATGGAGCTTATAGATACCTTATGAAGCTTAATGGCATTTTGCGTGGTGTCGGTAGGCCTGAACGTGGTGTAAGGAATAACGTACAAGTTGGTGAGCATATGGCGCCATCGCGACAGGTTCAAGGGGCTATTCTGAACGATACTACCGAAGCATTAAAAGGAATAAAAGACAATCATTATCGAGCGACTCTTTCATATTATACGGTCAATAATTTGCACCTTTTTGCTGATGGTAACGGAAGAACTTCAAGAGCGGTATATGAAATATTTGATAATCCGAACTTCAATTTACATAGTGAGGACTTTATTCACAAGACAGATTCGGCGCATGAATCTGGCGGGCATGGAAAATTTGAAAGAGAGCACGGCATTCAGTCCGCTATGACGGCGTATCATCTAGCTCGTGGTATCTTAGCTGAAAAGTGGGCTAGAGATGACAAAATAGACCCGCGTATTAACGAGATGAATTCGAGGATAGAGATACTCTTTGGTGAAACACCAGATGTGTATCTGACTGATGATGCAGAAAAAAATTTAACACCTCAAGAAAAAAAGGCTATCAATTTAGCTTTTCATGATGGCGATGTCGCTCTCTTATCGCTATGTAGGGTACTTAAAATCAAAGGGACTTCTGATGAAGTAATATCCGACAGCATAAAAACAGATCCTAATAATGCTAGCAAATATATGGCAATAGAAGTAGAAAAAGAGGATATGGATACTGGTGCACCAAACGAAAAAAGCCACCAGACTTTTGGCGGTTGGACAGCCGAAGATTATAGAACTTTCTTAAAGGGTTTTCGAATAGTTCAACGAGATGGTCAACGAACACTTAACGACATATTCAGCAACCCAGAGAGTTATAAAAGAACCGATGGAAGAACATGGGCTGATTGGCTTAGTAAAACCCAAGAATAATACTACTAACGGAGTAGAAAATAAGATACCGTCGCATTTTTTCACTGCACTAGTATTCACACTATCGAGCGCGCGTGCGTGGACTTTTGAAACTAAAACAACTATTTTGATGGGGGTATTGTAAGCCATAAACTCCCCACTTAGAACTAGAGGAATATACTAAAATATAGTATAATAGACATATGAGTAAAAACGAAGAGATGATTAGATTTGTAGACTCCAACCTTAGACTGGAGGGTATGAAATTATCTGCGCGCGAAAAACAGACTATGATGGACTGTTTAACTGGTAAAACCACCTACAAAAAGGCTCTTCAATTAGCCCTAGATAAACACAGAAGAGTGGCTGCTTAACGGTGTCTTCTATTCCACTATCTTATGAATACGAGATAGATGACTACTATTGCTACCCCAATAGCTCTGTCCTCAAGAATAAATTAAATATAGAGGACGAGAAAGCCCTAAGTGAAGCCGAACGAGAAATTACTGCTATAAAAACCTTAGAGCTTATAGATAGGCCATTAAAAGGAGAGTTAGATTTCAATTATATCAAGAGGCTCCATAGACATTTATTCTCGGATATTTATGTCTGGGCTGGGGAGCTTCGTAGGATTGATATTAGTAAAGGTAACATATTCTGTCAATACGAGCTAATAGAGGTTAATTCTGAAGTCCTGTTTAATGAACTGAAAACCGAGAACTACTTAGAGGGATTAGACAAGGACACTATCACTAAGAGATTAGCTCACTATCTCGGTGACCTTAACACTATTCACCCGTTTAGAGAGGGTAACGGTAGAGTTCAGAGGCTGTTTATCAGAGAGTTAGCGTCAAGGATGGGTTATCTAGTTAATTTTGATGGTATTACTACGGAAGAAATGATACAGGCTAGCGATAAGACTTTTTATCACGACTATGAGATGATGGAAGAACTGATAGCTAGAGTCATCAAGAGCAAATAGGGCTCGCACCATTTTGGGTTGTTTCATCTGTTTTTCTGTTTCCTCAAGAAATACCAAGATATAGCAGGATAAAAAAGCGTAAGAGCTTAGTCCTCAGAATTAATAAAGTCAAAATCATAGTCTTCATATTGACCATGAAAACGCTCTGGGTAATCATCGGGATCAATCGGAACTTTATCAATAGGTAGACGAATCTGATCGGTCGAGCCCTCTTCGTATTCTTTCATAGCCAGTCGAATACTGGGGTCTGAGGTATGGAACCTAGACATTGAATCTGGCAGATCAAATTCCTTAAAATTGATTGACCTAAGATATTCCTTAATTTCTTGATCAGTTTTTTCATTCGAGGACGAATCTTGATTTGGCTTATAGGCAGATGGGTAATAGTAAAAATTGTAGAGGGATTGGCGGAGTTCCCTGGCAGCGGCGAGTGGACGGCCTAGGAAATCCTCTGAAATAACATCCCAGTCGACTAGGTTAGCTGTGAAACTTTGGGCAACCTCTGCACCACGACTAATGCACTTATTAAGCATGAGAGCTATATCAAAAGTGCGGATACGGTCAACATAATTAATATCTTCTAGGGTCGGGATGGAGTCGGTGAATTCAGCGATGACACTTTGCATCATCAGGGCCTTGAGAAAGAGACGGCTACTTAACTCATCTTGATGATTTGGTAATTCATTGTAAGTAGGTCGGATGATGTTTTCCAGAAAATCATTCTTGGCAGACTCGGTAAAATAGAGTTGATTATTTAAAATTAGGCTTTCATTAACGGTGAAGTCACGAGTACGGAAGTAATGCTCAAAAGACTCTGGTTGGATACCATGACCAAAAGCATAATCTTCTGGCATGAACTTTTGAGAGAGATGTTCTAGTTCTTCAGGAGAAACTGGTTGATCACCTTCACGATCATTGATATGGACGAGGTCAATATCGCGGATCGGTTCTATGTCACCGGTGAGAAATTGCCGAGTAATACTCCTGGCGACACCACCCATAACAGCGACACCTTGGGGGAGTTCGTGAAGAAACGGAAATCGTTCGTAAATTTCAGGAGTGAGAGGATATTGATTGATTTTCTTGTAGCTGTCACGAAATTCGATACGCTCATCTTCGTCGTCATATTCATTCTCGTAGTTCTCTTCTTCCTCAAAATCATCATTGTCATCATCGTATTCGTTTTCAGGACTATCGTCCTGTTCTGTAGTGTCTAAATTAAAGTCCTCCATTTTTATGCCAATTTGTTTTTGAAGACTTGAAGAAAGGGTTGAAAGAAGATCAAGTTCGGGATCAGAAAATTGTTGTTGCAGCTCAGGCTGATAGAAGGTCGAGAGCGATGCATCCCCATTGACGGCCTGGGGGTCTTGATTCTCTACGGAATAGAATTGATTGAGTTGTTCAGACATTTTAAAACCTTTACGCTTATTATAGCAAAGAAAGTCATGGCTGAGAGAGAAAATCTGTCTGTGATAAAATAGTGATATGATTGCACACATTGAGGGAGAAGTTTCCGAAAAATTTTTAAATTCAATTATTGTTGATGTTCATGGAGTGGGGTATGAGCTTGGGTTATCACAGATTGACGCTGAAGCAACTAACGTGGGCGAGAAGAAGAAATTTTATACATACCATGCGATAAGGGAGAATTCTGAGGACTTATATGGATTTTCGAGTTTAATGGCGAAAAAAATATTTGAAATGCTGATCTCAGTGAACGGAGTGGGACCGAAGGCGGCGATGGCGATTCTTTCTTTGGCCGCACCAGAGGAAGTACGTAACGCAATCGCTAATGCAGATGCAGCGTTTGTGAGCAAGGCAGCAGGCGTGGGTAAGAAATCTGCAGAACGTGTGATCGTGGATTTGAAAGATAAAGTAGGTCTTCCAACTAGATACGGTGCGACTGAGGCTATATCAGTACAAAGTCAACCAGAAAATGATGAGGCACTGGACGCCTTGATGGCGCTTGGCTTCCCGTTGAAGGAGGCGACAGATGCACTATCGAAGGTTGATGCGAATTTGCCGATTGAAGAGCGTATTAGACTAGCACTTAAACAACGATAAATATATAAAAAATACCTGGCAGTACCAGGTATTTTCTTATTTAAAGAGAGCTAATTGGCTGGAGGATTAAAAGTTGTACTACTAGTATCAACACCTTCGGCTGATGAAGCGTTGGGAGCGATTACTTCGATGACTGGAGGGACTGAGTCGTTAGTGCTTGCAAAGGTGACTGGTTGGGTCGCAACAACGGTAGGAGCACTAGAATTAATTACGGTGGATGCAGCATTGGCCGCACCATTTACAGTGCATAATTCAGCTGGAGCTTCACCTTTTTCAACATGGACAAGATGAGTAATAATCTCAAGCTCATCAGTTGGCGTATCAACATTCTCAAAGGTATATGTAGTTTCAGAACCGATGGTGGACATACGAAGGGTGCCAACACTAAACATATGCTCAAAAATCCCAGATTGCTTGAAACTAACATCTTCTACAGCGACAAGGTCAATCACATTGGTGGAGCTTGAGAAAAGAGAGGTGACAGAATTCTGGATGAGGCGTTTATTGGTAACATAGAGACAGTTACCAGAATAGACATGGGTGGAGATTAAAGTAGCGATCCAGATAGTGCCAAGAACTACTAGAAGAATCATAAGAAAGAAGGACCTTGAGGTAGCATCCAAGTTAAAAATAAAGGAACCGCCGCCGTTAATTAAAATGCTGGCTGCGATGAGAAGAATCGAGCAGATGAAAGCGCCTGCCCAAAAACCGAGAGGAATGAGCTTGGTTCGTTTAATTACTAAAACAAGATGCTCACCTTTTTCAAAGGCGATGCCTGGTAGCTGTTTTTTGGAGTTTTTTGCCATATTCTGGTCCCAATTAATTGGTATTTATTATAGCATTTTACGTGGGTTTTTGCAAATTTATTTCTAAATTAACATCTCAAGGCGTTACACTTGAGGTGTTAGAGTAGCGATCCCGATAATTAGAATTCGTAGATATCTAATTGACAGTTATTTGCATGAAATTGGAGTAAATCCGTTTCGTTATCAAACCCCTCATTAAGGTAATGTATTGCTCGGCAAATTCCGCCATGACAGATAAGAAGAACGTCCCCATCTGGGTATTTTGTTTTTAGCTCATTAATGACATCCTGAATTCTGTCAAAGAATACTTTAACAGGCTCTATGTTGCCGATTTTTGAAGTATCGATAATATTATAATCCCATAAATCGTTATAATTGGGATAAATATCATAATTGTGTCCCTCGAAATCGCCGTAGCTTCTTTCGGTAAGTCTTTCATCAATATCATATTTACGTATACCATTATTTACAATTTTAGCTGTTTCTTGAGCTCTATGAAGAGGAGATACTAATACGGCATCAAAAACATTATTTAAAAGTTTTTCTCGAATTGCCGTAGCCTGTTTTATACCAGTTTCATCGAGATGGCTTTCGTTCATTTTACCTTGAACTACTTGCTTAGCATTCCAGTTGGTTTGCCCATGTCTGAGTACATATACATTCATTATTATCTTCTTAATTAAAATTTGTTAAAACTCCTTATGAAGTGCTGCAAAGGTACTGAACCTTGTATGATTTTAGTCTGAATTATCTTTGAATCTTCAAAGCATTAAGATGACGCTTGGCTTTTTCAGTGACACGGCGGCCGCGTGGGGTTTTTTCAATGAAGCCGAGCTGGATCAGGTATGGTTCGTAATAGTCCTCGATGGTTGTAGTTTCATCGCCGGTGAGAGCAGCAATAGTGGTGAGACGGGGCGATCCTCATAATTTTCAAGCATTAGTTCTAGCATGTTACGGTCAGCGGGATCAAGCCCCAGTTCATCAATCTCAAGAAGAGCCAGAGCGCGAGTGGCGGTTTCAGAATCAATAATACCGTCACCATTCACGTCGGCAAAATCACGGACACGCTTAGTAAGACGATTAGCGATACGAGGAGTAAGACGAGAGCGAGTGGCAAGAAGAGCAGTGGCCTCAGGTTTAATTTCGGTATTTAAGATGGCGGCAGTACGTGAGACAATCTGCTCAATTTCTGGAACCTTATAATATTCTAGACGATGCGTGATGCCGAAGCGATCACGAAGCGGGCCAGCAAGAGAGCCAGTACGAGTGGTGGCGCCAATGACGGTGAAATGGGGGAGGTCAAGACGAACGGAACGAGCGGCCGGACCTTTACCAATAACAATATCGAGCTTATAGTCTTCCATGGCCGAATAAAGAATCTCCTCAACCGCACGACGCAGACGATGAATCTCGTCAATAAAAAGAACGTCGCCATCTTGAAGGTTGGTGAGGATAGAGGCGAGATCACCAGCACGCTCAATGGCAGGACCAGAGGTGACACGAAGATTGGCGCCAAGCTCATGCGCGATGACGTTAGCCATGGTGGTTTTACCAAGACCTGGAGGGCCATACAGCAAAACATGATCGAGCGAAGTTCCGTCGGCGCGTTTCTTGACGGCATCGATGGCAATTTTAAGGTTGCGCTTGAGGCGTTCTTGTCCCACATACTCCTGAAAACTAGTCGGACGTAGACTGACTTCAATTACCTGCTCTTCAGTATCATCTTGATGCGAGACATTATCAATTACGCGTTCAATTGCCATGGTCGTCCTTTCTTCCGGGTTACTCTTTTATCTGCTGGCGCTAGAGGGTTCTGTATTATATAATATATTGTAACATCTATGTTTAACTAAAGGAGGATTATATGTCTGATATTGATACTGAGGCTTTTAAGAACAGTAAGACTTATTTGAATTTACAAACCGCTTTTGCCGGCGAGGCGCAGGCTAGAGTAAAGTACCAGTTTTACGCTTCTCAGGCCAAAAAAGAAGGCTACGAACAGATTTCTGCGATTTTTAATGAAACCTCAGATAACGAAAAAGAACATGCAAAACTGTGGCTTAAATACCTTCACGGCGGAAAAGTGGGCGACACGAGAAGTAATCTTGAGGCGGCAGCAGCTGGTGAAGATTACGAATGGACAGAGATGTATGCCGAGTTTGCAAAAATTGCTCGCGAAGAAGGCTTCATCGAGATTGCAACCAAGTTTGAAGGCGTGGCGGCGATTGAAAAAACCCATGAAGAGCGTTATTTGAAGCTAATGAAGAATATTGATGATGACGTCGTATTTAAGTCAGACAAAGTGACCGTCTGGAAGTGCCGCAACTGTGGTTATACTTTTGTGGGTGAAGAAGCACCTGAAGTTTGCCCAGTTTGTGCTCATCCTCAGGCCTTCTTTGAGATTCGCGCAATTAATTACTAAGAGTGTATTAGAAAATAAGCCTCACATGGGGCTTATTTTTTTGTGTAGATGTAACGAAGCTGATGATGTCTCAAGTGAGGGTTTTACTATTCCCCAAGATGCATTAGTGAGTGGGTGATGGCGGCGGCGAGAGCATCGGCAGCATCATCTGGTTTTGGTACATCAGTGAGACCTAAGTGAAGTTTCACCATTTCCTGCATTTGTTTTTTGTCGGCGCTACCGTAACCAGTCATGGTCTTTTTGATTTCGTTTGGCGTGTACTCAAAGGTGGGAAGATTGTGTTGTTTACAAACAAGCAGAGCGACACCCCTAGCTTCAGCAACAGATATACCTGTGGTGATATTTTTGGTAAAGAAGAGTTTTTCAATACTAACGCAGTCAGGTTGGTCTAGTTTAATAATTTCATGTAGCGATTCATAGATATCGAGGAGACGTTCCTGAAGTGGTGTATGGGCGGGAGTAGTAATTACACCATTATCAATCATCTTAGCACGCCCGGTGGTGCGACCATTTTGCTGCTTTACCTCAATAACGCCAAAGCCGCAGATACCAGTACCAGGGTCAATGCCTAGAATACGCATGAATTAGTTCCCTGATTTTTGAGAAACTGAAGTGAAATTTGTTTGGCAAAAATTTTAGTATTTTTATTCATCTGGTGATATATTTATTCATTAACATATTGGATTAATGTAGTACGAAGGTCTTTGATAGGAATGACAAAGGGATCGCGAATGGTGGCGGGAGCGATGGCATGTTTGAACCCAAGCTTCTTCGCTTCATTGATTCGCTGATCGGGGCGGAAGGCGGAACGAATTTCGCCACCAAGTCCAACCTCACCAAAGACTACATATTCTTCAGAGAGTTTACGGCCGGCGGCGGCAGAGGCGATGGCAAGACAGACCGCAAGATCGGCGGCAGAATCTTTAATTTTAATACCGCCGACCACGTTTAAGAAAATATCTTTATCGCTGAGATTTAACTTAGTGCGTTGCTCGATGACGGCAATGAGGAGATTGAGACGGTTAAGATCAAAACCAGAAGCGGCGCGTTTAGGGTAGCCAAAATTAGTGGTGGTACAGAGAGCCTGAATTTCAACAAGGAGTGGACGCGTACCTTCTAAGGTAGCAAGAATAATCGAGCCGTCGGTATTCTGGCGTTCGGCAAGCAGAGCGGCAGAAGGATTCTGTACTTCACTTAAGCCTTTTTCGTTCATTTCAAAAATTGCAGCTTCGGAGGTGGGTCCAAATCGATTCTTTACGGCACGAATGGTCTTGAAACCACCATAACGATCGCCCTCAAAATTAACAACCACATCAACGAGGTGCTCGAGTACTTTTGGACCAGCAAGCGTACCTTCTTTAGTGACATGACCGACAATAATCACAGCGGTGTCTGTGGACTTGGCGGCCTGGATGATGAGGTTGCCGGCATTGGTGATCTGGGAGACGGTGCCAGGCGCGGAGGAAATTTCATTGATGGCAAGAGTCTGAATTGAGTCAACAATAACAAGATCAAAGTCACCTTCACGGATAGTCTTGGCAATATCATTACCAGAGGTAGAGCTGGCAAAAACCAACTTATCAGAATCAGCACCGAGACGAGCAGCACGCATTTTGACTTGACTGGCCGATTCTTCTCCAGAGACATAAAGTACCTGGTGTTTTTTGGCAACTTCGGCGCAAATTTGCATCAAAATAGTGGACTTACCGATTCCAGGCTGTCCGGCAAGAAGTGTGACGGAACCGCGTAGAATACCGCCACCAAGGACTTCATTGAGGCCGGGAAATTCAGTTTTAAGTCGCTCCTTGTCACTGGTGACTGTGATCTCATTTATTTTGGTGAATTTAAGGAGTTGGCCACTAGTCTTGGCCTGCGAGATGGCATTTTTTCCACTAGCTTCACTAACCACAAGATCTTCAATGATGGAATTCCAGGCATCACAGTTATTACAATGACCCGCCCACTTTGAGTATTTGGCTCCACAATTCTGACAGACAAACTGGCTAGTGTTTTTTCCCATACTAAAATTATAACAGGCTTTAGTGGTAAAATAAATTTATGATAAGAGAGTTAATTGACGAATATTTGGAGCTTTATCCGGAAGAAGCAGAAGAGCTGCTGGCAGCAAGGAAGCTGGCCGAAAGGGCGGAGATGGATGAAGAAAGGATATTTGATAGGAAAAACTCGGATGGCCATTTTACGGCCTCGGCTTTTATTCTCTGTCCTGGTCTTAGCAAAATTTTACTCTTAAAACATAAGTCCTTAGAGCTTTTGTTGCAGCCTGGCGGACATATTGAAAAAGAGGACGCTACGCCATTTGCGGCAGCACTACGAGAGCTTGAAGAAGAGACAGGATGCCTTGATTTAGATAAAATAACTATCTCGCAGTTCTGCCAGATGACCCACTGGTGCCATTTCGTATTAATACCCATGAGATTCCAGAAAATCCCAAAAAGGGTGAGCTAGCACATCTGCATCATGATTTTGGTTATCTGTTTGATATAAATGAAATGCAAGAAATAATAATCGATCCAAATGAATCTGATGATTTTCAGTGGGTTGATTTGGAAGAGTTCTATAAGCAACCACATTTTGCAGCAATCGCCCCGAAGGTGAAAAAGTTCTTAGCAGAAAATCGTGTATAATATGGGTATGGTTGAACAAAAAACAAAGAGGGGTTTTACGATTATTGAGCTAGTGGTGGTGATCTTTTTTGCTTCCCTACTACTTGTGCTATTCTTCTTACAGAAGCTGAATTTGGATGCGATGCACCGCGATGAACAGCGCAAAGAAGCGATTAATGCCATGTATTATGCACTTGAAGAGGGCTTTCACGCAAAGAATGGATATTACCCTGAGAAAATTTCTGAGGAGAATTTGACGGTGATGGACCCAAGTCTTTTTACGGATCCAGGTGGAGTAAACTTGGGGCGTGAAGGAAGTACATACTCTTATGAGGCAGCGAACTGCTCTAATGGAAAATGTAAGGAATACACTCTTAAAGCACAGATGGAAAAAGAGGATACCTACATCAAGAAAAATAGAAGCTAGGAGACTTAAAAAATATCCACCGAGTTGGTGGATATTTTTTATTACTTTTCGATAACTTGGTCGATGATGCCGTATTCTTTGGCTTCTTCGGCGGACATCCAATTATCGCGATCCATATCTTTGATGACCTGAGCAACGGTTTTGCCAGTATTCTTTGCCATAATCTCAGCGAGGCGCTTCTTCAAGAAAATACCTTCCTTCAACATGATTTCCTGGTCGGTAATTTTACCTTCAGTGCCAGAGCTTGGCTGATGAATCATAACGCGAGCATTTGGCAGAGCAAAACGTTTGCCCTTGGCGCCGCAGCTAAGTAACATAGCCCCCATGGAGGCTTGCAGGCCAATACCGATAGTCTGAACATCTGGCTCAATATAATTCATGGTATCAATAATAGCAAGACCGTCATAAACAGAGCCACCAGGTGAGTTAATGTAAAGTTTAATATCCTTCTTGGGATCTTCGTGGGCGAGGAAGAGTAATTGTGCGATTACAAGATTGGCGGTATGGGAATTCACATCTTCACCCATAAAGATGATGCGGTCGTTTAAGAGGCGCGAATAAATGTCGTACGATCTTTCACCGCGATTAGTGGTCTCGATAACAGTGGGAACGAGATAGTCGTTTGCTTTATTTAGTTGATTTTTCATATTACTCCTTTATTTATTAACTATTAGACAAAACCCTTATCGACTTTAGGAATGGAATTGGAATTAATCTGATCAATGAGTTCATTATTATGATAGATGCTTTGATTATATTTTGCGATCTCTGAGTTGAGCTCCTCGATAGCCTGCTTTAGCTGATCATACTCTCGATTGAGCGCGTCAATACGAGAAACAATGGATTGGCGCTTAGTATTAAAATCAGATTGACTACTGAAATCACCGCGAGCGGCGCGTGAATTGAAGTCGGAAATTACTTCATTTAGCTGCTGCTTTTGGGTTTGATATTCTTTAGTTTTATTTTCTATGGATTGCTTTTTAGCTTCAATAGATTCTTTGAGGCGATCGGTTTGGCGCTGGAGCTCGGTAAAGACATTATGATATTGCTCGTTAAATTTGACAATTGCCTGCCGATCTATAAAGTATCTTTGATAATAGCGTTCGAGTGGAGCCGGAAGATTTTTTACTTCGGTGCCAAGACGGGAGTGAAGCTCATC
>ERZ772930.422-NODE-422-length-13648-cov-12.9525_pt1 | contig 13648 bp, 9 predicted proteins | sample MGYA00511685_ERZ772930 | MGnify/ENA primary metagenome ERZ772930 (study PRJEB29015, sample SAMEA2738053) | human oral metagenome | biome: human oral; feature: human-associated habitat; material: saliva | place: China | collected 2226 ... | reverse complement strand
ACTCCTTCGATGACATTTCGGTGACGGACTACCAGCATCACCCCACGATCAAGGCTCCGGTCGCGGTATGACGAAGCTGGGAGCGATTTGGGCGCAGGATTGCAACGGGATCATCGGGACGGGCACGGCCATGTCCTGGCATGTTCCCGCTGATTTCCGCCACTTCAAGGAGTCCACGATGGGCTGCCCGATCATCATGGGGCGCCGCTCGTGGGAGGCGCTCGGGCGCGCCCTGCCGGGTCGCACGAACATCGTCATCACTCGCACCCCCGGGTACGAGGCCGAGGGCGCTCTCGTCGTCTCCTCCGTCGATGAGGCCCTTCAGATCGCACGCGAGGAAACGTCGCGCACGGACGCTCCCTACATCTGGATCACGGGCGGGGCTCAGCTCTATGCCGACACCCTCCCCCTCCTGGACGAGGCCGTGGTGACCGACCTGGAACTGGACGTGGCCGCGAGCGCACCCGAGGGGGCAACCTTCGTGTACGCGCCGCCGCTGGATCCGGCGCTGTGGCGCAGGGACGAGTCGCGCAGCGATAGCGAGTGGCGCGAGCGCTCCGGGGACGCTCGCTGGAAGGTGAGCACCTGGGTGCAGCGCTAAGCGACGCTGCCCCGTTGTGACGTCTGTCCGGCAAGGCCCCGCGCATCGCGCGGGGCCTTCGTCGTAGGATGCACTGTGCCCTCATCACCTTTGCTGACGAATCCGACGCTGCGCGCGCTCGTGGCGATCGCGCTGTTTACGTACACGGCGCAGAACATGCTCAACGTGTCGATCGCTCCCCTGTCGCGCGCTCTGGACCTGCCCGAGTGGATCGTGGGCGCGGCCGTGTCCTTGGCGGCCGCAGCGGTGACGGCGCTCAGCCAGTTCTGGGGGCGCCGCTCGATCGCCTGGGGGCGCAGGCGCGTCATCCTGTTGGCGCTGTTCTTGGCACTCACGGCGGGCACGCTCTTTTCGGCGGCCGTGTGGGCGCGAGCGGCCGGTTATATCGGCACTTTCCTCGCGGCGGGCGCCATCATGGCGGCGCGCGGCCCCTTCTTCGGCGCGGCGGTCGCGGCGATCCCGCCGACTGGCCAGGCCCTCGTCGCCGAGGTCACCCCCGACGAGGCCTCGCGCGTGCGCGGCACGTCCGCGTTCTCCGGCGCGATCAACCTGTCCGTCATGGTCGGCTCCCTCGTCTCCTCGGCGCTGGGCGCCTGGTGGATTTTCGGCCCCGTGCACGCCACCCCGATCTTCGTCCTCATCGCCCTGGCCATCGCCCTCATCTGGCTGCCCCGCGACGGGGCTTCGACGCACTCGAGGAGGCGCTTGCCTCGCCTGACGGCCAGGGACACGGAACCCGAGCAGGCTGCCCCGGCCTCGTCGACAAAAACTCCGGAGCAGGAGAGCACGAGCGGGGCGAAGGCCACCGCCGAACTGCCCCCGCGCGTGCGGTGGACCGACCGACGCATCGCCCCGTGGATCGCCTCGGTGTTCGGCATCTATTTTGCGAACGGCGTCGTTCAGATCACGATGGGTTTCCTCGTCCAAGACCGCGGCGGACTCGCGCCCGCGCCCGCCGTTTCCGTTACCGCCCTCATGCTGCTGGCCAACGCCGCCGGAGCCATGCTCATGCAGCTGATCGTCGTGCCGCGCCTGGGCTGGAGTCCGCGCACGCTGCTGCGCGTCGGCATGACGCTCGCCCTCGTGGCCCTCACGTGCCTGACGATGGCGCCGTCGCTGTGGGCGCTGGCGGCCTCGACCTTCGCGATGGGCGTCGCCTCGGGCATGGCCTCCCCCGGCTACTCGGCGGGCGCTTCCCTGGCCGTCACAGCGCGCGAGCAGGGCGGCATCGCCGGCGTCATCAACGCGACCGGCGCGATCACCTGGATCGTCGCACCCGTGAGCGCCACCGCCCTGTACGGGTGGATGCCCCTGTCGCCCTTCCTGCTGGCACTCTCTCTGGTCGCACTGTCGTGCGCGTGCGCCTGGTGGCTACTGCACCGAGCGGACATCGAGGCACGCGCCCGCGACTAGGACGCGACTAGGACGAGTGCCCCACGCCTCACAGCGCGCTCGGCGCTATCCTAGAGGGGTACGTAAGCCCTACGCGAAGGAGCCACCTGTGGCACAAGAAACCCGCACCGAAACCGACTCGATGGGAGCCGTTGAGGTCCCCGCGAACCGCTACTGGGGCGCTCAGACCGAGCGTTCGCTGCACAACTTCGACATTGGACGCAACACCTTCGTGTGGGGCCGCCCGATGGTGCGCGCCCTTGGCATCCTGAAGAAGGCCGCGGCCCTGGCCAACGCCGAGCTGGGCGAGCTGCCCGCCGACATCGCGAACTACATCGCGCAGGCCGGCGACGAGGTCATCTCCGGCAAGCTCGACGACAACTTCCCCCTCGTCGTCTTCCAGACCGGTTCGGGCACGCAGTCGAACATGAACGCCAACGAGGTCATCTCCAACCGCGCCATCGAGATCGCGGGCGGCGTCATGGGCTCCAAGGCCCCCGTGCACCCCAACGACCACGTGAACCGTGGCCAGTCCTCGAACGACACCTTCCCCACCGCCATGCACATCGCGGTCGTCTCCGAGCTGCACGACATGTACCCGCGCGTGCGCCAGCTGCGCGACACCCTGGACAAGAAGGCCAAGGAGTTCGAGGACGTCATCATGGTGGGCCGCACCCACCTGCAGGACGCCACCCCGATCCGCCTGGGCCAGGTCATCTCCGGCTGGGTTGCTCAGATCGACTTCGCCCTCGACGGCATCGAGTACGCGGACACGCGTGCGCGCGAGCTGGCCATCGGTGGCACCGCCGTGGGCACCGGCCTGAACGCTCACCCGAAGTTCGGTGAGCTCACCGCCAAGAAGATCTCCGAGGAGACCGGCATCGAGTTCACGCAGGCCGACAACCTGTTCGCTGCCCTGGGCGCGCACGACGCGCTGGTGCTGGTTTCGGGCGCGCTGCGCGTCCTGGCCGACGCCCTCATGAAGATCGCGAACGACGTGCGCTGGTACGCCTCCGGCCCGCGTAACGGCATCGGCGAGCTGATCATCCCCGAGAACGAGCCGGGTTCGTCCATCATGCCGGGCAAGGTTAACCCGACCCAGTGCGAGGCCATGACCATGGTCGCCGCCCAGGTGTTCGGCAACGACGCGACGGTCGGTTTCGCCGGCTCGCAGGGTAACTTCCAGCTCAACGTTTTCAAGCCTGTCATGGCGTGGAACGTCCTGGAGTCTATCCGCCTGCTGGGCGACGCCTGCGTGTCCTTCGATACGAACTGCGCGTATGGCATCGAGCCGAACTACGAGAAGATCCAGCACAACCTGGACATCAACCTCATGCAGGTGACGGCCCTGAACCGCCACATCGGCTACGACAAGGCCTCGAAGATCGCGAAGAACGCGCATCACAAGGGCCTGTCGCTGCGCGAGTCCGCCCTCGAGCTGGGCTTCCTGACGGCCGAGGAGTTCGACGCGTGGGTTGTTCCCGCCGACATGACGCACCCCAGCGCCGCCGACGAGTGATTCGCCCGTCACGCTGACGTTTCGGCCCCGGTCTCGCATGAGGCCGGGGCCGGTTTCATATGTGCGAGGCCGGGGCCGGCACGAGCCCCACTCCCCGTCACCACCGTCGCCGACGCTCCCGTCGCCGCCGCCGACCGACGCCGACCGACGCCATCAACACGGTTCCCCAACAATGTCGCACGTAATTCCCCAACCTATCCTTCAAGTTTTGAATGCACATCGTTGGCATTTCAAGGAAAAAAGTAGCACTCTAAAACTGACCCAATGAAATTACGTGCGAAATTTTCAATACAGGTGAGCTGTTCAATGGCTGGGCATCCGTACAACCCTCAGCAACGGGCGTTGAGTCCTCGATTGACTAACTGCGTGATGGTCGACGTCCTGCCAGAGCCCATGGAATCGTTCAGCCCTGGGCGCGCGACTTCTTGCGCATCTTCAGGATCGTCGAGGCGATGATGGTCAGCAGGAAGGTGTTAAACAGGATGGCGCCCACGCTCGGGGAGACCCACATGGCCACGAGGCGCCCGGCGGGGGTCATAGCCGCCGCGGATACGCCGACGATGAGGCCGACGCGCAGGTCGACCATACGATGGCGCAGGTTGGTGACGGTACCGGCGATGCCGGTGGGAATCATGACGAGGAGGGACGTGCCGCGTGCGATGAGGTCTCCCGCGCCGACGGCAAGTTCCATGCCGGGCACGATGACGGATCCGCCGCCCACGCCGACCAGGCCGGAGAGGATGCCCGCACACAGGCCGACAAGGAGCATCCACGCGCATGAGGCCGGAGTGAGCGCCACGCTTCCCTCTCGCGTGGGGGCGTGGAGGTATTGGGAGACGATGACGAAGACCGTGAAGCCAATGAGGATCCAGGGCAGGACGGGGGCGGGCAGGCGCCGCAGGAGCCACACGCCGATCTGGGAGCCCGCGAGCGCGCCAACGACGAGGAGGGCGGCGCCCGCCCAGGAGACCTCTCCGTGCAGCGCGTAGGTGGCTGAGCCGACGGCGGCGGTCACGATGATGGCAGCAAGGGAGGTGGCTGCGGCGCGGCGCTGGTCCATGCGCAGGACGGCCATGAGGGCTGGCACGATGACGAGGCCGCCACCCACCCCGAAGAGTCCGGAGAGGAATCCCGCTCCCACGCCTGTTGCAATGACGAGGAGGATGCGGCTCAGAGTGAGGGGCTGGGAGTCGGTGTTAGCCATGCTTCTACTGTAGTGCCGCGTCGGTTTGCGTTCTGGGACGGGGCTTCACCATGCAAGAAACATGTATCCACACTCTGTTCATATGCCCACGGGTAGCTGAACCTCGCGCCTGAGAACCCCGTTAGGATGGGGACATGCCAGATACACGTGACCCGCGAGGGATTGTTAACTTCTTTGTCCGTTACCTGGTTCTCCAGGTGATTTTCCTGGTCGGGCTCCCGCTCTCCTATGCCGCGGACCTGGCGCTAATCTACTTCTTTGGCTTCATGGGCTTCTTCACCTTCTTCCAGGTGTTGATAGCCATTACCCGAAAGTTCCTCGACAAGGCCGGATCGTGGAAGGCTGTCGCGATCGCGGGCGCCCTCCTCTCCGACGTGGCGGTCCTGTGGTGGCTGGGAGGGATAGTCTCGGGTTTTTTCGTGGACTCCAACTGGGGGCTCGTGGTCCACTGGCTGCCCTTTCACTTCGTCGCCGCCTTGTGCGCGTGGGGGCTCCGCGAGTTCTTCTATTGGTTGAGCCCACGAGATACTGCTACGCCCAGCGCCCCTGTCGATGCCGTTGATCCGGCTGTTACGGAGAACCCCACCAGCTCCGAAGACGCAGATGGAGGAATGACAAAATCGAGGGACCCGCGAGGCATCATTACGTTCATCGTCCGATACCTGGTCCTCCATGTGGTCTTCCTGGCCGGACTCCCGGTCTCCTATGCCATGGGCATGAAAGTCATGTACTTCTATGGCTTCATGGGCTTCTTCACCTTCTTCCAGGTGTTGATAGCCATTACCCGAAAGTTCCTCGAGAAGGCCGGATGGTGGAAGGCTGTCGCCATTGTGGGGACCGTATTCTCCGACGTGGCGGCCCTGTGGTTCGTGGGAGTTCTGCTGGGCTATTATTTCGGCGTCCCCAGCTGGGGGCTCGCGACCCGGTGGTTGCACTACCACTTCGTCGCCGCCTTGTGCGCGTGGGGACTCCGCGAGATCTTCCGCTGGTTGAGCCCACGAGTCACTGCGACCCCCAGCGCCTCTGACAGTCCCGCCACTCCAGCTGAAACCGAGAACCTCAGCAATTCCGAATACACAGAGGCAGACACCCCGACAGACGCAACCGCGGTCACCGAAGTCGACACCGACACCGACACCGACACCGACACCGACAAGCAGTAGTCCGTTGTCTCGGGAGCGGGTTTTACCGTTCCCCTGCCGCTAGACAAAAGATGAAAACTGGCCCCGACCTCGCTTTCACGAGGCCGGGGCCAGTTGTCTACTTCTTTTTTCTCTTCTTCGGTGCGGGTAGTTCCTCCCACATCGCGTCAACGACGTCACCCAGTGCGTCGCGGTCCTCCACTTCGACGAGAAGCATCTCCTTCGCTCCCTCGTAGGGGATGGCGCGCGGGGCGTCGGGCAGGAGGCGTTCGGAGGCGGGCGTTACCTTGAGCAGGAAGCGGTCGTCGTAGATGCCGCCGATAACCTTCCCCCGGTAGTAGAGGACGTATTCGCCCATCATCTTGCGGTGCGCCACGTTGTCCAGCTCGCCCAGCAGGTCGAGCACGAACTCCAAGTATTGGTTGGTGGACGACATCGTTCTTCCTCACTTTCCCGCTCAACGACACGCTCACTTGATCCTGCGATGTATTGAGCGGCCGGCCTCTTTTGTGGCGTGTGAAAAACAGTGTAGGAGCCTTAGATCGGGCCCGCCGACCGCATTCGTTCATTGATCAACGAGGCTGGGGCCGTGATTGGAAGCAGGGCGGGCTAGTATCGCGTAATTCTAGGGTCTTGAGGGGCCGGAGGTAGCGCCTGAGAGCTCAGTTAGGATGGGAGCATGATTGATATGCGGGACCCGCGAGGGATTATCACGTTCATCGTTCGTTACCTGGCGCTCCAATTGGGCCTCCTGGTCTTGCTCGTATTCTCCTTCTCAAGCGGCTTCGTTCTGTTGACTGTCATCTGTCTCATGGGCTTCTTCACCTTCTTTCAGGTGTTGGCGTCTATCTCCCCAGATTTTCTCGACCGCGCCGGGTTGTGGAAGCCTATCGTCATCTCGATTACGGTCCTCACCTACGTACCCATCCTGTGGTGGTTCGGACGACTGGTGGCGGGCATTGCTGGCAGCGGGTCCGACTGGTGGCTCGTGATTTCATGGCTGCCTTTCCACTTCGTCGCTGCCTTATTCGCGTGGGGGCTCCGCGAGACGATCCGCGGGGCAGGCGCTGAAAATACCGCCATATCCAGTGCCCCTGACAGCACCGTTGAGTCTGGCGACAGCGAGAACCCCGGCGATCCCGAAGACGCAGAGGCAGACACCCCGACGACCACCACCGCGGTCACTGAAACCGACACCGACACCGACAACCGGCAGGTCGGTTGATTATGCGCAGTTCCGATAGCAGGCCACATCACCGCCTGCTGACCTCTTCACGCAAGCTCCAAAACACTGACACCAGACGGATTGGTAGCAAAGAGCGTAGGCTCCGTAACAGACAAGCAACCGGGCGTATCGGCTCAGGCAAGGCGACTCGCGAAGTGCCACCTCTGCAATCGACGCGCGAAGACAGGTACACCGTAACTAACATTAGACTTACATGCAGCAAGGAGGATGCTCGATGGCACGCTTTACACTCAAGAACATTGAAACTCGCGTCGCCCCCCTAGGGGATCAAGCAACCTATGATCGTGAGTTCCTCTTCAACCTTTTGTCCGCTTACGGCAAACCGAAGAGCTCTATCACCCGTCTACGCAACGGTTCGTTGAACGTAGCGGCAGACCCCACTTGCGAAGTAGCTCTAAAGAACGTGGTCTATTTCCGCGAGATTCCCAAGGCCACAGAAACTTCCCTATTGGAAGCCGGGGAGCAGCTGCGCACCGCTGCTCACGTGCTTCGTTACACCCCACGCTTCATCTTGGTCACCGACTACGCTACGCTAATTTCCTGGGACACGAAGACCGGTGAGAACGTGGTTTTCCCCCTGCGAGAGATTGCCCAGAACTTCACTTTCTTCCTACCCTGGGCAGGCATGGAGAAAACCCAGTACGTGGCCGAAAGACATGCGGATGTCAAGGCGGCAGAGCAGATGGGGGAGCTCTTCGACGAGCTACTTAAGGCCAACCCAATTGTCACGAAGGACGAGACCCAGCGCCACGGCCTCAACGTGTTCTTCACCCGCCTGTTGTTCTGCTTCTTTGCCGAAGACACCGGAATTTTCACAGACAACCAGTTCACTAATGCAGTAGGCTCTCACACCCAAGAAGACGGTTCTGACGTCCATATCTTCCTCACCGACCTCTTCAAAGCCCTGGACACACGTAACCCTGAGGATAAGCCTGCGTACCTCGCGAATTTCCCCTACGTGAACGGACGACTTTTCAGCACTGATCACTCACTGTTCGTCCCCACGTTCACGAAGGCTGGACGCACCATGTTGCTGGGGCTGGGCAAATTGATCTGGCAGGAGATCAATCCCGACATCTTCGGTTCCATGTTCCAGGCGATCGTCTCCCCTGGAAAGCGCTCAGACCTTGGCCAGCACTACACGTCCGTTCCGAACATTCTAAAAACCATCGAACCCCTGTTCCTTGACGACCTACGTGCGGAATTCGATGCAGCCTGGGACAGCGTAAAGAAGCTCGGATACCTGCTCGATCGTATTTCTGAGATACAGGTATTCGACCCCGCTTGCGGAAGCGGCAACTTCCTGGTCATTGCTTACAAGGAACTCCGCCGTCTAGAGCATGCAATCCTAGAGCGCATGGCGGATCTCGACCCATCACACAACACTCTGTTCACCGAATCAGTGATCAGCATTGAGCACTTCTACGGCATCGAGATCGACTATTTCGCTGTTGAGGTGGCAGTTCTTTCCCTATGGATTGCCAAGCACCAGATGAATCGCGAGTTTGAAGGCAAGTTCGGCACCACCATCCCCCTGATTCCCCTGAAAGAAGCGGGGTCAATCCATGCGGGAAATGCCACCCGAATCGACTGGAACACCATCTGCCTCAATGACGGAACCACTGAGATATACCTCATCGGCAACCCTCCTTACAAGGGGGGAAAGTCACAGAGCCCCAGCATGAAGGCGGATTACCCCTTTGTTTTCGGGGAACGACCGTACTCAAAAGACCTAGACTATATCGCCCTGTGGTTCTTCAAAGGCGGAGAGTATATTCGTGAGACCCGGGCACAACTAGCCTTCGTAAGCACGAATTCGGTAACCCAGGGCGAACACGTTGGCCTCATGTTCCCTATGCTTTTCAAGATGGGCCTTGAGATCGGCTACGCGTACACCTCCTTCAAATGGGAGAACAACGCCAAACGCAACGCAGGGGTTACCGTAGTGGTCGTCAGTCTGCGAAAACGAACCGACGCACCTAAGTACCTGTTCCACTCTGGCCTCCGCACGCAGGTGTCGAATATTAATGGGTACTTAATAGACGATGACGATATCGTTGTCACGCGGCGCACCACACCAATTTCAACCTGCCTACCCAGGATGGTACTCGGGTCAATGCCGAAGGATGGAGGTCATCTTGTATTGACCGCGGAGGAGCGCCGTAAGATCATAGAAGACTATCCGGAGGCTGCTCCTTTCATTAAGAGGTACATCGGAGCAAATGAGTTCATCAAGGGATTGGACAGGTACTGCCTATGGATCGAGGACGAGGATCTTCAAAGCGCGAAACAGATCCCTTGGATCGCTCAACGGCTTCACAATGTGTCGAAATGGAGAGCAGATAGCGACGCCCCGACCACCCGAGAATATGCTGCCTACCCGAACCGATTCAAACAAAAGGCCTACAAGCCTACCAATTCAATCATTGTTCCTAGCGTCTCCTCTGAACTCAGGCACTACGTTCCGATAGGTTATCTGGGAGCGGATACGGTAATTTCTAATCTCGCATTTGCCGTCTATGACGCTGAGCCTTGGTTGTTCGCATTGCTAACCTCGCGGATGCACATGGCCTGGCTGGGGGCTGTCGGTGGAAAACTGGAAACAAGGTACCGATACGGCGCATACATCGTCTACAACAACTTTCCTGTTCCTCCACTTACTGACACAGTGAAGCAAGAACTCACACAACGCGCTCTCCGCGTGCTGGATGTACGTGAATACCATTGCGAGTACACATTGGCCGAGCTGTATGATGCGGAAAAGATGCCTGAGAATCTGCGTCAAGCCCACGCAGAGTTGGACGTTATTGTGGACCAGATCTACCGCGACATCCCCTTCGACTCTGATGAGGAGCGGCTCAGACTGCTCTTTACCCTCTACCGGCAGATGACCGATCAGGAGACATCCGCCCAACACACAGCGAAAGCAACACGAAAAAATCGCCGGACCCGAAAGGCACAGTCATGAGTGCGCGCATCGAAGACTTCACGAACATCGTCGACGTCACCTACGCCCAGAATTGTTCTTCGGTAAATACCAATGAGCTGGGTATGCGCGAAATGCAGGCCAGGGTGTTTAAACAACGGGCTTCTCAGTACCTCCTCGTGAAGGCGCCCCCAGCGTCGGGGAAGTCCCGTGCCTTGATGTTCGTGGCACTGGACAAACTGTACAATCAGGGCATCCGGAAGGTCATTGTCGCAGTACCCGAGCGTTCTATCGGCGCTTCCTTCGCCAGCACAGACCTGACGACCTACGGATTCTTCGGCGATTGGCGCGTTGAGGATCGAAACAATCTGTGTACACCCGGTTCCAGCCAGTCCAAAGTACAAGCTTTCGTGGATTTCTTGGAGAATTCAGATCCAGTCCTTGTGTGTACCCACGCAACCCTGCGGTTCGCTTTTGAGAAACTTCCACCAGAAGCTTTCAACGACTGTCTATTGGCCATCGACGAGTTCCACCACGTGTCCGCCGACATTGAGTCCTCACGTCTAGGAGCCCTACTCCGCGACATAATGACGGAGTCCACTGCGCATATCGTGGCCATGACTGGCTCCTACTTCCGCGGGGATAGCGTTCCGGTGCTCCTACCAGAGGACGAAGCCAAGTTCACCCCGGTTACTTTCAACTATTACGACCAGCTCAACGGATACCGGTATCTCAAGCACCTAGGGATCGGCCACCACTTCTACCAGGGCCGCTACACCGATGCGATCCACGAAGTGCTGGACCTAGACAAGAAGACAATCGTCCACATCCCCAACGTGAATTCCGGTGAGTCCACCAAGAACAAACTCGAAGAAGTCGGTTTCATCCTCGACGCCATCGGCACTGTGGAACGCACCGAACCCGGCACCGGGATTATCGAAGTGCGGCGCCGCGATACCGGTACGGTCGTTCGCGTAGCAGACCTGGTGGACGATACGGATCAGAATGCGCGAGCAAACATCTTGCATTACCTGTCCACTGTGGCCTCGAAGCACCGCGATGCCGTTGACATTATCATCGCACTGGGGATGGCGAAAGAGGGATTCGACTGGCCCTTCGCAGAGCACGCTCTAACGGTCGGATACCGTGCTTCACTGACAGAAATAATCCAGATCATCGGACGCGTCACTCGCGACAGCGAAGGCAAGAGCCGTGCTCAGTTCACGAACCTCATTGCGGAACCCGACGCCAGCCAAAACGAGGTAGCGGTAGCGGTAAATAACATGCTCAAGGCGATCACCGCATCGCTGCTCATGGAGCAGGTTCTCGCTCCCAACTTCGCTTTCAAGGCCAAGCACGGTAATGACGACGCCTCCGAACCGGGGACATTGCGGGTCATAAATTTCAAAGAACCATCCACTGCACGGGTCAAGCAGATCATCCAGACCGACCTCAACGATCTCAAGGCTAACATCCTTCAAGATGACAACTTCGCACGGGCTGCTGCGGGGAGTGTCGATCCTCAGTCGACCAACAAGATCCTTATCCCCAAAATCATCAGGCAACACTACCCAGACCTCACCGAATCCGAGGTTGAAGAGGTTCGCCAGCACGTAGTCATAGACTCCGTCGTTAAGACGGGTGAAGTGAAGGAAGTCGGAGACAAACGTTTCGTAAAGCTGGCTAACCGATTCGTGAACCTCGACGAGCTGAACATCAATCTCATCGACACGATCAATCCGTTCCAGCGTGCTTTTGAGGTAATTTCCAAAACCGTCACGCCCAACGTGCTGCGACTGATCTCCGACACCATCGCCGCTACGCGCCTGGATATCACTGTCGAAGAAGCACTCGAAGCATTTCCACAGATCCAGCACTGGGCGAAAGTCAACGGAAAACGTCCCGACCGTCGTTCTGAGGACGCAACCGAGCGCTACTATGCTGAGTGTCTGCTGGTATTGCGACGTTTCAAACAGGAGAGCGACCGGCGAAGGACCCAGGAGAGCGCAGGCCAGGAAGACCGAGTATGAGCGAGGACAACCGCAACCTTGAGGCGCTACTCGACGCTGCCATTGCCAGTGACGAGGACGGACTCTTAGAGGAACCAACAAAGAAACATAAGCTCACCAGAGAAGACCGCCTGGACCGAGGCTTCCTAGAAATCGCCGAATTCTACCGCACCCACGGACGCCGCCCAAGCCCCCACACTCATGACATTGCCGAACGCCGCCTGGGAGCACGCTTGGACGGCTTCCTAGCCGACGAAGTTCGCGCTGATGCGGTGGCGGACCTTGATGACTTCGGCCTGCTGGACCCTGAGAGCGCTCCGAAGAATGTCGATGAGCTTCTCGCACACGATGATCTCGATCTATTGGGCGGCGACGATGACATTTTCGATCTGACTACGCTCCCCGCGAGGATCGTTACAGACAAGGATGTCGAGGTTGCAAAACGCAAGAAAGCCCGTGATTTTAGACAGTTTGAGAACCTCTTCAAAATCAAGCACGCCGAGCTGGCCACTGGCGAAGCGATTCTACGCAGTTTCAGCGGCGTCTCAACCATCAGACAAGGCAGCTTTTTCGTGCTTGGCGGGATCATGTTGTTTGTCTCTGAGGTAGGTGAGCGCGACTATAAGATGAGCGGAGGCTCCTCTCGGCCCCGTGAGCGCCTGCGGGTAATTTTTGAGAACGGCACCGAATCCTCAATGTATCGAACCTCATTGGCTATCCGACTGGCTGAACAGAACGGCAGGGCAGTCGTTCCGGCCGATCATGTCCTCTCTTTGGACGAGCTGGGGGACGCTGATATTGAGACCGGACACATTTACGTGTTGCGCTCGCTGAGCACGGACCCGCAGATCGCTGGTCTAGAGCACCTTCACAAAATCGGTTTCTCGACAACCCCGGTCAGTCAGCGCGTCAAAAACGCTATCAACGAGCCTACATACCTGATGGCCCCCGTTGAGGTTGTGGCCGACTATCGTGTCTACAACGTGCGCCCCTCCGCTTTGGAACGCCTAATCCACCGCGTCTTCTCCGATGCACGTCTCAACCTCAGCCAGGTGGGCCCCAACGGAGAGATCTACAATCCCTCCGAGTGGTTCATAGTCCCCATCGATGCGATCGACCAGGCCATTGAAATGACCGTCAATGGCGACATCGTAGATTTCACCTACGATCCAACAACTCAGAACTTCATCTACAGGGAAGCCGGAGGAGACCGCGGTTAACTCTCATATGAGTTTCTGACTCGTGTCCGTCGAATTCCCAAAATGAATCGAGGAGCGCAGACACGTGACATAGATTCGCGCAGCGGTCTTCGCCATGTGCAGCTCCGGGAGCACTACACGGCCCCGGAGCTGCACTCCAGAACGAATGTAGTCCCCCGGCACGTCCTATTTCCACTGGAGGGGTCTGGGTTTTTCGAACCGTTTGTTTTGAGAGGGTTGTTCTGAGTAGTCCTGGCCTTGTGTGGCCGGGCAGAATGGATGGCCATGAGGAAGTTCTCGAAGCATACGCCTGAACAGATTGTCGTGAAGCTGGAGAAGGCCGAGGCGTTGCGGCGTGAGGGCATGAGTACGGCCCAGGCCTGCCGCGTGCTGGGTATCAGCGAGGCGAC
>ERZ772930.411-NODE-411-length-13915-cov-18.6079_pt1 | contig 13915 bp, 9 predicted proteins | sample MGYA00511685_ERZ772930 | MGnify/ENA primary metagenome ERZ772930 (study PRJEB29015, sample SAMEA2738053) | human oral metagenome | biome: human oral; feature: human-associated habitat; material: saliva | place: China | collected 2226 ... | reverse complement strand
CCCTTTTTTATGAGCCCCTCAAGTCCCCTACAGACAGCTACTATCAGCAGAGAAATACCCACCATTTTCACACCAAATCAACAAGCTATCTCACAGCATCATACCCACTACCTCCACAGATCAAAAAGCGACCACTACTAGTCAGCAAGCGAACCAGTACTACTCACCCTATCGTACCAGTACTGCTCACACGAGTGACCAGTACTGGTCAACTCGCCGACCAGTACTGGTCGTATTTACCTCTCAATAGAAGCGAAGCACCAAGCTCCAATAGCCGCCTCTCCCCCACCTGTATATATACGAAACGCCCCGCGCTGGATCGGGAGATCACAACGCAGGGCATATATCGTAAGAAAGGGAAGGAAGCGGGGCCGTAGCCTGCCGAAGAGGCGAACTTAAATCATCGCTTCGACAGCCCAGACGAAGGCGCGAAGCCCCTGGTCAGGCGTCGCTTCGTCCAGCGCACGCAGGCGCTCCAGCAGCTCGGGCACACGCGTCTCGGGAGCGATGACGTACATCGCCGAGTTCATCGTAGGCCAAGCGTGGTCACCGATATGTGGCTCCCCCGTCTTCGAGCCACGGCCCTGAGCCCGCTCGAAGGAGGTGTAACCACGGAGGCTCATCTTAGTGAGCAGGCGCACGATGATCTCGTGATAGGCCTGATTGTAGGTGATGAAGACGGTCTTCATCGGCTGCTCGGGGGCGAACATTTGATACTTATCCATAGCGTGGTAGAGGATTAGTGTTGGGCTGCAAGCGCCTTCTCTGCGGCGCGCGTAGCGAGCTTCTTCTCGAGCTTCTTGCGCTCACGGACGATACGACGAGCTTCGAGGGCAGCGTAGAGCGTGGGGATGAGGACGAGGGTCACCAGCGTGGAGATCGAGAGCCCCCAAGCGACCGTGATACCCATCGACTGCCACATCTCAGAGCCTTCACCGATACCGAGGGCCATAGGCACCATACCGAGGACGGTCGTGGCCGTCGTCATGAGCACAGGGCGCAGACGGGACTTACCCGAGGTCGTCACTGCCTTGGCGACGCCCATACCACGCTCACGGCACAGACGGATGTAGTCGATGAGCACGATACCATTCTTCACGACGATACCGATGAGCATGATCAGCCCGATGAACGACATCGTATCGAGAGGCACCTGAGTGATCAAGAGACCGAGGAAGACACCCGAGAAGGCGAAGGGCACGGAGAACATGATGACGAAGGGGTCAACAAGGCTCTCGAACTGTGCCGCCATCACGATGAAGACGAGCATGATGATCAGAAGCATCAGCGTCGTGAGGTCACCGAAGGTCTCCTGCTGGCTCTCGTAAGCCCCCGTGATCTTGTAGCTCACATTGCCCGAGGGTACGGGGTGAACGGCGAGGACTTCGTTGAGCTTCCCGACAAGCTCACTCAGCTGGACGCCAGGCGTAGGCGTGAGGGAGAGCGTGATGACACGGCTACGGTCCTTACGCTCGATGGTAGGAGGCGTGAAGGCTTCGTCGATATGCCCCAGATCAGAGAGGCGAAGGGTCTTACCCTGCGGCGTATAGACCAGCAGGCTGGAGAGGTCTTGCAGTGACTGACGAGCCCCAGGAGCGAGGCTGACACGGATATCATACTCATTCCCATCCTCACGGAAGTACGAGGCGACGGTCCCATTGACAGCAGAGCGCAGGTAGGAGGATGCCGTGGCTAAGTTCAGCCCATTCTCAGCGAGCTTCTGGCGGTCGAAGACGAAGCGAATCTCAGGGACGTAGTCCTTACGGCTGATGGTGACACCCGAGGTCGTGCTGCTCTTCTCCATCTCCTCACGGAGCTGACGCGCATAGGTATCGGTCTCGGAGAAGTCCTGACCATAGATCTCGAGCGTGACGCCACTTGTATTATTACCGTTGGCACCTCCGCCCGTCGTCACACTATACGAAGAGAGCTCGGGGTAGGAGGCGAGGAGCTTACGGAGCTTATCGGACACTTCGTCCTGTGAGAGCGTACGCTCAGAGCGGGGACGCAGACCGATGTAGCCCGAGATGATATTGGAGCCATTGTCCTGCATGAGCGACCACGAGTCGCCGTCACCAGCCTGCCCCACCGTCATGGATACGGTCTGGATAGCGGGGATCTCCTCACGCATACGCTTGTCCAGATCGAGGCTCAGACGACGCGTCTCATCGACACGGGTACCGACGGGGAGCTCGGCCTTCACCTCGATGAAGCCGACATCTTGCTTCGGCATGTATGAGGTCTTGATGAAGGTGAGGCTCGCAAGACTGAGAGCGAAGATCCCGAAGGCTATAGCTACAGTCGCACGGCGGTGACGGACAGCCCAGCCCAAGAGGCGAGCATAGAGCGCATCCAGCTTGCCGAGGAAGGCATTGATAGGGGCAAAGATCTTCTCTGACAGTCGACTCTTCTTCTCATTGCGCTTCAGGAGCTGCGAGGTAAGCATCGGCGTCAGCGAGAGGGCTGCTGCCGTAGAGACGATCATCACGATACTGATACTCCACCCCAGCTGGCGGAACATCAGCCCAGCTTCGCCGGGCATCATCGTCAGCGGCAGGAAGACCGCGAGCATCGTCAGCGTAGAGGCGACGACCGAGATACCGACCTCATTGGTAGCATGTACGGCAGCTTGCTTGGGATAGCTCCCGCGCTCGATGTGCGTCGTGACGTTCTCCAGTACCACGATAGCATCGTCGACGACCATACCGATGGCGATGGAGAGCGAGGAGAGCGATATGACGTTCAGCGAGTTCCCCGAGATGAGGAGGTAGATGAACGAGGCGACAAGCGATATCGGGATCGTGAGGACGATGATGAAGGTCGCACGCCAGCGCCCGAGGAAGAAGAGGACGACGAGCACCACGATCACGAAGGTGATCATGATCGTATCCTGAAGCGAGTCGATCGTATTGACGATGAAGCTCGAGGTATCGATGAGGTAGCCGATCTTGACGTCCGAGGGGAGGTTCTGCTGGATCTCGGGGAGGGCAGCACGGATCTGGCGAGCGATCTCGACCGAGTTCGAGCCTTCCTGCTTCGTGATCATGACGATAGCACCGCTCTTCCCATTGACGAAGTTCTCCTGCCGGCGCTCCCCGACGGTATCCTTGATCTCTGCGACGTCGCGCAGATAGATGTCCTTCCCGCCGACACTCGTCACGATGATCGAGCCGAGCTGCATAGGATCGGTGAATTCCCCCTGCACACGGATCGAGTTGGTACGCGAGCCGAGGTCAATCTGCCCCGCAGGGATGTTCACATTCTCCGCACCGATGAGCTGAGAGATCTGTGCCAGAGTGAGGTGGTAAGCCTCGAGCTTCGTGGGGTCACAGTAGACCTGCACGACACGCTTAGAGGCGCCGGAGATATTCACCGTCCCGACGCCATCGATGCGCTGCAGGCGGTTGCTGACACGGTCTTCCAGGAGCTTCGACAGCCCAGAAGCACTCTCCTCGGACTCGACCGAGAGGATAGCCACGGGGATTGAGCTCGTACTGAACTTAAAGATCGTCGGCTTCTTAGCCCCTGCAGGCAGGTAGTCCGACATCGCATCGAGCTTATCTCGGATATCGTTCGTGGCCTCAGCGATAGCAGTCCCAGCACGAAACTCCAGCGTGATGACCGAGGAATTGTCCTGACTCTTCGAGGTAATATGCTTGAGACGGTCAATACCATTGAGGGCATTCTCAAGGGGCTTGGAGATGTTCGTCTCGATATCCGCGGCGCTGGCACCGGGATAGGAGGTGACGACCATGACGTTGGTCGTCTCGGTCTTCGGCATCAGCTCGATGGAGAGTCGAGAGAGCGCGAAGAGCCCAAGTACCGCTATCGCCACATAGATCAGGGCGGTAGTGATGGGCTTCCGTACGGCGGTTTCGTAAATACTCATAGCAGACGCTTAGCTGGATTACTTACGGAGCTTGACAGAGAGCCCGTTCTTGAGGTTAGAGGGCGCAGAGATGATGACCTGATCTCCAGCATTGAGCCCACTGACGACCTCATAGAGATCGCCCTGCTGCTGACCAAGCTCTACCGCACGGTAGACGGCCTTGCCACCAGAGAAGACATAGACATAGCGTGCACCGCTACCAGCCTGACGGACGATGGCCTTGTCGGGTACGGTGAGGGCTTCCTTCGTACCGAAGTCGAGGTGTACACGGGCATACATCCCTGGGCGAAGCTTGAGATCCTTGTTCGCCACCTCGATCTCGGTAGATACCGTATGCGTGACGGGGTCAAGCGTGGGGAAGATATTCGTGACGACACCGCTGAAGGTCTCTTCGCCGAGGGCATCGACGGAGAGGGTCGCTGCTGCGCCCTTCTTCAAGAAGGAGTAATACTGCTCGGAGACCCCGATGACCGCCTTGACGGGTGCGATCTGCTGGATGACGACGACAGGGAGCTGGGGAGAAGTCATATCCCCATTGTCGTAGTTCTTCGCCGTGACGAAGCCACTGATAGGGCTACGCAGCACGGTATTCTCTGCTGCATTGCCATAGGCGAGCTTTGCCTGATCGACAGCACTCTTCGCCTGCTCCCACTGCGCCTTCGACACGCCACCGACCTTATAGAGCTCATCCATGCGGGCAAAGTTCGTCTTAGCGTCAGCGAGCTGGATCTGTGCCTGTGCTGCCTGCGTAGCTTCCATACGAGCCACGGCCTGCCCAGCACCTACGCGGTCACCGACCTTGACGAGGAGCTGCTTGAGGCGACCACCCGCCTGCGCGGTGATGTTATTGACCACCTTAGCTTCGAGCTGGGCGGTGAACTCCTCCGAGAGGTTCAGCGCACGCATCTCTGCGGGAGCTACCTCGACGAGGCGAACGGTGTCAGCACTCTGCTCTTCGGTAGCCTTACTCGAGGACGAGGAGGAGCAGCTGGCGAGGAGCCCAGCGCTCAAGAGGGCAAGGCTCAGGGTCTTAATGGTCTTCTGCGAGATCATCTTCTTATCTTATTCTTATAGTTTGTACAATGGGAAAGAGGGAAGGAAGGGATGTTACTTCACTTCCACAGGAAGGCCCTCGCCCTTGAGAGCATCGAGGGAGTAGACAGCGACCATATAGTTGTAGATGGCCTGACTGTAGTTGAGACGAGCTTGCAGGAGGGCAGTCTCGGCGTCATTCAGCTCGAGAAGGGTACCCGCACCGCTCTTGTAGCGTACCTCAGCGATACTATGACCACGCTCTGCCGTAGCTACGGCGTCCTGCGCAGAGACGAACTGCTCGAGGGCCGTCTTCTGCTCACTCACGCTATTCATCAGCCCGAGACGAAGCTGGCTCTCTGCAGCCACACGCTGAGCTGCCAGCTGACGGATCTGAACCTCGGTGGAGCGGACATCATTGCCACGCGCACCACCATTATATATAGGCACGTCGAGCGAGAGGCCTATCGTAGAGAAGGGGCTCCAGCGCTTGCGGTCGTCGAGATGGAGTTTATCCGAAGCAAAGCTATACTGATAGGTAAAGCTCAGCGAGAGCGTCGGCATATAGGCCATGCGCTTGACGTGGAGTGCAGCATCAAGCTGGCGACCCTGGCGGTCGAGCTGACGCAGCGTGCTATTGTCTTGTAGCGAGATCGCCGCGCTCTCCATAGGGAGGTGCTGATAGACACGATCCTTGTAGTCGGCCAGATGCTCGGTGACGGTGATGGGGATCTCAAGAGGCACTCCCATCACGACCTTCAGCTTCGCCTCGGCAAGACGCACGGCGGTACGTGCTGCCACGACATTCGGTAGGACGTTCTTCATCTGCGTCTCCATACGGATCTTGTCGTACTCGGCGACGAGCCCGTGCTGGTACTTATTCGCGATATCCTTATAGTTGGCCTGCGCATTGGCATAGTTCGCCTCCAGCACGCGTAGGGATTCCTGTGCGAGGAGGACGGCCATATAGGCCTTCTTCACCTCAGCCACCAGATCGATCTTCGAGCCGTGTGCCTTCTCTTCAGCCAGCGCCACGGCCTCCTTATCCAGCTTGAGTGAAGCCCAGAGCTGCGGAGCGATGAGCGCCATACCCGCATTGACACCACCCTGCAGAGAGTGCGTCTGCCCCATCTCGATCCCGTCATCAGGGAAGAAGCTCCCCATGGGAGAGCCCGAGCCGCCCATATCACCGAAGTAGACCTTCTGCTTCTTGAGCATATAGCCATAGGAGCCCGAGAGGCTGACCTTCGGCAGGAGCGAGCCACGATTCTTCTTCTGATCATACTTCGCCCCGTCGATACCGAGGAGGGTAGCTTGTAGCGTGGGACTCATCTCCAGAGCGATGCGTACAGCATCATTGAGCGTGAGGGAGAACTGATCCTTGGTGATGATCATCTCCGTCTCGGCGGGCTTATCTTGCGCCTGTAGCGTCGCAGGCAGGGCAATGATCCCGAGCGCTAAGGCCCACATACCGGGCTGCCAAAGCTTCGGGGAATTTATCTTACTCATACATTATATAATAATAGGTCCTCGCGCATACACGAGGTGCACTTCTCCTTCACAACATAGGGGAGATACGTTCGTTCACACAAAGATACAAATAGCGAAGAATGGACTATTCTTAGCGTAATATGGTACAACATCCACCCATTTCCCCTGCAGAATCCAGCACGCCCAAGCGCAAGATCTCCCTACCCTCCCATAGTGTCACCCACCTTGGCTCCGAAAGGGAGGTAGCACCACTTCATCGAGGGGGTGATATGAACCTATATGGGTCAGCGGGTGGACCTATATTGGTCGCGCGACGAACCTATATAGGTCAACCAGCGAACCTATATAGGTCCACCCGCTGACCAATATAAGACTGTTGCTACGCGTAGCGATAAAAGTTGTGGACGAGTGGCAGATAAGTTTGGACTACGTGCGTAGATCTAATATCTACGTACGTGGATATTTGGATTTACGTGCCTGGTCTTTAAGACTACGTACATAGATGCGGAAAAACCACTACGGGAAGATGCTTTTTTCTTCACGAGAACGATGCTTTTCCCTCCGCTGGATAAGAGGAATACGACCTGCTGATGAGGAGGGCTCTTTGATGCGGAGCCCCTGAAATCTCATCACAAAATAAAACAAATGTGGTATCTTTGTAGTTGATTAGGTGCACGATGCTCTCTGGGGTGTCGTGCGCGTATGCCTTGATGCGCTCCACCATCCATCCCTACGACACGGGACTCGTAAGGTCGGTGTGCCCCACTGAAGACAACACAGGGAGCACCATATTATAGAGATCGGGACAGGATGCCATGAGTGCTTCACGGACTTCGCAAGCATAAGTAGGAATAGTAAACCGTCGCACGTGCTACACTCCCCGAGCGGGCCACGTGGGCTTCGTCGTCTTGTCCCCTACTCCACCTGCAGGAGAGGCGATGAGCAGACTGAGCCGGACAATTAAGAAGTAGAAGAATGAGACAGCTAAAGATTTCGAAGTCGATTACTAATAGAGAGAGCCAGTCCCTGGACCGCTACCTCCAGGAGATCGGCCGAGAAGAACTGATCACTATCGAAGAAGAGGTAGAGCTTGCCCAGGCCATCAAGCGTGGCGACCGCAAGGCTCTTGACAAGATGACCCGTGCCAACCTCCGCTTCGTCGTATCAGTAGCTAAGCAGTACCAAAACCAAGGGCTCTCCCTGCCTGACTTGATCAACGAGGGCAACCTCGGGCTGATCAAGGCCGCAGAGAAGTTCGATGAGACCCGAGGCTTTAAGTTCATCTCCTACGCCGTATGGTGGATCCGTCAGTCCATCCTGCAGGCGCTCGCAGAGCAAGCCCGTATCGTCCGCCTGCCACTCAACCAGGTCGGTACGCTGAACAAGATCACCAAGGCCCTATCAAAGTTCGAGCAAGAGAACGAGCGTAAGCCCTCCAGCGAGGAGCTCGCTAAGGAGCTCGGCATCCCCGAAGACAAGATCACCGATACCCTCAAGGTATCTGGTCGCCATATCTCCGTAGACGCTCCCTTCGTCGATGGTGAGGACAACAGCCTCCTCGACGTGCTCGTCAACGAAGATGCCCCCAACGCAGACCGCACCCTGATGAACGAGTCCCTCTCGAAGGAAATCGATCAGGTGCTGATGAACCTCTCCGAGCGCGAAGCTGAGATCGTCAAGCTCTTCTTCGGTATCGGCGGTGGTCAGGAGATGACCCTCGAGGAGATTGGCCTGAAGTTTGGCCTCACTCGTGAGCGTGTCCGTCAGATCAAGGAGAAGGCTATCCGCCGTCTGCGTCAGGAGAGCTTCTGCGCCTCCCTCAAGCCCTACCTAGGCTAACGCCTCTCATTCGCCTCCGCCCATCTCCCGCAAAGACAGGAGAAGCAAGGCGCCCATCTATATGGCTACGCACGGGCTCTCGTGCGTAGCCATTCTTCTTTTTAGACCATTCGTTGCCCTACATTACAGGGCACTCCTCCTCATACCAAGATCTATGAAGCGACGCCGTACATTCGATCTGGTCAGCTATCTCCAGCGTCTACACCTCCTGCCCGAGCGCCTCACGCGCAAGACTGAGGCGGAGGACCTCCTCAAGCAGCTCTACGACCACGAGAAGAGCACAGGTAAGGCTCCCGATCGCCTTACCTCGCGCGACCTGCACCTCTCGCCTGAGCAACTCGAAGCCCTACAGCGTGAGCTGGAGCGCGAGGGACTCACTGAGCCTGGAGCCCTGCGCCTCACCGAAGCCGGTCGACAGCGCTCCCTCGAGCTGACACGTGCCCACCGCCTCTACGAGCTCTATCTCGCCGAGCACTCGGGCTATGCCCCCGAGGACTGGCACCGCATCGCCCACGCCGAGGAGCATAAGCTCACCGAGCGTGAGCACGAGCGTATCGCTCGCCTCCTTGGCAACCCGCTCTTCGACCCGCATGGCGATCCCATCCCCACGAGCCAAGGAACCGAGCCTGCTATACCGCACAGCCTCTCTATCGAAGAGCTAACAGAAGGTCAGTGGTACTACGTCGAGCACATCGAGGACGACGAGCCCGAGAGCTTCCGCCTACTGATCGACGCAGGGCTGACACGTGACTCGCTCTTCCGACTCGAGCGCCTCGAGAGCGCCCGCTCACAGATCTACTACGAGGGAGAAGCCTTAGAGCTCCCGACCTTCGCCTTTGTGGCTCTTACCCTTCGCCCCGCCAAGGAGGAAGAGCTGAAGGAGAGCCACTCCGAAGACACGATACGCCTAACCCGACTGCCCGAGGGTGTAGAGGCCACGATCCTCGGCCTCTCCCCCTCCTGCCGCGGAGCTATGCGCCGCCGTCTCATGGACCTCGGCTTCGTGCGTGGTAGCTCGATCCGCATCGACATGCACAGTCCCTTAGGCAATCCCACGGCTTATATCGTGCGTGGAGCCGCTATCGCTCTACGCCATGATCAGGCCCGATACATCCTCATCCAACGTCCCCATGCCTCAGCAACCGAATAACTCCGCCTGCTCCTCTTGCGCCGCCTGCCCCGCCTCTACCCTGCAGCGCCGTGGCGAGCATACCGAGGATGCGCGCTTCACCATCGCTCTGGCGGGGAACCCCAACACGGGGAAGAGCACCGTCTTCAACGCCCTCACCGGCCTCAAGCAGCACACGGGCAACTGGCCTGGCAAGACCGTAGGTAAGGCCGAGGGGTCGTTCGCCTACGCCGGCGACGTATATACCATCGTCGACCTCCCCGGCACGTACTCCCTCTCCTCCACGTCGGAGGATGAGGAGATCGCACGTGACTTCATCCTCTTCTCACGCCCCGACGTGACGGTCGTCGTAGCGGATGCGACCCGCTTGGAGCGCAATATGAACCTCCTCCTGCAGGTCCTCCAGATCACCGATAAGGCCATCCTCTGCATCAACCTCCTTGATGAAGCACGGCGCAACAAGATCGAGATCGACCTCAACGGCCTCTCCCGTCGCCTCGGCATCCCCGTCGTCGGGGCGAGTGCACGCTCAGGGAAGGGTATCGACACGCTTCTCTCGACGGTACGTGGTGTAGCCCTCGGCGAGATCCCCTGCACGCCCTACCGCAAGAGCCGCCTACCCGAGCGCACCGAGCAAGCCATCAGCACGCTCGAGGCCGAGATACAGAGGCTCTACCCCACCATACCGAATAGTCGCTGGGTAGCCTACCGCCTTATCGAGGAAGACCCCTCGATCATCAGCCGCTTCGACAAGCCTGAGCTACTCGACTTAGCCCGTCGCGTGCATATCGAGATCGGGGAGAACTTCCACGACCAGCTCACCGAAGCGATCTATGCGGATGCCTATCGTATCTGCTCCGAGGTCGTCGTGCAGGCCTACGCCTCGGGCCGCCTGCCGCTCGACGTGCGGCTGGATAGGATCCTCACCAGCCGCCTGTGGGGCTTCCCCATCATGCTACTCCTGCTGGGTGGAGTCTTCTGGCTCACGATCATCGGCTCGAACTATCCCTCCTCACTCCTCAGCAATGTCCTCGTCGGGACGCTCCATCCCTTCCTCAAGACCACACTTGCTGGCTGGGGCAGTCCCTGGTGGCTGACGGGCTTCCTCATCGACGGCGTGTACCTCTCCACGGTATGGGTCGTCTCGGTGATGCTCCCGCCGATGGCGATATTCTTCCCGCTCTTCACCCTCCTCGAGGACTTCGGGTATCTCCCCCGTGTCGCCTTCAATCTCGACGAACTCTTCCGTCGCAGTGGCGCCCACGGCAAGCAGGCCCTCACGATGAGCATGGGCTTTGGCTGTAATGCTGCTGGCGTCGTCTCTACCCGCATCATCGACAGTGAGCGCGAGCGCCTCATCGCTATCATCACGAATAACTTCTCGCTGTGTAATGGGCGCTGGCCGACACAGATCCTCTTAGCCTCGCTCTTCATCGGGGCTGCCGTGCCGACGGCCTACGCTGGACTGGCAAGCATCGGTGCGGTACTCACCATCGTCTTGCTCGGCATCGGGGTTATGTTCGCCTCCTCATGGGTACTCTCTCACACCGTGCTGCGAGGCGAAGTATCGACCTTCCACCTCGAGCTACCGCCCTACCGTCCACCGCAGTTCTGGCGCACACTCTATACCTCGATCATCGACCGCACGCTCATCGTGCTGCGGCGCGCCGTCGTCTTCGCAGCGCCCGCTGGTGCGCTCATCTGGCTGACGTGTAATGTGCATATCGGTGGCGAGAGCGTGGCAGCGCATCTCATCCGCCTACTCGATACGCCGGGCTACTTCATGGGGCTCAATGGCGTGATCCTCCTCGCGTACCTCCTCGCTATCCCTGCGAATGAGGTCGTCATACCCACAGTGCTGATGCTGACGACGCTGATCATCGGCAGTGCTGGGGGCGATGCTGGCGTACTGATGGAGGGTGGTGATGCAGAGACCTTCGCTATCCTGCAGAGTGGTGGCTGGACGCTCATGACGGGTGTCTGTATGATGCTCTTCTGCCTCCTGCACCACCCTTGTAGCACGACTATCTACACGATCTACAAGGAGACCCACAGCATTCGCTGGACGCTCCTCTCGGTGCTCCTACCCCTCGGCCTCGGGATCATCACGACGGTCATCGTGGCTGGCCTCTGGCGCTTCCTCTCGTAGAAAGGGCGTCAGGACTCCATAAGATAAAGGCTGAGCCCTCCCACAGTGGGAGGGCTCAGCCTTTATTTATACGATGGATCGGAGCGGTGTTAGCGCTCCGTCTTATCCTTTTCGTCCTTGGGGTAATAGCCGTACTCGGCATGATCACGGCGTCGCTCGCGGTAGCGTAGCACGAGGAAGAGCAGGACGATGACCAGCAGCGTACCACCCATGACAGCGAGCCACTGCACGCCTGCGGGGTCCGAGAGCGATGCGCCCTTGGGATAGAGGTACACCCCAAGGACAACGAGATAGAGGAGGAGCAGAAGGACGCGGAGCTTGATCGACTTCATACTGCTGAGGGAGGATTAAAGTTCGGTGGAAGAAGGCGTGACGAGGGCAAGGAGTGCCTCGAGGTAGTGGCGGCTATTGGAGAGACGTGGCACCTTGTGCTGCCCACCGAGCTTACCTTCGCTCTCGAGCCAGCGGTGGAAGAGTCCCTTCGGAGCAACGTCTACCGTGAGCGGAAGGAGGGTCATATCCTCATAGCGCTTAGCATCGTAGTCGGAGTTCAGTGCGCGCAGAGCAGTATCAAGGTCGGAGGTAAATGCCGCGAGGTCACGAGGAGGCTCCTCGAACTCAATGAGCCACTCATGGCGGCCCTTCCCTTCGTCGAGGAAGAAGCGTGGCGCAGCCGTGTATTCGCTTACACGTGCACGGCCATCACGACGGCAGGCTTCGCTCAGTGCCGCATCGGTATTGGCGACCATCACCTCCTCACCAAAGGCATTGATGAAGTGCTTCGTGCGGCCTGTGATGACGATACGGTAGGGGTGGAGCGAGGTGAAGCGCACCGTATCGCCGATGATGTAGCGGTAGAGACCACCCAGAGTCGAGATGACCATGGCGTAGTCACGCCCGAGCTCGACCTCCTCCAGACGGAGAGCACGACAGCTCGAGTAGTCGCCCGAGGCGGGTAGCTCATCCAGCGGGATGAACTCGTAGAAGATCCCATAGTCCAGCATCAGGAGCATCCCCGCCTCAGCTGGGTCATCCTGGATAGCGAAGAAGCCCTCACTGGCATTGTACGTCTCCTCGTAGCGCATACGCTCAGAGGGGATAAGTTCGGCGTAGGTACTGCGGTAGGGAGTGAAGCTAATCCCCCCGTGGAAGAAGACCTCCAGGTCGGGCCATACTTCGGTGATCGACTCGCGCCCCGTAGCTTGGAGCACCTCCTTCAGTAGGACGAGCATCCACGAAGGCACACCCGAGAGACTCCCCACACGTGCGGTGGCGACCTCCTGCACGATGGCCTGCATCTTCGCAGTCCACTCGCTCATCAGGAGCGTCTCGCGCGAAGGCACACGGAGCATATCTCCGAGAAGTGGCATGTGCTCGACGAGGATGGCACTGAGGTCACCCGAGAAAGTCTTGCCTCCACTCAGGGGCATAGGGCTGTGACTTCCCCCGAGGACGAGCCCCTTCGTCGTGAAGAAGCGGGAGTCGGGGTAGTTCCTCAGATAGATCCACAGCGCATCGCTCCCACCACGATAGTGGCAGTCCTGCAGATGGAGATAGGGTACGGGGATGTACTTACTGCGGTCGCTTGTCGTGCCGCTGGACTTGGCGAACCACTGGCAAGACCCAGGCACGAGGACATCACGCTCGCCACGGGTCATACGCTCGATATCGTCCTTCAGCCCCTCGTAGTCTACGATGGGCACATCGGTGCAGTAGGAGCTGTATGTAGTCTTGCGGGTAAGTCCATGGCGACGCCCAAAGTCAGTGCGGGCTGCACGGGCGAGGATATGGCGGAGCTGCTCAGCTTGAAGCTCTTCGGCACGTGTAGCATACTGCTCGATACGGCGTAGACGAAGCTTCGCAACTTGATAGACGAGACTGGTCTTGAGATCCATAGACTAAGAGAGGGGGGTATGGGGATAGTTCTCACGCTTGGCGAGTGCACGGCGCACGTCCTCTACCTCGAGATAGCGGGTATAGAAGGCCGACTCGCGGGCATGGAGTGCACGCTGCCAGCTCCCGATGGGGCAGAGATGACGCAGGCGACGCCAGCGGAGATAAGCATTGTAGTGACGGAGGAAGGTGGGGGCGCTCATCCCCTCAGTGCGCTGGGCATAGCGCAGTGCCAGCTTCGGTAGGCGGTGAAGCCAGAAGCTATCGCAGGCCGCCTCGAGGGCAGGCTGCACCACAGCAGGCTCCCAGCCTCGTGCCTCAGCATAGGCACGCCCGAGAGCCTCGGTAGCACGCGGATGGGCGAAGAGGCGATCGAGATTGCGAATACTCGCACGCAGGCTCAGCGGAGTAGCGGTGAAGTGCATGCGGTTCAGGTCAACGAGCATGAACGTGTACTCCTCCTTCGCGCGATCATATATATAGGGGATATTCC
>ERZ772930.410-NODE-410-length-13945-cov-14.2103_pt1 | contig 13945 bp, 12 predicted proteins | sample MGYA00511685_ERZ772930 | MGnify/ENA primary metagenome ERZ772930 (study PRJEB29015, sample SAMEA2738053) | human oral metagenome | biome: human oral; feature: human-associated habitat; material: saliva | place: China | collected 2226 ... | reverse complement strand
TGCTCGTAGCGATCATCCACGGCGCATCCAGGCTCTCACGGCGCGCCACCATCTCAATACTCTCCTCACGCGCTGCCATCCCGACGCGAGGGGTGCTCGTGACATCAAAGGTCGCAGTGAGCCTGTCAGGGGACATCTCCCCCTCGGACACCGACAAGGACACGAAGGTTCCGGCCGCAACCGCGAAGTCCTCCCCCGCATCGGTGAGCGTCCACTCCGGGTCGGTGGAATTGGCGAGGCCATCCATCGCGGCTGCCTCGTCAACGTTTCCCTTTAGGATTGCATCGCAGTAGGCGTTCACCACGCTGGTCGCACCGGCCAGAGCCTGCGCGTCCAGCTCCCGGTTCGCCCGCTCAACGTGCGAGCGCCACGCGAACACCGAGGCGATCGCGCCGATTACAACAGCAACAGCCACCATCGTTGAGAGCCAGTACCGCTTACGCGCAAAAAATACCGGCGGCGACGCAGACCAACGCAGCCGAGCCCGCACCACACGCGCGTACAGGCGGTTATAAAGCTTCTTCGCCGTCATAGCGTCTCTCTCCCGCAGGAGCAAAAAACCTGACCGCTCCACATACTATCGAACGATAGCACCCCCAGTAACCCACCACACCACCAAGACCCAGGAGGAGCACGACGCCCGCCCCAACCAACGCACCGCGCTTGAAGGATTCTCCCGACAACTGATGCCCCGGAATGTTCAGGTGCTTGCACCGCCGAACGCCCCCTTGCTATCGTTCACTGTTGCACGCCCTGGGAGGATCCATGACACGCACTGAAACAGCAATGAATGACTTGTCGACGGATTCGTCATCGCGCCCGTCGCAGCGCAAACGCTGGGTTGCCGCCGCCTCGTGCGTGGGCCTCGTTGCCGCCATCGCAGGAGGGGGATACTGGTCGAACTACGTGTACCTGTCCGACCTGACCGCCTTGGATGCGTGGAACCGCTACATGGACCTCGTCAAAGACGGGAAATACGACGAGGCCCAGAGATACTTTCCAGAACAAGCGCCCCTCTTCGACGGCGAAGACTCGCGCGACTTCCTAACGGATGCCGCACACGCGCACGCCCCCTCGAAAGTCTCCTTCGAGGGGCGCGCAGCCCCCAACAACCCGTCGGAGATCGAGGGCACGGTTCGATTCAACGCCAGCAGAAGTGACGCCCACTACTTCAACATGCATTTCGATGAGACCACGAGGAGGAACGGTCAGCTCGGCATGTGGAAGATCGACGCCTCTTCGTATGGTTCGATGACCACGTTGATCGACACGGACGGCCTGCGCAGCATTCGCGTCGGCGACGTGATGGTCAGTAACCCCCAGGGTTGGTACTACCTTTTTCCCGGCAGCTACCGCATGGAAGTCACCCCAAAGAACCCCGACTACTGGACGATCAACTACGAGCACCCCCTGGCCGATGGGGCAGGGGAAATCCGCACCAACGTGCGGACCACCCCCTTCGCAATTGAGCCGAGCGAGAGGCTCACCCAATGGATCCAAACCGAAAGCGAAGCCTTCGCGGCATCTTGCCGCACCGGCACGCCAAACCCCGCGCGACAACGCACCTGCGGAGCCCTCGCATTCTCCACTGAACCACTGGACCTGGTCAACGACCCTCCCTTCATCGGTCCACTGGAGAATTCGCGCTTCACCCTCATAGTAGGAACAGGCCCCACCGACCCCAACGCCGGCAAGAAGCTCCCCCGCGCGACCTCCTACGAATGCCGCATCGACTTCGCTTACGACGGCGCAACGCCAACGCTGGAGTGCACCCTGGATAAATGATTCATGATGTGTACACGAACCACGCCGACACGCGAGCAGAGCCACCAATGAACAACACACCACAGCGCAAGCGCTGGGTAGCCGCCGCCTCGTGCGTGGGCCTCGTGGCCGTCATCGCAGGAGGGGGATACTGGTCGAACTACGTGTACCTGTCCGACCTGACAGCCTTGGATGCGTGGAACCGCTACATGGACCTCGTCAAAGACGGAAAGTACAACGACGCCGTGAGATATTTCCCCGAACTCGTGACCCTTTTCGACGGCGAAGACTCGCGTGACTTCCTCACGGATGCCGCACACGCGCACGCCCCCTCGAAAGTCACTTTTGAGGGGCGCGCAGTTCCCAACAACTCGACGGAGAACGAGGGCATACCGACGGAGATCGAGGGTACGGTTCGATTCAACGACCGCGCAAGCGACTCCTACTCCTTCAGTTCCTATTTCGAAGAGACCAAACGGAGGAACGGCCAGCTCGGCATGTGGAAGATCGACACCTCTTCGTATAGATGGATGACCACGGTGATCGACACGGACGGCCTGCGCAGCATTCGCATCGGCGACATCTCGATCAGCAACCCGCAGGGTTCCTACCTCCTCTTTCCCGGCAGCTACCGCATGGAGGCCACCCCAAAGAACCCCGACTACTGGACGCTCAACTACGAGCACCCCCTGGCCGATGGGGCAGGGGAAATCCGCACCAACATGTGGAGGACCACCCCCTTCACAATTGAGCCAAGCGAGAAGCTCACCCAATGGATCCAAACCGAAAGCGAAGCCTTCGCGGCATCTTGCCGCACCGGCACGCCAAACCCCGCGCGACAACGCACCTGCGGAGCCCTCGCATTCTCCACTGAACCACTGGACCTGGTCAACGACCCTCCCTTCATCGGTCCGCTGGAGAATAAGCGCATCGCCCGCATAGTAGGGACAGGCCCATCAATGTCACCGGCGTTCTCGACGGTATGGAGCTTCACCCTCATAGTAGATACAGGCCCCACCGACCCCAACGCCGGCAAGCACCTCTCCCAAGCGGCCTCCTTCGAATGCCGCATCGACTTCGCTTACGACGGCGCAACGCCAACGCTGGAGTGCACTCTGAATAAATGATTCGTGACGTGTACACGAAAATACGCCAGCACTCAGGGACCACGCGCCCCTCAGGCGGCGTAAACGCGCGCCTCCCACGGCTCGAGGACTGCCGGGACTCCCTGCTCGGCCTCGGGCAGGTCGCGGTTGGAAAGAAGGAGCTCGCCTGCCACCCCACGCGCCGCCTCGCCGAGGGACGCGGGCTGTGAGGACAGGTTGACGAGGACCGTTGCCACGGCCTCGCCGAGGGTGCGCCGGTAGGCGAAGACCGCAGGCGAGGGGGTCGCGATGCGCTCGAAGGCGCCGGCCGCGATGACCGGCAGGCCGTGGCGAATGTCCGCGAGCGCGCGGTAGTAGGCGTACACGGATGAGGGGTCGCCTGTCTGGGAGGCGGCGTTGATCTCCCGATAGTTCGGGGTAACGCCAATCCACGGGTCCCCCTCCGTAAAGCCGGCGTTCTCACTCGCGTCCCACTGGACGGGCGTGCGCGCGTTGTCGCGGCCGATGGCGCGCATCCCGGCCAGGACCGACTCGGGGTCCTCCCCCGCCGCCACGGCCTCGCGGTAGTAGCGCAGCGCCTCCACATCACGGAAATCGTCGAGGCCATGGAACGCCCCGTTGGTCATGCCGAGCTCCTCGCCCTGGTACACGTAGGGGGTGCCGCGCAGCATATGCAGCGCGGTGGCCAAGGCGGTCGCCGAGGCGTAGCGGTGGGCCTCATCGCCGAAGCGGCTGACGGCGCGCGGCTGGTCATGATTATCCAGGTAGAGGCTATTCCACCCGACCTCGCCCTGCGCCTCCTGCCAGGCGCTCAGACAGTCGGCAAGCTCACCGGGACGCAGCGGGCGCGGGTGGAACTTTCCCGCTTCGAGGCCGAGGTCGACATGCTCGAATTGGAACACCATGTCGAGCTCACGCCTGGCCGGATCCGTAAAAAGCAGGACATTGTCGCGGCGCACGCCCGGGCACTCCCCGACCGTCATAGTGCCACTGCGCCCATCGAACACCTCTCGACGCATCTGCGCGAGGTATTCGTGCAGGTGCGGGCCTTCGGAGAAATGCGGGAAGCCCTCGCCCCAAGTGCGCCCGGGGTAGACGACGCCGTCGGGCAGACCCGGGTCCTTCGAGATCAGGTTGATAACGTCCATACGGAAACCGTCGACACCACGGTCGAGCCACCAGTTCATCATCTCGTAGACCGCGGCGCGCACATCGGGGTTGTCCCAGTTCAGGTCGGGCTGCTTCTTGTGGAACAGGTGCAGGTAGTACTGGCCCGTGGCCTCGTCCCACGCCCAGGCCGAGCCAGAGAAGAAAGACTCCCAGTTATTGGGCTGCGCCCCGGCCTCGCCGCCCACATGCCCGGGGCGAGGATCACGCCAGATGTACCAGTCGCGCTTCGGATTATCCCGGGAGGAGCGCGACTCGACGAACCACGGGTTCTCGTCTGAGGAGTGGTTGACGACCAGGTCCATGACGAGGCGCATACCCCGCTCGTGGACGCCCTCCAGCAGGCGATCGAAGTCCGCGAGCGTCCCGAACATGGGGTCGATGTCGTAGTAGTCGGCGATGTCGTAGCCGTTGTCCGCCTGCGGGGAGGCGTAGATCGGCGAGAGCCACAAGACGTCCACTCCCAGGTTCTTCAGGTAGTCCAGCTTCTGTCGGATGCCTTCGAGATCCCCGAAGCCGTCCCCGTTGGAATCCTTGAAGGAGCGCGGGTAAATCTGGTAGACGACCGCGCCCTTCCACCACTCGTCGGGGCCCAGGCCGTTGCCTGCGGGGTTCAGAGCATCGCGAGAGAAGAACATGGAGCACCTGCCGTTGAGGTCGAGCCTGTCAGTCGTAGACTATCGTGCCACCACGCTCTCGCGCAGGCCGCGCAGCCACCAGCCGGGCAATTGCAACGACACGCCGACACAAGCACCCTATGGCGTCCCCATAAATCTCGCACGTAATTCCTAGCGGTCAGTTTTCAACACACCCCACAAACGTTGCAATTCCAACGATGCAACTTCAAGATTCAAAAGGTTTACATGGAAATTACGCGCGACATTGCTGGGGAATCACTCCAGGTCCAGCAGGGCACACAACACACCACCCACAACGACCTCACGACGAGCATCGAAACACCTTGATACATGCACATCCGGATAGGTAACGAACATCCGGATAGGTAACGAACATCCGGATAGGTTATTAAGCTATCCGGATGCGCACAACCTATCCGGATGCGCACAACCTATCCGCGAAACCGCACCCATCTGCCTACGCATCACCGATCCGAGAACCATCAGTACGCCCAGCACCGCGCCCGCAGCTCTCGCAACCCTCGCGCGGCGACAGAAAGCGGGCCGGAACCTCTCGGTTCCGGCCCGCCCCCGATGCTCAGTGTCGGCCGTCAGTAGTGCACGACCACCGTGTCGCCCATGTCGGTCCAGTCGTAGATGAACTTCGCGGCGTCGACGGGCATGTTCACGCAGCCGTGTGAGCCGCCGTAGCCGCTCCACCCGAAGGAGGAACGCCAGGGGGCGCCGTGCATGGCGTACCCACCGCTGAAGTAGGTGACCCACGGGACGCCCTCGGTCTCATACTTCGTGCCGTCGGCGTTCTCACCGCGCATGGTCTGCACGTCATACTTGAGGTACACGTGGAAGGTACCGACGATGGTGGGTGTCTCGGGGGCACCGGGCACCATGTAGTAGGGGCCGCCGGCAACCTTGCCGCCGACGTAGGCGGTGACGGAGTTGTCGGAGAGGTTGATGTCAACCCATTTCTCGCCCTCGGCGGCCTGGTAGACCAGGTTTTCGACGCCCTCGGCGACCTGCTTGGTTTCCGAACCGGGCTCGACGTCGTCGTAGTGGAAGAGGCCCTCGTAGGGGGTGCCGGCGCTCATCGCGGCGACGATACCCTTGGTGATCTCTTCGGTGTTGTTGGTCTTCAGACCCTTCTTGCCTTCGCGGGCGGTGGTCAGCACGTTGCCGGAGGAGTCGACGTTCTCAACCCGGTTTTCGGGCTTGACGTCGGTGGTGGCCGCCAGGGCGTTGACCCAGTCGGCGACCTTGACGGTGCTGATGCTGGGCTCGTCGAGGCTTCCGTCATCCTTGGTGAGGAATTCGATCCAGCGGACCTTGTCGGAGCGCTCCGCGTAGAAGGTGTCGATGCCGTCGGAGATCTCGATCTCGGTATCGAGCAGGGCGTTGGCCTTCTCGGCGGCGGCCTGGGCGTCCTCGGTGGTGATGGAGGGCTCCATCTGGGAGACGGAAACGTCCTGGCTGACGGAGGTCAGGGTGGTGCCGGCCTGCTTGACAGCGGCGGCGACCTCGTCGGGGGCGATGCCGTTGCCGGTCTGCGCGGGCGTGACGGTGAAGGATTCACCATCGGGGGCGATCGAGATCTGCGCGTCCTTCATTTCCGAGGTCAGGGTGGAGTTGACGGCCGCCGCGAGCTTCTTGATGGAGTCGTCGGAGACGGTGGTCACGGGCTCCACGGCGCGTTCGGAGAAGAGGGCCCCGACGAAGGCGGGCAGGGAGGTGGATCCCTTCATGGCCTCGTCGGCGGTGGCCTCGGCGTCGACCGTGACACCGGCTTCATTGAGCGAGGCCGTGGTGGCCTTGCCTTCGGCGGTGAGGGTCACGTTCGCGGCGTCGGCGCGCGAGCTGACGGCAGTGATGACCTGGTCGCGGGTCATGCCGTCGACGGCGATCCCGGCGATAGTCGTGCCGGGTAGGACGCGGCCGGAGTAGTTCGCCACGTAGACGATGACGGCGCAGACAACAACGAGGACGAGGGCGCACGCCGCGCCGATCGCCCACCTGGCTTTAGTGGAAAGATTCTTGAGCATCGTCGCTATCCTATAGCCTCGCCCATGCGCACGGTAGCAGACGGTTGAATTTTCAGTTGCGCAGTATGCCACACAAAAAATGACCACACCATCAAGAATTCAGTCATCAAACGTGATCATTGCCGCGAAGCAGCCTCCCACCAGCGCGAACGCAAGCCCTTATGCTTGTAATATCCGCGTCTGCTGTTGAACTTGGGAGGCTCACCATGGCTGCGCCGCGAACTCTAGTTGTCCCTGGCGGCACGGCGATTAACGCCGTCGCCCTGGCGAACGCCTCGATCCACAAGCTCGTGGAGCTCTACGAGGAGCGACAGGCCGACCCGAATCACCCGGCGCCGCACACCGTCGTCTTCCTGCGCGACCCCGCCCTGGTCCCCCCGGCCACGCTACGCGGGTCCGCGGCGACACCCGAGCAAGCCTTCCCCGAGGAGGACTACCCAGGCCTCGCCGATCGGATCAACAACGATCCGCATTTCCTTGACGGCGTCGACCTCGTCATCGCGACCTCGGGTTCCAGCGCCGGCAAGCCCCGGCTGGTCGGCCTCTCCATCGACGCCCTCGTCGCCTCCGCGAAGGCCACGGAGCTGACCTTGGACGGCCCGGGCCGTTGGATCCTGGCGCTGCCCACGCACCACATCGCCGGTGCAATGATCCTCCTGCGTGCCGCGGTCGCAGAGACGAACCCGCAGGTCGTGGACACGACGCAGGGCTTCGACCCGGCGGCTCTCCTTCCAGCGATCGCGGGCGTCACCCAGGACGAGATGCCGGGATACCTCTCGCTCGTGCCCACCCAGCTCGCACAGTGCCTCGACGCGGGCGACCAGGTCCTGGACGCCCTGCGTTCCCTGTCCGCGATCCTCGTGGGCGGGGCGGCGATCAGCCAGAACCTGCTCCAACGCGCCCTGGACGCGGGCCTGAAGGTGCGCACCACCTACGGCATGACGGAGACCTCGGGCGGCTGCGTGTACGACGGCGAGCCGATGCCCGGCGTGACGGTGCGCGCGGTCGACTGGGACGGGCGCACGCGCCTGGCCTTCAACGGCCCGATCCTGATGACGCGCTACCTGGACGCGGAGAGCCCCTTCTTTGAGGAGGGCGGCCACCGCTGGCTGATCTCGGGCGACCTGGGCATCATCCGGGCGTCGGGCAAGGTGGAGGTGAGCGGCCGCGCGGACGACGTCATCACATCGGGCGGCCTGTCGATCGCGCCCGGCCCCCTGCGCCGCGCGGTGCGTTCCTACGAGGGCATCTCGGACGCGTGGATCCTGGGCACCCCCGATGAGAAGTGGGGACAGATCGTAACGGCGCTGGTCATCCCGAAGCAGATGCCGTCAGATTCGCTGGAGATGGCGGAGCTCAGTTCGGCGGTCCGCGAGCACGCCGCCGCGCGCATCGGCCGCGCGCAGGCGCCGCGCCGCATCGTCGCGGTAGAGGCGCTGCCGTACCTGGGCTTGGATAAGATCGACCGCGCCGCCGCCGCGACGGCCGCGAGCGAGGCCTCGGGCACCGAACGGGAGTGGGTGCGCTAGCCCGCTTCCCGGCGGGGGCCTTCCTGCAACTACACTGGTGGCCATGGCTACCGTGACGGATTGGATTGAAGGCGCTCGCCTGCGCACCCTGCCCGCTGCCGCCGCACCCGTGATTGTCGGGTCGGCGGCCGCGCATTACATGGGCGGTTTTAACGCGGGACGGGCATGCTTGGCGCTCGTGGTGGCGTTGGCCCTGCAGGTGGGGGTCAATTACGCGAATGATTATTCGGATGGGATTCGCGGCACGGACGATAACCGCCAAGGGCCGGCGCGCCTGACGGGCGGCGGCCTCGCCAAGCCGAAGACTGTTCTGGCTGCCGCGCTGGGTTGTTTCGCCTTGGCCGGTATCGCAGGCTTGGCGCTGGTCGCGGTCTCGGGCACGTGGTGGCTGATCGCCGCGGGCGCCGCCGCTGTGGTGGCGGCGTGGCTGTACACGGGCGGGAAGCACCCGTATGCGTACATGGGCATCGGCCTGTCTGAGCTGATGGTCTTCGTGTTTTTTGGTTTGCTCGCGTGCGTGGGCACGTCCTGGACGCAGGTGCAGTCAGCGCCGTGGTGGCTGTGGGTGAGCGCGTCGGCGCTGGGTCTGCTGTCGGTGGCCCTGCTGATGGCGAATAACATCCGCGATATTTCGACGGATCGCGCGTCCGGGAAGATGACGGCTGCGGTGCGCCTCGGGGATCGCGCGTCGCGCCTGGTTTTTGCGGCGTGCGTGTGGGTGCCGGTTGTGTTGATTGCTGTATTGGGCGTGGCGCTTGGGCTGCACCCGCTGGCGACGTGCGCGCTGGGCGTGGGCGCGGCCGGCTGGGCGGCGGGCGTGAGTCTGCCGGTGCTGACGGGGGCCTCGGGGCGCGCGCTGATCGCGGTCCTGCGTAATACGGGGTTCTCGACGCTGGCGTGGGCGGTTCTCGCTGCGCTGGCGCTGGTCCTGTCGTAGGCACGAGGCCGGGGCGGGCTTCACGATGACAGTGCCTCGCGCGCCCTGAGGAGCGCAAAGAGGCAGTCTGAAGGACGCGCTGTAGCTATGCGGCCTGCACTGAGAGCCCCGGTCGGGGGCACAGGTCAGCGGCCGCGGCGGTAGAGGGCTTCGTGTACCCAGTCCCCGGCGATGCCGGTGGCGGCTGCGGCGACGCACACGAGGGCGATGCTTCTGAAGGAGCCGGTGGCGAGCCAGGGGGTGAAGACGCCGATGCCGATGGCGGCGCTGCCCTGCATGGCCAGGTCGTTCATAGCGACGGCGCGGCCGTTTTGCCCGGGGGCGACGGTGGCGAAGACCGTGTCGTAGATGGGGGTGAACAGGGCTCCGAAGCCGGCGTAAATGAGGCACATGGAGGCGGTGATGACCCAGGGCCCGGCGCTCATGCACAGGGCGAGCAGCGCGGTCCCGGCGAGGATCAGGCCGACGCAGCCGCGCACGGTGGCGCCGCGTCCGATGCGGGCCATGACGGCGCCGGAGCTCATGGCGGCGGTCAGGGCGACGCAGTATGCGGGCAGGAGTCGCACGGAGACCTGCGCGGGGGTGAGCGCGTAGTGGGCGGCTCCGATGCCGTTCATGAGGGGCGCGACGGTGAAGTTCATGCAGTAGATGATGACGATGAGGCTGACGGAGCGCGCCCAGGGGACGTTGGTGAAGAATGAGCGGGTGATGAAGGGGGCGCGGGCGCGGCCGATGTAGCGCCAGAAGGCCGCGGCGCCGAGGATGAGGCCTGCGATGAGCCACCAGCAGGGGTTGGAGGCGGCCAGGGTGAGCAGGAGGGCCAGGGAAGAGAAGATAGCGAGGCCGACGACGTCGACGCGTCCGGCGTGGGCGCGGGCGGGAACGCGGCGTCCCATGATGGGCAGGAAGGCGAGGCCGCCGAGGGGGATGAGGAGCAGGAGCGCCCAGTTGATGTCGGCGAGGAGGCCGCCCGAGAGCATACCGATGGCGGTTCCTCCCTGGAAGGCCGCGCACATGAGGCCGACGTAGAGGCTGCGGCGCTTGGGGTCGGCGATGCCGGTGGCCAAGATCATGTAGGCGGAGGCGGCGGCCTGGTAGCCGAGTGTTTGGAGTGCTCGGGCGATGATGATGCCGGTCAGGGAGGAGGAGAAGGCGAAGCCGAGGAGGGATCCCGCGACGATGAGGGCGACTCCGACGTCGACGATGCGGCGCAGGGGGATGAAGTCGCCGAGGGTGCCGTACAGGAAGCATGCGACCCCGAGGACGATGCCGGGGATGGCAGTAATGAGGCCGGATGCGTCGCCGGCGCCGATGTCGGCGGCGACGCGCAGGTAGACGAGGTTGAAGCCTTGGAGGGAGACGGTGCCGAGCGCGTAGATGCCCAGGAGGGGCAGGAGGACGCTTGCGGGGCTGGCAGCGCGTTCCTTGCTGGGGATGGCTGTGCGCGTGGTGGCCGAGGCAGTGGTTCCCGCCTGGATAACCTGGGAGGGGATGGTGTCGACGCGGCAGGAGGGGGCCGCCGGGCGTGTGGAGACGAAGAATCGGAGTGTGCGCACGGCCGATAGTTCACCACAAAGCCTCGCTTTAGCAGTATTGCAGGAAACTGGCTTGGAAATTAAGGCTTGCTTAAACATTGGAAACTCGCCAAAGTCCGCGCCCCGATAGTTGTCAACGAAGCACACGACGTGGCACAATGAAGCATCCATCACATAGGAGAGCCCATGGCACGCGTCATCGTTGTCGGTTCCATCAATCAGGACGTGACGGTCACGGTCGACCGTTTTCCCGCCCCCGGAGAGACCCTCTCGGGCTCGTCACTGACCTACGGCCTCGGCGGAAAGGGAGCCAACCAGGCGGCAGCGGCCGCACGCTCCGGCATTTCCACCCTCTTCGTCGGGGCGGTGGGCTCCGACCTGGCGGGTCACCGCCTGCGCACGGATCTTACGGCCCACGGCGTGGACACTACCCACCTGCGCGAGGTCGACTCCCCATCGGGAACCGCGCTCATCACGGTTGCCGCCAGCGGCGAGAACACGATCATCCTGGACGCGGGCGCGAACCGCGCATCATCGATCGCCCACGCCAAGGCCTCGTTGTTCCCAGCCCCCTCCGACATCGTCGTCCTCCAGGCCGAGATTCCCCCCGCTGCCAACGCGGCGGCCATCGAGTGGGCCCACTCCTTCGGCGCGCGGGTCCTGCTCAACCTGGCCCCCGCGCGCGCAACCGACCCGGCGACCCTGTCGCACGTCGACATCCTAGTGGTCAACGAGACGGAGGCCGGGCTGACGCTGGGCATGCCGGCGCCGGCGACGCCAACGGAGGCGATCGGCGCGGCCCGGGCGCTGCGCGGCATGGGCCCACGCCACGTCGTCGTGACGCTGGGCGCGCAGGGTGCGGCATGGGCGTCGGGGGCCGAGGCCCGCCACAGCCCCGCGATCACGCTCGGCGAGGCCGTGGACACCACGGGGGCGGGCGACGCGTGCGTGGGGGCGTTGGCTGCGGCGCTCGCGCTCCGCAAGCCTTTCGACGAGGCCGTGGCAGACGGCATGCGGGCGGGGGCCACGGCGGTCCTCTCGCCGGGGGCCGCCGCCTCCTACGCGAATCTGCCCCGGATCACGCGCAACTAAGCAAGATTGCCCCGGGAGTGAACGAGGGCGCGTGAGGCACCCCACGCCCGTAGACTAGGGGCATGGTCAGGATCCTCTTCTTCGTAGCAATGCTCGCGCTCACCATCTACGCAGCCGCGGACTGGCACCGCACGCCCGAAGACGAGATGCCCGGCAAGCTCCCCAAGCCGATCTGGCTCCTCATCATCCTCTTCACGGCGACGATCATGGCGATCGGCCCGATCGTGTGGCTCGTCCTGCGCTGGGTGTCGCGCGCAGAAAAGACGCAGCAGGCGCGGCCGAGCGCCTCCACCCGCCCCTCGGCACCGGACGACGACCCCGAATTCCTCTTCCGCCTCGAGCGAGATATTCAGCGCAAGCGCCGCGAGGAAGAGCGACGCAAGCGCGAACGAGACGAGGACACCTCAGAGGAGGACCCGACCGGCGCCGACAGCTAACGGCGCAGGTCGGCGGCCGAGTCGCCCGGCGTCATGTCCTTAGCCAGGGCGACGAGGTCCGCGGCGGGCTCCGCGTAAGAGGTCCCCACGAGCGTCGCGCCCGAGAAGATGAAGGACGTGATCGAGGCCAGCGAGCAGTGCCGCGACTTGGGCGAGTGCGCCAGCGGCTGGCGGTTCACGAAGCGGGTCAGCGTCACGATCGGATTCTGGTGAGACACGACCAGGGCTTCGCGCCCCCTGGCCTCGCGAAGCGCCGAGGACAGGGCCGCGCTCATGCGGGAAGCCACATCGCGGTAGGGCTCGCCCCACGAGGGACGCAACGGGTTGCAGTAGTACTTGTAGTACTTCGGGTTGGCCAACATCGCGCGACGAGAGTTGACCGGGAGCCCCTCGAACACGTTGTCGGATTCGATGAGGCGCGGGTCCGAGGCGATGCTCAGCCCGTAGGCGGCGGCGGTCGGAGCCGCCGTCAGCTGCGCGCGCAACAGCGGGGAGGAGACGACGCGAGCAATATCCGCACCCGAATCCACCAGGTACTGCGCGGCGCGCGCCGCCATCTGATGCCCGAGCTCCGTCAACCCAAAACCGGGAAGCCTGCCGTACAAGACGCCGTCGGGGTTGTCCACTTCGCCGTGGCGCATGACGTGAATGATGGTGCGATCCATAAGCCACAAGTATAGGGGCCGGGATACACGAGAGGCCCGACCAAATGGCCGGGCCTCCGCTCGCTCACTTCTTGTTGCGACGCTGGTGACGCGTCTTGCGCAGGAGCTTGCGGTGCTTCTTCTTCGCCATGCGCTTGCGGCGCTTCTTGATGACGGAGCCCATGGGGTTCCTCCCTCGTAGTGTGGGCGGCAGAGGTACTACCGCTGGTTGATGATGGGTGCCCGGAGCGGGCACATCGTGCCTATACTACCCGCCGATGACGCGAGCCTGGCCACCGGAGTGATCCGCCATACCAGCCTGGATCATCTGAGCGACCGCGGCCTCCGGGACTCGGAAGCTCTTTCCGACGCGAATCGCGGGCATTTCACCACTGTGAATCAACCGGTACACAGTCATTTTAGAGACGCGCATGATGTCCGCCACTTCCGTGACAGTCATAAAGCGCGGCGCCGACTGCTGTTCCATTAATGACTCCCAGTATGCTCGCGAGGCGCGCTAAACCCGTTCGTTCACCGCTTACGTAGCCTCACGAAATATACTACTGCCCAACCGCATGGAAACTGCAACTTTATCCACTTTTGTTGCAGAGTCGTTAAGGAGCTTCGATGGGACGGGCACGCAAGGGGCACACGCCGCGAGCAGGCAACCCCCGCCTGCGCACCAAGCCCGGAGCGACGAGGTCCCTGATCCGCGGGCGCACCACGGCCTCGTCCCGCACGATTTCAGAAGAGGCCCTGACCCCCCAGCCCTCCCCGCTCGTCCGCCAGGTCCCGGGCGGCCCGAGCGGGCCTCACCCCCAGGTCCCCAGCTCGCGCGCCCAGCGCGTGCGAGCGTGGCTGTCGCGCCAGGCCCGTTATTCGCCGGCGCGCCTGGCTTTGAGCACCTTCGCGCTTATTATCGGTGTCATCACCCTCCTGCTCATGCTGCCTATCGCATCCGCGACCGACACCCCCGCGCCCTTCGTCGACGTGCTCTTCACGGCCGTCTCCGCCGTTTGTGTGACAGGTCTCACCACCGTCGATACTGCCTCCTACTGGTCGC
>ERZ772930.405-NODE-405-length-14082-cov-3.52128_pt1 | contig 14082 bp, 7 predicted proteins | sample MGYA00511685_ERZ772930 | MGnify/ENA primary metagenome ERZ772930 (study PRJEB29015, sample SAMEA2738053) | human oral metagenome | biome: human oral; feature: human-associated habitat; material: saliva | place: China | collected 2226 ... | reverse complement strand
CTTCGATTTCGAGGCTTTCCTGACCGACTATTCACGGGCTATTTATCCCTTGTTCGTATGGAACATCTGGTGTTATCGCACCGGCCACTATCCGCAGTTTTCAATGCTCGACTTCTATCATATTGTAATGCTCACGCAGCTCGACTATTTTCACCCCGAGCGCACAATCGCAGCCTTACGTCGCCGAGTCAACGCAAAAATAGCCCGTTTGCAGCAGCAGTTTCCCGAAGCAAAATCCACCTACAAACCATTATCTGAGGAGTTGGAGCGCTTAGGCTTAGACGAAGACCATACATATTTATATATGCGTGGCCACGATTTGTTTGAAGGTGTCGTTGCGCCACTCTTGCAAGGCATTTGCGACACGCTACGTAAGGAGCGGGAGCGCGAAATTCACCGTTTGGCCGTACATTATACGCAAGAGCAAAACGAACTCGCCGGTTATCGCCACAGCATACTCCCGATTGAAGATGTGCTGAGGCGACAGGCGGGCTACACGGCTTGCCCGGCTTACCTCCGTGTGCAAGCCGACGTGCGCCGCTTCTTGCAATCCATCACGCCAACGCCTCTGCCGCCTGCCGAGGCTCAATCGGCGCCGACCGCTACAGATCTCCCACCTTCAGGCAATCAATCGGAAAAGTCTTAGGCCGGCCTACCGACAAAACAGGTCCGCCTACTCCCCTCCCCGACCCAATCGAGAAAGCAGCTGCCCCGATGGGCGAATCCTCCGCTTGGCAGCACCACCGCGAAGTGTCATCACGCCCCGACAAAACACGAACGGTCTATGCTTCCGTCTTTTTTAGGGAAGTGGCAAACTGATTTTCAACGCACAACATTTCCATTTTGCACCGCCGCGCATCATCATTGACCGCGCGAAAAGTTGGCGCAGGCAGTTTTTTCTCACGATAAAAAAGGCTTCACCTCGTGAGAAAAAAGGTTTGCGCTCACGACAAAAAGGGTTTGCGCTCGTGATAGAAAACCTACAGAGCCGATCTTTGCCTGCCAAAAGCCAAAGGTGCGCACGCACAGATCAAAACAGTGCAGTACGTAAACAAAGCAGCGGCCTACATTTTCACTGAAACGTAGGCCGCTTTAACGATACTGCGATCATCAAACGCGAAGAGGTGATTATGCGTAAGGCGTGCGGGAGGCGCGCCATAGATGCGACTTGATGAAATGCAGTCGGCAGCATAAAAACCTGCCACTAAGGGCAGTTGTATTTCATTTTAAGCAGGCGCGAATCTTCTCCGGCAAAATGGGCATTGCACCATGCTGCGTGCAAACAAAGGCGGAAACGTCGACAGCCAAGCGATGGGCGAAATGGATGTCGCGTCCGCAAAGGAAGGAAGCGACAAAGGCGGCGGTAAAGGAGTCGCCGGCGCCTACCGTATCAGCCACTTCTATGCAGGGGGTGGGAAGAAAACTTTCATCGCCGGCCGTGAAGACGTAACTACCTTGGATGCCGCAAGTCAAAACGACGATCTTGATGGAGAAATGTTCGGCCAACTGGCGACAACGTTCAGCTATGCTGCCTTTCAATTGGAACAAATGGGACACGATTTCAAGTTCCTCATCGTTGATCTTTAAGATATTGCAGGCCCTAAGCGAACTTTCGATAACGCCGGCACTGTAGAAGTGTTGGCGAAGATTGATATCGAAAATTTTGCAACTCTCCACGGGCATTTCTTCCAAGAAGCGGCTGATCGTGCGCCGAGATACATCGCTACGCTGTGCGAGACTGCCAAAACAGAATGCGACGGTATCGCGCGCCAACTCCTTCAAACTGGGCGTAAAGGCGATGTTGTCCCACGCCACCCCTTCAAAGATCTGGTAAGAGGGGACGCCCGCTTCATCAAGCGAGACCTCGACGGTTCCGGTTGGGAAGGGAACGATCTGCAAACTGACCTCTAAGCCTTTATCAGCCAGCAATTGTTGGGCCAAACGGCCTAAGTCGTCATCGCCCAAAGCACTTACGACGCAGCTACGCAACCCCAGTTGGCGGGCGTGGTAAGCAAAGTTGGCAGGAGCGCCACCTAAGGCGGCGCCGGCGGGGAGAAGATCGAAAAGAACTTCACCCATACCTACAACATACTGATTATTCATATCTCGTCTCTTTAGTTTGTGATTGCTATGCAGGATACCATTCGCCATCGTCCTCTTGCTTTTGTGGATTTTCCTTTTGCGGAGTATCCTTTTTCGGCGTTTCAGACTGCTTTTCTTGGGTCTTGGTCTCTTTCTTTTGCGTCGGATCAGTCGTCTTTTGCTTTGCAGGCTGCTGCGGCTTAGTCTTGGCCGGCGTCTTCTTTGTCGGCGTGCCCTTCTTTTGCTGCTTCGCCGGCTGTTGCTTAGCCGGTTCTTTAGCCGGTTGTTGTTCTTCTTCCTGCTTTACCGGTTTCTCCGTCTTCGCGGGCGGATCGTCCGGATAAGTATCATCATCTTCGGGAACGACAGGCGGTGGCGGAGGCGTCGGTTCTTGCTTCTGCTTCGTGGGTTCAGCCTTCGGGTCGGCCTCTTGCTTATCCTTCGTCGGCTCTTGCTTATCTTGCTTTTGCTCGGTTTTATCCTTAGCAGGGTCAGCCTTGTCTTGCTGCGGATCGGTCTTGCCCTTAGCAGGGTCTTGCTTATCCTGCTTTTGTTCGGTCTTATCCTTCGTGGTCTCAGCCTTATCCTTCGACGGTTCTTGCTTATCCTGTTTTTGCTCGGTCTTATCCTTCGACGGTTCAGTTTGATTCTGCTCAGGTTCTCCCTGACGCGCCTCCTTCTTCGACGCCTTCTCAACAGAATTAACGTCGTCTTTCTCGGGATAACTCTTATCTGTATCGGAGATAATTACAGGCTTGGTCGCAACGGAATCGACCTTTTCGGTCGGCAAACCGGGTTTTGTAGTCTGCAAACTATCTTTTTGGTCCGTCTGTTTCACGACTTTAGGATAGATCGGATTGATCTTGTCCTCGTAACGCTGACTTCCGGGCGCATAATTCTCATCCAAAGGCAAATCGGTATCGAGCTTAAGCGGCGCAAACGCCTTGTCGTAGAACCGCTGATAGTCTACGAAGCTGAAGACACGAGGTATCAGCGCTAAATTCTCGTCTGAAATAAGATAGACGTGGGCACGACGCAACTGCTCGGCCAATGCCGGCGACTTAAATACGCTTTGCGCGTAGCGGTGGGCCTCATCAAAACTTCTAAATCCGCTTACGGAGAAGGTAACAACGTTGAGTACGCGACTGCGTTCTTTCTCCGCGTTCTTGCCTTTCAAGTTGTAGAGCTCGCCGGCGTAGAGCGCGATATTTTGCTTCGATATATCGAAATTGCGAACGTAGAAATTGGAGAAATTAAACTGGGCTAAATCGTACAACAAACGGTTGTCGTCGAGCGAATCGCGGACGTAGGCCACCAAGAATAAGAAGTTGGCGCGTCGGTTCCCATTAAAGGTCGGCGTCTTTCCGTTTTTCGTCGCGCTCAAAGAGTCTCCTTGCGCATTACGAAGCGCCCAAAGTTCGCCAAAATCCATACCGCCGGATCCAACTTTCCGACCGGTTTGCAGACCTTTCACGATTTGGTCCGCCATAGGTTGAAGTTCGCTCTTCGGATACTGCTTGACGAGCGTCGACAATGCGTCTTCAGCCGGCTTGTACTCGCCTCGGTTCAAGCGCGTCAAAGCCTGAACAAACAAGAACTTGTCGCGGTTTGCCCCATCCGGATATTTCTGCGTCGAGCGTTCAAAGTTGGCGCCGACGGTCGCGAAATCGCCCTTTCGATACGCATTATAAGTAGCGGCATACAAGGAATCTTCCAACTGCACCGCAAACTGCGCGTCGTGCAAATAGTTTGGATCTTGCAAGCGCTTGCTTATCGTGCTGTCAGGGAAGTTTTCGACGAGCAGACGCTTGTATTGCTCGGCCTCAAGCGGCTTCTGCCAGCGCATATACAAGAGATAGAGCTGATAATATGCGTCGTGCAAGCGATCAAACTTAGGATAATGGCGCACAAGTCGCTCCAGCGTGCGCGCAGCCAAGGGAAAATCGGTCAAATCATCCTTCTCAATGACGCCGGCATTGTAGAGCGCGTTCTGCAAGATTAAGTTTGAGGCCTCCTTTGCCTCTTCCGTGAAAGGAAGTTGCTTTAGATAATACGCCCGATTGTGCGGATCGTCCTCCGGTTTTAGTTTTTGTTCGTCCGTATCCGCAGCCAAGGAATCAGCAGCCTGACTCAAACTGTCGGCATTTGGATTCACTTCGCCGTTCGGCCCAAGGAAAGCGCCGGCGGACTTTTGCGAGCGACGCCAGTAGTCCTCATTCTTGCGCCGGCCCCATTGCCGCGCGAAATCTTGCTTACCCTGCGCTACGAGCATCGGATTATAAAAATAGAAGCCTCGATCCTGCGTCGAGCGTCTTTGGCCCGGCTGCGGCGTCGTCTCAGTCACTATATCAGCGCCCCCATTCTGCTGCCGTTCAGCCTCTGCTTGTTCGCGGCGCTCCGCGGCTTCTTTCTTTTTCAAGGCAGTTATGACGCGGTCTATCACAGCATTGCGCTCCGATTCCGGAGCTACGGCCAAGGCCTGCAAACTATCCTGCAACTGTATCGCACTCGTATGCGGCACGAGTTTGTCCAAAACCTTCGTGCGCTTTTCTGTCAGTTCGTAGTCCGCACCTTTTTTATCTATCAACGCAAGTGCCTCCGTGTAGCACCCTTGCGCCAAGTCGAAGCGCTCACGATCCCAATACAATTCGCCGAGACGGAGCAAGAGCAATCCCTTTTCAGGTCCTGCTTTCGTCGCTTTCGTTCGCCCATGCTCATACGCCGTGATCGCAGCTGTCGTATCGCGTCGAGCCAAGTAGATATTGCCCATTGCATAATAAACTTGGTCGAGATAATCTTTGTTCTTATCGGCCCGCGCCATTGAGCGGAGGCGTCTGATCATCCCTTCCGAAGCGGCGCGTGTACTAATCGCCGGCAGGCGGTCTGACGGACTGCGGAGCGAATCCGATTGGCCGACAGGGACGGCTTGAAAAGCCACGACTTCAGTCTGTAGAATGCGGGCGTTGAAGGCTAATTCGTAAGGCGGACTCAAACTAATGCAGCGCCCCAAGGCTTTATAGGCTTCGTCGTTGCGGCCCTGCTGCCGGCAGAGTTGGCCCAGCAAATAGTAGAGGCGAGCTTTAAGTAAGCGGCGCGGTTCGCGCTTCGCGGCAAGTCGGAGTCGCGGCAAGGCCTCCACATAGCGCGCTTGGCGCAAGAGGAGATCAGCCTGCGTCGTCTCAACCTCGCGCTGCAAGCGTCCGGGTATGGAGTCGCGGTGCAGGCGATTGAGTGCGTCCTCCGCATCATAGAACCAATCGAGTTGGGCATAGCAGCGCGCCATCCATAAGCGGGCTTCGTTGGCCACGATGGGTTCGGCTGCGTATAAGCGTGTGGTGTAAGAGAAGGTAGATGCGGCCTCGAGGAAGTCGCCTTTCTGAAACTGCGCCTTGCCCATCAGCAACCAAGCATTTTTGAGGAAGGGGTTAAACTCCTTACGCTTCAAGTAAGCCTTCATTTCCGGCGAGCGGGTCTTGTTGGCATTCAAGACAGGCTTACGCTTGATCGAGTGAGTTCGAATTGCTTTTTCGCACTTCTCAATGGTAACGTCAAACTGCCCGCTCCCGGCATTGCGCGAGGCTTCATTGCCCACGAGAAATACGGGCAGGAGTTTGGTATAATTGTCTTTGTTCGTATTTTCCTTTGATTGCAAGCCCTCTTTGTAGGCTTCGTGCCCATTATAATAGGTATTGTATTTCGTCGTAAAGGATTGCCAAAAACGCGTGCTTGCCGTGTTCTCCTTCGTTGAGCATCCAACGAGAAGAACGACCAATATCAAGAGCGCTATAATCTTTTTCACCTTACGAACGACGAGGGTTGATGACTATACTAACTTATTTTCCTTGTTTTTATTGCTTTGATGAAGCGACAAAGTCCGTATTGCAGGATCATACAGATCGTAATAGACGCCCCGCCGGGCAGATCTTGCAGAGCGGCGACCCATAAGCCGCAAACGATACCGGAAAAGGCAAAGAGACCGGCGCAAAGCATCATACTGCGAAACGTGCGGCAGAAGATGGCGGCCGTCTGTTGCGGCACTGACAGCAAAGATATGACCAACACGATCCCAACCATACGCAGCGAAACTACGAGCGTGAGCGCCATAAACAGGATCATCAAGGCCTCGATCCATCTGACGGGCAAGCCCTGCGTGACGGCGAAATCGCGATCATAGGCTATGGTGACGATGGGCGTAAGCAGGAGGCCGAAGAACAGGCCTACGGCAACCACGAGCAGGAGCAGAAGCCAGAGATCTTCGTGCGTGATGAAGAGGATATTGCCGAAAAGATAGGAGGGCAAATCGGTCATAAAGCCGGGCGTGAGATAAGCGAACAAAATGCCCAAACTCATCCCAAGCGTCCAAAGCATAGCGATGGCCGCGTCCTCGCGCACATTGCGCCGACTGAGAAAATCAATGCTATAACCGGAAAATACGGCAAAAAGCGCCGCACCCAGCAACGGAGAGAAGCCCAAATAAGCTCCCAAGCCCACTCCGCCGAGCGAAGCGTGGGCCATGCCGCCACCAACAATCACCATGCGGCGCGTGACGACGTATGTGCCGACCATCGCGCAAAGGATGCTGACGAGCAAGCCGCCAAGGAGGGCGTTTCTGAAAAATTCGTATGCTAACATGTCTGCCATTCAGCCTTCAAAGTTAGGTAAAGCACACAACACGACCAATTCTTTCTCTCTTTTCTTTGCACCAAGGCGGCGGGCGAAGCGAAGCGATGACGCAGCGGCGTCCGCTTGAGGGCGACGAGAAGGCTTTGCCGACAGAGTGGCTTCGGTCAGAAATGGCAAACAAGGCGATCGGCAGGGCACAATCTTCACTTTAAATCTTTTGTCGACTCATTTTTATCATATAATGCCACTATCGGCTATCGTTTGGCGGCAGCAAACCATCGTTTGGTGGCAGCAAACCATCGTTTGGTGGCAGCAAACCATCGTTTGGTGGAAGCAAACCATCGTTTGGCGGGGTCAAACAATAAAGACTTGAACCTGCGGCGAACCGGCGTCAGTCTTTCAGCAAGAAAAAACACAGACTTTAGCAAAAGAGAAATAAGACGACTACAGCGGCATGGCGCACTTTATAGGCTGAAACTTGAGCAGAACGTAAAAAATAATATATCTTTGCAAGGACTACCAACCCTTGGTAACTTACAATAACACACTTCGAAAAATGGAACACGACAAAATAAAACGCGGAAGCTATCTGCGCAAACCGCGCTGGCTCTATAGCAAGATAGAAGGCGGAGAAAAGTTTAGCTTCGTCGAAAAAACGGTAGAAGAAAACGGACTGCATACGATTTGCTCCAGCGGAAAATGTCCGAATAAAGGACACTGTTGGAAATGTGGCACGGCTACGTTTATGATTCTCGGCGATCGCTGTACGCGGGCCTGCCGCTTCTGCGCCACGCTCACGGGCCGGCCGCTTCCGCCCGAACCGAAAGAACCGGAAAAGGTAGCACACAGCATCCAATTGATGGAGCTTAAGCATTGTGTGATAACTTCCGTTGACCGCGATGACCTCCCCGACAAGGGGGCGGGCCACTGGGCTGCAACGATTCGCGCCATACGAGCTGCCAATCCGGATGTGGTGATTGAGGTCTTGATTCCGGACTATCGCGGCGAGGAGCTACGCACCGTATTGGAGGCGCGGCCGGACATTGTAGGCCACAATCTGGAAACCGTGCGCCGCCTGACGCCGTCTATCCGCAGCAAGGCGACGTATGAGAACAGTTTGGGCGTCTTGCAGGAAGTGGCGGCCGCCGGATTTTTGGCCAAAACGGGCATTATGCTGGGCTTAGGCGAAACGCCGGAAGAGGTGGAGGAACTCCTGCGGGATGCGCACGCTGCGGGTTGCCGTATGATTACGATCGGACAGTACTTGCAGCCCGGTCCGGCGCAAGTTGACGTCAAAGAATACGTACACCCTGATCAATTTGCGGCATATAAAGATTACGCGCTCAACTTAGGATTCGACAGTGCCGAGAGTTCGCCGCTCGTGCGCTCGTCTTTCATGGCCGAACGCTCGTTCGTGGAAATGCTGGTTAAGAAAAAGCGCCAAAAGGAAGCGGAACAAGTATAGCGAAATTAGTTTGCCGCCCTTCCCGTTTCATCATTGGGCATATAAAAAGCCGGGTTTGCTTGAAGCAAACTCGGCTTTTCGCTTGTTTATCTGCGTCGGCAGCAAGGGCTTTTGCTCCCTGCTGCGCGTTTAATCTTTCGCTTCGGCCTGACGCTTGCGACGTAAGCGTAAGGCGATGAGCAGCAGGAGGACAAAAATCACAGCGATGGCGCTGAAAGCAATCGCTTCTGTCACGGAAATGCTCGTCGGGCGATATTCCATCACCACAAGATGCTTGCCGGCCGAGACTTTCAAGGCGCGCAGCAAGTAGTTGACGCGGCCAATCTCGACGGGCTGACCGTCGACCGTGGCCTTCCAGCCGGGATAGTAGATTTCGCTAAATACGATCAAACCGCCCTTATCGCTGGTCACTTCGTAGCGCACTTCATTTGGCTTGCGCTGCGTCAGACGAACGCTGCCGGTGCCTAAAGGCGAGCCGTCGAGCGCGGTGCGGAAGCGCTTGTCGGCCACAGCCGTGTGCTTCGTATCCAAACGCTTGAGGGCAGCAATCTCCGCATCGGGCGTATCGACATATTTCACGTCAGTCACGAACCAAGCATTGCCGTTAGCATAAGGATTCTGAAGGGCCTGACCGGCTTGTGCACCGAAGATGATCCATTTTGCGTTGAGCATATTCAAAACCGGCGCCAAACTATCGCCCGGTACGCGCTGCATATCGCCACCCGCCATATTGACTGCGCCTAAGAAGCCTTGCAACTCATCGTTCAAGCAGCGGTCGATCAGGTCTTGATAGCGGTGCAACTTGGCAGCATTGTAACCACCTATGCTCTGGAAGAAGTAGGCCGTGCGGTTGCTCGTCTCGTTAAACGGATTGCCCTCGCTGAGGTTCAATACGCGGAAGTCGGTTTTATCCTTGCGCACGACGTCTTCGGCCGCGGACGGGGTCAACGTTTGCATTTGTACGGGGTCGGTAAAGGAGGCGTCGTTGAGGTAATGTTTGTCGACTTGCCACAAGTCAAAGAGGCAAACGACGAACAGGCCAACGCAAAGCATCCAAGACTTGATCATACCGCGCAAATAAAGCCACAAGAGGCCGATACCTACCAATATAATAAGGAGCGAACGCAAAGCTGAAGCGGCCAAAATGGCGTGGTGCATATCGGAAATTGCGCCGCGGTAACTATTGACAAAGTCGAAGCCTAAGGCAGAACCCATCGCGGTGAGTGCGGCATCGTCTTTCGCACTGATACAATCGCCCGCAAGACTCGGGAATAGCCACAAAAGCAGGCAGAGGCCGGCCGTAAGGGCTGAAGCGACGGAGAAAGCAATTTTGCCGCGCTTTGTTCCGAAGACGTCGGCGGGACTTTTAATCAGGCGGGCTAAAGCTAACATGGCCAACAAAGGAATGGCAAACTCAGCCACGACGAGTGCCGAACTGGGCGTGCGGAATTTATTGTAAAGTGGCAGATGATCGATACAGAAATTGGTAAAGGCGGGATTATTATGGCCCCACGCGAAGAGGAAAGAAAGCACGGTGGAAGCCAAAAGTGCCCACTTCAAAGGCCCACGCACGAAGAAGAGGCCAAAGATAAAGAGGAAACAAACGAAAGCGCCAACATAAACGGGGCCAACGGTGAAGGGTTGGTCGCCCCAATATTGATCTAATCCGGGCGGAGTGACTTGTTGTCCGCTCTTGGCCGCGATTTCCTGGAAGCGGCCTGCGGCCTGATAAAAGCGATCATAGCCGTTGAGTTCGTCAACATTGGGACGATCTAAAATGCTACCGGAACCTCCGCCGTTAAAATCGGGAACAAGCAGCGTAAAACTCTCGCCTACGCCGTAGCTCCATTGGGTAATGTAATCGCGATCTAAGCCGCCGTTCGTCGCTTGTGCCTTCTCGGGCGTCAGCGGAGAGAGTTCGGCGGGTCCACGCATAGACAGTTTTGAGTATTCGTAGGTATGATATAAGTTGGAAACGTTAGCTAATAAGCCCACAACGCCGGCTAAGAGAACCACGCCCGTAGCTTTTGCCCACTGAGGTAGGGCCTTGCGGCGCGCAGCATCGATGCCGTATGCCAGGACAAGGAAGAGCATGACAAAGGCAAAGTAGTAGGACATCTGAATGTGGTTGGACATAATTTGAAAGGCGGTAAAGAGCGCCGTAACAAAAGATCCCCAGAGTAGCTTTCCGCGATAGCAGAGTATAACGCCGGCAATCGTGGGCGGAATAAAGGTCAAGGTCATCACTTTCCAAATGTGCCCCGCCGCAATGATGATGCAGAAGTACGAAGAAAAGGCCCAGACGATCGCACCCAAAGCCGCCAGCCACGGGCGGAAATTGAAGGCGCGCAATAATATGTAGAAGCCCAACAAAAATAGGAAGAGATAGAGTACCGGTCCTGAAGTAAAGAGTCCGTAAGCCTTAGCAAAGAATCCCAAATACGAACTCGATTCATAGGCCGGCGCGATCTGATAAGTCGGCATGCCGCTAAAGAGCGTGTTCGTCCAACGCGTCTGCTCGCCGGTTGCGGCCACGTATTCTGCATTCTCACGCCCTTGCCCCACGGAGGCCATCGCGTCGTGGCCGCCCAAGACCAACCCTTGGCTAATCGGCGTCATGAAATAAGTAAAAGCGATCACGAGAAACAGCAATACAGCTATCGCGTCGCCGGAAATTTTCTTCAAGAAAGTATTCATTGTCGTTTTATTTTTTGACTGGGTTAAGGGCGATCGGCCCTGCGCTTGCAAAAGTAGCAATTATAATCGGCGCAGGCGCTACTGTATCCGAAAAAGGCCCATCTTTATGACCGAAGGCGGCCGCCGACGCTAAGCAAGACGCCACAGCGTTATCGGATGTCAAGTCTTCATCTTACAAACGTCCGGTAATGACCTCTTCGTACAAATCGTGCATCCGGCGGGCCAAGGCATCGGGCGAGAAAGTCGTTTGTGCGTGCTCCAAACCGCGCGTTATCATCGCTTGGCGGCGCGATTCGTCATTGACAACGACTTGCAGCGCGGCCGTCAACTCCTCAACGCTGTCGGGCGCGACGTATAAGGCGGCGGGGCCGCCTGCTTCGGGCAAACTCGAAACGGAAGTGGTCACGACGGGGCAGCTACTCAGCATCGCTTCGACCACGGGCAGGCCGAAACCTTCGTAGAAAGAAGGATAGACGAAGGCGCGCGCACAGCAGTAGAGCGCTTGCAGATCCTCGTTGTTCCGAATGTGCGACAAGAAGCGTATGACAGCGTCCAAATGGTGTTCGGCCACATACTTCCGCACCTCGGCTTCGTATTCGCGGCCTCGTCCTACGATCAAGAGCGGCAGGCGGTCGGCGGCGGGGAGTTGCTCTACGGCTTTCACCAAGCCGAGCAGATTTTTGCGCGAATTGATAGCCCCCACATATAATAAATAATCCTGCGGCAAATCCTCAACCGCCACGCGGGCAATCCTGTGCGCTATTTCGGGTGTCGGAGGATGATAGAACAAAGGTTGCGCAGGCTGATAAACCACGCTGATTTTTTCTTCGCCAACGCCGTAATACTGCATCACGTCGCGCTTTGTAGACTCGCTAATAGCCACGATGCGCGTAGCGTAGCGGCAAGCGTAGCGCGCTTTGAGGTCATAAATACGCCGATCGATCGCATGATACATTTGCGGAAACGTATGCCAAGCTACGTCGTGCATTGTTACGACCGAGGGGATGCGCCGCCGCACCAAGCCGATGGGCAATTCGTGACTCAAGCCGTGAAACAAATCGGCGCGATCTTTGGCAGCTCGGCCGGCCAGACCGAAAGTGCGCCAAAAACCTCCCGGAAACAAAGCCCCCGGGCGCACAACGCGGCAACGATTGCGCCGGATATAAGGCTGCGTCTGCTCCGTAGCGCGCACCTTGGGCGTATAAAGCAGGTGCAAATCTTCAGGATAGTTTTTCAATTGTCCATCCAGCAGCGTCCTACTGTAGTTTCCCAGTCCGGTAAAGTTGTTAAACAGCCTCTTGGCGTCGTAAGCAATTCTCATAAAGTGGTTTTCAATCGCGGACGAAAATACGCTAATTTAAGTTTTTAGCCAAATAATTTGGCCGTTTTTACGGCCTACGCTACTTTTGCCCTCACTTAAATGCGCCGCGTGCCCTTTCCCGCTATGCTCCTTCTGACGAGGCGCGCGCGAAGGCCTTACGATCACCCTCTTTTGAATCATTTACGCAAGACATTGAAAATTCTGACGAATCCCAAGATTGACGCGGCGCGTCCTTTTATGGAACGCATCGTGAGCGAGTTTGAAAACGGACGCAGTTTGCGCGAAAGTCGCAACAGCATACGCGTATGTGTTTTCGAGGGAGAAGAATTTAACGTCAAGCGCTATGGGCGTCCGCGCGGCTGGCGCAAGCTGGTCTACTCGCTCTTTCGCACGCCGAAAGGCTTGCGCGCCTATACGTATCCGGCGCGTTTGCTGGCAGCGGGCATAGAGACGCCGGAAGCCGTCGGGTATCGGGAAGAGCGTGAGGGACTTTGGCTTACGAACAGCTATTTCGTAAGTAGGCAATGCCCCTATTCGCGGCGCTTCTACGAGTTTGCGGAAGTGCAACTCACGCCTGAGAATATGGAAATCATCGCGCAATTTGCCGCCCTGGCAGCACGCATGCACGAGCAAGGCATCTTGCATCGCGACTTCTCACCGGGCAATATTTTGTTTGATCAAGTGGAAGGCAAATGGCGCTTCTCTTTAGTCGATACGAACCGGATGTATTTCGGGCCGGTAAGCGTGCGCCGCGGCTGCGAAAACTTCGCACGTCTGTGGGGGCAGACCTGCTTTTTTGAATTGCTCGCTTTAAAATATGCCGAGGCGCGCGGAGCGAATGCGGCCGACTGCTTGAAATGGATGTTATCAGCCCGCAAAAAATTTTGGTTGCGCTACATTCGCCGCCACGGCCGTCCCTTTGCCATCGATCTCTAAGGCAAAGGCGTAGGCGAAAGGTGCAACACCGACAACCCACATTCTTTTTAGTTCGCCGAACGATGTATATAAATAATCGTTGGCGACTTTTCTTTTACCGACAAGTTCTGTTACGCCTCTACACATCGCTACTGCATCTACGCCCAATGGGATTGCGGATGCGACACACTCACTTTCTTTTTCTTCAGACTTTACGACGCCACACGTCGAGCTTTTTCACCTGACGCGGCAAGGCTCTTTTGGGGGACAAAGTCGCGGTAATGGTGTGCAAAGGTTGGACTTTGCCACGCACGGCAACGCGTATGTTCAGTCTCTCCATCCCACGATTTTAGTTTACGCTCACGAGCGTACACCTTTTTTATCGTGAGCGTACACCTTTACGCTCGTGAGCGCAAACCTTTATTCTCGTGAACGCAAACGCGGCAGGTCCGTTTCGGCGAAAAATAGTTGGGAGAGTATAGGAGCGTTATCCCACGCAAAACATAGCGTTTCGGCGCACTAAGCAATGCTTAGACGGAAAGTGGGCGATGAAGTGTGGCAATGCCTCGAACGAAAGAGAGAGAGCCGGCTTGTGCAATAGGACGCAGGCCGGGAAATATGGAGAATAGAGGGGCGAAAAGAAGTGTTCGTTTCACCTCAAAAGAAAGAAGATGGCGTCGTGCCGAATGGAGGCGGTGCAGACTTTCGGTGGCGTATAAAAGGCGGCGAAAGCAGCGTTGACAAACGAAGATGCAACGACTGAAAGTAAGCGAGGGAGGCGGCGACAGCGGGACAGGCTTAAGGGGCAGTCATCGCTTCGCATACTTTATCTTGGAAGCGGTGGGCTACCGACTGGCGCAGGATGCCTTGATTCATAATGGCAAAACAGAGGATATGGCCGTTGGGGGCTTTGCAATAGCCCGAAAGGGTGCTGACGCCTTCCAAGGTGCCGGTCTTTGCGGAGACGTTAGCGTAAGCC
>ERZ772930.399-NODE-399-length-14172-cov-6.48523_pt1 | contig 14172 bp, 6 predicted proteins | sample MGYA00511685_ERZ772930 | MGnify/ENA primary metagenome ERZ772930 (study PRJEB29015, sample SAMEA2738053) | human oral metagenome | biome: human oral; feature: human-associated habitat; material: saliva | place: China | collected 2226 ... | reverse complement strand
AAGGCCATCGTCCTCAACGACGTCGCCCAGGGCAGCGTGTGGCTGCCCGACTCGAACATGGTCCTCATGGACAACTGGGACGAGGTCGAAAACGAGCTCGAGGAAAACGAGGACGAGCAGGATAGCCCTGAGCTGACGAACGAGGTCGCGGACCCGCAGCAGCGCGAGGAAAACACCCCGCCCGAGGCCGAGGACGACGAGTTCGGCATCCGCCCGGGACGCTCGACCATCCTGCCCGTCCTCGACAACGACTCCGATCTCGACGGCGACGTGCTGACTGCCGCGCCGGTCAAGCAGCCCGAGTGGGGCGTCGTCACCGTCGCGCGCGGCGGACGAGCCCTGCAGATCACCGGAGTGTCGGCCTCGCAGGTTGGCTCGACGACGTTTACCTACGCGGCTTCCGACGGCCAGGCTTCGGCCGAGGCCAACGTGCGCGTCACCATTCACCCCTTCGATCAGAACGAGGGGCCCGCGCAGCTGCGCGTCCCGACCGTCAAGATCGGCGCGAGCGCACAAATCCAGTACGAAGCTCTCAGCGATTGGCGTGACCCCGACGGCGACCCCATCTACTTGAAGAACGCCGAGGCTCCCGAGGGGCTGAAGGTCTCCTTCACCGAAGACGGCTCCGTCGCCATCACCGAGGAAGGCGCTGCGGCCGGCCCGAAGTCGATCGTTCTCACGGTCGCCGACGACCAGGGCGCGGAGACCCGCGGCGAGCTGATCGTCGACGTCCAGGAGGCCGGAAACATGCCTCCGTCTGCGAACGGCGACCTCTTCCAGGCGCACCCGGGCGAGACCGTCACGCTCGATCCGCTCAAGAATGACACCGACCCGAACGGCGACCAGCTGACCCTGGCGGCCGTCTCCGGTGCACCCGCCGGCGCCACGATCCAGCCCGACCTGGATCACGGAACCATCGACTTTAGGGCGACCGAGCCGGGCTCCTACTCCTTCGCCTACACCGTGTCCGACGGCATTGCGACGACGCTGGGCGTCATCCGCGTCGAGGTCATGGCGCCCTCGAGCGAGCCCCCCGTCGCCGAAAATGACACGGCGGTCCTGCCGCAGGGCGGCTCCGTCCTCGTCGCGCCACTGAACAACGACTACGACCCCTCCGGCGGCCTGCTGTCGATCGTCTCCGTGGACGCCTCGAACATCCCCGAGATCGAAGTTGCCCTCATCGATCGCCACCTGCTGCGCGTCACCGCACCTGCGGGCCTGGACCGCACGGTGCAGTTCAGCTACACCGTGTCCAACGGCGTCGGCGAGGCCACGGCCGACGTGATGGTCATCCCCGGAGCGGCGGACCGCTCGGACCTGCCGCCCATCCTCAAGCCCGACCATCTCAAGGTCCGCGTCGGTGACGTGGGCACCGTGTCGGTCCTGGCGAACGATCGCTCGCCCGCCGGCCTGAACCTCCAGGTCGAGTCGACCCTCGAGTACGATTCCGGTTCCGCCCTCGGAACCCCCTTCGTCACGGGCAACCAGGTGCGCCTTGAGGCTGGGCAGACCCCCGGCCTCATGGACGTGACCTACTCGGTCATCGACTCCGCGGGCAACCGCGCGTCGAGCACCGTCACCTTCGAGGTGATGGGTGCCTCCGATCAGAACCAGGAGCCGCGTCCTCGCGACATCACAGCCTGGACGGCCGCGGGGCAGACCACCCGCATCGCGGTGCCCCTGGACGGCATCGACCCCGACGGTGATTCCGTGACCCTGGGCGGCCTCGGCTCGTCCCCGCAGCTGGGCAACGCGACCGTCGGCCCGACGTGGATCGACTACGTGCCGAACCAGAACGCCTCGGGCACCGACTCCTTCACCTACACGGTCGAGGACCGCCAGGGCGGACGTGCCTCCGCTCGCGTGCGCGTCGCTATCTCGGCCGCGCCCACGCTGAACCAGAACCCGGTCGCCGTCCCCGACACGGTGCTGACCCGCCCGGACCGCATGGTGACCGTCAACGTCCTGTCGAACGACGTCGACCCCGACGGCGATCCGCTCGCGCTGGAGGAGGGCAGCCTCGAGACGACCACGCCCGAGCTCGAGCCGCAGGCTCTGTCCTCCTCGACCATCCAGGTGCGCACGCCTGCGCAGGCCGGCACCTACCTCGTGTCCTACGCGGTGAGCGATGGCCGCGGCGGCTCCGCCCGAGGCACCGTCACGGTCTACGTCCAGGATGACGCCCCGCTCAAGGCCCCCATCGCCCGCGATGATTTCGTGTCCTACGAGGAGCTGCCCACCGACGGCTCGGCCGTGCGCGTGAAGGTCCTCGATAACGACGAGGATCCCGATGGCAGCATCAACGAGCTGACGGTCACGACGGCCGAATCCGGCGTGACCGTGGAGGGCTCCGACGTGCTGATCCCGGTGACGGACAGCATGCGCCTGGTCGTCTACACGATTACGGACCGTGACGGCCTCACAAACTCCGCCGTCGTGACCGTGCCCGGCCGCGACACGACCGCGCCCTTCCTCAACACCGCGGGCCTGCCCATCGAGATGGACGCGGGTACCTCGCGCACGATCAACCTGTCGGATTACGTGGTGACGCGCTCGGGCCGCAGCCCGCGCCTCGTGGACGACTCCTCACCGGTCGCGCAGACCGGCCTGGACTCGGTCGTCGCCGACTCGTCGACGCAGCTGACGCTGACCGCGAACGCCTCCTTCGGCGGCAACTCGGCGTTCCTCATCCAGGTCGCGGACGGAGACGCCTCCGACTCGGGCACGCTCACCGCATCCCTGTCGCTGCCCGTGCGCATCAAGGCGACCCAGAATCAGCCGCCCACCTTCGCCCCGACCGCGATCCGCGTCGAGGCCGGCGGCGCCGCCGTCACGCAGGACCTCAGGCTCGGCGTGCGCGACCCCGAGGGCACGGACGTCTCGACCTTCACCTACGCGATGGGCTCGGCCCCCGACACGGTCTCCGCGTCGCTGTCGGGCACCGTCCTGACAGTGTCTGCGCCCGAGACCACTCCCGCTGGCTCCGCCGGTGCCATCGCCGTGAGCGTCACGGACGAGCAAGGCAACACCGTCAACGGTTCCATCCCCGTCGAGGTCGTCGGCACCACGAAGCCGCGCATTCAGCTCCCGGCATACTCGCTGAAGACCTCGGTGAACAACCCCGTGAGCATCGATGTGGCCTCGCAGGCGACCAACCCCTTCCCGGACACGCCGATTTCTCTCGAGGGTGCCGCCATCTCGCTGGGGGACGCGACCACGTCGACGTCCGGCACGGTCGTCACCATCACGCCGAAGTCGGCGGGGACGATCTCCGTCGCCTACCGCGTCAACGACAAGCTCAAGGACCCCTCACGCATCGTCCAGGGCACGATCACGGTCGTCGTGACGGGCAAGCCGGGCGTGCCCACCAATGTTCGAGCACAGGTCGTCGGCGGTTCTTCAGCTCGCATCACCTTCGATGCTCCCGAGACGAATGGTTCGCCGATTACCGGATACCTCATCTATGACAACTCCGGCCGTCAGGTTGGCAATTGCACCGGCACGGTGTGCACGGTCAACGACCTGCGCGACGGTCAGACGTATGCCTACCAAGTCAGCGCGGTCAATGCCAATGGTGAGTCCGAAAAGTCTACTATTTCGAACTCCGTGACCATTGCAAGCATTCCGGGGCGGCCGCTGGATGTCAAGGGAAAGTCGAGTGAAACGACGATCGACGTCCAGTGGGTCGCACCCAGCGACAACGGCTCGCAGATCACCGGGTACACGGTGACAGCCACCGTTACCGGTGGTCGCCCCGTGAGCGTTGACGTGTCGGGAAAGACCTCGGCCACGCTCGCAGGCCTGGTGCCCGGTAAGAACTACACGATCACAGTCGTCGCCCACAACGCGAAGGGGGACTCGCCGGCGTCGACCCCGATCTCCGTCGAGACGAAGGCAGCGATCACACCCCCGGATAAGCCCGTCATCTCGAAGGCCGAGCCCAAGCAGGTTGGCCAATCCATGGTCCTCGACCTGTCGTGGATCCTGGGCAAGTCCGGATCCAGCCGCTGGGGAACGACGACGATTCAAGTCAGTGATCAGGCTGAACCTGTAACGGTCGCGGGTGGCTCGACCAATCGCCAGGTTTCCGTCACGCCAGGCACCACCGTGAACGTGACTGTCACCGTCACGAACCTTCAGGGCGAGAGCGCCACGTCCAACGTAATGACTGTCCAAGTTCCCGCCCTGACGCCCGTGCGCGAGCCCAAGGGGGAGGTGCCGACCCCCGACGCACCCGGTCTGCACACCCCTCGGGATAACTCCGTGGGTAACATCCAGGTGTCGAATGCTCGACTGCGCGAAGGAAACGGCTACAAGGCCGCCGACCTGAAGCTCTTCTACGCGGATACCCCGGAGAAGTGCAAGGCGCCCGGTAACCCCGTGAAGTTCAACAACGGAGACCGCGCTGACTTCAATATCGGCCCGCTCACCCCGGGTACCACGGTGACCTACTACTTCTGCCAGCAGGGCAAGAAGGACGACGGCTCGTACGCCTGGAGTGGCACCGTGGCGGTCACGGGCGTCGTTGGCACAGGCCAGCGCAGCCGTGACGATGACGATGACCCCATCCCGACCTTCGAGGTCCAAGCAACCGCGTCCTACGTCCAGAAGAATCGATCCTGGGGTGTGGCTGCTTCGTGGTCCAATCCGAGCGGAGCGGAGATCACGCAGACCAATATCTGGATCGAGGGACTGAAAGACTCGACCAAGCAGAGTTGGTCAGGCCCGCTCAACAACTGGTGGGCCGAGGACCTGGCGCCCGGCCACGAGTACACGATCGTCGTCGAGGTCATCGGAAAAAACGGCCAGCACCGCGAGGTGAAGACCACCGTGAAGACCGGCGACTTGGCCGATAACGTGAAGGCAACCTTCGAAGGTACGGTCACCTGCCCGAATGGGCAGCCGTGCGGCTCGATGACGCTGCGCGCCGTCAACGCCTCGAACTATTCGTCCGGCGTGACCCTCGTGTGCAGCGTGAAGACCGGTCGCCCCTCTTCGGTCACACAGTTCCGTTTCTCGCGGGATAACCCTCAGATTACGGGTATCCTGACCGAGGCCACGACGGCGGCTGAGCTCCTCGCGAAGCCTCCCGTTATCGACTGTCGCGCTGAATAGACCACCCCCGCCACACAACAAAAGGTAGAAACATGACCCTTTCCATTGAGGATGCAACCAGGTTCGCCCAGGTCTTCAAGGGCCTCGTCGACGGCGTGTCCGTGGCGGTCCTGGACAAGCGCCAGGCCGTGCGACTCGCGCTCACGACGATGTTCGCGGGAGGCCACCTCCTGCTCGAGGACGCCCCCGGCACCGGCAAGACCGCGCTGGCGCGCGCCATCAGCGCCGTCATCGACGGCACGCACTCGCGCATCCAGTTCACCCCGGACCTGCTGCCCTCGGACATCACTGGCGTCAACATGTTCAACCAGAAGACGGGCGAGTGGGTCTTCCACGCCGGCCCCGTCTTCGCGGAGATCGTCCTGGCCGACGAGATTAACCGCGCCTCGCCCAAGACCCAGTCCGCGCTCCTGGAGGTCATGGAAGAAGCCCAGGTGACGGTCGACGGCGTGCGCCGCCCCGCGCCCCAGCCCTTCATGGTCATCGCGACCCAGAACCCCGTCGAGCAGGCCGGCACCTACCCGCTGCCCGAGGCCCAGCTGGACCGCTTCCTCATGAAGACCTCGATCGGCTACCCCTCGCGCTCCGCGATGATCGACGTCCTCGACGGCTCGGCCTCGCCCGACCGCTCGAAGAACCTCAAGCCCCTGCTGTCGGGTAAGGACATCGTCGCCTGGGCGGCCCTGGCCTCGGCGAACCACACCGACCGCGCTGTCCTCGACTACGTCGCTGCGCTGGCGGAGGCGACCCGCGAGGACGAGTCCTCGCTGCTGGGCGTGTCTACCCGTGGTGCTATCGGCATGGTGCGCTGCGCACGCGTGTGGGCGGCCGCGCAGGGACGTAACTTCGTCCTGCCCGACGACATCAAGGCCCTCGCGGTGCCCGTGTGGGCGCACCGCGTCATCGTCGATCCCGACGCTGCGTTCTCGGGCGCGACCGCCGAGGGCGTCATCCAGCGTGCCCTGACGTCGGTGCCCGCACCGGCCGTCGGCGCGTAAGGAAACGCCGGATCCAACGATGGAAGGGATGCGAACGGACACCCCCACGATGGTCTCGCCCAAACGGGCGCAGGCCGTTCGTTCGCATCCCCTCAAAACCCTCGTGGGCGCGGTCACCACGACCGGGTGGGCCGTGATCACGCTCGTCATCGTGGGCCTCGCGCTCGCGGTGGCCTTCCAGTGGGTCGAGGCCCTGGCGTGTGCTCTCGCGGGCGTCGTGGCCCTGGTGCTCGCCGCGATGCGCGTCGCGTGGCGTCCCCCGCATGTCGTGTCGATCCGCGTCCCCAACGAGCGCATCGTGGCCGGCCAGACCGCCGTTGGCGAGATTTCGGTGCGCAACGAGCGGGCACGTTCCGTGCGCTCGGGCATTATCGAGCTGCCGATCGGCACGGGTACGGGCGAGTTCGTCGTGCCCCCGCTGGGTGCTCACGAGACCTGGGACGAGATGTTCCTGATTTCCTCGCGTCACCGAGGCCTCATCAACGTCGGCCCCGCGCGCGCTGTGCGTTCCGATGCGCTCGGCCTGCTGCGCCGCGTGCGCATGTGGGACGAGCCCGTCCTCCTGCACGTGCACCCGCGCACTGTGCGTGTTCCCTTCGACGCGACCGGCTTCCAGCTGGACGTCGAGGGCGTGTCCACGGGCAAGCTCTCCAGCTCCGACGTGTCCTTCCACGCGCTGCGCGACTACGAGCCGGGCGACGACCGCCGCGCCGTGCACTGGCAGTCGACGGCGCGCCTGGGCAAGCTCATCGTGCGCCAGTACGAGGAGACGCATCGCTCCCATCACGTCATCGTGCTGGATACGTCGCGCGACGCGTGGGACCACGACGCCTTCGAGACCGCGGTTTCCGTCGCCGGCTCCCTGGGCCTGGCGAACCTGCGCGAATCGCGCCCCGTGTCGCTGACGACAACCGAGGGCTGGCTGCCGTCCGGCGTCGCCATGCGCATGCTGGACGCCCTCTCCGAGGTCAAGGCTCGCTCCTTCGGCGACCTGTCGCGCCGCGTGCGCGAGGCCGTGGCGCAGCGTCCCGGCGTCTCCGCCCTCACCCTCATCGTCGGACCGAACGTGACGGATATCGAGGCCGCCCACCTGGCGCGCCTGGCCCCGATCGACGTTCCGGTCTCCATCATTCGTATCGGCGCGGAGGGCGTGCGAGCTCGCCGTGACCTCGGCCGTGGTGTGCTCCTGGATTGCTCGACGCTGGACGACCTGCCGCGCATTATCGTCGCCGGAGGCTTGGCATGAGCAACAACGTCCACACCAAGCCCCGCGCTCAGCGCATTGATTCCCAGGACGAGGCCGTGGCCTCGTCCGTGGAGGCGACCGAGCAGCGCGAGGCAACCGCCCAGGACCAGGCGCCCGTCGCTGCGGGCGAGTCGCCGGCGCCCAAGCCGAGGACCACGCGCAACCGCCTGCTGACGATCACGCAGCGCTTCGCGACGTTCCGCACGCGACTGCCGATCTGGTCGCTGCTCGTCCTCGCACTGCTGTTCGCCGGCCCGGTCGCTGCTTTCGAGCCCGTCTTCGGCGGGGGAGCGGGTGCGATTGCCGCGGGTGCGGGCGTGGCCTGTGGCCTGCTGATCGCCGCCGCCTCGACGCGCTGGCGCTGGGACGCGCTGACGACCGTCCTGAGCGTCGTCGTCACGTACTTTCTGCTGGGTAGCGCGGCCGCCCTGCGCGCTGAGGCCCTCTACGGGTTCCTGCCCACGGGCAAGACCCTGCAGGTCATGGTGCTGGGTTCCTTCCGCGCGTGGAAGGACCTGCTCACCCTGACGGCCCCCGTGTCTGTCTACTCGGGTCCGGCCCTCGTGCCGTGGATGTGCGGCCTCGTGTGCGCTGTCCTCGCGGGCCTGATCACTGCCCGCTCCGGGCGCGCGGTCCTCGGGTCGATCCCGCTCGTTGTCATGGGCGTCATTTCGGTCTTCTTCGGTCTCTCACGCCACGCGCTGCCCCTGTGGGCCGTGCTGACCTGGTGGGCGCTTCTGGCCGCCTGGTGGGCGCTGGCCGCCCAGTACCAGCGCATCACGCTGGGACAGGACGTCCTCGTGGGTCGCTCCGCCTCGGGTGGTGGCGAGGCGACGGCCGCTCGCCAGTCGCGTTCGACCGTGTACGTTGGCACGCGCCTGCTGGGTGCCCTCGCGATTCTCGCGGTGTCCTTCGGCGTCGCGCTGCCCGCTGCGGCGTTCCTCGGCGCCGGCGGGACTCGCATCGTGGGCCGCGACCTCGTGGACCCGCCCCTCGACATCCAGGCCTACCCCTCGCCCCTGTCCTCCTTCCGCCACTACACGACGGACCTGCAGGACGAAACCCTCATGACCGTGTCCGACCTGCCGGAGAACCAGCGCGTGCGCATCGCCGCGATGGACGTGTACGACGGCACGACCTTCGGTATGTCCACGAAGCGCGGAGATGGACACACGGGCTACATTCCCGTGGAGTCCACGATCCCCGGCCGCGCCGAGGGTGACTCCCTCGTGACCGTGACGACGAGTGGCCTGTCCGGCCCGTGGGTGCCGGTGCTCGGCAACGCCTCGGAGATCGCGTTCACGGGTGAGGGTTCCGCCGCCCAGAAGGACGGCCTCTACGTGGACACGTGGGCGAACGCCGCGCTGACGACCGGCCCCGCCGGAACCATGACCTACAACGTGCGCACGTCCTTCGCTGAGCCCGTGCGCGACGAGGACCTGGCATCCCTGTCGGTCGTGCCGCTTGGTACCACCGACAAGAACGTGCCCGAGGGCCTGGCGACGAAGGTCTCGGAGCTCACCCAGAACGCCTCCACAGCGCTGTCCGCCGCGCGCGCAATCGAGCACTACCTGGCGAATAACGGCTACTACCTGAACGAGAACACGCAGTTCTCGCGTCCGGGTGTGCGCACGGACCGCCTGGAGCGCATGCTGAGCGGCGACGAGCAGCTCATCGGCGACGACCAGCAGTACTCGGCGCTCATGGCCCTGATGCTGCATCAGTTGGGTATGAACGCTCGCGTCGTCATGGGCGCCTACCCCGAGGGTGGCTCCCAGGGCGGTCCCGCGACCCTGCACGGCTCGGACATCCGCGCGTGGGTCGAGGTCGAGTTCGAGGGCGGCGTCTGGGCCGTCTTCGATCCCACGCCCCCGCGCGACCACACGCCGCAGACCCAGGTCCCCAAGCCTCGGAGCGTGCCGCGCCCGCAGGTGCTCCAGCCTCCGGAGCCCCCGGAGGCTCCCGCCGAGCTGCCGCCGACGACGCGCGACCAGAACGCCGATCCGATGGAGCCCCCGGCCGAGCCCTTCCCGTGGGGTCTCGTCGCCGGTATCTCGGGTGGCATCCTGGCGATTCTTCTGCCGCCGCTGATGGTCCTGCTGTTCAAGGCGGGGCGCCGCAGGCGTCGGCGCCGTGCCGCCGCCGTGGGCGCGCTGGTCGGCTCGTGGGACGAGGTCGTGGACCTGGCCGCGGACTCCGGCCTGCGCATCGACGTGGGTCGTACGCGCCAGGAGACCGCCTGGTCGCTGGCCTCCCAGTGGGAGCTCGGCGAGGACCCGGGCGACCCCTTCACCCTGGTGACGGGCGAGGTGCGCCACGGCGACGACGGTTCGACGGACTCGGTGGAGGTCGACGAGGCCGAGGCCGGCGCGGGCCGCTACATCATCGACGGCTGGAGCCGCTTCGGCGACGACGTACCCGCACCCGTGGTGATCGCGCGCTACGCGGATATCGCGAGCTTCGCCTCGAACGGTGCCTCGCGTGACCGTGCGCGTGACGCCTGGGCCCAGGTGCGCTCCCTGCGTACGCAGGTGAGCAAGAAGGCTGGTTTCCTGGCGCGCGTGCGCCGCGCGCTGTCCCTGCGCTCCCTGCGCATGCGCCGCAAGTTGCGACTGAGCGCGTCGATCGCGCGCACGATGGATGAGGAGAAGAAGGCGTGACGCCAGCGGTTGCGGGTATGAGGGGCCCCGATATTCCCGGTTTCCAGTGGGTGCGCCCGCTGGGGCAGGGTGGCTTCGCTGACGTGTTCCTGTACCGTCAGGAGCTGCCGAGCCGTGAGGTCGCCATTAAGGTCGTGCGTACTCAGGGCGACGAGCGGGGCACGAAGGAACTGCACCGCGAGGCCGACGCTATGACGCTGCTGGCCGGCCACCCCGCGGTCGTCGAGCTGCACGGCGTGGGCACGACGGCCGACGGCCGCGCCTATCTGGTGATGGAATATTGCCCGGTCGCTGACCTGCTCACGCAGGTACGCGCGCGCCCGATGGCTCTGGAGAAGGCCCTCGACACGATGATCAAGGTGTGCGGCGGCGTGGAGATGTTCCACCGCCTGGGTTACGTGCACCGCGATATCAAGCCGTCCAACATCATGCTGGACGCGTACGGCAAGCCGGTGCTCGCCGACTTCGGCGTGGCCTCGAAGGTGGGGCAGCTGGAGGTCGGAGCGTTCGACGGCTTCTCGGTGCTGTGGGCACCCCCGGAGCAGCAGGACGTGAATTCGCCGGCTTCGCCCCTGCAGGACGTGTGGGCGCTGGCCGCGACGACGTGGACCTTCGTGACGGGCCGCAGCCCCTTCGAGGACCCGATCGGCGACAATTCGGCCGCGTCGATCGCGAACCGCGTGCAGCGTGGCCGCATGCGCGGCCTCGGCCGCGCGGATGCTCCGGCGGAACTCGAGCGCGTGCTGCGCGCGGCCATGACGGTCGACCCGCAGGAGCGCACCCAGAGTGCGATGGAGTTCGGTCAGGGGCTGCAGCGCGTCCAGAAGGAGCTGGGCCTGACGCGCACGGAGATGGAGATCAAGGAGAAGCGCTCCAAGGCCTCCGCCCCCGTCGTGGGCGACCAGAAGACGCGCCTGCGTGGCGCTCCCGTCATCGACCCGGATAAGACGCGCCTGCGTTCCTCGGCCTCGTATTCCTTCGAGGGCGGGGCTGGCTCCGGCGGTGTCGAGGCCGTCGCGGACTCCTGGAAGATTGAACGTTCCTCGGACGTGGACGAGGACTCGATCGGTCGCGTGGTCGAGGATTCCTCCGGTGCCAAGCGGGGCATCTCGCCCGTCGTGGGCGTGCTCTTGGCGCTCGTGGCGGCGGTCATTGCCGCCGGCCTGGTCGTGGGCATGCTGCGCGGCGAAGGATCCTTTACTCGCATTTCCCCCGCCCCCGAGACGACGAGTGCGTCGCCCGCCCCCGGGGACGCCGTGGGGTCGGCCCCGCCGCAGGCCTCCGGCTTGACGGGGGAGTACGCAGACGGCGTGGTGACGTGGACGTGGACGGCGCCGACGGGCCCCGCCCCCACCGACATCGTCTACGCCTACGAGGCCACGGGCCCGGCAGGTACGTCGCGCGGCCGCGTGGAGACCACAACGGCGATGGTGGACGGCGGTAGCGGCGAGAATTGCATGGAGCTCACGACGGTGTCCCGCTCGTCCGGGCGCATGTCCGAGCCGCTGCGCGCATGTGTGGATGTGCCGTGATGCGGGTCATGCAATCGGTTCAGTTGTATGCATCGCGACCCATCGCGTCTCAACGAGGCGCTGGTCACGTCGCGTGTAGAATGGTCAGTATCGCGCGTGATCCCTCGCGCTCAACGCAGCTAAAGGATGAAGGCACATGTCTCTGAATGAACATGCGGAACGTCCCGCAGTTCGATGGGGCGCCTCGACCGACATTGGTCCGGTCCGCTCCGAAAACGAGGATTCATGGCTGGCTGTCCCTCCCGTCTTCGCTGTCGCAGATGGCATGGGTGGCCACCTGGGTGGTGCCCAGGCCTCGTCGAGTGCCGTCATTACCCTCCAGGAGTTCCTGAGCACCGATCGTCTGGGCAACCGTCCCGTCGACCTGGTGGACCTGTCCGTCGCGATCGACGCGGCGGCGACGGCCGTCGCCTCGCTGGCCCCGATCGACAATCCGATGAGTGCGCCGGGAACGACCCTGTCGGGCGTCATGGTGCTGCGCACCGCCGAGGGCCCGTACTGGCTCTCATTTAACGTGGGTGACTCCCGCGTGTATGTCGTGGGTGGCGGGGGCATCCGCCAGCTCACCCACGACCACTCCGCGCTGCAGGAGGCACGTGACCTCGCGGCCACCTCCGGAGCGCCCCGTGTGATCCCTCCCGCAAACGTTGTGACAAAGGCGCTGGGCGCTGGGCAGGCCGGAAGTGTGAAAGCCGACTACACAATCATGCCGCTGGAAGAGGGCGATCGGGCGGTCATCTGTACAGACGGCGTGCACGGCGTCCTGCGCGATTCGCAGATTCATGCGGTTGTCGCGGCCGGCGATGGCCCTCAGGGGACCGCGGATACGCTTGTACGCGCGTCGCTGGAATCGGGCACCCGGGATAATACGACCGCCGTTGTAGTTTACGCAGGAACCAAATCACGAGTAACATTGACATCGAATGTCATGAATCGGATGATTCAACCAGTACGTCCGGCGTCGATTGAGACCGCTCGCCGGGTTCCTCGTAGAGAAGGCAGTAACTGATGCTTCAGATTGGACGTTTCCTGTGCCGCGGGCAGGGCGCGATGCTCGTCACGGGTCCCCTCGGTGCGGCGCTGGTTCCGCTCGACTTTGCTGACTCCGCTGCTGACGTGGTGTGGGGTCGTGCTGACACCCAGGCGTGGCTGTCTCACGTTCAGGCCGAAAAGGGTGACGCCCTCCTCCTGGACTGCGCAGGCGAGCAGCCCTACCTGACCGTGCTGGGTAACGTCCAGCTGCGCATGCGCGCCGCCGGTCAGATCACCGAGCAGGTCTGGACCGACCCGATCTGGGCGTGGCCCTTCAACCCCGGCGAATGGCAGACCTTCGAGGCCACCATCATCGACGGTGACGAGGTGACGTGGATGGTGCCCGCCGCCGACCGCGTCGAGGCCGGCGAGATCCGCATCGGCCGTGCGCTCGACGAGGTTGAGGCCCTCGCCTCATTGCCCGTCGACACCATGGGCTTCCTCATCAACCCCGACATCCCGGATCACGAGCGTCGCGCCCGCCGCGAGGCCCGCGAGGAGCTGCCGGAGCCGACCGTGCACACCGCGTCCGTGGACCTGGCCGCCGTCGAGGCCCAGTTCCTCGCCGCGACCAGCAACGGCCCCGTGTCGCTGAGCTCCGCTTCCCGCACCCCCGATGACGTCGACGACGCCACGGAGGAGCAGGTCGAGGAAGAGTCGCATGAGGATGCGCCTGCGAAGGACGCCGAGCAGCCCTCGGGCGAGCTCTACGTCGTCGCCGACGCTGAGGAGCCGCCGGTGGATACGGCGGAGTCCGCCGAGCGCGCCGGTGGTTTTGGAGAGTCGGGTACCCCGGCCTCGTCTGGGCCTGCCCCCGAGGCGGTCGTCGAGCCCCCTGCCGCCCCCGAGGCCATGAGCGCCGAGGGCCTGGCCGGCCTGGGTGCTGAGACCGACACCGAGGCGACGATCCTGCGCCTGGGCCCCACGAACTCGGGCCCCGCCGCGCCCGTCGCGTTCCTGATTCACGGCGGCACCGTGCCCGTCGAGGTCTCCCGCGACGTCGTCATCGGCCGCGACCCCGACGCGCGTGCGCTGACCGGCCGCCCCGTGGCCACGGTCCTGCGCGTGCCCAGCCCCGAGACCGAGATTTCCCGCTCGCACTGCGCCGTCATGATGACAACGCCCGGCTCCTGGGCCCTCATGGACCTGGGCAGCGCGAACGGCACCGTCCTGCGCCACGCCGACGGCTCGTTCCAGGACGTCACCCCCATGGTGACGATCGCCCTGAACGACGGTGACCTCATCGACGTGGGTGAGGGAACCACGATCGAGTTCCGCGTGCGCTGATCGACTCACACGCTGCAGGTGGGGCGGGCCTTCGGGCTCGCCCCACCTGCTTGTATGGTGGTTTCTCGCGAGCGAGCGATACCGGGAAAGGCGCCCCTGCCTCGTCTATGTAAGGACAATCATACTCTCGCGAGTCTTGAGGTGACCTTGGTCCCTTGATGCGTGTATCCTTACCCCTGGTAGCGACCCGCTGGTGGGTCGATCATCGCAAACACGGAAGTTGAGGACCACGATGGTCAAGTACGTATACGACTTCTCCGAGGGCGACAAGTCCATGAAGGACCTCCTCGGAGGAAAGGGAG
>ERZ772930.397-NODE-397-length-14265-cov-18.1897_pt1 | contig 14265 bp, 8 predicted proteins | sample MGYA00511685_ERZ772930 | MGnify/ENA primary metagenome ERZ772930 (study PRJEB29015, sample SAMEA2738053) | human oral metagenome | biome: human oral; feature: human-associated habitat; material: saliva | place: China | collected 2226 ... | reverse complement strand
AGGGGAGGGGAGGAGGAGGGGGTTAGCGGGGCTCGTCGAGCTGGTGGAAGATCGCGGGGAGCAGGGGCGTGACCACCTCGAGGGTGTCGAGCGCGCCGCCGTGGGAGCCCGGGGAGGAGATAATGAGTGCCCCCGAGGAGTCCCGCGCCGTCACTCCGACGACCTCGCGGGACAGGCCCGATAGGGGAGTGTTGGCCAAACCGTGGGCGCGGATCTGCTCGGCGATGCCGGGGATCTCAACCTCGATGATGGAGCGGACCACCTCGGGCGCGTAGTTGCCCACGCCGAAGCCCGAGCCTCCCAGGATCAGAATGAAACGCGCGCCGGCCTCGAGCGCGTCGCGAATCTCCGTTTCCAGGACCTCGGCGCTCTCGGGGACCGCGGCCATCGTCACCTGGCCCAGGCCTGCCGAGGTCAGCGCGCCAATACACGCTGGGGTCGCCCGATCTTCCTTCGTGCCGCGCTGCACGCGGTCCGAATAGGCGATGATGTGGGCGCTGATCTGGCTGAGGTCGTAGTTGACGGGCTTGGGCATGGGGTCCTCCGTGTGTCTGCGGGTGTGTACAAATGTGATCTTAGTCCCGTGTGGGCGGGCGGTGGTAGTGGGGTGGGAATAAGTGCTCGCCTGATCCGAGGTAAATGTGCGGTTGGGTGGATGTCTGCGTCCGTGGGATGCTTGCAGGTCGCGATGGAAGCGGAAGCTTTCGATTTAAAATGGGTTTGGGCAGATAAAATGGTAGGCCTGTTTGTCTTGAAATAAGGCCTCATTGCGGGAATGCGGGATCCTCTCATGTCGGGTTGTTGCCCAAATCTCCTTCTCTTGTTAGATTAAGCACGTTCGATTCCCTCTCAAAAGGAGATGTCATGCGCTCCCTCCGCTTCCTCCCCGTCGTGGGCGCTGCAGCCCTGGCCCTGGCCGCCTGCTCGGGCGGCGCCGCCCCCACCTCCGAGACCACGGCCTCGTCCGACGAGAACCAAGTGCCCGCCCGCTCCGTCGTCCTCAACGTCTACGCCGCCGCCTCCCTGACCGAAACCTTCGGCGAGCTCGAAGCCGACTTCGAGGCCGCCAACCCCGAGGTGGATGTCCGCTTCAACTTCGCGGGCTCCCAGGACCTGGTCACCCAGCTCGGCGAAGGCGCGGACGTCGACGTCCTGGCCACCGCGAACGAGTCCACCATGAAGAAGGCCGCCGACGCCTCCCAGGTCGACGAGCAGACCATCTTCGTCACCAACACCCTCACACTCATCACGACCCCGGGCAATCCTGCGGGCGTCACCGGCCTCGACTCCTCGCTCGACGGCGTCAAGCTGGTCATCTGCGCCCCCGAGGTTCCCTGCGGCAAGCTCACCAAGACCCTGACGGAGAAGCTCGGCGTGACTCTCAACCCCGTCTCGGAGGAACAGGCCGTCACCGACGTGCGCGGCAAGGTCTCCTCCGGCCAGGCCGACGCCGGCATCGTCTACAAGACCGACGCCCTCGCCGAGGGGGATGCCGTCGACACCGTCGCCATCGCCGGCGCCGACGAGGCCGTCAACAAGTACCCGATCGCCCTGGTGAGCGCCTCTACCAAGAAGGACTACGGCCAGAAGTGGATCGACCTGGTCCTCTCGGCCCAAGGACAGGCCATCCTCGAAGAGGCAGGCTTCACGCCCGCCGCGAAGTAACATCGACCCGTGAAGTCGCGGAAGACGCCAGCCGTCAGCCCCCTGCCCATCTGGGCGGGGGGCCTCGGCGCGCTCGCCCTGTGCTTCCTGGTTCTGCCCCTGGCCTTCATGCTGGGGCGCGTCAACTGGGCCACCCTGAGCGCCACGCTCGCCACCGACGAGGCTGCCGCCGCCCTCGCGCTCTCCCTGCGCACCTGCGCCGTGGCCCTCGGCGTTGACCTCGTCCTCGGAGTTCCGGCAGCCCTCCTCCTGTCTCGCCCGTGGCGGGGCGTGCGCGCCGCCCGCATCCTCGTCGCCCTGCCGCTCTCGCTGCCTCCCGTCGTCGCCGGCATCGCGCTGCTTGCGGCCTTCGGAAGGCGCTCGACCCTCGGGGCGCTGCTGGGCGGCGCCGGCCTCGATATCGCCTTCACGACGACCGCTGTCGTCATCGCGCAGGTCTTCGTCTCGCTGCCCTTCCTCATCGTCACCCTCGAATCCGCGCTGCGCGCCCGCGAGCAGGGACTCGATGAGATGGCCTCCTCCCTGGGTGCCTCTCCCTCACGTGTCTTCTGGCAGATCACGCTGCCCACGGTCCTGCCCGGCCTCGGGCGCGGCACTGCCCTCGCGCTGGCACGATGCCTCGGCGAGTTCGGGGCGACCCTCACCTTCGCCGGATCCATGCAGGGCGTCACCCGCACGATGCCCCTCCAGATCTACCTGGCCCGCGAGTCCGACGCGGATCTGGCCCTCGCGCTCGGCGTCGTGCTGCTGGGCGTCGCCGCCGCAGTCGTCGCGCTCACGGAGACCCCGTGGGGTCGGCTCTCCTCCCTCCTGTCCGCGCGTCAACCATCGACGAGGCCGGGGCGGGCTTGCGCACGCGACCTACCCTCGGGCACGGGGGCAGGCGTGGGAGCCCTGAGCGTCGATTGCGGCCGCACCCTCACTCCCGCTTCTGGCTCCGACGATGCTGGCGCCGACGCCGCACCCGTGCGCGTCGCCGGAACCGTGGAAGCGCGCGGATGGGACGTGGACGCGGAGCTTCGCCCCGGCCTCGTCACCGCCGTCGTCGGCCACAACGGCGCCGGAAAATCCACCCTCGCCCAGGTGATCGCTGGGACCCTGTGCGTGGATAGCGGGACCGTCAGCATTGGCGAGCGAGTCGTCGATGACGCCGCCACGTTCGTGCCCGCGCGCCGACGCGGCGTCGCCATGGTCTCCCAGGCGCCCCGCATCTTCACCCATATGAGCGTCCTGTCCAACGTCGCCTTCCCGCTGCGCGTGCGCGGAGTCGGGCGCGCCCAGGCCCGCGCCGCGGCTCTCGCCCAGCTGCGCGCCGTGGGGATCGCGGACCTCGCGAACAAGCGCGCCTCCGACTTGTCCGGCGGCCAGGCCGCCCGCGTCGCCATCGCCCGGGCGCTTGTCTTCCGGCCCGAGGTCCTCATCCTCGACGAACCCACGGCCGCCCTCGACGTCGAGGCCACCGCCCAGGTTTCCGCCGTCCTGCGCGAGCGCCTGGTGGGTGCGGGTATCACGACGCTGCTGGTCTCCCATGACATCGCCGAAGTCCTGTCCCTCGCCTCCCACATGATCGTCATGGGGGAGGGGCGCATCGTCGAGGAGGGCGAACCCGCCCGCGTGCTCGCATCGCCTGCGTCGGTGTTTGCGGCCCGACTGGCCGGGCTCAACATCGTGAGTGGGGCTCCCGTGGCGCGCCCCGGCATGGTCGGCGTGCGCGTCGGTGACGGGGCGCTGTGGGCGGCTTCCGACGGCGTTGGCCCCGAGGAGGAGTTGGCGCGCGTCGCCCTCACCTTCCCGCCCGAGGCCGTGGCCCTGTCCCGCGAGGAGGCCCACGCCTCGCCGCGCTCCGTCCTGCCCGGCGTCGTCGCGGGCATCGACGTCGACGGCTCTCTCGTGAGCGTGCGCGTCGCGCTCGCGGAGGGCGTGTCGGTGACCGCCCGCGTCACCGCCGCCGCCTGGTCCGAGCTCGGCCTCGGCGTCGGTGATTCCCTGTGGGTGAGCGTGAAGGCTACCCAGGTCCGGGCGATCCTCGTTCCTGCCGCCTGATCGTTTCCCTCCCCCAATGTCGCACGTAATTCCCATGTAAACCTTTCAGAAATTGAAATGGGAACGTTGGTATTCTGCGGAATTCTTGGGCCCATAGAAAAGTGAGGGTAACCAAATTACGTGCGACATTGAGTGGGGTGGGGCTGCCCGTTGTGGGTGGCGCTCCTACCGTCTCCCCGGTCGGATTTTGAAACGCTTCATATGTTGTAATTCTTGGTTTTCGCATGAGCGGGGTCTGCGCCTCCAAAACGCAAAACTCGTCCTGTTTTCGCGGTTATTCTGCGGTTTTAGTCAACGCATACCAGGAGTCGGTGGACAACTTTGACTCTGCGAAAGGGGTTTCCTAAGTTGTGGTGAGAACCCAGGAGGTACCTCATGACAACGAAGGGTCACCACGAGGCAACGCGCCCCTACCAGCTCGGCATCGACGTCGGCTCCACCACGGTCAAGGCCGTCGTCCTGGACGGAAATCGCCGACTCTTCTCCGACTATCGGCGCCACAACGCCGACGTGCGCGCATCCCTGGGAGCCCTCCTCGCCGACGTCGAGCGCGCCCTGCCCGGCGCCCGCGTCCACGCGGCCATCACCGGATCCGGCGGCTTAACGACCGCCCGCGCCATGGGTATCCCCTTCGTCCAGGAGGTCATCGCCGGCACCGAGGCCACCCAGCGCCTCCACCCCGAGGTCGACGTCGTCATCGAGCTGGGCGGCGAGGACGCCAAGCTCACCTACCTGCACCCCACCCCCGAGCAGCGCATGAACGGCACCTGCGCGGGCGGCACCGGCGCGTTCATTGACCAGATGGCGACCCTGCTGCACACGGACGCGGCGGGCCTGGGCGAGATGGCGACCCGCCACACCCAGCTCTACCCGATCGCCTCGCGCTGCGGCGTCTTCGCTAAGTCCGACATCCAGCCCCTCATCAACCAGGGCGCCGCCCACGAGGACCTGGCCGCCTCCATCTTCAACGCCGTCGCCACCCAGACCATCGCCGGCCTGGCGTGCGGGCGCCCGATCCGCGGAACCGTCATGTTCCTCGGCGGCCCCCTGCACTTCCTGCCCGCCCTGCGCGAGGCCTACAAGGCCCTCCTGCCCAAGGCCGACTCTTTCGTCACCCCCGACGACGCCCAGCTCTACGTCGCGATCGGCGCGGCCCTCCTCGCCGAGAAGGAGGCCGCCAAGAAACAACGCCAGGCCGAGGAATCGGGCGCCACCTCTTTTGATACGCGCGGCGACAAGCTCACCACCCTCATGGAGCGCCTCGCCGCCGCGCCCGTGCAGGTCGAGTCCCCGCGCATGGACCCACTCTTCGCGACCCCCGAGGACCGCGAGGAATTCATAGCCCGCCACAGCCTCGACGTCATCCCCAAGGCCAGCCTCGACGAGGCCGAGGGCCGCTGCTGGCTCGGCATCGACGCGGGCTCCACGACGATTAAGGCCGTCGTCATCGACTCCCAGGACCGCATCGTCTTCACCCACTACGCCTCCAACGAGGGCGACCCCGTGGCCGCGGCCGTCGACATCGTGCGCGCGGTGCGAGGCGCGCTGCCCGAGGGCTGCGAGATCGGCCGCTCGTGCGCGACCGGCTACGGCGAGGGCCTCGTCAAGTCCGCCCTCACCATGGACGAGGGCGAGATCGAGACGATGGCCCACTACCGGGCCGCCGAATTCATCTGCCCCGGCGTCACCTCCGTCATCGACATCGGCGGCCAGGACATGAAGTACCTGCGCATCCGCGACCACGCGGTGGACTCCATCTCCGTCAACGAGGCCTGCTCCTCGGGCTGCGGCTCCTTCCTGCAGACCTTCGCGCAGACGATGGGCACCGACGTGCGCTCCTTCGCCCGCATGGCCATGGAATCCTCCTCCCCCGTGGACCTGGGCACCCGCTGCACGGTGTTCATGAACTCCTCCGTCAAGCAGGCGCAGAAGGAAGGCGCGGACGTGCGCGACATCAGCGCCGGCCTGTCCTACTCCGTCGTGCGCAACGCCCTCTACAAGGTCATCAAGCTCAAGGAGCCCTCGGACCTGGGTGAGCGCGTCGTCGTCCAGGGCGGCACCTTCCTCAACGACTCCGTGCTGCGCGCCTTCGAGCTGCTCACCGGCCGCGAGGTCGTGCGCCCCGACATTGCCGGCCTCATGGGGGCCTACGGTGCGGCCCTGACCGCGCGCATGCACGACACGGGTGAGGGGACCTCGACACTCGCGACGATCGAGGCCCTGGAGGACTTCGGCGTCGACACCACGCGCAAGACCTGCCGCCTGTGCCAGAACCACTGCCAGATGACCATCTCGACGTTCTCTAACGGCGAGCGTCACGTGTCGGGCAACCGCTGCGAGCGCGGAGCGTCCCTGGAGCGCGTGCCCAAGAAGTCGGAGCTGCCCAACCTCTACGACTGGAAGTACAAGCGGATTTTCGGCTACCGCCGCCTCACCGAGAAGAAGGCGTTCCGCGGCGACATCGGCATCCCGCGCGTGCTCGGCATGTACGAGAACTACCCGTTTTGGTTCACGATGCTCACTGCTCTGGGCTTCCGCGTCATGATCTCGGGCCGCTCCAACCACGACCTCTTTGAGACCGGCATGGAGTCCATCCCCTCGGAGAACGTGTGCTACCCGGCCAAGCTGGTCCACGGACACATCGAGTCCCTGCTGGACAAGGGCATCACGACGATCTTCTACCCCTGCGTCGACTTCGAGCAGAAGCTCACCGAGTCCGAAAACTCCTTCAACTGCCCCATCGTGGCGACCTACCCCGAGGTCATCCGCAACAACATGGAGCGCCTCCTTGAGCCGGGCACGCAGTTCATCAGCCCCTTCGTCAACTTCGGCAACCGCGAGTACCTGCCCGCCCACCTGTCCAAGACCTTCAAGGAATACGGCTACGACATCCCCGTCGAGGAGATGAAGGCCGCCCTGGACAAGGCGTGGGAGGAAGACGCCGCCGTCAAGGCCGAGATCCGCGCGAAGGGCGTCGAAACCATCGAGTGGATGCGGGAGCACGGCGTGCGCGGCATCGTGCTCGCAGGCCGCCCCTACCACCTCGACCCCGAGATCAACCACGGCATCCCCGAGGTCATCGTGGGCCTGGGAATGGCCGTCCTCACCGAGGACTCCATCGTGGACGCGCGCCTCGAGCGCCCCCTGCGCGTCCTCGACCAGTGGTCCTACCACTCGCGCCTCTACGAGGCCGCCGCCCGCGTCGGCGACGAGCCCGACCTCGAGATGGTCCAGCTCAACTCCTTTGGCTGCGGCGTCGACGCGATCACCGCCGACCAGGTCCAGGAGATCCTCGAAGGCCGCGGCGACGTGCACACGGTCCTGAAAATCGACGAGGTCTCCAACCTGGGCGCCGCGAAGATCCGCCTGCGTTCCCTCGACGCGGCGATCGCCGAGCGCGCCTGCCTCGCCTCGACAATCGACGAGGCCGGGGCTGGGGAGGGCGAGAGGGGCGCGGATCGGGCGCAGCTGGCCCCCGCCTCGTCCGTGGGCCTGGTGTCGGGCTCCGTCGACACGGCCACCCTGCGCGACCCCTCCGGGGACGCCGCCCGCGAGGAGGAGGCCGGGCACATCAAGCCGCGCGCCGTCTTCACCGAGGAGATGCGCGAGGCCGGCTACGAGATCCTCGCCCCCCAGATGTCCCCGATCCACTTCCGCTTCCTCACCCCGCTGTTCGCGACCGCGGGCCTGAAGGTGCGCGTGCTCGAGCACACGAGCCGCACCTCCATGGAGGTCGGCCTGAAATACGTCAACAACGACTCGTGCTACCCGGCGATCGTCGTCATCGGCCAGCTCCTCGACGAGTTCATCTCCGGGCGCGCCGACCCCGACCGCACGGCCGTGGGCATCACTCAGACGGGCGGCATGTGCCGCGCCTCCAACTACGCGGCCCTGCTGCGCAAGGGCCTGCGCGACGCCGGATACCCGCAGGTCCCCGTCATCGCCCTGTCCGTCCAGGGCATCGAGGACAACCCCGGCTTCCACCTGGGGATCCCCCACATCCACAAGGCCATCCAGGCCTTCGTCATCGGCGACGCCATCCAGTCGATGCTGCTGCGCGTGCGCCCCTACGAGGCCACCCCCGGCTCCGCGATGGAGCTGTACCGCACGTGGGACGGCTACGTCCAGGAGTGGATCACCAGCGGGCGCGTGGCCGCCCTGGGTGGGCGCGTCTCCTACGGAAAGATCATCCGCGAGTGCGTGCGCGCCTTCGACGCCCTGCCCCTGCGCGACATCCCACGTAAGCCGCGCGTCGGCCTCGTCGGCGAGATCCTCGTGAAGTTCCACCCCGACGCCAACAACCACGCCGTCGACGTCATCGAGGCCGAGGGCTGCGAGGCCGAACTGCCCGGCCTCATGCAGTTCTTCCACAACTCCGTGGCCACCGCCGCGTGGGACAAGGAGAACCTGGGTATCGAGGGCAAGCAACGCTACATTATGCCGATCGTTTTGTGGGCGCTGAAGAAGTACGAGAAGCCCGTGCACCGCGCCTTCGCCGCGACGAACGGCAAGTTCGAGCCGCACCGGCCCATCGAAGAGATGATCGAGCGATCCCAGGACATCGCCCGCCTGGGCAACCAGGCCGGCGAAGGCTGGTACCTGACCGCCGAAATGGTCGACATGATCGAACACGGCTGCCCGAACATCATCTGCGCCCAGCCGTTTGCGTGCCTGCCCAACCACGTCGTCGGCAAGGGCATGTTCCGCGCGCTGCGCACCCGCTACCCGCAGGCCAACATCGTGGCCGTCGACTACGACCCCGGCGCCTCCGAAGTCAACCAGCTCAACCGCATCAAGCTCATGCTGGCCACCGCCCTGCAGGACCCCCAGGCGCGCGACGGCGACGTCCTGCAGCTCGTGGACGCCGAAGAACCCGCGTCGTGCGGCGGGTCCAGCTCGGTCATGCTCGGCATGCCGACAATCCCGAGCAGGCGGGCAGCCTTCCGCTGAGGATGACGCTTCAGCACTGACGAGGCCTGGGCTTTGTTCCCGGGCCTCGTCGCGCTATCCGGGGCACACTCCGGGCCCGCAGCGTCGTGACGCACTCACACGTGTGCATCCGACTCTCGCGCGTGCTACATCGGCAGGTTACCGTATGCGATCTCGAAGCCCGCCGGTGCCCACCCCGTGCCGTAAGACAGGCGCGCCGAGACCTCGCGCATACCCGAGGAAGGCCAGGACACCGGGAGGAATCCCGTCTCGCCCGGCCCCACGTCCAGGGACGCAGCGTGCTCCCACGTCACGTGGCCCTCCTCGACCACGCGGCACAGGAACTCCAGGTCCGCCGTGGACGTGAAGGTCATGTGGTTGCGTACCGTCACCCCCGAATACGAGGGGGACACCGTCACCGGCGCGTAGTGCAACTCCTTGCCTCGCACCGTGCGCAGGTCCGGGAAGCGCGCCTGGGAGTACTCCGGGCGCGTCGGATCGAGCGCGTGGGCGGCGCGAACCTCGTCCTCGTCGTCCCCGATAGCCCAGGCGATGATGCTCGGGTGTGCGCGATCTCGGCGGATCGCTGCCTCGATGGCCTCGTCGCGGGCCGCACCCGGGCCGTACACGTTCGACGCACAGTCGATGACGTAGAGGCCGTACTCGTCGGCCAGCTCCAGGAATCGGGCGTGCCCGGGTGCGTCGACGATCGCGACCGTGTTCACGCCGTGGCGTTTGCACCACACGATGTCGTCGAGCATCTCCGGCAGGCCGACCGCCAGACCCGTGCGCCCGTCGCACTCGTCGCGGCGCACACCCCGCAGGATCAGCGCCTTACCCGCCAGGCTCACCCCCTGGGAGGTGGCCTCGACGTCGCGGAAACCGACGTGCAGGGCAATCGTGTCCGTAGTCTCCTCCTCGTCGGAGAGCGTCACGACCAGGGTGTAGAGCGTCGGCTCCTCCGCGCTCCACGGGAGCACGTCCAGGCCCCGCACCTCATAGAGGTCGCCGGGATCGCCCGTCGCCGACCACAGCTCCGCCTGACGGTCGTCGCCCAGCAGGACTGCGCGTACCTGCGAGCCGGCCGAGGCCTCGACCCGCAGCGCCAAGCTGCCCGCACGCCCGTCGTGGGACGCCACCGGCACCACGTCCACGATGTGAGCCGGGGGGCGCGCCTCTAGCGACACCTCGCGGAACAGGCCGTGGCAGCACACCGGCGAATCCATCAGCAGGACGCTGATCGCATGAGTGTGCGTCGGCTGTAGTGCGCTCGTCACGTCGAACGCCGCGGGAATGAAACCATCCGCGCAGCAACCAACGAACGTGCCGTCCACCCACGCGAAGAGGGGGCCCGAAAAACCGCCGAAGGTCAAGGTCATCATCCAGCCGCGTTCAGCCGCGTCCTTCAGGGGCGCATCCAGGGTGAACTCGCGGCGCAGAATCGACGCTCGCACCAGGTCGGAGGGCGGATTGCCACCGAAACGAGAGGCATCCTCCTCGCGGGCCTGCGCCTCCTTGCGCATCCACGAGCCATCCAGCTCGAGGATGCCGGGCACAGACGTCGCGCCGAACGTGTGATGGGTGGGAGCTCGATCAATGAGCTCCTCGACGGTGCCAGTGACACCGGTAACCTGCCAGGTGCTCGACAGCATCTGGAGTGGCCTGCGCGACCTCCACGTCGCGTGCACCGTCAGGCGGTTCACCGACGTTCCTGGGTCCCGCAGCCACGTGACGTCCGGTTCCAGGATGTGACTCATGTTGTAAAAATATCATTCTTTTATTGGTCAGCAAAGCGTAAATTTGGCTGAAATGCAGTCAAATATGCCTTGACATGCGCGTTGTCCTTATCTGTCGCACTCGCGCGGTGATCACATAGTGGGATTTTTGGCCGCGAGAATGGGCATAAGTTTGCGCCCGCCGAGGGCCGGCGAACGCATAACGAACCCCGGCCTCGTCCGCGCGTGGGATGAGGCCGGGGAAGGTCAGGGGGAAGGGTCAGCCTTGAGCGGTCTGCGCGCCGTCCTGAGCCGCCGACTCACGATCCGCGTCGCGCGTGATTTTGCGCGCGAAACGGTAAAGCAGCGATGTGGTGCCCGCAAAGAACAGGATGCCGATGACGGTAGCGACAGGCTCGAAGCCCTCGCCAATGAAGGGCAGTGCCAGCGGCGAATCCGAGCCGGTTGCACCCGCGATACCCGCGTAGATGACACCGAACAGGGACTCGCCCACGATCAGGCCCGTCGCCGCCAGCGTGCCGAAGCGCGTCGCGCGCTCCGGGTTCGCCTGCTTGGCCGCCCAACGGTTGTAGGAGAAGCCGATCAGGCCGCCGATCGGAATCATGATCGTCAGCGACGCCGGCAGGTACATGCCCATGCCCACAGCCAGCGGAGGCAGCGCACGCTTGCCGCCGCTCACCTTGCGGAGAACCTCGTCGATGATGATCACGACGATGCCGATCGCTGCGCCGAGGCCCAGGAGATTCCAGTTGATGCCTCCGCCGAGGACGCCCTTGGCGAGCGAGGAAATCAGCGAGGCCTGCGGGGCAGCCAGCGCGTCAGGGCCGGCGCCCGGAGCCCCCTGGAAGCCGAAGGAGTTCTGCATCAGCTGCAGCACCGGCGGGATGATCAGTGCGCCGAACACGACGCCGATCACCAGAGCAACCTGCTGCTTCCACGGCGTCGCCTTCACAAGCTGGCCGGTCTTGAGGTCCTGGAGGTTATCGTTCGAAATCGTCGCAATGCAGAACACGATGGCAGAGGTGAACAGCGTGTGCGCGATGAGCGCCGTGTTCTCTTCCGTCGTGGAGCCTCGTCCGTGCACAACCAGGATGACGACAGCCGTAATGACGACGACCAGCAGGCCCACGCCCGACACCGGCGAGTTCGACGAGCCGATCAAGCCAGCCATGTAACCGCACACCGCGGCGACGAGCAGACCCACCAGCAGGATAAAGAGGACGGAAATAGCGATCAGGACCGCCGTGTTGTGCTCGATCTGGGTGCCGTGCATGAACCACCAGAGCAGGCCCGCAATCGGAACCATCGCCACAAAGATCGACACGATCACCCACTTGCCGGGGATGTCCTGTTCCGTGCGGTCGATCTGGCCGCCGCCGTCTTGAGTGGCGCGCGAGGTGCGCAGCGACTCCGACATGCCGCGGACGATCGGACCCATGATCTTGATGAGCGTCCAGATGGCGGCAACCGCCATGACGCCCGCGCCAATGAAGCGCACGTCCGACTTGAAGACCGCGCTCAGGCTGCCCATCAGGCTGTCCGCCTCGGCGAGCCGGCCATTGGCGAAGACCGGCAGCAGAATGCCGTAGGAGGCGATCATGCCAATGAGCATCGCGACGCCCACCGTCATGCCAACCAGGTGGCCCACGCCGATCAGGGCCATCGACAGGGAGGTGGAGATCATCGTGCCCGTCGAACCGATCTTAAAGGCGGTGCCCACCTCGGAGGCGGCGACCTTCAGGTAGCCCAACAGTGTCATCGTGGCCGCGGCAATCGCGCCCCAGGTGATCGCCAGGAGGCCGCGCTTGTTGTCCTCGCCCGCATCCTGGGCGTCGCCGACCTTCAGAATCTCAGCGCCTGCCACGCCCTCCGGGTATGGCAGGTCCGACCCGGTCACCAGCGCTCGGCGCAGCGGAATCGAGTACATGACACCCAGTGTGCCGCCCACCGCGCACACAAACATGGTCTCCCAGTAGGGGAAGCCGGTCCACCAGCCCACGATCACGAGGCCGGGCAGGACGAAGATGACGGCCGACAGGGTGCCTGCGGCCGAGGCGATCGTCTGGACGATGTTGTTCTCCTGGACCGTGTGGTCGCCCCAGAATCGTAGGATGGCCATCGAGATGACGGCCGCCGGGATCGAGGTCGCGAAGGTCAGACCGACCTTCAGGCCCAAGTACACGTTCGCGGCCGTGAACACCAGCGTAATGATTCCGCCGATGATGACGCCGCGAAGCGTAAGTTCTTTGAGCGACGTTTCTTTAGTCGCATGTGGCGCAGACACGAAAAGTCCTCTCGCTGCGTTGAATAGGTACCCTGCAAGAGTAGAGCATTCATGCGTACTAGCGAATGATATGCGGTTACTTAGTCTTGTTTTTAATCGTCCCCGATGCTGGGGCCCTCGTCGTGTGGAGCCGTGGGGCCGCGTGGGGTTGTGTGGCCCTGCTCCCAGCGTGCCCGGTCGATTTGCATTGTCCGGGGGGCTGTGTAGTAAAGTGTCCGGGTGAGGTAGCGTGTCCGAGCGGCCGAAGGTGCAGCACTCGAAATGCTGTGTGGTGTCACAGCCACCCTGGGTTCAAATCCCAGCGCTACCGCCACCGCCGCCCGGCCCTTTTGGGGCCGGGCGGTTTTGTTATACCTCCGTGGCGTGTGGGGGGGGGCTTGTTGCCCCGACAGATCTCCGGCCGCCGCGCGGCCTGCCCGCCCGCTCGCCGTCCGCGCCGCGAGCTTCGCTCGGCGCGTCGCCTCGTTGTCCGGCCGGGCCCCGCAGGCCTCGCGGCGGCCTCCAATCGGTCGGGGTGTTTGTGTGTTGCCCGGCCAGGCCCCGCCGCCGCCCGCGGGCACCGCGGCAGGTTCCTCCGGCGCCCTCCACACCGGCGGTGCTTGGGGTTCTTGTGGCTTCGTGTTCCTGTCTGTGGGTGATGCGTGCGGGACGGCAGACTCTTCTTTGGGGTAGCCGAGCGTTGTGCGGTGCACCCGATCCGTAGGCATTGCACCCGATCCGTAGGCATTGCACCCGTTCTGATCGGGTGTAGCGCCACGTAACGGGTGCATCGCCACGTAACGGGTGCAGTGCCCGTCGCCACCAGTACCGTGGCCAGGCCCTGACTCTGTCTCAGCAATTTCTCATGCAATTCCCCTGATTGTATTTTGGGTTTGAAATCTGATCGTTGGTATTCTGCGGTTTTGAACTCTCTTGTGTTTTCGCTTCGGGGAATTGCATGCGAAATTTGGAGGAAAGAACCTGCCGCCGCCACCGGTACCGCAACTGGGAACATAGGCGCCGCAGCCAGGCCCTCTTGTACCCTCAGGTTCCTTCGGTGCCCTCCATACCGGTATGCCTCCGCATTCATGAAAGTTCTTGTTACGGCGAGGCATACACCCGATCGGGAAGATTCAACCCCTTCTGATCGGGTTGAATCTTCCCGATGAGGTTGAACCTTCCGAACCTCTGCTCATTTCGACGTCAGTGGTGGGGGTTTTGCACTACACGAAGCCTTCTGGGCGCGTGTCATCGGAGTGTCGGAGCCTCATGTAGTGCAATTCCCCCCGCTTGGTGGCGCTGAGGCCGCGATGCGAGTCGGAGTGCTCGCCAAAGAGCAGACCCATTGGGTGAAAAAGCCAAAAATAGGCGCTTTTGGCGGAATGGGTCTGCACTTTGGCGGATTCGGTGTCAATCTCGGTGTGCTGCTCGCACGCGAACCCCTGAACATGCGCGTTAACCCCTTGATGCGCACGTAAACCCCTAGATATGCACGTGGGCGACGCTGCCCACGTGGATGTCATCGGGCCCGCGTGCACGTAAGGGAGCCCGCGCGGGGCTGCGCTGCCTTGCGAGGGCTGATTGTGTTGCGGTGATAGCGATCGTGCGAGGCAGTGACGGTAGCTGGGC
>ERZ772930.396-NODE-396-length-14271-cov-12_pt1 | contig 14271 bp, 12 predicted proteins | sample MGYA00511685_ERZ772930 | MGnify/ENA primary metagenome ERZ772930 (study PRJEB29015, sample SAMEA2738053) | human oral metagenome | biome: human oral; feature: human-associated habitat; material: saliva | place: China | collected 2226 ... | reverse complement strand
TCGAGGCGCTCTCGGCGGTTGCCGGGGTGGTCTCCGCGTGTGCCACGCCCAGGGGTGCGAGCATCAGGCTGGCGCCCAGAACGAGGGCGGGCAGGGCGCGGCTACGCAAGGACCGGGAGGGGGTGGTTGAGTTCATCATGAGGACTTCCTTGGATCATGACCGAAACGGTGTGTGAAAGATTGTCTATATGCTGATACGGCTATATGAGCTTGTGGGGAGCTTGGAAACAGGGTTATGAGGTGCTCGCCTCCGAGCAGCTAGCACCCGAAGATTCAGCGCTGGAGCCGTTCCCAGAGCACAGCGCAATCGTGTGAGCATTCGCCAACATCATCTGCGCGTAGTGAGGAGCCTGCGCATCCAGAGTATCCGAATAGAGCACCCCGGTACGCACCCGCGCCTCCCGAGCTAGCTCCGTGAGAACCGGCGAACGCATCGCCGTGGACTTATCCAGATAAATCGCTGGAACCTTCAAATCCTCAACCGTGCGACGCAAACGCTGACGCTGCTGAATACTCGGCTCGCCGCTGGCGCTGGCACTCACAAAACCGGCAATATGCAACCCGTAGGTGCTCGCCAGGTAGCGGTAGCCGTCGTGCGTGGTGACCAGGTTGCGTGCCGACTCCGGCAGGGCTCCGTACACCTGACGTAGCTGAGCGTCCAGGGCATCAAGCTCCTTCATCACCTGCTCGGTGCGGGTCGCGTACTCGCTCGCACCCGCCGGATCGGCGGAGGTGAGCGCGTCACGAATGACCTGCACGCTCGCCTTCGCGTTCGGTACCGAATGCCAAATGTGCGGGTCGATTTCGCCGTGCACGTGCTTGCCCAGAACAGCCTGCGCCAGCAGGTACACCTGACCGCGATGCTCCGAAGCACCCGACCGCAGGAAACGGTAGCTGCCGCCGGCGGGCACCTCCTGCAGAGTGCGGGAGGGGACCGCAACCACGGTGCGGTTCAGTTCGTACTCTACGGCACCCTGGGATGAATCCGCGCGGAGTACGAGCCTGCCGTCGCCGGTGCGTGCCGTAATATCGGCGTGACCTGCCGAAAGAACCTTGATGTCCGAGGCGGAAACGTTCTGTTCCTTCGCCAGGCGGTCCACCAGCTCCTGCGGGTCACGACCGACCGCGCAGTACAGGGTGCCACGCGAAGAACGCACCGAATCCGGCGCATTGACCGCGGTGGCGCTCAGCTCAATCGCGTACTCGCCGGCATCACTAAACGCCCACGACAGGTGCGTATGCGCCTGCAACGGAAGCTCCAGCGAACCCATATCGCCGGTACGGATTGCGGTGTCCCCCTCACGGGTGAGGTTCACGCCGCGCGCATGCGAATCGCACAGCATCTCCACCGCGCCGAAGGTCTGCGTAATGAACGCCGCCAACTGCGCATTCGACGAATCCGTAGAGGTGCGCGCCCGCACGCTCTGCACCTCAAAGCGCATGCCTGCATCCGAAGAATCGGTGGGGGCAGACTCGTTCTGCCCGCCCTCTTCAACACGCAAACCCAGCCAGATGGAGTCCAGGGAGGCATCCTCAACAATGGCTTCCAGCTTGCCGCCGTACTGCTCAATCTTCTCCGCAACCGCCACGGACACAACCCCGGCGGGCAGGTTCGCCTCAACCATTTTGCTGAGCTTACGCTGTTCCAGCAGCAGACCGTTCGTCAGGGCGCAGCGGGCGTAGGCGACATCGCGGATATCGCGCAGGCTCGGCTCATACGAGTGCGGGTCAGCACCGGCAGGCACCAGAGAGTGCACGCTGGCGCGCTCCCCGGCAATCTGCTGCGCCAAATCCGCCAGAATCGGGGTCGTGGCGACCACACGCATCCGGTCAGAGGAGGTATTCACGGTGCTGGAGCATCCGCTCAGTGCAAAGGCGCCAGCCCCCACCCCCGCACCCACCGCGATACGGGAGGCGAGGGTGAGGGCGGTACGCCGACTATATGCTTGTGCGCGGTTGCCGGTATGCCCGCTATGCGGTGTCACCGCTGCGGCCCTTTCGACGTGCCGAACGCAGAATCATGGCACCGAGTGCCAGCGCCAGAATGGAGGTGCTGACCATGAACGGGTCGATGACCACACCGGTGTTCGGCAGCTTACCTGCGGCGGCTGCCTTCTGGGCGTTGGCGAGTTCCTGGCTGGTCAGGGCGCAATCCTCACCGGAGGCGGTCTTGCCAACGATGCGCACCTTGGATCCGTCGGGCTTGGTGACGATGCCGGTGGCTTCGTCTACGGTGCCGTTGACGGGGTTCTTTGCGGTGCTCTTCTCGCCGCCGTTGTTAGCGCCGTTAGCGTTGTTGCCGCCGTCCTGCTTGGTACCCGCCGCACCCTGCGCGTTGTTGCCTGCCGGGGCGTTATCGGGGTTGCCGACGGTGAAGTGCAGAACCGATTCACTGCTGACCTGCTGGCCGTTCTTCAGGCGTGCCGTCCAGCCGATGGTCACGGTGTAGCGACCTTCGGCGGTGAACACCCAGTTGCTGTGCTGGTGGGTGTTCGCGGGCACCTGGAAGGAGCCGCCGCTACGCGAATCGAAGACCTTCTGACCGGCGGAACCGAAGTTACCGGAGAGGAAAGTGGACATGGTGCCGGGACCCTCAAAACCGTTGAGGCTCATGGTGACGGGGCCGTCGAGCTGCTTGAGCAGTTCGGGGTCCTGGGTGCTCCAGCCGAGCCAGGGCACGCCCTGCTGCTGGGTTGCACCAATCATGTGCACGGGGGTGCCTGCCGGGGCGATATTCTCCATGCCTGCGGGCAGGTTGATCTTTGCGGCGTCATTGAGCACGAACTCGAGGGCGCCGGGGGAGACGTGGCGGGCGGGGCTGGTGCGGTCGTCCTTCACGCTACTGGTGAGGGTGCCGCCGTTGAGGATCGGGCCCACGTCAAAGTGACCGTGGGTGACTTCTTCACGGCCGCTGTGCTCGGCGGTGTTAACCACGGCGAGGGTGGGGATGCTGGTCGGTGCCTGGGCTGCCTGGTTGCTCTGCTTATTGTCCTTCTGAGCGTCCTTGGAGTCCTTGCTGTCCTTGGCATCTTCGGCGGGAACCTCGGTGGCGATGCACTGCTGGTTCAGGCTACCGGGCAGACCGGAAGACAGCACACCGCTGCCGGTAATGCCTCCGCCGTTGCTGGGCGCGCTGACGTTCTGGGCGTTGGAGCCCTTCACGCTGCTGCGGGAGGCACCGTCCTTGCTTTCACCCTTGTCGGAGCTGTTATCGGTGCCGCTGATAGCGGTAACACCGGATCCGCCCTGGGCTGCCTGCTCACCATTCGCCGCCGCCTTCGCGCCGTTTGGGTCGGTCACCTGCGCGGCGTTCTGACCGTTCATGGATCCATCCACGCGGCGAATACCGGTGGATGCGCTCGCCTCCGCCGATGCACTCGCCTCAGCACTTGCGGAGGCAGAAGCGGAAGTAGATGCGCCGGGGGTGCCGGTGGCACTCTCGGTTGCGGTGGCGCTCGCCTCGGGGGTTTCAGTCGCCTCGCTCGTGCTTTCCTTTGCTGCTTCCTTCGCAGCGTTCTGCGCGTTCAGGAGCTTGAAGCCCTCCTCAGCGTCGGTGCCCACAGCGATGGTGTAGGTCGCCTCGGAGCTGACCGGGGTGCCGTCGGCAAGGGTTGCGGTGGCGCGGAACGTCAGCTGGTAGATGCCCGCACGGGTGAATGCCCAGCTGAGGTGCTCGTGACCGCCAGAGGTAATGGTGTGCGGTGCAAGCTTATCGTTGGTGCTGAAGACGCGCGGGTTGTCGCGGCCGGATTCGGTGAAGACTTCGGCGCGGCCGCCTTCGGGTACGCTGCTGCGCACGAGTTCAAGGTTGATGATGTTGTCCTTGAGCGCGCCGGGGCGGATTCCTTCCGCACCGAGGCCGGGGTAGAGCAGGCCGCGGGTGCGGGTGGAGGGAATGTAGAAGATGTCGGTGCCTTCGGGGGCAATGTAGTCGTAGCCTGCTACGACGTTGGTGTGTGCATCCTCGACGTCGGGCAGGTGGAAGACGGTGCGGGCGGGGTTGAATCGTCCCTGCTTGCCGGGGGCGGTGTCTGCGAGGGTGCCGAGGGTGAACTGGTTGCCGTCGAGGAAGGCGTTGAGCATTTCGGTGTGTACGCCCGCGATGACGTAGTCACCTTCGTAGTTGACGTAGGCGCGGGACTCGGTACCTGCCTGGGCGCCGACCTGGTTTTCCTGTGCATGTGCGGCGGTGAAGGTGCCGACCTGGGGGAGGGCGAGGGGCGCCCCGAGTGCGAGGGTGCATCCGAGGGTGGTTGCGCTGAGTAGGCTCAGGGGTTTGGTGCGTCCTTGCATGGTGGCTCCTTGGATGACTGCTCGTTGACAGGCACACTGCCCGATGCTTTCGGGGTTTGCCCGGTGCTTGCCCGGTACTGGGCCCGGTATTAGATCCGGCGACCTGTTGCCGGTTTCTCCCTTGCGTCCGGGGTGTGCTCTGCCGTGTTTTTCTCTTTGTGGATGTGCATGGTGTGCGTTTTTGGGCGCGCCTCTGCGCACACGTATTTCTGAGAATCACTATACTCACTTAGGTTCAAAATGACAATTATTTGCAAAAGAGCTACCCTAGAGGGTAGAAAAATGAGAAAGGTTGTCATGAGCTCTCAGAAGCAGACCCAGCGTCGGGTCACCACACACACCCCCACGCTCTTCATCCCCGGCGGTAAGCCCGCCCTCCGCCGCGCCGCCGCATTCCTCTCCGCCGCAGCGCTGCTCGCGCTCGCAGGCGCAGCCCCTTCCCTGCCCGCCGCAGCAGGCCCCGACGACGGCAAAATCGTCACCACCAAGGGTCACGTCGACGCACCCAAGGCATACTGGGACGAGCAGAACGGCACCTTCGTCCTCATGAACGAGGCGAACCCCTACAAGACCGGCGCAGACACCTACGAATTGGACAAGACCGTCAACTGGGTCGGCAAGGGCTACAGCACCAGGGACGGCAAGTCGCAGTACACCATGACCCTGGGCGACTCGCCCTCCCTGGCGTTCCTCGGCGAACCCGGCCAGACCCTCTACATGGCACCGCACCTGACCTACGGCAACCAGGATCCCATCTGGGCTGGTCTGGGCGCCTCCACGAAGGTACCCACCGAGCGTTTCCGTGACGGCGTGTTCGCTACCGACATCCTCTCCGTTGAGGGTCCCGGCCGTATGGAGCTCTTCCGCTACAACCCGGACGACGCGCCCGCCGACGTGTACCGCATGCTCTCCAGCAGCTCCACCGGCTGGCACTCCTGGCTGCTCGACAAGGGTAGCCACACCCACAACACCACGACCTTCACCCGCCCCGGCCGCTACGTGGTCACCTACCGCACCGTGGCGCGCTCCACCGACGGCCGCATCATCAGCTCCAAGCCGTCGAAGCTGGTCTGGCAGGTTGGCGGCATGCAGCCCGTGCTTGGTGACGGCACCCCCACCGCCGTGCCCACCGTTGACCGCTACAACGCGGCACCCGTCGGTGACCTGGACACCGCGAAGTACGCACTCTCCGTGGCACCGCACCGCCTGGACGCTGACCCGGCAAAGAACAAGGACGCTGACGACAAGCTCAGCGACATCACCTTCACCGCCGCAAACAAGAACCTCAAGGGCACCCTGACCCTGTACAACAACGGCTACTTCCTGACCGACCTGCCGGTCGTGAACGGTACCGCCACCTGGTCTGAAATGCTCGGTAGCGAAGGCTCCCAGCTGCAGGCGGTCTTCACCCCCGACACCTCCGACGCGAACAGCGCGGAGGCGTCCCGCTGGATCTCGCACAAGCTCACCTACGAGCCCGGCAAGGCTGAGAGCGTGTACAGCGATGACGGCAACGGCACCTGGCCCGAAGAAATCCCGGACGAAGCGAACACCGTACTCAGCACCGAGCAGTACACGCCCACCAGCATGGACTACGACGTGACCGTCACCCCGAACGGTAACGGTTTCAGCACCGTTGAGGTCCGCTTTAAGGACCCGAAGGTGCGCGGCTTCCTGCGCGGCGGTTTCTACGCCCAGGATGACCCGGTCTATCCGTACCTCGACCTGGAAGGCTCCGTCGAGGATGGCGTGGCGCGCTTTACCTTCCGTGACGAGTCCTTCTACAAGGGCACGGCTCTGCGCGTGAAGATGCTGACCCACCCGGACATGAACGCTTCCGCCTCCACCACTGAGGTTGCGGCGAACTACGAGCCGGGCACCAAGTACACCGCGCACGGCGCGCTGGCACCGGATAGCGCACCCATTGGCGATGCACCGAAGCCTGCCCCGGTGGACCCGGCACCCTCCGCTGAGCCCACCGTCGCGCCCTCTGCCGAGCCTTCTGCTGAGCCGAGCGAGGCTCCCAGCGCAGAGCCGACCGCTGAGCCGAGCAACGCTCCGTCGGTATCCCCCAGCGAGGTTCCGACCGTGCCCGCGGTGCCGACCGCCTCCGCAGAACCGAGCGCACCTGCTCCGGCACCGACTACTCCGGCACCGTCTAGCCCTGCGCCCGCGAACCCGACCCCGAGTGCCCCGGCGCCCTCCGCTGAGCCGTCCACCCCCGGAACCCCCGGTAACCAGTGCGTGCCCGGCAAGATTGACGGCCGCACCAAGATCTCGCACGGCCACCTGGACATCCAGGCGACCCTGAAGGACCGCCAGCTGTCCGTGGGCCTGCGTGACGACAGCGGCATCATTGACGCTGATTCGACCGTGCGCCCGCTCGATTCGGTCGTGTGGACCGTCAGCGAGAACGCCCGCCGTGTACGCACCGAACGTATGGCTGACGAGAAGTTGAACTTCATGGGCCCGGTCGGCACCGCCTTCTACGGTCTGCCGCAGACCCAGCAGAGCGGTCTGCCTTGGCCCGGCTACAACACGCAGGACATCGACTACTCGCAGCTGCGCGGCCCCGTGCGCCTGCACGTGGTTCCGAAGGTCATGCCTGAGGGTGCACGCTTCGGCATGTTCACCGAGTCGCTGAACGGTGCGGATGTGCTGCTGGATTCGACGACCGGCAAGACCACGATCGACATTGATTACGCGACGCACGCGCACGCGAACTGGGTGTTCTCTGAGCCCGGCCAGTACATGTTTGATGTGCACTATTCTGCGACTCTGGCTGATGGTACTGAGGTGAGCAGCCCGGTGCAGCAGCTTGCGGTTGCTGTGGGTAAGAAGGCGTCGGATGCGTGCTCGTTTGAGACTGCCGTGCCGAAGGACCCGAATGCCGCGTCGGACGACTTTAGCGGTGTGCGCCGTGTGGATTCGGCAACTCCGGGCGGTACCGCTGGTGCTAACCAGCCCGGCTCCGCACAGTCTGGTGCCGCGCAGGCTGGCTCCGGTCAGGCTGGTGCTTCTGGTGCTGCCGGTGATGTGAACGCGCAGGGTTCGGCTGACGGTTCGGCTGATGGTTCTGCTGGCGGCGTGTACCCGGGTGGTATCTCCGGTGGCGGCGCTGGTGGCGGCTCCCTGGGTCAGTCTGGGGTGTCTGCTGCGTCGGGTGGCGCTAGCTCCCAGCAGGGCGGCCTCGCCCGCACTGGTTTTGGTGCGGTGTCTGTGGCTGTGGGTGGCGCTCTGGTGTTGGGTGCCGGCACTGTGATGGTGCTGCGTTCTCGCCGCCGCGCCTCCTAGCGCTCGCCGCGTGAGGACACGCTGATACGACAAAGCCCCCGCGGCTGAGAGGATGACTCTCGGCTGCGGGGGCTTTCCTGTGCTTGATTCTCGGGGGTTGATGCCGTGCTACATGTCAACGTCGGCAAGGCCGGTGACTTTCTCTTTTCCCCTGAAGTACGGGACTGTATCAGGGCCACTATCTAGAGCATCCACCCGAGCAACATCACTCGGATTATTCATATCAGGCCAGCGGTCGTTCTCAATCCTGAACCGCACAATTGCCAAGATGCGATAGTTATTGTGGGTGGTCGGACCAAAGACAGCAATCTGTTTACCGGAGCGGGTATAGAAGCCCACCATATCCTGGTCTTCAACATTCAGCGCTTCGTAATACACGATGCTGTCTATCGCGTTAATGGGGTAGCGGGTCGGATTGGCTGACCAGACGCGCTGCTCAATACCCTCGGGGGAGAGCTTCACATAAGCGACGAGGGTATATCGAGAACACAAGAAAAAGAATGACGCTAATGCAATTCCGGCATATTAAACCAGATACCCATATTTCCACTATGACTATTGGCCATATATAGCAAAAAAGGAATGAACGGATTAAATATGCACATCCATACCTCAAAGCGATTTACTCGCCTAATGTAAATTCCTTCTGTTTCTTTTTTCTTATCTTGGTGCCGATTAATCTCATACCTAATAATGATGTAGGGGATAGAGAGAATGGACAGCACTAAGATAATTCCCCAGAAGATACTAAAGATAATATCTAGCATGCTTTACTCAGCCTCCTGAACGCTAGCATGAGAAGAGGAATCCGCGTCTTCGTTCTCGGGAATGGTGATACCCACGGTGACGTACTTCTTCACCGACCACCCATTCATCGCCACCGACGCCGCAAAGAACAGCGCAGGCAACCACTCCTTGCGGACCAGCGAATAGCCTAAGTATCCGAGCGCAATGCACCCAGCCAGGCCCGCCACGCCGATGCACATGACACGCAGGATGCGGTACCCCTCGGTTCCCTCCTCAAAGCGGTTGCCCTGCAGATAGAAGAGACCCTCACGCACAACACGCAGGAACCCAGGAGCCAGGAAAAGCGCAACCGCCAGAGCCACCGGATCATAGCCTGCAGTCATGAAACTAGTCAGAGGAACCACGAAGCACAGAACCGTGAAAATAGCCGCCGACACAACACCCACGCGGGTTGAGAGCCTATTCATCTGCTCCATGCGCTGCAGGTCAGGAATATCGTCATTAGGCTCGATGCGGTAGATAAGGAAGTCGACAATGAACAGCCCGCCAACCATGTACCAGGGGGCGAAGTTCGTCTCTGGGGTCCACAGCATTGCATCCGCGGTGCGCAGTGCCCCAAAAGCGGTCAGCGCCGTCAGAACAATCAAGCCTACCGCGCTGATGGAGTGAACGAAGATAAAGAAGTGGTGGAAGAGACCACCGTTTGCTTCATATCCATAGCTTTTACTGTGCACCGTATCTATAGCTGAGAGGCCTATAGGACCTGCAACGAAGAACAATGCACCCCAGGGCCAAACGTCAATAACACTCATCCCTAGTGATGCAAGGGCCATGAAGATAAAGATAAGCCATAGGAAGATTAGCCATAGGATTCTAAAGGTTTCAGAGATAGCGTTCATGCTATTTCCCTTTCAACTATTTGGACTCTGCCGCGGCGCGGTCGAGGATGCGCTGCAGGTGCTCCGGGATCTGTCGGTACTCCCCGGCCTCGGGGGAACCAATCTCGTACGTGCGGGCGTAGCAGATGACCTTGATCAGGGCGTCCATGTCCTCGTAATCACCGAACTCTACGAAGAGTTCGGGGATGTACTTGGGCGGCCAAACACCGTAACGCTCACGGAAAAGAATCATGTGGTAGATGTAGGTTGCGTCAAAGAAGACGGGGCTGAAACCCAGACGGTAGCGTCCCATCTGGCTACTGCTGATGAGTAGGTGTCCGCCTTTGCCGTTAACCTGCATGTGTATTTTGGTGATGCTGCTGTAGTCGAACTCGCGGGTTTTGAATCGCCAGTTTCGCCATTTAACAGTGGTTTCGTTTTGTTGGATGTAGAAGGAATGGACATGGATGGACATAAGCCAAAAACAGGATCCTACAATACTTCCAAAGATGAGGAAAAATATGAAATCTTCAAGCGTTTCTGAAATCCAGAGGGGCACCAAAAAACACACAAAAAGTGTGAAAAAATCCAGGCAAACAACAGCTAGCAGCGGTTTTTTCTGTCGCTGCCCCAGAGGAATATAGCCCTTGGGGCGGTTGAGGCCGATAGAGCCGTTGGTGACGGTTTCGGCAAGAAATTTTCTGAGCATGAAATGTCCTAGTGCGGTGGGTGGCTACATATCGACGTCGGCAAGACCAGCAACCTTCCCCAGATTCTCAAAGTAACGCATCGTCTTCCCAGCACAATCCAAACGGTCCACCTGCGCCACATCGTCCGGGTTATCCATATCAGGCCAACGCTCGTTCTCAATCCTGAAACGCACAATCGCCAGAAGCCGGTAATTTTTATGAGGCAACGGGCTAAACAGCGCAATCTGTGTGCCTGACTTGGCGTAGAACCCCACCATATCGTCGTCTTCATAATTCGTTGCTTTGTAGAACACGACGCGGTTGATCGCAGTGAAGGGGTAGCGGGTCGGGTTGGAGAACCAGATGCGCTGCTCGATACCCTCGGCGGAGGTCTTCACGTAGGCAACATGCACATAGCGCAAGTATGCAGTACCTAGTAGTGGTAGCAATAAAGCCAGCATCTCAAACACCACATCATCTATACCAGGTTCGTACATATGGTATACAACCATAAGAGCTGGAAAAATGGGCAATATTATTATTACTAAAGCTTCGAGCTGAGTAACCCGTCGGATATAAATACCCTCACGTAGCCGTTGCTTATCTTTCCAACGTTGCACCTCGTAATTAATGAGGACATAAAACGTCGCAACTGTTGTGAACGCAGCGAAGATACCCCAGATAATAATCAGGAAAGTGCGCATGGTGGGTTCTCGTTTCGTGTGGTTGGTGAATATCCGGAAGTGCACCACCCGCAGGTGGCGTACCTTCCCCAAGGATACCCCGGTGTGCGAATCATCCTAGACCGTGCGCATGGTGCACAAGGCTCCTCAACTCGCGGGGTTCCACGGTTTAGCTGGCTGCAGGTTCAGCCTCCGGGTCCTCTTCGTCCTCTTCCTTCTCGGGGATCGCGATACCCACGGTCACGTACCTCTTCACCAGCAGGTACGAGGCGATAACCGGCACCACGTACACCAGCGACAACCCGCTACCGTACTGCACAACATCAGCGGCAAGACGAACCGCCGCCAAACATCCACCCAAACCCACCAGAGCGACGCAGAAGCCACGCAACACACCATACCCGGCAGTACCCTCCTCAAAGGTCGACGCCCACAGCTTGAACAGGGCGCGGCGCACAAAAATCAGGAAGACCGGCACCAGGCACAGCACCACCGAAACACCCACAGGCTCATAACCGGCGGTAGCGAACGAAGCCACCGGAATAACCAGGCAGAAGAACACCATCAGGGCACTCACACCCAGCACCACCGCGCGCACATACCGGTTGATGCGCTCCATACGGCGCAAGTTAGGGATCTCGTCGCTCGGCTGCGCGGCATTGTAGAAGAACAGCAGCAGAACCAGCGCGGACGCCGCCACATACCAGGGCGCAAAATTGATGCCGTCCGCCTGCGGGGTGAAAGCAACCGGCGGGACACCCGCCAGGGAGAGAGTAGCGAGCAGAACAATCGCGGTAACGCAGAGCGTGCCCACCGTCAGCAGAAAGTAATGGTACGCGCCGCCATTCTTGGTGTTTTTCACACCGTGCTCATGCGTGCCGTCAATCGTCACGACAGAAAATAGCATTATCGAGATGGATAGGATGCTCCACGCGTATTCACTCGTCACGACGGGGACAAGCATGAGAAGAATGGATATAGAGAAAAGAATCCACAGAAATACTCGCTGCAGGGTCGGTGAGGATGCGAGAGCCTCTCCAAAAAAGCCGATGATAAAGTCACCGATAATGTCCATGGTGGATTCCTTTCTGTGGGGGTGGGGTTATTCTTTGATCTCTTCAAAGCGGATGACAGTGAAGTCGAATTCATCGTTGCGGGAATCGAAGGACTTGTACGCCCTATATTTCTTGCCCGTCTCAAAGTTTTGGAGGTAGGGGTAGATACGTTCTCCATCGGGAGCGTGCCACATTGTGATGATTCCGCACTCTTCCGTTTCGAATTCGCCGGAGATTGAGTAGGGGTCCTCATGCTCAATGATTTCGACGGAGGTGACAGTGCAGATAGCGGATTCATTGCCCGGGTTGTAGTTGGTCATGAAATGTATGGACGCGAAGAACCCTAGCATGACTGCCACGAATATGATGATGTCGCGTGCACCCCATGCATCTTTTGCTATTTTGCGAAGATACTCTTTGAAGTCAACTTTATTCTTCTTTTTCTTGACGTGTCTCTTTTTGTTGGTCTTCTTCGTAACCCCAGTTTCGGTAATGTAATTTGCCTCTGGGTAACTCTTTTTCTTTGAGGTGTTCCTTTTCTTTGAAACGTTCTTTTTCCTCGGGGAGTTCTTTTTCACTGCTCTTCACCTTCTTTCTGGGCTGCGGGTTGTTATTCTGTGCTGGGTTTCTAGGCTTTCGTTGCCTTGTGCGCTTCGATGCTTACTTCGGTTGTGCTCATGGTGTGTACGTCCTTGTGCGGTGGTTGGTGAATCGCGCCTGCCCCGGTGGTGGCGGGCACATTCTTAGCCTATCGCACGGTATCTGACCAGAAGGTTAACTGTGTGCAAGGGTCAGATGAAGACTCGGCAACCACTTCGCAGATTGTCCGAATCCGTGCCTAACCACCCGATTTCCTCGGCTACTCTGAGAACGAACCTGCACTCTCCGCACCGTTGCTGGAAAGCTGCAGGTCACCGATAGATAGAAAGGGTAGTTGACCACCATGATGATGAACTACACCATGATTGCCCTCTGGGGCGTAGTAAATGTCCTACAGATGTACAAGATGGTCCGGTCCATCATTGTCTACGAAATCAACCGACGCCGAGACAAGAAGCTGTACGCCAAAAACATTTACATTACTCGAAGCGACCGCTCCGAAATAATTGTGCTTGCCGTCGCGCTTCCCATGACCCCTGCTCTGATGTTTATGGTGCATCTGCTGGGCGATATAGGATTCCATTTTCTATATGATGTCGGAGCTTTCCTCTTCACGTGTTTTCTTCTATATGTCTTTAACGAAACCGCTGGTTCTTACACTAAAATCTCGCCGGAAGGATTCGAAGGGGACAACGGGCACGACAATAAAACCTTCTACCCGCTCAACGCGATCGATAAGGTCACGTATACGCAGAGTTCCGACAGTGAAATTTCAGACTCCGTCTCCTTCGACACGAAATCGGGTAAGCGCATTGCGCGTTTCGGGCCCATCTATGAGGGCTACCCCCTCCTCGCAATGACCCGATTCAAGATGGAAAACGACCGCTGGCCAGACATGAACAACCCCGAAGAAGCCGCCCAGGTTAAGGCGTGGATGAACTGGGGCTCCACCATCCCGCACATTAAGGACAAGGAAATCACTGGCCTCGCCGAAGTAGACATGTAGCCCGCGATTCAGCCCGTATTGAGCGCGTGCCCGGTGTGTTTCTCAACCAATATTTCCGCAATTTTTCTGCCGAAAAAACGCCGACCAGCACCCACACCCTAACCCTCAACTAGAAGGTGCACTCTGCGCGCAAAAACATTAACGTTGAGGTTTACAATAAGAAATGGTCAATGCACAGCCGCATGCCGTGCACGCACCATGTCACTTCACAGAAACACCGACCCTGAAAGGCACATCATGGCCACCAAGAAGCCCGCACGCCTCACCCGCCGCGCAGCACTCGCCGCCGCAGGCGCAGGCGCAGCAACTGCCCTCGGTGCACTGCTCACCCCCGCGCAGGCAACCACCTACCGCCCGACCGTGCGCCGTACCCCCTATAACGGCTACTACTCCAACCGTTACGGCCGCCGCGGCCGCATCGTCATCAGCGACTACTACGGCAGCTCCTACAGCCACTACTACTATTACGGCGGCTAAAGAAATACAGCTGTAAAAACATATACTGGAAGACGGCACTACATCCTGTGTAGTGCCGTCTTCCCGTTAGATGCCCAGGCATCACCCGCACCGCGGTGCGGAAAATACACCACAGATAGAGAGAACCCATGAAGAACGTAACCCGCCGATCCGCCCTCGGCCTGCTCGCAGCAACCGGTGGTGCGACCCTCCTGGCAGCATGCGGCGCTCAGCCCCAGGCAGCCAGCGGCTCTGCAACTGCATCTGGTAGCGCATCTGCTTCCGCAACTGCGTCCAAGACCGCACGCACCAACTACTCCGGCGTTGCAGTCCTGGACGGTTACACCTCTAAGCCTTCCGACTACCAGCCCGCAACCCGCACCGAACCCTCCAAGAACGCCCCCGTACCGGTCAAGCCCGCTGTCGCTAACGAGAACAGCGTGGAGGGCCTGTACCAGTCCATCGCCTTCTTCGGCGCAGCCATGGAATACTACATGCGCACCGGTAAGACCGAACCGCTGCGTGAATGCGCGCTCGACAAGTCCGAGCTGAAGAGCATGATTGAGCCGG
>ERZ772930.390-NODE-390-length-14472-cov-7.53257_pt1 | contig 14472 bp, 12 predicted proteins | sample MGYA00511685_ERZ772930 | MGnify/ENA primary metagenome ERZ772930 (study PRJEB29015, sample SAMEA2738053) | human oral metagenome | biome: human oral; feature: human-associated habitat; material: saliva | place: China | collected 2226 ... | reverse complement strand
CGTGAAGTAGCGGCAGGGGATGATGAGGCGGCGCTCGTCCCAGATGCGCACGACCACGTAGGACAGCGTGATCTCCTCGACCGAGCCGGTTTCCTTCTTATCGCCGGCGACCACGACGTCACCCACGCGGATCGCGTCAGTGAAGGCCAGCTGCAAGCCGGCGACGACGTTACCGAGGGTCTGCTGCGCGGCGAGACCGAAGATCACCGAGATGACACCGGCGGACGCCAGGACGGTCGTCATGGCATGGCGCGCGGCGTCGAAGGTCCCGATGATGGCGATCATACCCACGACGGCGATGACCACCTGGGCGAAGCGCCGCAGGACCTGGGCGCGAGTCTCGAAGCGGCGCGAGAGGCCTTTGTCGGATGTTTGGCGGGCCTTTGCTGCGTCCTCGAAGACCCACGCGGCGGAGTAGCCCATCCACGTCATGCACGCCAGGCCCACGATGAGGAGCAGGTGCATGAGGAACGTCGTGACGGAGGCGCCACCCCAATCCGTCAGCCGCGGATTCACGAGCGCAATGCCGAGGCCAACCCACGCTCCCCACGTCGCGAACGCGAAGTGGGCGGGGCGGCGCACGCGGTTCAGGATCGACGAGGCCATGGCGGACTTAGCAAGTGCCCTGCGTGCGAGGACGGACAGGACGATCGACGCGACAACACCCAGGCAGGCTCCGATGATGGGCCCGAGGAACAGGAGGGTGACGTCGATGGTGGTGTCGACGGCTGCCTCTGCGCCGGATTGCTGATCCGCGGCGGCGAGCGTGAGCGCATCGGACGCTTGGGCGAGGGCACCGAGTACTGGTGACAGAATCATGGATTAAGGGTAGGACGACTAGCTGATGAAATCCTGTGAATTCCGCACAATTGCAACATTTTCATGTAACGTGTTGCTCGTCACTCGATTTCGTTTTGACGTATCGACGAACCTCTGCCTAAGATATATCCCGTCTTCGGACGCCAGTTCGACGGCCAACAGGCCCCCATCGTCTAGCGGCCTAGGACACCGCCCTTTCACGGCGGCGACACGGGTTCGAATCCCGTTGGGGGTACCACCGGTCGCAATCGTGATTGGAACAATTCAATAGGTCTTACCTGTTGTAAGGCCCCGTAGCGCAGTTGGTTAGCGCGCCGCCCTGTCACGGCGGAGGTCGCGGGTTCAAGTCCCGTCGGGGTCGCCGACCAGACCACATCGGTTCAGGTCTTGGCTCTGTAGCTCAGTTGGTAGAGCGTTCGACTGAAAATCGAAAGGTCACCGGATCGACGCCGGTCGGAGCCACCAGCAAACCCCGAAGCTGACGCTTCGGGGTTTTTTGGTTTTACGGCGCGGAGCGATGCCTGAGATGCGTATCACGTTCTTTTTCTTCTCTTACTTCACCCACTGACTGCCCGCGCATCTCTCAAACGCATCTGAGGGCCATCGCGGAAGATATACCTAGTGTGACGTTGAACAGACTATACCTCTCGGTTCATGTCTCCCCGCGTGGGCGGGAAAAACGCATAATGCAGCGAAGGTGGCCCACCTGCCCGGGGATCACTCCCAGGTGGGCTGGCTGCCACCCTCATGCGTACCGTATCACTATTTCGAGAACAACTCATCCCCGCATGGGCGGGGAAAACCAGTTGATTGACGAAATTGTCCGATCAGATCAGGGCTCATCCCCGCGCGGGCGGGGAAAACGTGGCGTCGAGGTTGACGAGGCGGGCCGCTTCGGGCTCATCCCCGCGCGGGCGGGGAAAACCCGTGATCGCGTCCGCCGCGAGTGGACGCTCGAGGCTCATCCCCGCGCGGGCGGGGAAAACTCCACGCGGCCGGGCATCGATCCCCGGTCTGCGGGCTCATCCCCGCGCGGGCGGGGAAAACGCTGATCGGCGGAGGTGATGATCGGGTTCATTGGGCTCATCCCCGCGCGGGCGGGGAAAACATCGCGCGGGCGCCCGCGTTCGTGAACACCCGGGGCTCATCCCCGCGCGGGCGGGGAAAACGTCTATCGGGCGCGCAACGAGCAGGGTCTTGCCTGGCTCATCCCCACGCGGGCGGGGAAAACACTTTCTGACCTGCGCTTTTATCGAGCGGATCGGTCAGATCTTGGAAACCCTTGAGCTTGCCGTCTCCTCTGGAAGTTACTCATTGTGCGACGTTTACGCAACTGACGCGCCGCAGGATCAGGCTCGGAATACTGGCCTCGCCCTTCCGAGTAGTAGGGCCGCATCATGAGGGTCAGTCCGTCAAAGTCGACGGGCTTCCATGGATCACCCCAGGTCAAAAAGGCGAGACCCTGCTCGTTGCGCGCCCGATAGACCAGGACCGCCCGCCCTGTCTTCATGTTCTCTGTGACAATCTCCCACAGACGCTCGCGCACACGGGCACTGAGAGTCCCAACGAAAACTCCAGGAGAAATCTCCATGAGCCACCGCGTCACGTGACCCCGCAGGCCCTCGGGAACCGCAGACAAGACGAGAACGATCACGAGAAGTCGCCCTCTTCGTAGGACACACCCGCCGCGACTGTCCCTTCATGGTCATCCCACAGGCGTAGGTCGTCCACGATGAGGTCCTCGTCGTCCTCGACGCCCAAGGCCCCGGACACCGACAGAAGACTCTTTATGTCGCCGACGCAACGCTCCAGGAGCCGAAACTCCCGAACTGCATCACGGACAGCCTTTCGCGCAGCACTACCCACAGCCTCGTCTGTGGGTGATGCTGCCACATCGAAGGCGATGGGAATGGTGAGGTCAGCCTTGTACAGGTCAGCAATGTCGTACACGAACGAACGGTAGGTCCCGTTGTGTATGAACCCCAGCCCCGGGCTACACCCCAGCGCAACAATCACAGCATGAACAACCCCGTATATCGCAGAGTTTGCCGCAGACAACGCCTGGTTCACGACCGACCCGTCCTCGAAGCTGTCCGGGTCGTACTCGCGCCTATCCCAGGGCACACCCGTGCGCTGGGAGTGTTCACGGTACAGGCGGCGCACGCGGGCACCCTCGCGTCCGCGCAGCTGCTGAAGACTCAGCTTCGACACGTCCTCGCCCGCAAAACGCATCAAGTACATGTTGCGAGCAACGGTCAGCCGCATCGACGGATTGCTGACCGCCCGCGCCTGTGCCTCGAGCAACCGCGAAGATCGGGAGGGAGGAGTGCCGTGCGCGTAGTACCGAACCCCGTTCTCACCCACCCACACGATGGTCGAACCACTTTCGGAAAGAACCGAGACCGCCGAGTGCGTGATCCGCACCCCGGGTCCCAGCAACAGCACCGAAAGTGCCGCCGCTGGGACGTGTGCGATTCCGTGCCCATCGGCCACGGTGATCGCGTTCGAGTCCCGGTTAATCGTGCACCGCTCAACATACAAGAACGTCAACCGGTCCCGAACGCGCACCAAGTCCTTCGGCGCAGGAGGCCTTGCCCCGGGGATCGATCTCATGATCGGGCGAGGGTCAGCAGTCCACAGCCGTATGCTTTACCTCGGCCTACCCCATGGACGAGGCCGTGGCGAAGAGCATCCGAATCCGTCACCTCAAGCACTCCCTCGAAAGTCGCAACAGCAAGCGTCACTCGCACACCCTGTCGCTTGAACTCGGCAACGCTACGCTCAACCCCATTAATCAAGAGGTTCGCCCCGTCGACGCGGCGACCATCCTGGTCCTCCAGGACGGGCAGGTCCCCACCGTACTCGGCGGAAGTCAGCACGCGGAACCCGAGCCGCTCAGAGCGATCCAAGACCCACTGCGTCTGCTGATCCAGGGTCACGTGAGCGAGGACCTTCCTACGTCCCCGCGCATTGACCTGACTCGCCTCCCGGAACGTCGGATTCACACAGAGACGGAACCCCCACCTTTGGCCGACCTCAAGCCGATCAAGGAAATCACCCATGTCACGGACGAGCACTCCGCCATCGGTTCTGTATCCGGCTTCCTCGACGATGTGCGAGGGATCCGGGGGAACCGGGCTCGAGATGAAGAGCACACACGAGGGGCTTTCCTGCCGAGAAAGCCCACTTCTCGGGGATGACGGACGATCCAGGCGCCACAGCACCCGAGGCATTCCAGCACCCTCCAAGGCACCCGGCGGGAAACAATTCATGACGGCCGCATGCAGAATCTGACGGCTCCGCATGAGCTGCCGCGCACCCCTGCGGTAGGGGTTGAGGTAGATACGTGTCAGAAACATCAGAGCACCTCCATCGGGTCATGGACGAGGCCGGGGCCGGCGTTCGGCCGCGCCTCCACGTACTGCGGATTTTCCAGAGCGACTCGCGCCTCCTCGACGGTTCTTAGAGTGTAGATACGGTGTTCGGAGTCAAAGCTGATCGGCACATCCTGGATCGTGTGCTCGAACGAGGTGCCCTCGCCGGTAGGGATAATGCCCTGATCAGCAACAACGCGGACAGACACGTACTGTTCGTAGCGCTGCTTCTTTTGGTAATACGCGGATGCCATCCACGGTGTTTCCCGAAGAGCGTCCCACGCGCTCCCCTGACGCACAGAGAGTCGCAGAGGCATGGTCGGTGGACACGAGCGACGACCAAGGTACAGAGGGAACACCGGCCGAAGAATCGCCTGCGACAACCCCTCGATCACGTCATCCGGTCCCTCAATGAAGGCCCCGAAAGCCGCATCCGCCCAATAGAAACGGGCAGATAGAGGCATCGACGTATCACCCCGATGTGCCGTATGAAAGTCACGGAGCAACTGCCCCGGCTGGTCCACCCGCACGGCGAAACGAAGCTCTGCCAGGTCCTCGATCGGATCGCTGCGCCTGCGTCCCTGCGCCGCCGCGAGCAGACCGACCAGCGCGCTTTTCGTGGGAAAAGCTTCCGTCGACCTGCGCGTGAATCGACTGGATGAGCCCCACGACTGCATGGGGCCAGCCAGTCGCAAGACGAGTACCGAACTCATCGCGTTCCCCGCACCGCTTCCGCAGCCGCGCCTCCCAGATCGACGAGACGCACCTGGTTACCCAGGGCGGAGAAGCCCTCGCCCCGAGGCGTGGTCCACGTGGCGAGAGAGGCGACGGGCTCAAGACCGGTGAGGTCGCGCAGCTTGGACTCGAACTCGACGAAACACTTGACGGCGGGGTCGGCGAAACCGTGCTCCCCCGCGACGATCGGATCTTCGAAGGCACCCGTCATGTTGATCGGCTGATCGTCACGTACCTGGACCAAAACCGCATCGGGCAGGGTACGATTTGCGAACGTCGTGACCTTTCCAGTTGGCATGGAACGCACGAAGCTATCCACAAACAGCTCAACGGCACGATCCGCAACGGAATCATCCCCGAGATTTTCGCGCAGCATGTCGACGTTGATCGTCGCATAGCGGTACACCGTCGCCGAAGCGAACTCGATCGTACCGATCATGCCGGCACCCTCGTCGGCTTCCTCGCTGCGCTTCTTTTCGTCGTCGACAGCCGTGTAGTAGTCGTACTCACGTTCGACCGCGCCAACGCCGATCGCATGAGCGACCTGACAGGCGGCATCGACATTCAGGGCATTCGGCTCGGCAACCATTCGACCGAACAGAGCGATGTCGATGGAGTGATTCGTGTCAACCAGGCTACGCGGCTTAAGGTCCTTGAATGCTGCCGAAGGATCAGCCTCACTGGCAACCGAAATCAAGGCGTCCGCAACATGCTCGATCTGCTTGGCAGACAAGAAGACCAGGAATCCGGCTTCCTTCAGCTGCTGTTCCGTCTTCTTCCCGCGAGGCTCGGCAAGCTTGAACCCAATTGCCTTGAGCCCCATCTCGGCCAGCTCAACCGACTGTGCTTCCAGATCCGGCCGCTTCTCACTGATCGTTCGGGCGACCAGCTCGACGATCTTCTTCGTGCGCACGCCGTAATTTCCGTCGGCGATTTTCCCTTCGAAGTCCTGACGCGTGGCACGCTTGATGGCCTGCGAGGAGATACGCATGCGGCTCACACCGCCAAAAGTCGCACTCTTAGGTGCGCCGGTATCATCTCGGTTTGGATTCGAAGGGGGCAGGGTCTGCAGGACATGGATATCAACGAAGACTGACATTGTCTTACCTTTCACTGGTTACGTGTGGAAAAGAGTGGGTGAGAAGCCTCGACGTCACTCGTCGGCGGCCATATCGGGATCGGAGGATTGGGTGGTACGCGCGAACTGGCGTCCCCAGTTACGCACGACCAATGTGCGACAGCGCGGGTCCTGCCACGTATAGAGATCGGCGGCAAGCGCTGCGTAGTCGCACGGAATCTCAGCAGACTCAAGCTGCGAGATCAGTGAGCGCAGGTGCACGAGCAACCCCTCGTACGTGGGTGCCTGAACGGCGGCTGAAAAACGGCGGTAGATCGGCGTCTCCTCGGCACGCTTGTCCCCTCGTTGCCCTTCCGCAACCACTCGTATGGCTGACGCGAAGCTTCGAGGTCGCTCCGAGCTGTCGTGCATGGGCCTCGTGTTCGATCCCTGATGCAACGCCCACAGCGTGAGCGCCCCGTGGACCGCCCGTTCCCCCTGCGTTGGAGCATCACCCAGGTAGCCTGCACGATCATCGAGGGTCAGATCCCAGATAGCGGGAATCGATCCGCTCTCCTTGCCGAGCGCTGAGCGTAGCTGCGCCCGGAGAGATCGAGCCGACGGGTTATCCTTCGACAGACGGTTGACGATTAATCCACCAACACGGCCATAAACCGCTTTGCGAGATGAGAGCCCCCGAGGGCTAGCATCCGGATCAGCGACGTTGCTGCTCATTTCGTTCCTTCCTGTTTGTTGTCCGGATTCGGCACCAGCTTCTCCAGCGCCGACCTGAAAAAGTTCTCTGCGATACCGACGTTCATGTATCCCCTTCCGGTATCCCGACCGATGATTGCCGAGGACGATGCACACGCGACCAGTTCCCTCTGGCTGGCCAGCGCGTAGCGACGCAAGCTGTCTTCCCAGCGTCTTCCGACTTCGCGTGCGTCCTCGCGTCCGTCCACGTGTGCGAGCCACGTCCTGAACGGGTCGTCGACGACGGAGAAGAAACGTTCCTTTGCGCGATCTCGCGAACCGTCCCCTGCGCCTTCGCCACTCTCGCCAGCCGCGCGAGCGAGGTTCGCGGCAAGTGTGCCGACAGCTCTCGACACGTCCTCTGTGAGGCGAACCTGTCGATCAATTTCAGCTGCCAAGTCCTCACGTTCAGCCCGCAAGACAGCGACAGAGAGCGTTAGCTCATCGGAGTAAATATCCTCAAAAGTCGCCTCCTGAGGCCCATACGTGACGCCGACGGCCTGAATCCTCATGACCCGCGGATACTCGGTCGTGATCATCGAGCTCTCGAGCTGATAGTGAAAGCTCAAGGTCGCGGATGGCATGAACTCACGCTTAGGCTGCTTGTCCACCCCCTGCACCATCGTGGGTGTCGGCAGTGTGCCGGGAAGGTTTCGCCACAGCGCACGCCCCGCCTCGAACTTACGAGGCATGTAAACATCACGCTTGAACTTCTTAGACTGCGGTGTCGAGTAACGCCACAGGCTGTGCGGTTCATACTGACGCATCTCCTGGGGAGCGAGCTTGTCCCCCTGAGCCAGGACGACTCCCGTGACCCCGTCACGGCCCCCGACCAGCCTGACACGACGAGAGTGCCATGTCAGCAGGCGCGGGATGCTAAGCTCTCGCGGGGTACCCGACGAATCGAGGAGCGAGAAGTCTCCCCGCACCGCGCTCTCCGGATCGGGATCCTCCCAGCTGCACGTATCCCAGTCTGAGGAACCGACGACGCCCCGAAGCTCGCCCGTATCGGCAGGGATCAGGTTCAAGACCATGGTCTCGTCCAGGTCCTGTCCCTTGAGCCACACGAGGCCCAGGTGACCGCACCACGAGGGACCAATCGGATAGCCCTTTCCACCCTTAACCTCGGGATCGCCTACTGCACCAGACCGGATACCAGACGGATCGTACGCCTGTGCGTGAACCAGCCAGCGCGCCGCCTCCGAGGCCGGAATACACGCCAAAGCGTTCCCGTGCCGAGTGGTGAAAAACTGCTCGCCGTTGGGAACATCCGCGATTAGTTTTTCAAGTCCGGATACTGCGTCCTTCGCAGTACGTAGATCCGCGACCTGCATGAAGGGGAACCGGCCCCCGAACAGGTAGAAGCGTTCTCTCCACCGTTCGAGGTACTCAATCATGTGCTCCGTTGGAGCCCCCTCGTCCCACTGTCTGGCCCAGTCATGCGCATCGCGCGGGGCAGCAACACGATAAGCGACAGCAAGGAGCAACCGTTGAATCGCCATGTCCTGCGTAGGCAGCTCACACGCCAGGTCGGCGATATCGGTCGTACGCCGGAGCAGTTCCAGCAGCCCGACTTCGGTGATGGTCCCATCAAGGAGTCGTACAGGTATCCACGGCTCGTCAAGCAGGTTGTACTCAGGGTTCTTCATCGACCCTGCACCTCCATTCCCTTTTCTTCAGAGTAGGTAAGTGTGAATCCGCACAGGTCGCGCGTCAGGCGCTTCCCGTCGGGGGTTTTGTACATCGCGAGGATCAGTTCTCCGGCCAGGAGCGGGTGCTCGCGACACGCCCAGTCCTGTGTGATGGGATCATCCCAGATAGCACCTGCAACTGCGTCCACCGCCTGATCGACGCTCTGCCCACGAGCGCGGAAGGCCCACGGAGGCAGGGAAATGCTCCATGAGCACATCTGTGCAATGCGCCCTCGTGCGTTGTATTCGCTCACCTGTAGTTGTTCGTCGTCTGGAGTCGTCCCGCTGAGGGGCGGAGGGACAGGTGCGTTGCCCCGCTCGGGGTCGATGGCGACGACGAGGACGGGAATTTGGTCTTCGCCGTCGCGGACTGCGGCTCGCGCGGCGGCGACTCCCGGCCCCTTGGCGTCCTCCCCTGTGGCAGCATTTCCTTGGAATTTTTCTTCCAACTTGGGAGCTTGCCACCGGTGTACGTTCATACCGTCGAGGCACCACGTGCTCGCCCGCATCCGCGATTGCGCGGTGTTGCGTTCTCGTTCGTCGAGCGCGGTGTCGAAAGCATCGGCCCATTGAGCGGGTCCAACGGCTTTCGCGTCAGAGTAGGCCAGCGCGGTGAGCTGCGCGTAGTCGATGGGTTCACGGACCGTGATCTCGCCACGATCCGAGAGGATTCCGAGGGTTCGCAGGACCGCATGTCGCGAGTAGACATGATCTGTCCCGGTGGAGTAGGCCCACGGCACAGCGGCGAAATCCTCGAGCAAGACCATGCACCGGGCCTCGCGCAGTCCGGTGGGGCGGTCCGCTCGCTCGTGGCGATGCAGTCGCCCGATGCGTTGAAGGATCAGGTCCATGGGAGCGGGGTCGGTGAGCATGAGGTCAAAGTCGACGTCCAGGCTCTGTTCAATCACCTGTGTTGCGACGACGACGTGACGCTGCGGACGCCGCGTGGCTCCCTTCCCGAAAAGTTCAAGCATCAGCCGATCACGAGAGGCCCGTTCGGCTGCGAGGAAACGCGAGTGCAGCAGGGTCGTCTGCTCGCGCCCAAAGACGGCTTTCACCGCGTCGTAGGTTTCCTGTGCTTCACGGACGGTATTACGAATAACGACAGCACATCCACCATTGGCGAGTTCTCGCTCAAGTAGCTCCGCAATCTCACCGGGCGAGCCGAGCGAGGTCGGGATGATCCGCTTGGCCACCTCAGCCTCGCCAGCAATCTCGTGGACGTGCACGCCCGCAGACGACACCGTCGATATGACCGGATACCCGATCACACCCTCGACCGAGTCAGCGTCTTCGCCCGACGATCCACGGCCTCGTCGATAGGCGTCCAGGAGCGCGCGGCGACGTGCGGGCGGCAGCGTCGCGGACAGCAGGACGACGGGAATCCCGTACATCCCCAGCCACGTGAGCGCGGCCTCCAGGTAGGTCTCCATGTACTCGTCGGCGGCGTGAACCTCGTCAATGATGACCACCTTGCCCATGAGCCCAAGGTGGCGCACCAGAACGTGTCGGGATTTCAGGGCTGCGAGCAGCACCTGGTCGATCGTGCCGACCACGACGGGAGACAGTGTCGAGCGCCACCTCTGCCCCATCCACCGGCTGGCATGCAGGCCCATGTCCTCCTCGTCGTCGTGCACCTCGAGGGGACTCTTGCCCCTGTCGAGGAGCTTCACGAACGACTCGTTGAGGTTGTTCTTCCCGTGTGCGAGCTGGATGCCCAGCTTCTGAGGCTCGTCCCCCAGGATGCTGGTGAGCCAGCTCGTCACGCGCTCGAACATTGCGTTCGTCGTGGCCTGCGTGGGCAACGCGACGAACACTCCCTGCAGCCCCCGAGCGCGCATGAGCACCTCGGCGACTGCGAAGGCCAGCTCGGTCTTCCCAGAGCCGGGCGGGGCCTCGACGATCATAAGGTCCGAGTCCTCCGTGGAGGCGATGTCCACAGCCTCGCGCTGGGCGCAGGTCGGCTGGTACGAGGCCGGCCACCCGAAGCGGCGCCGGTACAAGTCAGTGGTCGTGTCGGCGAGCGAAGAGGGCGGGCGCAGGGGCGACGGGAAAGCCGCTCGCTTCCAGCCGCGCTCGGCGCGCTCGCGCTGCTGGTCGGCGCTCAGCTCTGGATAACCGCGAATCGTGCGTTTTCCATCTGCTTTGTCGGGACGCGGACGCAACGGGAAGTAGTCCTCGTTCGAGGCAAGCCAGTCCGCGATGACGAGCGCCGAGGCGTAGGCAGAGGCAACCGCGATGGGTAATTCCGGCAACGCCGTCCCAGGGGCGATGAGGGGGAAGCCGCTACGTCGCGCCATCCACTCAAGAATCTCCGAGCGCGCCTGTCCCCATCGAGGGTCGTCGGCCACCGACCCTTCTTGATACTTGTACTGCAGATGCGCGACCCGCACAGCTTCCGAGTCCGGATAACGTCCGTGGTGGATACCAACAAGGATTGCCCACTGGTGGGCACGCCTGGCATCCCCTCCCCCAGCAGCTACCGCATCCTGTAGCGCAAACTGACTGACAAGGCCGTGAGGGAGAAACGCTCGCTCTGCGTAGTCCTTCTTTCGCATCACTACGAGGCCTTGGTGCCGAATCAGCTCGGCAAGGTCTTGGTGCTGACATGCGAAGCGACAATCCACTTTTCCCACATCGTGCACCCCTGCCAGGAACACGAACGCCGCCCGCGCCTTCGCTTGGTCCCCGTCCCACACAGAAGCCATGAGACGACGATGATGCTCGCTCAGGTACTCGTCGAACAAATATCCCGCGACGTCTGCGGCATCCATCAAGTGTTGGACGACGGAAAGCCACGCACGCGCACCGTCTCCAGTCTTTGCCCAGAAACACCGAGCACGAGCAGACAATCCCGATGCATCAAGGTCGCTCAGCGCAGGGGGGAAATCGGGCGCGCGCCATGCCTCCTGCACGACGGGCACACTAGCACTTGTCTTCTTGCGGGCCATCTTCTCTACCTCGAGCAAATACGTGTTCCAAGCAACCAAACGCGCTAGCATAAGTGAGACTGGTTACTCTGAAATTGTTGAGCCCGACGATCTTATGGAGATCGCCTCGCCCCCAACGGAGCTGATGGGGTAACTATAACACCGCAGAGACTCTTATACAATGCATGTTCCGATTTTTTTGCACAACTCAACGAGACCGCGCGCGACACACAGAAAAATCCCCGCTTTCGCGGGGAAAACGCCCTCGCCATGCGCCACCTCATGCACTGCATAGGATCATCCCCACCCGGGGAACACGGCAGCCACAGCCGCCACACACACTCGCAGGACGTCACAAACGTATCACCCGTCCCACTCCCGCGCGCCATTACGGCACAATCGACACGATCCTGAAACAATAGGGGCATGTCGAACGACTCGCGTGAAAACCTGCAGGGTACGGATGGCCGGGATGCGGCCGACCTGACGACTGCCGCTGGGCAGGCCGTCTCGGAGCCGACTGCCGCTGGGCAGGCCGTCTCGGAGCCGACCGCCGCCGCGGCGGTTGACGCGCCCGCCCAGGGGGCCTCGGCCTCGGCGATGGGTGGTGCGCAGGACGGTGCTGTCCTGGTTGCCTCACCGACCCGCGACCAGCAGGGATCGAACAGTCAGAACCAGCGGCCGACGCCTCGCCACACGCAGGGCGAGGTCGTGATCGCGCCGCCTTCCGCCCAGATGCCTATGAGCGAGCCGCGCCCCTGGTATCGTTCGCGCCGTTCTTTCGCCGCGAAGGGTGGCGGCGGCAAGGTCCTGGTTGCAGGCCTGGGCCTGACCTACACGGACCACGCGACGGGTGCGGTCCTGCTGGCGAACGTGGATATGGGCTTCCGCGCGCACACGCTGAGCGCTATCCTGGACCCGACGGGCCGCCGAGCCCGCGCCCTGTTCCTGATCCTGGCGGGTCTCGAGGAGCCGCAGGCCGGCCGCATTGTCGCGGCGCCGTCTCGCTCGTGGGCCGCGCGTCTAGCGGGCCGCATCGGCTCGGTGGCGCTAATCCGCACGGATTCCCCGCTGGATGAGACCCTGACGATCCGCCAGAACATCCTCGCTCCCCTGTCGGCGACGGGTTCGATCGCGGACTGGGACAACCTGGTGGGTTCCCTTCAGGTGACGGGTCTGGCGCAGCGCGTGGACCTGCGCCCCTCTGAGCTGACGGAGTGGGAGCGTTTCAAGGCGCTCATTGCCCGCGCGATCGTGTCCGGCGCCGAGGTCTTCCTCATCGAGGATCCGGTTTCCCTGCCCGCCGAGGCGCGCGCCGAGCTGGGGCCCCTCCTGCGGGCGCTGACGAACGCGGGTTGCGCGGTCGTCGTGTCGACGCCGTCCCCGGAGCTTGCAGCGTCCACAGACCGTGCGATTCTGCTCACGAACGGCCGAGTGTCCCTCGACGCCCCTGCCCCGACGCCCGCGATCATCGCGACCGCCCTGGAGGCCAACCCCGAGGACACCAGCGCTCTCCTCGCTATCGGCCCTTCCCCCTTCGACGAGGTCGTGGCTGGCTCCTCCGCGTCCGCTTCCTCCTCGGCCCCGGTCCAGCGCTCGATCGGCGTCGCCGCAGGTGGACAGGCGCTTTCCTCCGGGGACGCCGCGGCGGACGAGACGGCGCTCATGGCGCCGATCGGCGCGGACGAGGACCGCTCGGACGCGTCGGTGCGCAACATCCCCGAGGTTGACGCCGACGACCCGGCACTGGCCGAGGATGAGGTCTCCGACCTGGTCGTGCGCGCCCGCAAGATCCTGTCGGATCTGCCGGGCTCGATCGCGCCGAAGGAGTAGCGTACGGGTCACTGCGAGCCGCCTCCCTTCGTGAGAGACTAGGTTTATCCTGCGAGGCGCTGCCTCGCTACCCCCGCACCCCGCACGCGCAGGAGTCCCCATGACCCAGTCCATCCCCCAACCCGGGCAGTTCCCGCCGCCCGCGGCCCCCGCACCGCACGCGCCGCAGCACGCTGCGCCCGCCCCCGAGGCACGCCCCAGCATCGGCAACCTCGTCGCGCTGGTCACCAGCCAACTGTCGGGCATCGTGCGCGATGAGATCGAGCTCAACAAGACGAAGGCGCGCGCTTTCGCAGCCAAGAGCGGTAAGAGCGCCGGCCTCCTCGTGACGGCCGCCGTGTTCGCTCTCTTCCTGCTGGGGTGGACCCTCCACACGATCGAGGTCCTCCTGGCCCTCGTGCTCCCGGCGTGGGCGGCGTCGCTGATTGTCGTCGTCCTGCTGCTGGTGATCGTGCTGGTGCTGGCCCTGGCCGGTAAGAACGCCCTCCAGAGCGCGCAGAAGCACCGCCCGGATCCGGCCGCGTCCGTGGCCGCCACGAAGGAAGCCATCCAGAAGGGACTGGGCAAGTGAGCAACACCGTCGATCCTCGCACCGTGACCGTCGGCGAGCACACCGCCGCGCCCTCCGGTCCGCGCACCGAAGAACAGATCCAGGCTGACCTCGAGCGTCAGCGCGCCGAGCTGGCCGCCACGATCGATCAGCTGTACGCGCGTGTCCAGCCCGCCGCACTCGCCCAGGAGGCGAAGGAAGAGGCGACCGTGCGCTTCGAGTCTCTGAAGGAGTCCGCGTCGCTGACCCTGCAGGACGCGATCGGCGGCAACGCGGAGGCCATCAAGAAGGTCGCCATCGTCGCCCTGTCGACCGTGGGCGCTATCGGCGTTCTGGTTCTGCTGGCCACCCGCAAGCCTCGCCGCGCCCGCCGTCACGCCCGCCGCATCGGCCGCGAGGCCACCAAGCAGATGCTCGCCGCGCTCGCGAAGGTCGACGAGGCCCTGGAATCCTGACGCTTCGACCCATCCTGACGTTCCCCTCGCCCGGGCATGATGCTCGCGCGAGGGGAACGTGTTTGTGCGCGTTCCACCTCCAGTAACCGCGTTCACACGAATGAGCCGTCTGGGCCGCTTTTCCGCGGGCTTCCGCGCATCCGTACGCGACGGGCCGCTACGCTGTTCGCGCAAAAGCTGATCCAAGGTGAGGTCAAGGCCCGTCTTTAGCTATGATGGACCCACGAAACATTTTGAACACCCAGGGAACCGCTTGATGCGGACCCGAACGACGC
>ERZ772930.389-NODE-389-length-14475-cov-13.4693_pt1 | contig 14475 bp, 9 predicted proteins | sample MGYA00511685_ERZ772930 | MGnify/ENA primary metagenome ERZ772930 (study PRJEB29015, sample SAMEA2738053) | human oral metagenome | biome: human oral; feature: human-associated habitat; material: saliva | place: China | collected 2226 ... | reverse complement strand
CTAATATAGGTCACTTCACAAAGCTATATAGCTTTCTTCGCCATCCTATATAGCTTCACCCACGCACCCATACCTATAGATGACATTGTGTAAGCCCACCTCTTCATTACTCGGACTTCGTTCCCTCGCAAATCGGAGGCTTTAGGCTGAGAAGTTCGAAGGAGGAAAGTGCAAGCTGTGAAGCGATGGCCTTGCACAATGGTCTCAAGGGAGGTAAGAAAACTTTCCACCGCTGGAAAGTTTGCTCCCCAGCGGTGGAGCACACGCCCTGGACGCGATGCACTCCACTCGGAGCTACCGAGGGAGAAAAGTCTAAGAAAAAGAGATGAAGCGACTACGGACAAGGATGACGGACTGCAGGAAGCACATCGACCAAATAGCCAAAGCCACAAGGGGCACCAAAGGCTAAATGCCTTCAGCGCCCCTTGTGATAAAGGAGGTAGTTATTTAGCTTAGAAGCGGTAAGACGCAGAGAACTGAATCGAACGCCCTGGCATATGGTAGCCATCCTTCTCCGTATAGTATTCGGAGAAGATATTGCGGAAGTTCGCTCCTACATGTAGCTGCTTTGTGACATCATAGTGTGCAGAAGCAGACCAGACGTCGCAATAGCTTCGGGGCGGATAACTTCGATTTTCCCAGGCACTTGCTTGAGTGGCACAGCCGTTCGCGTAGAGTAGACAAGTACCTTGTCCAGCTCGTGCGTGGCGATACTGTCCGTACTTGCGATCTGAGCCACAGCTGTCGCTGGAGCTATCGCCGCAAGAAGAAGCAATGTCTTCTTCATAATTGCTTTTAGTTAAGAGGTGATAGTTAAGAGCCTACTTCTCTATAGAGGAGTAGAATCAGGAGGCTGCGCAGCTCGTCTAAGATGAGTTCATAGCAAGGAGTTTTGCCTTGCTCTATCGAGAGTCCACAGGGATCCAGTCGGTAGCGCTGGGAGACATAGGAGAAGGTAAGTTGTGATAAGTCCATAAGACTCGCCCAACTGATAAGCCCCCATCGCCACTGATCCACAAGGTGGAGAATCGAAGCAACGGCAGCGCAGAGGTGGCTATCGGAGGCAAGCCGCTGGAGGGCCTCCCGAAGAGTCGCTTCGTCCTGAGCACTCGCCGAATAACGTGCTTGATAAAGAGCAAGAAGATCCTCAATCCCTAGCCCGTAGCGTATTCCCTGCTGGAGGAACGAGCTTTGCCGCTGAGCATTCATCCCGGACTGTCGCTCCAGAGCTTTCGTCACGGCCTCCTTCACAGACTGACCGATCATCTCACCAAGAAGGACGTGTTTCCCCGCCCCGTAGAGGACAACGGGAGATTCTTCATTGCAGACTGCGATGAGGCTATCTGTTCCCGACCCCGTCGCCAGCCCTTCCGAATAGCGACTCGGAGCCATCAATTCCTGCAAAGCAGCAGCCTTAGCTTCGGTAGCCGTGATGAGCGCACGAGTAAGCGCCCCAGGATCAAGATATGCATCAATAAATAGGAACACATTGATCGTACCAGGAGGAGGCAATAGGCTTCGCTGCTCGAACTCATCATAACTGGCCTTGTCTCCGGCACGGCCTCCATTGACATCGATACCCGCAGTAGCTATGGCCTGCACAGTTACCCCATGATAGGTGCGCTCTGCTCGAGCATGATTCTCGATAAGTGCAGCTGTACCCATTCCCGTCGTACGCTCTGGATCCAAGCCCAGCTCTGAGGCGATGACAGTATAGTGCTCTATGATATTCCCACCCTTGAGCCCTGGGCATCGCTTCTGAAGGATATCTGGGTCGCGCCCGACACTGTGATTGAACACATAGTGGAGGTCATTGCGGTAGCCACCATTAAGATTGGAGCTACTCACGACACCACGTTGCCCTGAAAAAGAAATAATCATCGCCTCTTGTGCAAAGTACACCGCATCGCCCATAGGGGTACGGAAGAGCATCTCACCTTGCTCTAAGCTCGGGGTATGAGAAGTAGAACGGGACATCTATAGTAGGATTTATCGGGGATGAAGGAGGCTACGCAACTGGGCCAATTCATCCAGATGATAGTATTCGGCTTGGAGCGACTCTGCAAGATGACGCGCTTGCTTGAGACGAATAAAGCCACTCTCGGTATCTATGATCAGACAGCGATAACAGCGGCGCTGCAGCATCTTAGCGGCCTCCGCTATGCGCATCGCATGATTCTCACTGCGCTGCGCCGAAGTCGCACGACCATCCGTCAGGAGAAGTACCACAGGCAGACATTCCGCCACACGGCGTCGCTCTGCATCAAGATATTCGCCAGCACGCTCTATGGCAAGCCACAGTGGGGTGCGACCTCCCGTACGAATATCTTGCATCAAGTGTGCTGCCCGCTCAGCACTATGCGTGAACGGCAGGCGCAGCTCCGCTTCATCTTGTGCAAATGTGATAAGTCCGACCTTATCACGCTTAGCATACGCCTCTTTGAGCAGCTCGATGATGGTCCCCTTGACAAGGCTCATGCGCTCGCGCACCCCCATAGATCCAGACACATCCAGGACGAATAGGATATGATACCCGCCTCGATGATGTAGCTGCCTACTGCGGTAGTCTTCTGGATGAATGCAGAGCTTCATAGTCGGATCCTTGAGATGGCGCTGACGTAGATATTGGTAGGGGATGGCCGCTCGTATCGTAGCGGGCAGGGAGAGCTGGGGACACTGAGTACTATATGGACGCACGCGACCTAAGCGCCCTCGCTGACTCGGCTGGTCACTATACAGACGACGCCCCGAGCCCAGAGATTCCTTCAGATGACGTTCCCTCGTCTCCAAGGGTTGGTGTAGTAGGTATGCCTCCTTAGCCTGCTGTAAGCTCGCTCTGCTCGATGTATGGGGGTCTTCCTTCGGCGTCGACTGGAGCGGAGGGATCATCGGAACATCTTGCTGCTCGTCCTCTGCGTGCGAGGCGTCCAGAGAGTTGTTTGTCTCTTCAGCATAAGAAACAGGGTTATCCCCTCCTCTCATCATCTCAGTGTCTCCCCCCCCCTCTGATTCCCCTTCCTCGTGATGATCAGAAGAGAAATCCTGCGCTTGCTCCTCGTCATCGGGCAGCTCTGCAGGGGGCTCAGGGTGCGTCTCCAGCCAGCGATGAGCCAAAGCTAACTGACGGACTGCATCGACATCGCCCCGCTCTGCCTGTCGCTTTCCCTGCCAAGCAGCCCATGCCAGAGCGCTATGAGCCAAAGCCAGCTCTCCTCTATGCCCTAAAGTCAGAGGATCAGCACAGACCTGAACGACATACTTCTGCAGCTCCTTCCCGATCCTCATTCCTCCCAATCGCTGGCGCGCTGCCTCCACCAGGCTAAGGAAGGTCATGTCCTCACCTGATTTAGGGATGCGGAGAGCTTCGCTAAGGATACGTTTACGCAGAGCCACATCCAGCGTAGGATGGAGCTCAACAAAGAGATCGAATTTATCCAGGAGCGCCGATGGCACTGCGCCTTCTTCGGGGTTAGTGGTAGCGATGAGCGTACAGCGTCTCTCCTCAGGCAATTGTTCTTGGTAGACCATCAGCTGACCGAGCAGCTCACGACTATGAAGTGGGAGCTGCTCCACCAATAAGACACGTCCTTCAAGCCGAGCAAGAAAGCCTGGAGATAAGCGCAATCCTCCATCAGTATCCAGCATATATCGGGCATAGAGCATCTCTGGACTCAGATGAAGAGGTAAATAGATCACGTCCTCAGGATACATCGAGGCGATGCAAGAGAGCAGCATAGACTTACCCGTACCACTGCCTCCGCTCAGGAGAAGACTTGCTCCCTGCCTACGGATCAGAGTGATGATAAGTGCCTGACGTGCTACCTCCGCACCTATCCACTGAGAGAAGGTATGCGCCCCCATCTCTTTCTCTCCTATTGCAGCTTAGTTACACACTCTTGGAACAAGCGCTCACACAGCTGACGAATATCTTCAGCTGCAAAGTAACGCTCTTCAAATGGTAAGCGTCTCAGTCGGTGGGGCAGCACCAATTCGGCCGCCGTATAGACATGCTCGGCACTGAGCTCCGTAGCTCCTTCGAGAGCTGCGGTAGCCAAAGCCGCTTTGAGGAGCATAATATCCGAGCGATGTCCATCGACCTCCAGCTCAATACCCAGACGAGCAATAAGCTCCAAGAGAGGCTCAGTATAGTGCAGTTGAGGCAAGAGCAGGCGAGCCTGGCGCACTCGTTCGGCAAGGACAGCTTCTTCCTCTCGATATCGGGCACAAAAGGCCTGTGGATCTCGTTCGTAGTCGAGTCGTCGCTGCAGCACCTCACAGCGGTCCGAGACACTTCGCTCTCCGTGCACTTCTACGGACAAAGCAAAGCGGTCGAGAAGCTGAGGGCGCAGGCTACCCTCTTCTGGATTCATCGTCCCGACGAGCGTGAAGCGTGCAGGGTGACTATGCGAGATCCCCTCACGCTCTATATGATTGATGCCCATCGCTGCGACATCTAAGAGGATATCGACCAAGTAGTCCTCGAGGAGATTCACCTCATCGACATAGAGAATCTGCTTATGAGCACGCGCCAAGATACCAGGAGAGAAGCGTAGCTCTCCCGTAGACAAAGCATGCTCCACATCGATCGAACCAACGAGCTTATCCTCCGTCGTAGCAATAGGGAGCTCCACGACGGAGAGTCCCTCGAGGAGTTGGCTCAAAGCTCGTACAATGGTCGACTTTGCTGTGCCTTTTTCCCCGAGGATGAGTACACCTCCGAGGGTAGGATCTATGAGATTGAGCAGTAAGGCTCGCTTCATCTTCTCCTGCCCTACGATAGCAGAGAAGGGGAAATAATAAGGATGAGTGATCGAGTCCACAGAAGCTGTGCAAGAAGACATAATGAGAGAGGTATTGTGAGGACGAGTAAAAGCTAATGAGTCACGGGCTGGAGTGCAGTCGAATGGAACAGCTCAAGGAGAAGGCATCCGATGAATTATCCCGAACTACCCTCCTCCAGCACCCCCTCACAGGAGAGGTATATCTCAGTAATCATCTCTATCGTCTCAGGCTTGGCTTGCCACATACCTCGCTGAGCAGCTTCCAAGAGACGCTGAGCTATCTCATAGAGTGCCCAAGGATTGGCAGACTTGAGCCACTCCCTATTGGAGGGATCTCCCAGAAAATGTGAGGCAAGGGCTTCGTAGTTCCAATCTAAGACACTGTCCGCAGTCGCATCCCACCCAAAGACATTATCCATATTGTATGCCACATCATAGGCCCCACGATATCCATGGCGCTTAAGTCCCTCGATCCACAGCGGGTTAAGAAGGCGGGAGCGCAGCACCCGTGCCGACTCTTCAGAAAGCGTACGCACGACACTATGCCGCGGATCAGAGGTATTACCATAATAGGACATAGGAGCCTGACCCCGTAGCTTCTTTACGGCAGCGATGATTCCTCCGTGATAGATGTATTCGTCATCAATATCATAGAGATCAAAACCAATGACATTCTGATTCTTGACCGTCGCCTCGACTCGGGCAAGCTTACGCTCAAAAGCCCCTCGCGACACACGGCCGTGTAGTTCTTGGCTATAAGCATGGCACCCCCATGTAATGGCGGTCTCACCAAGATCATCACTACTCTGCCACTGCTTCGTCTCAATCAAAACGGCCACACCTCCACCATAGGTACCAGGAGGACAGCCGAAGACGCGGAGCTTCGCTTCTTGGCGTGCTGTCTCTGGATCTATCCCTGCAGCTCGAAGCTCAGCCACTTCTTCCACATAGTGCTTTTTCACCCAGTTTGCTTCTATGGGCTCATCAAGGGAGAGGACAAGTTGAACCGCCTCGTCAAGTAGTGTGATCAGTGTCGGGAAGGTATCACGAAGGAGTCCTGAGATACGCGACACGACATCCAGACGAGGACGTCCGAGCTCAGACAAGGGGATGACCTCCAGACCGATGACCTTATCGGAGTGTTCGCTGAGCCACTGAGGACGTAGCCCCATCAGCCAAAGTATCTCACCAATATCTTCGCCCTGGGTACGCATTTGGTCGCCCGAATAGAGGACAAAAGCAGTGCTCTCGGGAAGGCTACCTGAGACCTCAAGATGCTTCTCCAGGAGCTGTTGCCCGAGATGCGCCCCGATTCGATAGGCCGTATGTGAGGGAATCTCACTGGGATCAATCGCATACATATTGCGCCCTGTGGGGAGAATCTCGAGCTGACCTCGACTTGGGCTACCTCCCTTAGAAGGAGGGACAAAGCCCCCACGCACGCCGAGGGCACAGTGATCCAATTCTTCGGTGATTCGACAGAGACGTGGATACACTTCATCTATCGCGAGCTGGAGAACGGCTCGCAACGGCTGCTTCTCTCCGAGACAATCACCTAGTATCGTCTGTAACTGCCCGTCTGTAGGCTGTGCGATAAAGCCATCCGCAAGCATAGCCTCAATAAGCTGTTGACCTCGCTCCGTCAGTTCATCGATCATCATCGACGCCGTATGAGTCGGGCTTATCTTCGCATCAAGCTCTGCTAATAAGGACTCCTCAGTATAGCCATAGTAGCACGCCAGACCATCCAACAACGTCGTCACCGATCCGTGTGGCAAGCGTAGCAGCATACGTATGCTCGCCTCCATCCGCTCCTCCATGGGCGGCTGACCAAAGATATGCAGACCATCACGCACCATAGAGGCTTTGAGGTCCGCAAGCCAGTTATGTAGCTCGATGAAGAAGCACTCATTGATGTCGCCTTCTCCTGGATAGCCTAAATCTTGATGCAGCTCTAAGCCACGTGCTTCCTCAAGTAGGGCTGCACGCAGTATGGGGCGCTGGTTCTCGGCGACGGCTCCACTAATGTAGCTATTGAGTCGTGCATCAAATTCCGCCAAGGAGCCATAAGCCCCCCCCTCACGCATCGCAGGCTCCATATGATGGAGCAAGACGGCTGCCGAGCGGCGCTTCGCCTGAATAGCTTCGCCTATGACTGCCGTATGGTAGATATATAGGTGGGGCATGTCCAGCGTATTGAGCTGGGGGAAGCAAGAGCAAGAGAGCGCCTTTTCCTTACCAGGGAGCCATTCAAGCGACCCGTGCGTGCCGACATGGATGAAGAGATCAGCCTGGAAGACATAGCGTATCCAGCGATAAAAAGCGATGTAGTAATGGGGACAGACTATATCCGTACTGTGATAGATGGCTTCAGCATGCTCCTCATAGCCTCGTGGTGGCTGCAGGCCTATGAAGACGTTCCCGTTGATCATCCCAGGCACGGGCATTTCCCCTTCCACGACATTAAATGTTCCTGGAGCCTCTCCCCAAGAGGAGACAAGACGCTGCTGCACCTCTGACGTGAGCGCATCAAACCATCCTTGATAGAGCTTCGAGGGAATACGATCCACGGCACGTCGCATCACCTCTCGAGGATCCAGCCAAGAGTGATCATTCGTCACAGCTCGAATGATTTGCCTAATAATGTCGTCCCCATCTACATAGTGATGCGGTAGGTCTATGCCCTCTTCTCGTAGCCTATTGATCAGGTGGTAGACCGAGGCTGGACTATCCAAGCCCGCAGCACAGCCTATACTATCGTTGCGCGGAGGCATATTATGGAAGATAATAGCAATGCGCTTCTCCTCCTGAGGCTTACTCTGCAGCTGCGCCCAGCGTACCGACAGCTTAGCGACCCATTGGAGCTCTTCCTCAAGCGGAGCAAAGTAAGGCAATCCCTCCTCGTTCAGCTCGCGTGTAGCGATCGGATAGGCATCGACCTGCCCATCCAACTCAGGGTAGCAAACACTGGAAATCAATCCAATAGTATCTAGCCCATCCACACGACCACGGTACTCCTCTGCACTGTAGTTCGTCGCATAGGTCTGCAGGACGGGAAGTGCAAGCTGACGCAGGATCCCAGTAGAGCTATCTTCTGGCTGAGTATAAATCGCACCACTACGCTCAAAGATGCCCAAAGCATAAGGCATCAGATTGATGATGCAGTGAGGTAAGACCTCTCCTTCACTGTGGAAGTAACTATCCAGCGCATAGCTAATCCCTTGCTCACCCGTCACAGCGTCTTCCGCTCCCGTGGAAAACAAAGCATGTGGCTCGACTCCCAAATGCTGTAGCGCCGCGAGCAAAGCATCCACATGACGGAGATTATCGGATCGATAGAGGTAGAAGGGGATAATCACCCCGATGATGCTCCGCCCTGCTCTCCGAGCCTCTACGACCTCAGCTAAGCGCTGAGGCTCTTCCTCTTCGCTATAACCATAGAGCCCATGCCAGCGAGGATATTGCGCTGGCGCATAATCCCAATCGAATCCCCCAAAGCGCGCCGCCAGGAAGCGATGTAGTTGTGTGGCATTAGCCCTATCATAGCACTTGACATAGCGCTGTATCGTGAGGTAGTCAGCAGCACTCAGGCGCAGCTGCGGCATCAGGGCCGTACACTCATCCTCCATATTATTATGGACGAAGAGTGTCTGCTCCATCCGCATGCCTGAGATGAGTCGCTGCAGGCCTCTGAAGCAAGAGACCGATCCATGAGTCAGTACGAGGATGAAGTGCGCCTGCTCCGTAAGGGCCCAAGCGCGGTCATCTCCCGCATTGAGGCGAGAGATAGCGATGCGGTCTACCTGGAGTCGGGGATCATCTTCCGAGGGGGCGACAGCTGTATGTGCATCCAGAATATAAAGGATACGATAGGGCTGAGAGGACATTATTTGCGAAGTATCGTGGATGGAGACGGATTAAAGGCCAGAACGATGAAGTGCATTGTACGTGGCTACCTAAGGCGCATCCAGTAGCGAGTCTCATAGCCCGGGAGAAGCTCGGGGTGAGCTATCTTGATGAAGTCCTTGAGGACTAAATCAGGATGGTAGGGTCCACTCTCCCAGAAATCATTCCCACCCTCTGAATTGAGCGTCTTGCGGTCTACCCATACTTCCCCCTCACGTACAGCATCGAAATGAATATAGCGCTCATTGAGCGCAAGGAAGTCCGAGAGCTTATCCAGCTTACCCGTCATCAAGCAAAGCCATATCTTCTTATGCTGATTGCGCCGAAAGACATATTCGAAGCTGCTGGGACGACTATCTATTTGTCCCGGTATGAAGTCACAGCTAATGGCAGCATCAGAGAAGGCTTTGACAATGTATGAGTATTCGCCTGGTACATACCAGACGCCCTTATAGTCCAACCCATACATGACAGGTACGATTCGAGAAGTCCCCTTAGCCTGCTTGGCTGCTATCTGATAGTTGGATGCCATTTGACGGAAGGCGGAGTCAGCCACAGCGTTGCGTCCGTAGAGCAAGCCTATGACCTTAAGCCATTCTGCTCGTCCGAGCAGATCCTGTTCCTTCCAGTTATTGAAGTAGACGATATTGATCCCTGATGCCACCAGATCCGTATCCTTCTCCGTACCACTATACAAGTCTTGTAGAAAAACGTCTGGATGCAAACCGATGATACGCTCTATATCCTTGCTCATTCCACGTCCTATACGCTGCACCTTACCTTCTTGGATACGGCGACGCGTCAGGCTGTCATTGACCTTCTCAGGATCAGACACGGCGACAAGTACCTCCTGCAAGCCCAAGACAGCGACTGCCCCCACATGGGGGGAAGAGCTCGTCGCCAGATTACGCGCTGGGACAGGAATATATACCGCTTGGGGATGCGCCACTCTGGGCTGCTCACGGCTGCGAAGATAAAGGATGTAGTCGGCGACGGTATCACGCGTACCAGGCTTATACATGACGAGCTCCTTATAGTCGGGGTGATTGGCTACGGTGAATCCGTGCGCATACTCCACAGTGACAGGGAAATTGAAATCTATGGAATCACGCTCCAAGATCGTATCACCCTGCTGCGTGTGCTGCTGACCTCGTCCACAGGAGGTAAAGCTAACGAATAGGGAAAGTATCCCGATAAAAATGGATGTACTGAGTTTCATACTATGCCAAATGCTGCCGCAAGACAAATTACATTGATCTGCGAGTATAGGCATAGAGGAAGGGTAAGCTGTATCAGGTCACTTCGCGAGAAGCCCCATTACCCTAATGGTATTATCATGTACCAAGCTCCAGCTCTTCTACCCGAGAGTCCGTAGAGTAGGCGAAGACACAGACAATCGCTGGCCGCCCACGCTTTATTAAGCTTAAAGGCTGGAGGCAGGTCTTCCGGCTCAGTCCAAAGCGCTACGCCTTCCCACCCCTGTATAGGGCAGTGGCTCATAGTAGCACCATGATGACCTTACGGCTACGGGGATAGCGCTGGTTTTACACCAGCTTCCCTTTTAATCTGCCCTCGCAACATAATGCAGAGCGAGGGTAGAACCTTCAGCATACACACCTAAGACAGGGCATCTTCCCGTCAGGTATGCTCGCAAAATTAAATAAAAGGAGCCTATTGCACAAGGAAAAAGTCAACGACTTCACCTCGCTAATGCACTGCTATGATACATATTCTCATCGAGTCAACGAAACACACCACAGATAAGAGTAATACAAGGCAGGAGGCTACCTCAGAGCGATTTCTCTGAGGTAGCCTCCTGCTTTTCTCCTGAGGGGCGGCGTGCGCTGTACTAAGTTCCCTCAGCACAGCGGACTGACAGTCAGGACTACTTTAGCGTACCGTCCTGAGCAGCCTTCACCATCGCCTTGCTGGGGAGGATGTAGACTTCGACACGGCGGTTTTCGCGACGGCCAGCAGCGGTAGAGTTGTCAGCGACAGGCTCGTAGCTACCCTTACCCTCGACCTTCATACGCGAAGAAGAGACACCCTGACCAGCGAGGAAAGAGCGGACGCTTGCAGCGCGGTTGTAAGAGAGAGGGTTGTTCACGCGGTCCGTACCCGTGTTGTCGGTGTGACCGATGATCATCAGGTCCGTATCGCTGTGCTCAGAGAGGTTAGCAGCGAACTTACGCAGGGTAGCCTGTGACGTAGAGCTCAGCGTAGCCGAACCCGTAGCGAAGAGGATACCGCTATCGAAGGTGACGCGGATAGCCTGACCATCGTTGACCGACTCGATCTTAGCATCCTTGACGTCGCGTTCCAGTTCCTTCTTCTGCTTGTCCATCTTCTTACCGATGAGCGTACCAGCCGTACCACCTACGACACCACCGATGACAGCACCGACAGCGGTGTTACCGAGTACACGACCGATACCAGCACCGATAGCAGCACCACCAGCAGCACCGATACCAGCGCCCTTGACAGCGTTACTTGCACCACAGCTTGAGAGGACGAGTGCGCCAGCCAGGAAGGCTGCCGCGAGAGATTGCTTCTTCATAATTATATACTACTTATTAATTTAATTCTGTTTCTCTGACCGACACCTAAGCTCTTAGCCTTGAGCAGCGCGGGCATTGAAATACTTCATAAACTGAATTCGTTCGAAAAGACTTGGGTCAGCCACTGCGCCGTAGCTCAGACGACCACGCAGCTCCGAGAGGCTCTGATAGCCGTGCTCGATCATCCAGTGGCGAAGACCCTTCAGCGCCTCTGCGATAGCAGTGGCACCCTGCTTATAGACCGCCGTACACATCTGCGCCGTATCGGCACCTGCCAAGAGCACCTTGGTCAGCTCCTCCCAAGTGTAGATCCCCGTCGAAGCAGAGATACCCACATTGGGGACACAGCCACGGATCAGCCCCGTGAAGCGGAGCGTCTCGGTGAAATCACCCTCGTGAGAGAAGACCTCACCGCCGATGAGCTGCTCGCGATTCAGGTCGATGTCGATCTGATAGGAGCGATTGAAGAGCGTCACAGCCGCAGCACCTGCAGCACGGAGCTTATCGATGAGCATAGGCAGGTTCGTGTGATAGCGCGAGAGCTTCACGATAATAGGAAGCCCCTTACCTGCGAGTGCCGTGACGATGGAGACGTAGTAAGCCTCGATCTTAGCCGGATCTGCGAAGAGCTCCGTCTCGAGGCGCATCACATTGACCTCCAGGGCATCTGCCCCTGCATCACGCAGACGCTCTGCAAATTCGACCCAGCTACCCGCCTCGGTGCAGTTGATACTGGCGATGACCGGTACCGTGAGCTTAGCCTTCGCCTCGCGCACGATACGTATATAGTCCTCGATAGCTTCGCTCCGCACATAGGAGGAGATATAGTCGTTAGCCTCGGGGTAGTCATTCTTAGCGACGAGGTGCCCTGTCTGCATCAAGATCTGCTCTTCAAAGAGCGACTTGAGGATGACAGCACCCACGCCAGCCTCTACCAAGGCGCACGTACGATCCACGTTGCGGGAAAGCCCAGAGCTACCGAGAATGAGGGGGCTCTGCAGTGTCAGCCCCGCAAACGAAGTGCTTAAATCGACCATCATAGTAAGTCCGAATTGTGAACAAATATGAACATAGTGTCCAAGCAAAGGTAATATTATTTCACAAATAAGCGTATACCTTCGTCAAATCGGCAGAACTTTCTCCAAAAACTTCACGCTATGAACTTCCCTAAAACGCACCATTTCCCCTCCTTCGTACCCACCTCACCAAACTACATACCATATATACCCCCCACACATATGCGCGCAAGGCAAGCCACACGCTTGGGGGAAACCTCCCCAACCCCACGCCGCTCATCGCCAAAAGCTCGGGAGAAAAACTTCAGCTTCCGAGGAAGAAAAACACGGCCCTCGTAGAGCAAAACCTTCGTCCACGTACGCAGTCTTTAAATCCTCACACGACATCCCACAAATCCTCGTACGTAGATTTTAGAGCCACGCACGTAGATTTATTTAAATCCGCACTCCTCCACGACTCATTTCTTTAGATTGGCGTAATTCTTCCTCCGCCACACAAAAATCCCCCTCCACAGAAAGACGCCCTATCCCGTGGGTGGATTAAACCTTTACTCGACAGGAACCACTAACATATATAGGGCGAATTGCCAATTGATTACGATGCAGATAGGCCGCCCCACACCCGAAATAAAAAAGCCTCCCTTGGAGAGCCATAGGAGGACGACAATGAGAATTATAGGAAATACATCCTTAAAATCAGCGAAACAAAGTCACGCAAAAAGCGAACATATTGCCGATAGACGTGTTATTATTTCGGGTAAAAATGGTAACTTCGCACAACCACACCGCGCATATTTTAAATTGTATTAATTATTATGACTTCAAAAGAAAAAAACTCACACCTCACCCGTGTAGGGATATTCTATGACGGCAATTACTTCTGGCACGTCAGTACGTTCTACTACCAGTACCACGAACGCAAAAGTCGCCTGAGCGTTGGAGGCCTACACCGCTTCCTCAAGTATCAAATTGCCCAACTCGAAGGGACCTCCCCCGAACTGTGCAAGATCGTTGATGCGCATTACTTCCGTGGACGCCTGTCTGCAGCCGAGGCAGCAAAGGCCTCGGGAGATGTACTCTTCTACGAGCGCCTCTTTGATGACGTGCTGAATTCGGAGGGTGTGATGATGCATCACCTACCTCTCTCGCGTACGGGCAAGGGCAATAAGAAGAAGGAGAAGGGCGTCGATGTGCTCTTTGCCCTCGAAGCTTACGAACGTGCATTGCAGAATCAGTTCGACGTCGTCGTGCTCATCGCCGCCGATGGTGACTACATCCCCTTGGTACGCAAGCTCCACGCCCTCGGGACCCGCGTGATGGTCCTCGGCTGGGATCTTGAGCACGAAGGTGACAGCCGCCGAGACAACACCACGACCTACACGTCGTACGAACTCCTCGAGGAAGCCACCTACCCCGTGATGATGAATGAGCTCATCGACAGCCGCGCCTTCCGTAGCGACCCCATCGTCAATGGCCTCTTCGTCAACAAGGGCCAGAGCGAGGAGCGCAATCGTGAGATCAAGGGGCGTCCCTACCAAGCCCCACAGGCTCGCACGCGCCCCATCGATCCCGCAGCGGTGAAGAACGCTAGCGAGGAGCCCACAGCCCTCTCAGCCGAAGAGTCGGCCTCTACGGAGGGCGCCGATGCGGTACAGCTCGCCACAGGCCCTGAGCCCGAGATCACGCTGAGCGTGCAGGACTCCCTCACGTCGCCTGAGGTGAAGGTCATCGGGCACATCGACCTACCTGGCGACAAGCCCGCTCGCCCCTTGGGAGAAGAGCTCCATGACGGCCTCGTCCGTGGGCAGATCAACACCCTCAAGTCGGGCTTCGGCTTCATCGACGTGGGCACGAAGGAGAATGCCTTCTTCCACTACAAGAGCCTCAACGGCATCAACTTCAACGACCTCCTCGTCGGGGACATCGTCGAAGTACGCCTCGGCCGCAGTGAGAAGGACCAACTCGTCGCCTCGGATGTAGCCCTCATCGAAGAGTAGTCGCGGGGCGCAGCTCCGCCATTCCTAAAATATTTAAGCATCGCTCCACGGTAGGATACCCTGCCGTGGAGCGATGCTTTTTACCTTTACCCCGCGATACACACACCCACTACTCCGCTCACAGCGTGCATATTAAGCATACAGCATACGCGCGCACGTGTGTAGTCTCGTTTGCACTTTTGTCCGTGATTACATACATTTGTTTCAGTGAATAGAA
>ERZ772930.384-NODE-384-length-14498-cov-2.95209_pt1 | contig 14498 bp, 13 predicted proteins | sample MGYA00511685_ERZ772930 | MGnify/ENA primary metagenome ERZ772930 (study PRJEB29015, sample SAMEA2738053) | human oral metagenome | biome: human oral; feature: human-associated habitat; material: saliva | place: China | collected 2226 ... | reverse complement strand
ATTCCATCTCGATGTGCCCTAATCTTGCCCAGCAGCAAGAGATGCTTCAGATACTTGTGGACGCCAAACCCGAGGGGGTCGAGCCGGTCTTGCATTCGGATATGGGGTGGCAGTATCAGCACGAGTTCTATATCAGTACGCTTGCTGATAATGGTTTTATCCAGAGTATGTCACGTAAAGGTAACTGTATCGACAATGGCGCTACTGAGCAGGTTTTTGGACATCTTAAGGATGAGTTTTTTCGTGGGCAGGACTGGCAGACCTTCGAGAGTTTCAAGGTCGACCTTGACGCCTATATCACGCATTGGAATACGGTAAGGCGTCAGGTGAAGCTGAGGGGCCTGACCCCGGTAGAGTACCGGGATCAGGCCCTGTTGGAAGCTGTGTAAGGGTTACTATTTAATGCGTCCAAGTTTCGGGGCGCAGTTCAAAACGCTCTAGCGGGGTTTTTATAGGAGGTGAATCCTATGAACAATGACCGCTTCTGGCCCCTCGTTGAACGAGGGAGCAATATGGTTACCCTACTTCTTGGTCTGGTAGCGACTATCCAGTTCGTGGCTTTCTGTCTTTTCTAGACCATTTATCCGTGGGACTACTGGCGATGTTTACCGCATCGCTGGTAGATACATTGTTCGTCGGTCTCGCAGAGATGTGTGATTTTGTAGCATCCCATCTCTTCTAGAGATTTCTACATGGGGCTACCGGCGATATTGGATATCACTAGCGCCTACCTTCTGGTCATCACATAGATTCTTGAACCGCCCTGACGCCAATCAGGGCATTTAGTAGGATAGGAGCAGTAACTCCTATGGTTAAGAACTATTTCCGACTCACTTTAGTATATATGGTTAGCGGCAAGCACCGCAACCACCCAGACAATTCTCTATCCAGGCTTTGGACCTGAGAAACCCCGCTAAAACTTGCAGCTTTAGCGGGGTTTCTCTAGCGGGGTATCCCGCGTTGTCCCTAATTAATGCCTTTAGTATACATGGTTAGCGGCAAACACCACAACCACCCTGCCGCTTCCCTACCCGGGTTTTGGGTATGAAAAACCCCGCCAGAACTAAACGCTCTAGCGGGGTTTATATAGGAGGTGAATCCTATGAACAAGACCATTTTTGGCTAATTGCCGAACGAGGAAGCTATGTAGCTACTCTGTCCATCAGTCTCGTAGAGTTGTGTGAGTTTGCGTCTGCCCATCTCTTCTAAGCCTTTAATGGGGATGCTAGTAATACCTGAGCATCACTAGCAGTTACACACAGTTAGTAGCCGTTACATAGATTCTTGAACCGCCCTGTTTTGCCGCCAGGGAAATTCCCTGATTCGCATTCAGGGAATTTAATAGGAGTAGCAACTCCTATGGTTAAGAACTATTTCCGACTCACTTTAGTATATATGACTAGAGGTGACCACCGCAACCCCAGCCGATTCTCTACCCGGATTTTGGGTATGAAAAACCCCGCCAGAACTAAACGCTCTAGCGGGGTTTCTCTAGCGGGGGATCCCGCGTTGTCTCTAAAGCTCTAATTTAAATAGACAACTTTAGTATATATGATTAGCAGCAAACACCACAACCCCCACCCCGTTTTTAGGCAAAAACCCCTGGGTGCGAGCGCTTTCTATGCTGCCGCCTGTACCCAGGGGTTCTAGGGGTTATTTGCTGATGTGTTCGATGCGTAGGGCGCGGCTGGTGATGAGGGCGAAGCACCAGCCGGGTACTCGGCTTTGTTCGCTGAGCTGCTCGGTGGAGGCGTACCCTTCATCTGTGATGAGGCGGAGTGCTGCAGGGTACAGTGAGGAATCCTCGGGGGTGCCGATGTTTCCCGGCTCAATCATTTTCCAGCCGTAGGCCTTCAGCTCTTGGAGGCGTTCATGGTACCGGCGCGTCTTGAGGATTCCGCGGTGATGCGCGCACGAGAGCATCCACTGGACAGGCACACCCCACTTCTCCTTCATCTCAAATAGGCGCATCCAGCCGTCCTGGGTGAACCGCTTCGGGAACTCGCGTTCAAAGGCTTCTGCAGGAAGCAGCAGGTGCTCAGCGAAACTGGTTGCCTGGTCCCAATACGGTTTGCGTTGCGGTTCCGCGTCGGCATGCATGACGAGGTGACCTAGCTGGGTCGCCAAATCGACGCGCTGCTGATAGTAGTCCTGAGACCAGGTGTTGAGTACAACCAGGGGGAAGGCGCCGGTATCGACGCTGTACGGTGCGCAGGCGCTCGCCCGTTCGGGTGCCCAGATGACGCGGACTCCGTTGTTCTCAGCAGAGCGGATTAGGTGCCTGATCGGTTCGTTAGCCGGCACTGCCCAATCCTGCCGTACAAGCTCTGCAGCCAGTTCAGGGATTGCGCTTTCTTGCACCTCTGGGTCAGCAGGAATGTCGGGAAGGTTACGCGCAGGGAAATCCACATAGGTCGCCAGCATGGAATCGACATACTGGGCCGCCGTCACGTAAGCGAGCGCGCCCTTCTGAGCGTGCTCTGAGAGTATCTTGGCTGATTTGGTGCTGTAGTGCATGGTTTCCGGGGTGGCAGGTTCTGCCAGCTCCCCCGGGGTGAAAAAGTCCGCGGTCACGTTCAATGCCTGCGCGACACGTGCGATGCTTTCCGGGGAGGGGGTCTTGACTCCTGATTCCCACTGGGTGACTGCTGCGGGAGAGACGCCGATACGGCGCGCCAGGTCGCTCTTGCTCATGCCTTCCAGGTTGCGTAGGAAGGACAGGCGGGTGCGGGTAAAGAGGGTGTTCATGATCTCCTCAATGACTGCAAGATTAAAGTTCAACTTTTACTTGAGAGTATGTGCTTGTGTGAGTTAGTGATTAGATACCTCTACCATATACCCACAAAACGCTTCTTCGCGCTCGCCGGCTTGTTCTAGCTGTTCTTGCCGATGTGCCAGGTGATGCGCTTCTTTGAGGCTTCCATGAAGCATTCGTCGGTGTGCTGATGCGGTTCTTCTGAGGTTCCGGTTGCTGTGGAGGGACACTCCCACTTCTCCCAGACTTCGGTCTGCAGGTAGGTGCGCTTGTCTGCGGAGACTTCTACCTTCACCTCATCAGGTGCTGCTTCGTCGTTGAGGTTTCCGTCCCATCCGGAAGAGTGCACCCATTTTTTGCCGGTGCGCGTGAAGGTTGCTTCGAAGGGGGTTCCGGTGCCCGGCATGATGCCGTGAATTTCTAGACGGTCTGCGGGGCCATGGTGAAGGTCGGTGACCTGTACCCGGTGCCGGGTGTCGGTGGGCTTTTCGAAGGACCATTTTTTGCCGCGGGCGGGGGCAAATTTTTGGTCATATACGATGTTCACGCCTAGCATTACTGCAACAGTCGCCACAATAATAACTATCCGTACCCATTCGGGGATTCGTACTGGAGCCATAAAAGCAACCATGATTATCATGGCGGCAACAAAGAGGCCAAGGAATTTAAGGTTGTCCACAACCTTATTAGTGTTGATCATGTCGAGATTCCTTCAATAAAAACGCCGCGGTGCAGCGTATCCAATAGTTGATAGATGAGTTGAGGAAAAGATTTCAGTGAAAAAATATGGGCCCGAGGAAATAGCATCCCGGGCCCATATTTGACGTGACCGCCTGGGAGGTATCACAGGGAAAGTCACATCACATAAACAACACGACAAGTTACCCTCTCCCACGGGACCGTGAACGAGCTCGCCTGTCGCTCCCTAATATACCCCATGATGCCTAAGCGTGGTAGCCCCAGGCCCGCATATCCGCCCGGGAAATCCCCGACAGCACCACGACCCGGATCTGTGCACCAGGCTCAGCGAGCGCTGCGCGGTGGGTGTGGTTTCCCCAGGGGTAGGTCTTCTGTGCTCCCCACGATACGATGCGTCCGTCTTCAGCAAGCATGCGGAAGTGTTTCTGCCCTGCGCGGGGCCCGGTTTTCACTTTGCTTGATGGTCCTGGTGAGAGTGCGTCGCCTATGGCTCGGGCGAGTTTGTCTACGTCTGGCTTTGTGTCTGCGAACTCGGGGACTCCGGCAGTCATGCTGCGGGTTCTGGGGACGGTGACGATGACTTCGACACGGACTGCTTTGTCGATGGGAACCCAGGTGCCGTCTGTCCCGTATTTTTCGTAGAAGGCATCTTCAATAGATTGCCTCCAATCGTAGAGCTGATCGGCTTTGTCGTGCACGATGTGCCCTCCTCGGCTCTTGCGCATTGAGCCTTGGGTGATGGGTTTTCCCAGGACGGCGACTTCGTAAACCTGCATGGAGCCTCTGCTTTCTGCGTGGGTTTGGTGTTAAAGAGGTGGTGGGTGCACCTTCCAGATTCGGACGTACACCCACCACGAAATTTACTCTTAGAAACGCTACGAGTCTAAAGGTATAGAGTGCAAATACTCGGGTGTAGACCAAGGCTGTATAAAGGGCTTAAATACCCGAGTGAATGCACATCTAACATCATGAGTATATACTTAACCGCCCTTTTTCTCCAATAGGTACGCTACTCGTGCGTATCTTTGGAATCGTCTAGTCGCCCCTTTTCGAAGGCGTCGAATTTCACTGAGAAATTCCACCACCACCACCACAGGGCCCACCATCCTGCAAGCACAATCGGCACCAGCACGGGGCGGAATATCAGCATTAGCACTGGGGTGCCGGCAACCGCAAGGATCGTAACGAACACTCGGGTCGCTTTCGAGCTTCGCAGCCACCAGTTCGGCTTCGAGTCGGTCTCCTGTTTTGGGTGAAAGAGGGGCATGATTACCTTTTCGGTTAGTGCAGCTCAAAAAAGCCCTGCTGCTCCAGCTGGTCTGTGAGGCGAGCGGACAGGGTGGCTAGTCCAAGTCGCATGGTGTGCTTGTCGGATTCCAAATTGATCCTGCCCTGTATCGGGTGATATACGCCGGCGGCATCCACCCACCCCATGAAGAGAGTTCCCGGAGTTGCGGGAAGAACCACGTGCGGACCGGTCCTCTTGGCTCGAAATTGGGCTCGCAGGGCTTCCCAGTGTTTCCGATCCTCTGCATTGTACGCCATGCGCTCAGAGGTGAGCGTCTTCTTTTTACGGCCTGCCATGACAGGCTCCCTTCTGTGCTTGATCGTGTTGTTTACAGGCTTCTCGAGATAAGCATAAGGCCCTTCACTGCATCTAATCATTGACACAGGAAGGGCTCTTACGTATCACACACACATCCATCTCGGGCCAAGAAGCCCTGTTGTTATTAAATATATACTAAACCGACGTCGAATCCAAGTAAATACGGGAAATTTCTAAAATTTTTTCCTCGGAAATAAGGCGGCTAGGGCGAACCCCAACATCAGGCATCAAATACGCCTCCACTCCCCCCCCCAACATATCCCTACCCAGCCGAAAAACCCGCCTCGAAACCCCCAACACCTCACACGCCTGCTCATACGTGTACACCCGCTGAGGACACTGATCCACACCCCGCAACCGCTCCGCAGCCACAACCTGCAACGCACGATCCACCGCCTCATCCCCCTCACCCCACAACGCAGCAAACGACTGCACCGCACCCCACACGAACAACGGCACCGCCTCATCACCCAACAAACCAGCAACCCGAAACGACACACCCCAATGCGCCCGCAGCCGCTCCCACGCCTGCACAGAACACCCCAACATCCCCAGTGCACGCTCAGCCGAAATATAGACCGGCACCCCTGCAGGAATAATCTTGTGCGGCTGCTCCCCCAACTGCTTATACAGCACATTCTTAGTGCGCCGAGTCGCCGCCTGAGCGTTCACCTGCGCTCGCTCTTGTTCAAGGGCATGCTGGTATGCTGCCCAGGTGCTCCGGTAGGTCTCTGCGAGCGCGTCGGGGGTTTCTGCCGTCATGCGGGCGAGGTCTTCGATGTCTGGAACGCCGAAGAAGGTGCACCAGTGGTAGTAGGGGACGGTGCGTTCACGCAGGCCGGTTGAGGTGACGTGGGCTATGGGGGTGCTGGTGCGGATCATGGCCCAGAAGTCTTTGGTGGATACCTGCAGGGGGACTCCTGCAGGGGCGAGATATTCCAGGAAGGCGCAGAACTGGGTGAAGGCGGCTTGGTTGGTGCTTCGGGGGTTCTGGCGGGGGTGCTTTAGGAAGTAGCCGGCGGCGCGGGCGTAGGCGCTGGTGTCTCCTAGCAGGGGCATGGGTGCTCCTTTCTGCCTGATGGTCGGGGGTAGCGGAAAAGGTGGGTGGAAGGGGGCATCCTTCCACCCACCTTGTGTGGCGGTTGGGCTCTGTGTTGAGATTTAGAGGCCTTCGGTCTTGAGGTGGCGCTGGTGCCATTCGAGCATCTCGGGCAGCAGCAGGGCGGGCTCTACCTCCTGGCCAATGTACTCAGGAATATCCGAACCGACGGCGAACCAGTCATCAGGCTTGGAGGCGATGTACTCTTCCCACTCAGAGAGGGACCAGAAGCCAAAGCGCTCATCAGCTGCATCAACGAACGCCCAGTCGGTAGGAATCATCTGGGGGTCTTCCGCGGTGTCATTGAGCTTCGCCTTGTGTACGAGGTTGCGCCAGTTGCGCTTGGTCATCACAAGCGAGTTGGCGCCGTCTTCGAAGAACTCGTCACGGTCGGCAATGTAGGAGTTGCTGCGCAGGCGCTCCCAGAACTGATCAAGGGTGATGATGCCCTTCTTCAGCAGCAGGCACAAGAACTCTACGCGGTCACGGCGCGGTGCGAAACCGCCAATGGGCATGTTCGAACCCAGCGGGAAAAGGAAGCCGGCACGGTAATCATCAAGGTTTACCGTATCCCAGTCGAAGCCGTTGCCGTCGCCATCCTCGCGCGGATCGAGCAGCCACATGCCGGTGGGTTCGTAGATTTCGACGAGCATCTGTGCCGACCCTTCCTTACCGCCGCGGGTGTAGGCCTTCAGCAGGTGCTCACGAACGTACTTCTCCTGCGCCTTGGTCAGCGAGTAGCCGCCGCTACGGCGGCGCTTGATGCCCAGAGACTTGCCCTCGGTGCCCGCCTTCAGTGCGATTCGGTTGTAGCTTGCCGCTGCAGCGATCATTTCATCACTCAGAGGCACCACCGGGACCAAGTTGGTTAGGGTCTCGAAGGGGGTTACGAGGTTGGTAGCGCGCAGCTCGGCCTCATAGTGTGCAGGGCGGTTCCGGTACTCGTCTGCTACGAACTCGAGCTTTTCCTCCAGGCTCAGCGTGGCGTTGTTCTCACGGTACCACTGCGCGTTCTCCTCGTCTCCAACTTCTTCTGCCCGTTCGAGCAACCGCTGCAGCATCGCATCCACGTTGTACAGATCCTTGTAGATGCGATCGGAGAACTCCTGACGCTCATCATTGATGGCTTCACGTTCCTCAATCATGCGCAGATTAGCTTCATGCTGGGACTCGGCCTTGTGCTGCTCTTCCGGAGTCAGCGAATCCCACCATGCCTGCTCTTCCGCCTGGTTCAGCTCATCCTCATCAGGGGCGGCCTGCTGGGGTACACGCAGCGCGCCGGGGGTGTCGAACTGGCCGGTGCCGACTGCTTCGATGGTGATAGCGCCGTGGTGCTGCTCGCGCAGGGGGTGATCAGAGTTCAGCCATGCGCGTGCCTCACCGATGGTAATCGGCTGGGTGAGGCGGTATAGGCGGACTTCCTGGTTCAGGCTGTAGAGAGAAGCGCGCAGTTCGTCGTACTTTTCTCGTGCGGATTCCTCATCCAGGAAGGCGTACACAAAATCGCCGGGCTCCTGCCAGTAGGGGGCATCCTTGCGGGGGTCTCCCCAGGTCAGCACCTTACCGTCCTCCTTGCGCTTGTAGCTAGGGCGGCCTACCGGCGGGTCGTTGAGCTTCTTCTTGCCGTAGTTGGCGTGGACCAGGTAGCCGTAGCAGCCGGGTTCGTCGTCAAGCTCGGTATCCAGGGCAATATGGTCACCTGCGGAGGGGTTTTCTACTGCCCAGTGCTGTTCGTTATTGAAGTACTCGATCTCTTCGTCAGTCATGCTTTCGAAGAGGGAAGCGTCGAAGACCATGCGCGGGTCGGTGAAGCTGCGGCCCGGAGCCTCCTTTTCGAAGGCGTTCTCGATGTAGATGGGCAGGCCTGCGGGGATTCCTTCACGTCGCCACTGCAGCGGGTGAACGGTCAGGTCCTTCACCCAGGGGGTTTCTCCAGTGACGCCGGGTGCGCGCTGTGCCATCAGCTCAGCGGAGAGGTCCTTACCGCCTGCGGTGACGCGGTAGTGGTTTTCCAAGGACTCGTAGCTGTAGCGCTTGCGTGCTAGGCGATCTTCTCGGTACTGCTTCTGGTATTCCTTGTTGCGGATTTCGGCTTCGGGGGTAGACATTGTGGATCCTTCCGGTCGTGTCGTGTTGTTCATCTGCCTCAACCATAGCGGATGAATTTTGGGCCATAGCGTGCTTTAGGGCTGTTTTTCGCGGCGGTAGGGGGTCGGTTTCCTTGATTTTCCGGGGATTCCGACCCCCTATTTATGTTCCGCTATGTCCCAAATGCAAATGTTGGTTATTTTTCGACGTCAGCCATAGCGTCGAACTGGTCAGTACTAACGGTAACCACCGGGTTATATCCCGGATCCTTGCAAATCAACACCATATTCTCCATCTGCGGGTGCCTGTAAGCCTTCATGTCACCGACCAGACGGCCCTCCTTATCGAACTGCAGCTGGACGGTGCTCCTAATGCCGCCAGCGCGCACAGAGGAAACCTTGTAGGAATAGCCCTTGAAGGGGTTATCCGGTTCGGTGAGACGACGCTCCGAATCCACCCTAGCGCTATAGGCAAGACCTTCACGCTTCTGCAGCACCTCCATATTGGTATTGGTGCGCTTAATCTTCTCTTCCCTGCGGGAAACAACCACGGGGCTGTCGCCCATATACGAAGCACGACGCTTCTCACGCGCCATATTTCGCTCAACACGATCTCGGCCACCGCCACGGTTACGCTTCTCACTGCGGGACTTCGGCTGCAGACGCTCAGGCTCATTAGCCATAATCTCCCGAGATTCCTTCTCCACCTTGTCACGGTCGCGCTTAGTCGTCACACCGAACTGCTCCTTGGCGTAGGTGTTAATGCCCTGAGTGCGCGCCTTAACCGCCATCTCAAGCAGCGTGCTATCCAACGAGTTCATCGTCTGAGCGATATTGTCCTTAGCACCCGCAATGCTATTGAAACTCGTGCGAGCGCCATGTTCCTCCACGAACTGCTCCGTGGCATTGTTGTGCCTGTGGCCGCGGTGCTTCCGGTTGATCTTTTCCTGGAAGGCATTCAGACGGGAGAACATTTCGGTCTCTTTTGCGTCCCCTGCGTCCGACAGAAGCTTCTGGGTGCGGGTGAACTCAGCCTTGATTTCCTCGAGCTCTTCAGCGCTGAGGTTATTCACCTTGGCGTAGTGGTCCCAGTCACTTTTACGCAGACGGATGCCCTTATGCAGGGCCATCCACGGCTCGCGAGTCAGCGGGCGATTCTCGTACACAGCGCCAACGTTAAAATAACTGTCTTGCGTGGAGGAGTTCGGGATGAGAATACCGAGAGTCTTGCCGTCCTGCTTGACGACATATTCGACGGTGTAGCTGGACGAGTTCTTGTTCTTCTGGACGATGCGGGCTTCGATGTCGAGGTGGACGCGCTCGCCGGTGGGAGTTTCGATGCGGACTTCTCGGGTGATGGTCAGTTCTCGCCAAGCGTCAGAGGAATCTGAGTGGTGTAGCTTGTCGCCAAAGTTTTTGAGGATGACTTCACCCTCAGGGCATGCGCGGTCCCAGTGGCGGATGTCTACCAGGGCGAGTTCTTCTTCGCTGTAGGCGGCTTCGCTGAAGATGCCGCGTTCCAGGGCATTTTCGTTGCGGTCATTGGCGATCTTGGAGGCCAGTTTGGCCTGGTCCCAGCGGTGCGCGCCATCAACGGCCTGCTTCTCGAGCATGTCCAGGTCTCGTTGCTGGTGGTTTGTGAGGATTTCACGTAGCTTTTCGTTTTCGATGTTCAGGCCGCGTTCCAGCGTTGCTGCGCGCTTTGCGATGGCGCGCTGCAGAAACTCCTCTCGTGCCTTCGGGGATGCGTAGAACTCTCGCTGCGCGGTCATATAGTTTACGAACTGCTCTTCGAGCATTCGGCGGGTTTCTGCTGAGATTTTACCGGTCTTCTTTGCCTCGGCCTTGGCTAAGGCGATGGCCGCTGCGTACTTTATTTGGGCCTTGAGAAAGATCGGTGCGTAGTGGCTAAAACACCGGGGTCCGGGCTTCCAGTCGCACATGATGGAACGCTCCTCACTAAATATTTACATTTGGGACATTGACACTATTTATTATATTCTTCCCTTGCAAAAAAAGGCATTTCTAAACCATTTATGTACGCGCGAGCGCGCTACCGCCCCGGTAGATGGGGTGCTTGTATAGCCAGGCGGCGAGCGCGGGGTATAGGTGAAGGTGTGGGTCTTGGTTGATGAGTTCGGTGGCGTCGTGGCGTGCTTTGCGGATGAGTGGGGTGTTGTTGAGGGTGAGTAGTTTGAGGCCGTTATTGCCGGCTTGGCGGGTTCCGATGATTTGTCCTTCGCCGCGGGTTTGCAGGTCAATTTCTGCGATGCGGGTTCCGACGAGGGTTGAGGCGATGGCGTACAGGCGGGTTTGCGAGGGGGGGTCGGTTTCGGGGGTGGCGTAGGTGATGAGGTAGCAGTAGCCGTGGTGTCCACCGCGGCCTACGCGGCCTCGGAGCTGGTGCAGCTGGGCGGCTCCGAAACGTTCGGCGTTCATGATGGCCATAACGGTAGCGTTCGGGACGTTCACGCCAACCTCAATAACGGTGGTGGAGATGAGCACGTGGGTCTTGTTGGCTGCGAAATCGTCCATGATTGCCTGCTTCTCTTCGCTGGTCATCTTTCCGTGGAGCACGCTGTAGGTCAGTGTCGGGCATCGCCGGGTGAGTTCCTGGGCGATTTCCCATACGGTGTGCGGGGTGGTGGAGGCGGTGTTCGGGTCGGTTTCGGGGTTCGGGTCTCCTGGATCAATCTTTGCCCCGACGATGAAGGCTTGGTGCCCCTGTGCTGCTTCGTAGGCGATGTGTGCCCACATGCGCTGGTACTGGTCAGGGGTGACCTGCGGTGAGATGACGTGCGTCTTAATCGGCTGACGGCCTGCAGGCAAACCGGGTAGCTTGATGATTTTCAAATCGCCGTAGGTAGTCATGGCGACAGATCGGGGAATGGGTGTTGCGGTCATGTTCAGGGTGTGCGGGCGGGTCGGTAGCTTGTTGAAGGTGTCTCGCTGAGCGACGCCAAAGCGATGCTGCTCATCAATCACCACCACAGCGAGGTTTGGCCACTTAATGCGTCGGGAGAACAGGGCATGAGTGCCAATCACGATGGACGGAACACCTGATTTGATGTGCTCTCGGATGGCGCGCGCCTGCTCCGGATCGGTAGATCCGGTGAGCAAATGAATCGTGAGGCTCGGCGGCAGGCTCTTACGGAAGGATTCGTAGTGCTGCTCGGCTAGAACCTCCGTAGGCGCAATCAGAGCAGAGGTGTACCCATTGTGGGCAGCATGCAGCAGCGCAAATGCCGCCACCGTCGTTTTACCGGCTCCCACATCACCCAGAAGCAGCGCGTTCAACGGGTGCGGGTTAGACTGCCCCGCCAGAATCTCAGAGACAGCAGCCTTCTGCCCATCAGTGAGACTGTACGGAAGCGAGCGGACGTACTCATCAAGAACCCCGCCTGCAGTTTTGGTCAGCGGGTAAGCGCTGGTAGCAGCATTGCGGTGCCGCGTTTGCGCCAGGGTGAGCTGCATAGCAAACGCTTCATCATAGGTGAGTCGGGTGCGTGCCGCGGCGGCCTGCTCTTGTGTGGCAGGCAGGTGAATTTTCTGATGAGCCTCACCCAGCGACATTAGGTGGTGGCGAGCGCGCAAGTACTGCGGGAGGTAGTCAGGCTCGGGGCTGAGGGTAGGAATCAGGTGGGCTACTGCTGCTGCGATGGTGGCGGCGGGTACCTTCTTGGTGGCCGGGTAGGTGGCGGTGACCGGCTGCAGCAAAAGTAGCGGCGCCTTCTCGTAGATTGGCTTGTCGATGGTGTACCCAGCCCCGTATCCGGTGGTGAGGGTTCCTGAGATGAGCAGGCGCTCGCCGGCGGTGATGTCTTTGGATGCCTCAAAGCCGTTGAAGAAGGTGATGGTGACGGGTGCGTGCCCGGGGGTGTGTCCGTCGTCGGTGGTGCCGGTGACTAGAAGCATTTTCCGTCCGGTGCGGGTGGCTTTCAGGCGCTTTGAGGTGACCGTGACGTAGCAGGTAATCGGCTGGTTCAGGTGGTGGGGTGCGGGGTTTACGAGCGGGCCGTTAGTGGTGTAGCGGCGCGGGTAGTAGTCTCTCAGGTCTGCCAGGGTGTGCAATCCAAGGTGGGATTCCATGGCGGATGCCGTCTCTTCGGGCAGACAAGCCCATAGCGGGGTGTCGCCGCTGCGCAGCTGGTGCGGGCGTAGAACGTCGTTGAAGGGGTCGGTGAGCAGGGTGGGAAGAGTCATGAACGCTTACAAAGAGAGAAGGGGTAGTAGGTTAAACGATGGAGCCGGCTTCCTGGAGCTCCCCCTATCCGGGGGTTTTGTCCGGGAGCCGGCTACATGCTCACGCAAGGCGAGGCTAGGAGTGCGCAGAATCGGTACGGTGCTGCATCTGCTCTTTGATCCAGGCAACCGCCTGATCCACCTGCTGAGCAGAAACCATCTCAACATTAGGAGAGCCAAGGGCGGTATTCCACGCCGCCTTTGCCGCCTGAACCGCCTCCGCGGCAGGTAATCCTAGACCCTGAGCGCCAGCAACAATGGCGCTCTTCGCCTGGTTCGAGGTGTACTCGGTCGGTGCGCTCGCAACCGGTGCCGGCGCGCTTTCTTGATGCAAAAACGCCTGGTTCGCAGGTACAGAGACAGGCGCAGGGGCAGGATCCACGCTCATCTGCTGCTGGCCGGCGATTTGCGTCTGATCCTGAACTGTAGCGGGTGCTTCGGGTGCAGGCTCTTGCATCTGAGGCTCAGGAACCGTAACCGGTACCGCGACAGCCGGGGCGACAGGTTCGGTCGGTGTGCTCGCTTCTGCGTCGCTGCTTCCCGGTGCCTGGCTGTTGTGGTGAATGGCGAGCGCCTCGGGGTCGGTAATGGGGGCGCTGAACCCCTTGGCGGGTGCGCCTCCAGCGATGAGGTGCGCGTTGGAGGGGACGGGGTTCAGGTCTGTGCTGGCAGCCTGGTTCCATTCAGCACCCCAGTTCGGCTTGGTGGTGTCGAATCCACCGTCTTCAAGGTGAGTGAGGACCCAAGGGGCGCGGGTCTTGGGGGCGTTTGCGTCCTTGTTCTTGGCGATGAGGACGCGGTGCCCAATGAGACTGACGGCCTTCTGGTAGAGGCGCTGGCCGTCAAGGTTTCCACGCAGGGGCGCGGTGCGGACTTCCTCTTCCAGCCAGGGACCCGAACGGTCTTCCGGGTTGGGGGCAAGGAATCGAATAAATCCGCGGTACGCAATCTTCGGGTCCACATAGGCGGCTACGATGACGCCGTAGTATGCCTTGCCGTCGGGGTTATTGCTGTAGCACGCATCAAGGGTGCGCAGCTTCTCGATGATTTCGTCCTCGGTAGTGAGGATGGAGTACGCCCGCTCAGTGACAGCCATAGTCCATGCTCGACCGGTGAGGGTCGGATCCGTGGTGAGAACGGCGGAGTTATACACTTCGCGCAGTCGCTCATCTGAGGAGGGCGGGCGCTTTGCCATGATGTCTTCTTCCTGAAGTAGCTTCTACAGAAATTATTCTGCTATGTCTTTCCTAATCCTAGACTATCAGGAAAAAATACTAGTGGGCACCTATAGTGTCCCAACGAAAAATACTACTTGTTGCGGCGCGTCTTCAATCGGGGCTTACGTGCGAGCGCACCAGTAATAGGCCGGCGCTCGATATACTCCGTCAGCTCCTTCTGCACGCTGCTTGGCGCAAGAACATAGAGCTCAATACACGCCTGCAACACCGCGCTCGCACTGGTTTTATTCTTGTGAGCCTGCTTCATGAAAAGCTCACGCATGCCCTTATGTGTGCGAGTGACGACTTGCCCAGTAGGCGTCTTGCCCTTTTCCTCGTACTCCAGCTTCTGCGCCTTAAACTCGGCATACTTGAGAAGCTTCTGCAGAATCTCCTGCTGCTCGCGAGAGGTGTACGGCTTATTAGAATGGGTGTTCGAAACCATGAAATATAAAAGGCCTTCTACTGGAAAGAGCTAACAAAAACAGCCCCTCAATACAAAGCCTTTAGTCTCTAACCAGTATATACAAAAGTGCCCCTCCTTTCCCATATCCCACAAGGAATCACCAGAAAAAGAGGGGCACCATCACAGAACCCTACAGGCCGCCCTAAGACGAAGCGCCCTTACGGCGACGCATCACCAAGAACCAACCTGCAGCACCAGCCACCAGACCAATCACCGCCACAGGGAAAAACCAACCCCACGACGAATCCGCAGCAGGCTCAACCTGCGCCGACGAACTCGGAGAAGCCACCGCCACCGACGGCTCCGGAGACGACGACGCATCACGAG
>ERZ772930.382-NODE-382-length-14512-cov-8.94383_pt1 | contig 14512 bp, 19 predicted proteins | sample MGYA00511685_ERZ772930 | MGnify/ENA primary metagenome ERZ772930 (study PRJEB29015, sample SAMEA2738053) | human oral metagenome | biome: human oral; feature: human-associated habitat; material: saliva | place: China | collected 2226 ... | reverse complement strand
CAACCCAGAAATCAACGAAGCACTTGTCGTTGAATTCTACAACAAAATGCTTTAAGATAAGACTTTATATTGCAAGAAGCCTACAACAGTGGGCTTTTTGCTTTGTCTTAAAACGTCGATTTCTGGGTTTGCTTAGATATTTGCTAGATTGATTTCATAGCCGTTTCAAAGAATGAGACGGCTTTTTTAGCGTTCTCTTTTGAGAGGTGGCTATATATATCCATGGTCATACTGATTTGTGAATGACCTAGGCGGTGCTGAAGCTCCTTGTAAGGTATGCCAGAGTTAAGCAGTAAACTAGCGTGGGTATGACGGAAACCGTGAAAGCCAATGTTAGGAACGCCAGCACGTTTGAAGTGGGTTCTTAACCTGGTTTGTAAGGTTCGATTATTGGGGTACTCATGTATGAAGTCAGAAAAGACCACAGTTTCAGAGCGCCCGAGTTGCCAAGCCTCTTGTATTTGCCTACGTTTATATTGCTTGAGCATAGCGACTGTTTGGCGGTCTATATCTATATCCCGATAGCTAGACTTTGATTTTGGGCTATTGATCTCTTGCTTATAGTTTAGAGTCTTTGTGACATGGACAAGGGCACCGTCTAAGTCAATATCAGACCAGCTAAGCGCCAGAGCCTCATTGATACGGCAACCAGTGGCCAGTAGAAACTTATAAAGTGTAATCTCGTAAAAATGGCGGTACTTGTTACTGTCTAAACTATCGAGATAGTCAAGAAACTTTTTAAGCTCCTGATTGTCAAAATGTTTGATCTTGTGGCGGTTTGCTTTTTGATTGTTTCGAGGTAGCAAGACCTCACGGGCTGGATTGAATGGGATAGCTTGCATAACTACGCCATACTGTAATATACGCTTGTTTAGCGCGTGGATTTTGTCATAATGTAGATAGGCCCTAGGTTCGCCTTTATTGGTCTTTTCTGCTAGTTTGTTGACAATGGACTGAATGAGTGGAGTTGTCAGCTTATCGAGCTTGTAGGAACCAAAGAGAGGCAAAACATGACCTTCTAGGAGCCTTCTAGTAGCGTCCTGACTATTTGGCTTTACTGTATGCTTGTGGTTATCCCACCATAGCCTAGCCAGTTCCTCGTAAGTGGATATAGTGGAGGCTTGAAACCTGGTCGATCCGTTTACCTTAAAGTCTATAATTGCGTCTTGGGCTTTTTGCTTGACCTCTTTTTTAGTGCGTCCCGTGACTTTCGTTGTGACTTGTTTGCCTGTTACCTGATCAATGCCTAGATAGACACTAGAACGATAGACTATTGACCCGTCTTTTTTACTATGTTGCGTTATTTTCATGATGATAAACCTTTCTAAAATACATCAGCAGGCAAGCTATTATTAAAAAGGTTTTAGAGTGTGGTTTATATCATGCTAGGGCTTCACAGTTTGCCCGACATTCGATTTTAAGCAGTCAGACGGTAAATAATACCAGAGTTGAGAACAAGGCGGATATGGAGCTAATATGGGCTTGTTTATAGTAAGCAGGCCTATATTTAAAGTTTTTTATCGTCAGTTAGCTGTTTTAAAGTTTTTTCAAAGTCCGAGTTTATCTTTTGGGTTTTGTTGAATAGTTGGTATTCTGCTTTTGCTTTATCTTTCGCAACCTTGGAAGTGATTTTCCCATGACCTTCTAAAATATCGTATTCTTGGAAAGTCAAAAAGCGGTCAATACTTTGGGCTAGTTGTTGCATTGTCTGAGTTTTTCGCTGTTCTATCTGCCTTTCCAGGTAATCAAAATAGCTAGATATTCCTCTTTCAAGGGAACGGATCTGTTTTTCTGTTAGGTAATTCTTTGCTATTTGGGTATCTGCTTGCAGTATACGACCGTTAGGGGAGTTTTTCCATGTTGTAAGTCCCATGTTGTCTTTTGTATGGTCTGCTTTCGTGTAGATAATTTCCGCAGCAGTTTGGCCAGTGATTGCATAATGAAACTTATTCTGTACATCAGCATAGAATTGCTTAGTCAACGTACTTTGTGGATCATAGTCGATAGAGATTTCAGCAAAAATATCTGTAATCTGCAACCATATACGACGCTCACTAGCTCGGATAGAGCGCACGCGCTCCAAGAGCTCACGGAAATAGTCTTTTTCCAGCAAGTTTTCGCCTTGCTTCAGACGGTTGTCATCCATGGCGAACCCTTTTATCATGTACTCACGAAGTACCGAAGTAGCCCACTGTCTAAATCTCGTAGCTTTTTGGGAATTGACACGGTAACCAACTGAAATGATGGCGTCAAGATTGTAGTAAGTAATTAAGTAATTCTTCCCATCGGTAGCAGTTGTTTCCATTTTGGAAATAACTGAATCTTCTTCTAATTCGCCCTCTTCAAAGATATTTTTTAGGTGTTTACTAATTGCAGGAACACCGACGTCAAAAAGTCTAGCCATTTCTTTCTGACTAGCCCAAATCGTTTCGCCTTTGATGATGACACTAGCTGTCTCGCTATCGTTATCAGCGGTATAGATTAAGAATTGTAATTCGTTCATGAGATCCTTTCTAAAATATTGTAAGTGGTTGACTTTTGTTGACATCAACAAAATTAGTAGATATGGGGCTTATATAAGGTTGAAGCTCGAGCGAAGCCCGAGAAATCACGCGCCTTTGTTGGTATAATCGGACTTTTCGGCTACCCTAAAAGAAAAATATTAGTGATGGGTTTCCAGGGAATTTTTTTATTATTCAAATCCTTTGAAGCTATCTAAAATCTTATCTTTTGAGTCAGTTGGGTTAACAATCATAACAACGAAATCCCCGTAGATTGTAACTGGCTGATCAAGTAGTTTTTTATCTTTCTTGATTGTCGCAAAGTATGGATTGCTTTCCTCATACTGATATACTTCTACTGAGCTTCCATCTGGTAAAACGAATCCTTTACCATCTTTTGCTTGTACTAGCGAAGATGATTTTTCCTGTTCTCGTTCAATGGTAAACCCATTATCTTCCAATGCTTTTTTGAAATCATCTAAACTAGTCGCTTTTTTAGAAGCAGGTTTTTCACTCGCTTTTGTCTCTTCAGTCTTTGATTGCTCTGTTTTTGGTTGCTCCAAGCTATCTTTGGTAGTTGATTGATTGTTAGAGCAAGCTACTAGAACTGTAGCAGAAAGTAAAATAGCTGATGTGGTTAGTAGTCTTTTCATGGGTAATCTCCTTTTTACTATATGTTGCTTTGGTTTGGAAATGAACTAACAAAAGAACATTATTATTGAACAGAGAGAAGTAAGAGTTTCTAAAAATGCTAAGCTTTGCTATCTATTGTTTCTTTGTTTTATTAAGTAATTCTTCAAGTTTAATAATATCTTCTTCTGAAAGTTTATTTTTAAAATCATTAATAGCTTCAGTGTCTTTAGGGTCTATTAAACGATATTCGTGAGCGATTTTTAAAACTCTAATTTCTTCCTCAAGCATTTCATGTTTTTTTTCAAGTATTTTTAGCTCTTTATCAAGTCTTAATTTTTCGTCTAACTGAAGACCTAAATGAGTAACAAGGTCAGAGGGCTCTTTTAAAAAATCATGTGGTAAATTATCATTCTCTAAATCTTTTATAACGTCTTTAAAATATTTCTTTTGTTTTCTTTCTGACAAAGACTCAAACATTGTAACAAAATCAATTACTGGTTGCTCATTTTTTAAAATAACGTCTGGCTCAAGAACAAAATAACGGGGATCAATATCTGATACTTCTACTTTAAAATAGTCAGCAAGTTTTTGGAGGTTTTCGGTGTTTGGCATTGACCTACCTTTGACATAACCTGTTAAAGTACTTTTTGGAATACCTAAATCATTATGTAAGTCAATTTGTCTTTTACCTTGTTCTTTCATAAGTCTATTTAACCTAGCAGAGAAATAGAGTCTATTTTTAATATCTTGAGGGCTATTTTTTGCCATGTATAATTACCTCCTCCTAAATTTCCTAAGCCCATTGTAACACAATAAAATAGAAATAGTACGAAAATAATAATATTTTTTTATTAAACGATTGACAAAGTACGAAAATAATAGTACAATTCAATTATCATTTTAGAAAGGATTTTTTAAAAATGGAACAGATTACTTTAAAAGGAGCGCGAGTTTCTGCTGGTTATACGTTGCGTGAAGTTGGGTTAAAAATTAATAGAAGTTTTCAGACTGTCGCAAAGTACGAAAAAGATAGTACTAAAATACCTATTGATTTACTAAGAGAATTAACTTCACTTTATAATATTTCCCCTGATCTTATTCTTTTGGGGAAAAGTACGAAAAAAAACGAACTTTTTTAGAAAGGAGCAAACCAATGGAACTAGTCTACATGGACGGCAAGAAAGAGCCGTATACTACGAGTGCAATCATAGCTGAATGTGCTGAAGTTAAACACGATACAGTGCAAAGCTTAATAAGGAATCATCAAGAGGATTTTGAAAGCTACGGAATAATCGGATTTGAAATCCGTAAATTAGATGGGCGAGGGCGACCAATGAAAATCTATCGCTTGAATGAGCAACAAGCGACCTTGCTGATCACTTATCTAAAGAATACTGCACCAGTTCGTAAATTCAAAATGAACCTGGTCAAAGCTTTCTTTGAAATGCGTGAGGAACTTTCTAAGTTTCGTATGCAGAGGGCGCTAGAAAAGCCAAAAAGAAAAACACTGCATGACAGTATTGAGAACTGGGAACAAGCACCAAAGCACGCGCATAGCACCATGAACAACCTGCTACTGAAGGCAGTAACCGACAGGAACGCTAAACAGTTAAGGGAAGAACGTGGGGGCTACAATGGCATTGATAGCTTGACCAGTGACGAGCTGGAGCAATACCAGGCATTTGAGGACATGGTAATAGCCATGATTGGCTTGAATATGAGTTATCAAGAAATCAAGTCCATGGTATTCAGAAATAAAAAACCACGCACTAAATGCGCGTGATTGAAACAAAAAGGCTTACCGAGACCAATCAGCAAAGCCTTTCACACTAACACTAAAACGAATTTAATAAAGCAGGCAAGCTATTATTAAAGAGGTTTTAGTAAAGATTTATAACTAGATTATAGCATATCTAGGACATTTTGACCATACGGAGAGCGCTAACTCTTTAAACTGGTCATCACTCCAAGAGTTCGCCAACTTGGGGCAATCGCCCAGCGTTTGGAGTGGTGCTAATCATGTATAGGAAACGACAATTAAAAGGCCGAAAGGGCAATTACACAAACATAGAAAAAGGAGCAAACACCATGGCAGAAACAACATACGAGAATTTAACTAGACGTATAGACAGAATTAGCGTAGAAATGCGAGAAATTAGCGAAAAAAATGGTCTAAGAAGACTTTCTTTATTGGCAAATCAGACAAAATCAATCAAAGAAAATTTAAACCGCTTACTTTGGATTGAACTTCCTGAATTGAATGAAAATCATAAAATCGAGGCAGTCTCTAAAAGTACTACAGGAATGTTTTTCCACCCTGGTGTTTTTGAAATGGACGCTATGCGACAAGCATTTTTTAAACGCCAAGCCAAGCACTTTTTTGACAACGAAGCAGAGCAACAGGCGTATATAGAACATGCTGAAAAGGAGTATTTAGAGGCTACTATAACCTTGAAAGATATTCTTTTTACTTCTAAAAATGGAACTCAAAAAGTGAATAAAGGTTATCTTATAGAGAAGTTTGAGGAGGCAATGCAATGACACTAGACCTAGATACAATGACACAAGCAGAATTTGATGAACTAATGACTGAAATCAAGGAGAAGCGCCCGAACCTCTTTCAGTTTATCTCTGATTTTGTAGATAGAAAAGTAAGCACTGAAGAGGTGGACGAATACCTGAAGATGGATCATAGAAAACAAGTGGACTATATCAAGAGTTATCAAGCGAGGGCATAATATGAATGAGCTAGATTTAAGCAACACACAGGCGATTGTCTTTGTTGTGGTATTGATTGGCTTGCTGCTTTATCTAAACCACCGAGACCGCAAAAAAAGCGCCCAAATGGAGCGAGAAAGCAAACAGACAATAGAAACACCTAGCGAGGATTTAAGCCCTTGCTACGGGCGTTATATCCAGCTTGCAGGGGCCAACGTATGGGGAGGAACTGAATGAGTCTAACACTGAATGACAAGCGAGTATTAAAACTAATCAAGGTAGGGGCTGAGAACTCTATCACTGGGGCTGAAATCAGCTTAATCACTAAACTAGCAGAAAGAACCGTCCAGGACATTATCAGCCGTCTGATCACGCGCTACGGCGTTCCTATCGTTGGGGTACGTCATGGGGCTTTCAGAGGCTACTTTATCCCAGCTAACAAAGAGGAACTACTGGACGGAGCAAAGGCATTCTATAACCAGGTACAGGAAGAACAGAAACGCCTAACTGTCCTTTTAAATGCTGATTTGGAAAGCTACAAGCAACTACTGAAGGGGGCGAAAGACCATGTTTAGTTTAAGCAAAGAAAGCGAAAACGAGTTAGCCCATGGTGTTTTAAACCTTGTAGAAAAATACCTGGAGGCGCGAGATATACACAAGCCACGACTGACAGGTTTAATCTCAGCTCAGGAGGCTATGGCTGAGTTAGATATAAAGTATAAGACACTCCAAAAGTGGGAAGAAGCAGGGTTAAGACGATACCAGCCCCCACTAGAAGATACCAGGAAAATCTATTATAGAGTTTCGGACGTGCTGAAGTTTCTGGGGGTAGAAAATGGGTAGATACAAGACAGAGCCAGCTTATGAGGGTATGAAGTTAGCCCAGGAAGATAAAATCAAGGACAGACGCCCCAAGTTGAAGCAAATCAAAGAACGGAAACAAATAAAGAAGCTGAGGAAGAGACGTCGGAAAGGGAGGTAATATGGGTATTTATGAGGCTAAAGGCTTTCAGAGTAATCTTGTCTATCCCTTTGATAAGATTGAGCCTTTCCAGTATATTGAACGCTTTAAGCCTTTGGTAGTCCCTGAAGGGTCAAACATTGAAGGATTTAAACGTACACAAGCGCCTTACTGTATCAGTGGGAAAGTGACACCAGAAAAGAATGGCAGTTACAAGCGAAACAACTCCAGTCTAATCTATAGGGATTTGATTTTCCTTGACTATTACGATATACAAGGGACGTCTGAGGGCTTTATAAAAGCCATTTCCAGCGCTTTGTTTGGCTACTCCTACATCTTATACCCGACTATCAAACATAGCTTAGAAAAGCCCCGTTTTCGCCTTGTGGTGAAGCCTGACAATGTGATGAATGAGGCAACCTATAAGCAGGTAGTTAAGGAGATAGCGGACAAGATAGGGCTACCCTTTGACTTGGCTAGTCTAACCTGGTCACAACTCCAAGGGCTACCAGTCACAACAGGCGACCCAGCAGACTATCAAAAAATCGTAGAGCATGGCCTAGATTATCCAGTCCCCAAGGTTGAACCAAGAGCGAAGCAAGAAACTACTGAGCGTTACAAGCCTAGAGCAAGTGGCCAGAGGTCAATGACCATGAGAATTATTGACACGCTTTTCAATGGCTTTGGAGACGAGGGAGGGCGTAACGTGGCAGTGACCCGCTTTGTAGGCTTACTCTTTAACAAGTGGGTTGATTGTGATCTAGAAACCGCCTACGAGCTTACAAAGATAGCCAATAGTGTAACTACTGAACCTTTGCCAATCGAGGAACTAGATCGTACATTCAGCAGCATAGCACGGGCAGAATACAGAAAGAGAGGGTAGAACCATAGAACTAGAAGAATTAGAAAACCTAAAAAGTGAAATCTTAGAGGTGAGAGAGCAAGAGCAACCACCTAGAACGATGAAGGAATTAGAAAATCGTATCTTTAAAGCTGGTGAAGAATGGCGGGCAGAACATACCGAAACAAAGGTAAACGAGTCCACAGGGGACGTTACCGAAAAGGTCGCTATGCCCCAAACCTTCACAGTCGCTAAAATTTTAAGCGATATTGTCACGTTTACTTTTATCAGTAAGAGCAATGTTCCTGATTATAGCCTACTCTATATCTATGATTTAGACGAGGGTATCTATACCGCTAGTAATGATCTTTTCAATCTTTTATGTAAGACTTTTGACGTGAGAATTAAACCCAGAGAGTGGCCTCAAATTAAGTTAATGGTTAGAACATTGACAAAGATACAAAAACCTTTAGAAAGCGCTAATCTCATTCCCGTACAGAATGGCATTATAAACTTAGAAACTAAGGAACTACTCCCATTTAGTCCTAAGTATGTAATTACAAGCAAGATAAGCACGGCCTACCACGCGCCTAAACGAGTCCCAAGAGATCGAGAGGGCAAAACTTTTGACGATTGGCTAAACTCAATCGCTTGTAATGATAGTGAACTGGTAACACTGTTTTGGCAGATTATCCTTGAAGCTATTAACCCTAACCATACCCGAAATAAGTTTGCTATCTTCTACGGGGACGGTAACAATGGTAAAGGGACATTTCAGCGCTTCCTTATCAACCTGATAGGGGAAAGCAATATATCAGCCTTAAAACCTGCACAGTTTGCTGAAAAGCATAACTTAGAAACCTTGGTAGGAAAAGTTTGTAATATTGGAGATGAAGCACCTAACGAATACTTGAAAAATCCGTCTGATTTAATGATTATCACTAGTGGGGACACCGTGCTAGTCAATCCAAAAGGTCGGCCAGCTTTTGAAGCTACTTTTAAGCTATTCAATATCTTTTCAGGCAACTATATCCCCAATGGTGGCAACAAGACTAAAGGCTGGTATCGTAGAATTATGATCGTACCTTTCAATGCTGACTTTAACGGGGCAAAGGAAAAGCCTTGGATAAAAAATGAGTTTTTAGCAAATAAGGAAGTCCTAGAATATGCCCTATACAAAGCTATCAATCAAGAGCCATTTACTCACTTTATCGAACCTCAATCAGTCAAAGACCTGCTAGAAGAATATCAAGAGGATAATGACTACTTACTTTCATGGGTTAAGCATGAATACATGGAAAAAGGTTGGCATGAGCTGGATGTAGTACCCGTTTTTATACTGACCAGATCACTAAAACATTATGCTGAGGACATGGGGATAGCCAAGCCTAATGTTTATGGGGCAGGAAAAGAAACGATAAGACACTTACAACAGTTAACACCTAATAAGTATCAACTAAAAAAAGCTCGTGTTAGATTTGAAGATTTTGACAAACTAGATCCGTTGGAGTTTGAAAGACCTAAACTGGGTCGAGTGAATCACGCTATAACTAAAAAAGAATAATGTTGACCCTCTTAGGATGCTTTAAACTATTGATATGCCTGGTTTTTTACGAAATATGTTGACCTTGTTACCTTCTTTTTAAAAACAAGAATGTAAATGAAATAGATATATTTTATATATAAGGGCAAGGACTTCAAAAGAAGGTCAACATGGTAACAAAGTGACCTAACCCCTTGGGGGAGTAAAGCTGAATCGTGTTACCTATAAGGTCAACAAAACACCAAAGAAGGTCAACAGATTGCAAAAATTACATAATTTACCTTAAAATAGGGGAAATAGACTATGACGGATATAATAGACCTAGACGAAAAAATAACGGAACTTGAAAACCGTATTGGACGGTTCAGTGAGGTTTTATACGAAATTGTTAAGAATGAAATCTATAACTCTACAGTAAATAATAAAAACATTGAACTGATTCAGGAGAGCTTTGAAACAATCTTTAAAGAGATTGATGAACTAAAAACAGAAAGAGATAAAAACATGACACTAAAAACATTTTCAGACAAAGCAAAAACATTTACTTTCACATACGAATTTAAAGACCTAGATACTGCTATGGTAGCAGGTCACGCGCTACTGGGATATATGACTGGAACATATTGCCAGCCTACAATATCACTGACCTACAAGGATAAAGGCACGCTAGTAGCTGAGTATGTGGAGGATAACAAGCTAAACAAGACCTTCAAGCGTATTTGTGACAGTTTCAAAGACTACTACAACCAACCAGTGGACGATGAAGCATTTGAAGAACGTTACAAACGGGAGCGCGTGCTTCAACTCAAAGAGTCGGAGGATTTTGAGAGTTTGCTGAATAAGGTCACAAACTACGAGCTGGAACTATTAGACTATGCTGATCGCTTGCTTTCTGATAAACCTATCCCTATGGACTCTATGACCGCTTTTGGTACGTTGGAAATGCTGGGCGATGAAAGTATTAGCCTACTCCAAAAGTTGGACGTAGAGGGCGAATATAAAGGCCTTGCAGGTTATTCTGGTCAATAAAACACATAGAGGGGAGCAATCCCCTTTTAGCATTTAGGCAATAGATTTGGGTTTTTCCATATATAGGAGTATTTTTGAACGAATGGAAGTTATAAAATCAATAACCATAGAGACATTTATAAAGCCAATGAAAAACAAGAATATCAGTCAGGGTATAGCTGAGTTGGACGGTAGAAAACTGGAAATAGACCTAGATAATCTATATATCACCTTTGAACGTGATCATTTTGGTTTAGCGAGAATACCAGGAACCAAGGGAGGCAATCGCTACTTCTTTGTCTGTCCTATTTGTGGTAATCGATGTAGAAAACTCTATAAGAGACTTTTGCTATATGGTTGTGGATCATGCCAGAAAATACACAAATCAACACTGAACCGAAGTAAGACAGATTGCCAATACTATTGGGAGCTTGCGCTGAGGGAAGCTAGAAAGGTAGAACCAGGTTGGAGTCCTAGACGTGGTGGATATATGTTTGACAGTTTTCCTGAAAGACCAAAATACATGAAACAGAAACGATATTACAAGCATTATCAAAAGTTTATTAACTACACCAGAAAAGGGGATAGATTTTGGCTGAATGGATTGAGTAATTTGAAGTAGTTTTTTGGAGCATTTCCAAACAAATCTTAATCAAGATCAAGGGAAAAAATAGTTATATAAATATTGTTTAGCTTTAATCAATTACAAGATACTAAGCAGGTATGAAGGCGAGATATGAGGCAGAGATACCCCCTTTATTTTTAGACGGGGGTATATTTTGCTAAAGTATAAGAACGCTGCCCTCTTCTGTACGAAAAATTCCCTTTTTGAAATGTTGAAAGGTATTAGGGAATGTAGTGCTATCAGGAAGTTAGCTTGATTTTTTGATCTATAAAGCTACTACTCAATTATCCAATTTTATAACATAGTGGGGGGGTATCTCCTCCACCCACGCGCTTCATGGTATAATATACCTATCAGCAACCAGCAATAAAAAAAGCACGTTTGACCGTGCTAGTTTCTTGCCTGCTGAACTCGTCGATTGATAGAGCTGAAAAAGCTCTTTTTTGCTTAGTTTTTTGCTTAGATAGAAAGAAAACCTAAGAATACAGAATAAAACTAAATTCCCTGTAAAACCTTATGTATCAAGGGTTAGGAGTGTCTAAAGAAATCTATCCCTGTCTACTTTTTGCTATACAACAAAATGCTTTAATTTTAAGAAATATCTTACAGAAAGCCTACAACAGTGGGCTTTTTGCTTTGTCTTAAAACGTTAATTTCTGGGTTTGGGCATTGTCGGAAGGAGTGCTTTTAGTCATCGAAAACCTTCCTAGCTATAGTGTAAAGAAATCCGTGTTTTAGGTGACTTTTCCGCCCTCATTTTCAGCTTTTGTGCTAAAATAGATTTATAAACTTAAGATAAGGAATGTTTATGAAATCGGGTAATGTATTATTGAAAGGATGCCTTTATTTCTGGGGTGGCTTATTTTTACTAGGTCTCTTGGTTCAGGTAGCTCTGCCTTTGGCAATTTGTGGCTTGATAGGTTTCGGGGCTTATCTAGCCTATAAGCGTTGGCGTTATCCTCTCTTGAAGGATCGTTCATTGGAAGATCAGATAGAGCTTTTAAAAGCGCGAATTCGTCAGGCCGATAAAGATATCCAGCAGTTAGAAGAGACCTTGTCTGAAAAAGGATCAGCAGCCTATAAAAGCCTAGCTAATCAGGTCTTGATTGAACTTCAAGAAATTCATCAAGAGGCCAATCGTTTGAAATCTTATATTGACGAAGCTGTTTATAGTCGCATTGATAAAAAGGTTCGCTCAGTAAGGGCGACCATAGACGTCCAGCTAGAGCGACTAGAAAGAGAGAGTCTTGTAGACATCGACAATAAGGAGCCCGAAGAATTGGCGCCTGAATTGTCTCAGACCTTGGCAAATATTGCTGCGGACCATCAAGCGATTCTCGACAAAATCGAGTCATCGGATGTTGGAGCCAAAGAAGAGCTGACGGCCATCCATAGTTTAAAAATGGAGAAATTCCAAACGATTTTAGAGGGCTATTTAAAGATTAAGGCAAATCCCAAAAATTATAATCGGGCGGAAGAACGCTTGGAACAAGCTAAAGCAGCTATCGAACAATTTGACCTTGAGCTAGACCAAGTTTTGAGAGAGCTCAATGAAACAGATATGCGCGATTTTGATATTAGCCTGCGTATCTTAGGAAAAGATCGCAAAGAATAGGGTAGACACAAAGGAGTAACCATGACAGAATTTAATTTTGATATTGATCAGATTGCTAATAATACAGTGGCCAAAGTGGACAAGACAACCGAAATCATCGAGACCAATACAGGCTCAGCCCAGACGATCACTTTTCTTGAAAAGCTAAGTCCTGAGCAACAAGAGCAGATTAAGGGGCGCGTGCCTCAGTTGGTAGATCAGTTTGTCACAGACCAAAATGCTCTCTTGGACTTTGGTCAATCAGCGGTGGAAGGTGTCAATGGTACGGTTAACCGTATCTTGACCGAGCAGAAGAAACTGCAAATTCCTCAGGTGGATGACTTGCTGAAAAATACCAACCGTGAACTCCAAGGTTTTGTAGCCAAATACAAAAATGCTGAAATTGCAGAATTGGAAGAAAAGCCAAACTTTTTGCAAAAATTGTTTAAAAAAAATCAGAACAGTCTGCAAGAATTTTATTTTGACTCAAAAACAGTTGAGCAAAAGCTAGATGGTATGGCTGCTGCTGTGGTCAAGCAAGAAGATGTGCTGGCGCGAAATATTGTTTCTGCTGAAATGCTGATTGAGGACAATACCAAATCCATTGAAAATCTAGTGGGAGTTATTTCCTTTATCGAGGCCAGTCAGGCAGAAGCTGGGAATCGCGCTGCAGAATTGAAGGCTCAAGTTGATCAACTAGATTCAAGTACGGTAGAATATCAAACCAAGTCCCAAGAATTAGCTCGTATGGCAGAAGTGGTCAATACACTGGAACAACAACATACAGAGTATGTTAGCCGCCTTTACGTAGCTTGGACGACGACTCCACAAATGCGTAATCTCGTCAAAGTTTCATCGGACATGCGCCAAAAATTGGGCATGCTTCGTCGCAATACCATTCCAACCATGAAGCTTTCGATTGCCCAACTTGGTATTTTGCAACAATCGATGAAATCAGGTGTCGTGGCAGATGCCATTGTCAATGCCAACAATGCTGCTCTTCAGATGCTAGCTGAAACCAGTAAGGAAGTGATTCCGCAGATGGAACGAATTGCCCAAAGTCCAACAGTAGCTGTTGAATCGGTTACCAAACTTGCTGAAAGTCTAGTCGCTCAAAATCAAGGTATCGTTGCTGCCATTGAGTTGGGACGCCAGAAACGTGCTCAACTAGAAACAACCATCGTCAAATCTGCAGAAATGATCAACGACTCTGTTAAACTCCGCGATGAGAAAATCGTCCAAGCCCTTCTAGACCAAGGAAAGGCTGCTCAGAAAGAAGTGCAAGAATAAAAATAAATCCTCTGCAATGTAGATTTGCAGGGGATTTTATTCGTTTTTGTGGACAAGCCAGACGGAATACTTTTTCCCAAGCCAAAGGGCAAAGAGGAGATTGATGATGACGATGCCTGAACCGATTAGTGAAAATAGGAAAAATTCGCTGGTCGAAACTCGCCACAAATGTACAATGTCTGTAATCAAATAAGCACTGACAGGAAAACAGAGGATAGAAGTAATCAGAGCAGGGATATACTTGCGAAGAAGAATTGATTGTCCAATATGGAGCAAGAGATGAAGCGCAAAGGCCACAAATCCCCCTAACCAAATTAATTCGAAAACTCTAGATTGAGTAAAATACTTTAATAAAGTGATGGATAAGACAAGGATGAATTCCTCAAAAACAGCGAGGGCAAATCCCTTTGTTGTAACTCCTTTGTGGATTTTGAGAATAGTTGGCACCTTTTGGGCCAGCAAGGTTTCGTTGAAATGAATCCAAGGGACAAGACCGATAATTTCTTCCATATCGTGAAAGATAAAAAGTAGAGGAAACATCCAAAGATAAAATGCCATAAATCTCTCCTGAAAAGCTATAGACTGCCAGCCAATAAAGCAAAAAACGCCCAGTAAGGCGTTTTGAGTTAGGTATGCTTATTTAACTTCTATAAAAAGATTAAATAATTTCTATTTTAGCTGTTAGAAACGTTGGTACATCAATGTTTTTAGAATGCTACATAATAAAAGGTAGAGTGAATGGTAAAGTAGTAAAAATAGTTGTTATCCTAGTTGATTAAAAAAATCTCTGATTTCCTC
>ERZ772930.381-NODE-381-length-14579-cov-12.9064_pt1 | contig 14579 bp, 11 predicted proteins | sample MGYA00511685_ERZ772930 | MGnify/ENA primary metagenome ERZ772930 (study PRJEB29015, sample SAMEA2738053) | human oral metagenome | biome: human oral; feature: human-associated habitat; material: saliva | place: China | collected 2226 ... | reverse complement strand
GGCCTTCACCGGCGCGGATCTTCTCCATGGCGTAGCGAGTTGCGGCGAGCACCGCGAGAACGTCGTTGCCGTCCACGCGGATACCTTCAAAGCCGTAGCCTGCGGCGCGGGTGGATACCGGCACGCGGGACTGCACCTCGAAGGGCACGGAGATAGCCCAGCGGTTATTCTGCACGAAAAAGAGCACCGGTGCGTTATAGGAGGCGGCGAAAACCATGGATTCGTGGGCGTCACCCTCGGTGGAGGAGCCGTCACCGAAGTAGACCGCCACGGCGGGCTTCTGGGTGTCTTTGGCGGGGTCGGTTGCCTGGCCCTGACCGATGCGGCGGGTGCCGGTTTCAGCCTCGATGTCGGCGTCAAAGTTCAGACCCATGGCGTAGCCGACGGCGTGCAGGGTCTGGGCGGCAAGCACCTTGGTGTAGGTGTGGAAGTTGTGCGCCTTCATGTCCCAGCCGTGGGTGGTGGAGCCGCGGAAAATGGTGATCAGGTCGCGGAAGTCCACGCCACGCGTCAGGGCGACGGCGTGCTCACGGTAGGAGGGGAAGATGTAGTCGTTGGGTGCGTAGGCGAGTGCGGAGCCGACCTGTGCGGCTTCCTGGCCTCGGCTGGGCACCCAGAGGGCGAGCTGACCCTGGCGCTGCAGGGCGGTTGCCTCGTCGTCGAATCGGCGGGTGGTGTACATGAGGCGGTATGCCTCACGCAGGGTGTCTGCGTTGACGTCTTCGATGTACCGGCTGTAGGTGGGGTGTTCGTGTACGGTGCCGTTTTCATCCATGAGCTGGATGCGTTCGGGCACTCCGGGGTACTTGTCGTTCTCGTGCATCTAACCTCCACACGTGACGAGGGCTTGGCCCTCAGCGGCTTGGGTTTTAGTCTCAACATTCACCTGATGGTGCAGGGTTTGAGGTGTTCCGGCAAGCCTGTGAGGGTCTGGGCATATGTAGTTACCAGTCTACTCTTTTCGGCTTTATCTCGCGGCAGTTACGCTGATAACACAGCGTATTATGCCCTGTCATTCACTATTTGAACATCATTAAATTAAACCTCCTGTATATTCTTTTCATGGAATATACGGGAGGTTTAATTTAACTTTTGAGAGCTTTTTCGAGCCATCATTTTTCCCACGCAAGGACCATTTGAGAAGCCTAAACAAATCTCGACAAGGGAAAATAGTACATTGTTCAATTAGGGTCGAGTGGGTACACCCACCCCTTCACAAGACGCTCTAGAGCCCCTTCGCGAAGACCTCACAGAGCGAGAGGAAACGGTCATTCGCCTCCACCTCGCCAATGCTCACGCGAACGCCCTCGGTACCGAACGCACGCACCGACAGCGCATGCTCAGACATCAGCTGCACAAACTCACCCGTGCGCTCCCCCAGGGGCAGCCACACAAAGTTCGCGTAAGTGGTCGGGAAATCGTAGCCCAGCTCCCGCAGTCGAGCGGTCACCCGCTCACGCTCAGAGACCAGGTGGCTCACACGCTCCATCACCGCGTCCTCATGCTCGATGGAGGCGATAGCCGCCGCCTCAGCCAGCGCCGTCACGGCGAACGGGGTTGCCGCCGCACGCAGGTGCTGCGTGATTTGCGGGTGCGAAATCGAGTAGCCCACGCGCAGGCCCGCCAGGCCCTGCGCCTTGGAGAAGGTGCGCAGAATGATGACGTTCTCGTAGTCGCGGTAGATGTCCATGCCGTTCAGCGGGGCTTCTTCACTGTCCGGCACGGTGGAGGCTGCGCAGAACTCGAAGTACGCCTCATCAATCACCACGGGGATGTGGGCGGGCACCTTCGCCAGGAACGCACGGATCTGGCTTTCGGTGACGGCGGGGCCGGTCGGGTTGTTGGGGGTGCAGACCAGAATCAGGCGGGTGCGGTCGGTGATGGCTGCCGCCATGGCATCCAGGTTGTGCGAGCCGTCGGGCAGGTTCGGCACCTGCACGCTGCGAGCGCCCATAATGCCGACGAGGATCGGGTATGCCTCGAAGGAGCGCCAGGCGTAGATGACTTCGTCCTGCACGCCGTCGGCGTTGACGCCGGCGAAGGTTTTGAGGATTTGGTTGAGCGCGCCGAGGCTTCCGGCACCGGTGACGATGTCGTCAGCATCTACGCCGAGCCGTGCGGAGAGCTTCTGGCGCAGGGCGGTGGAGAGCGGGTCGGGGTAGCGGTGCGCGGTCGCAAATTCTGCGAGGACGCGCGCGACCTCGGGTACGGGACCCAGCGGGTTCTCGTTGGAGGAGAGCTTGTACTGGGTGAGGCCTTCAACGGGCGCGGGCGGCTTGCCTGCCGCGTAGCTGGGCAGGGTGTTGAAGACGGGGCGGACCGGGATATTGGCGTGTTCAGCTGACTGGCTCATGGTTCCAGTATGTGCCTGCGGGCGGCTCGGGGGCTAACGCTTCTCACCTGGAGAGCAGGTCGCGAGCAAGCTGTAGCTGTGCAGACAGCGGATGCTAGCCGCGAGCGCTACACGCAAAGGCTGCATGCAAAAGCTGTACGCAAAGATGGAGGGGCGCCGCCTGGGTTGTTCCCGGCGACGCCCCTCCTTTTCTCTTCTCTACTCTACTCGCCCCTCCACCCTCCACCGAGCCGTCAAGTTTGGTTCTTGAGGCTGGGTTTTAGACTGGTGCTTTTAGGCCATCAGGGGTTCACGCTCCTCGAGGGGGTTCAGATCCTCGGGAGGGCCTGGGGCGCGGAACCCGGGGTCGATGTTCTCGGGCGGAGTTGGTGCGAGGAACCCGGGGTCAATGCTCTTGGGCGGGAGCATGGGCGCGGGTTTCAAGTCCGGCAGGGTAGGAATGAGCGACTCGCTACCTTCGTAGTCTCCACCCTGTCGGGGCCCGGAGAACGGGTCCCTGAGCACAGAACCAGCATTAGGGAGCTGCAGACGATCGATGATTGGCTGAGTAACAGCCTTTTCGATGTGCGTATGCAGATCTGCGGGTTGGGGCAGAATATCCGGCGGGATTAGACCTGCAGGGGGCAGCGAACCCTCTGCCTCGATTCGGGCAGGCATATTGATGGGAGCAGGCTCCGGACGACTCAGGTCGCTCGGCATCTTGATGGCGGGCGGAATATTCTGCGGGTTGTATCCCTGTAGGAGGGGCACCTTGGGCATCTGCGGTACAGGGCTTTCGGGCCAGGCAGGCTTCGGGTTCTGAGGCTTTTCCTCCGGAGTCGGCTCGGGGTGAGGGAGGGTCTTTTTGACGCCCTCGATGATGGCGGGAATCTGCCCAGCAGCCGCCTGTACGGTTTCTCCAGCTTCTCGCTGGAGACCCTCGGCCCTCTGCTTGGCAATCTCCATACCCAGCTGGGCATCTGCAACGGTATCTTCGATTTTCTGCCGAGTATTTTCGACGCTTTCTCGCACTACACTATCTACTCGGTGCAGTTCTCCATCTGTTAGTTGGTCTATACCCTCATATAAAACTCGAGGATCAAGCTGCACCCCAGCTTCAAGAGCCTGTTGAGTGTACCTAGCCCCACGCAATCCATACTCGTTCAGACGTTCTTCAAACGTGTAACCATCTGGCATAGCAGAGCCCGAGGTAACCTTTTGTTCCCCTTGCACGTAACCTTTGTTGCCCATGGCCGCTCTGAGGGCACCCAGAGTCTGGTTTCCGTATCCTTCACGTTGCAGGGTTTCTCGATATTCCCCGCTATTATGTCTAAAATTTGAGATTGTAATTGCGGTATCACGTTCATCGGGACGCCACCCTCCCTCAGGCCTCAACGCAGAGTCAGGAACCGGGTCTCCATCTCCTTCCACGTAGTCCACTCCAAAGTTGCGGCGTTTAGCCGGTAGACCTCGTAGCGGGGAGGCTTGAGCGTAGACACCTACAATGTTGATTTCTTTGGCGACTTCAGCGCTATTAGCCATGTTGTAGGCAATCATGCCTCCCTGGCTGAAGCCTTCCATATACACTCGGGCACCCTGAGGTGCTCCGGCATCACGTAGAGCCTGCAGAACCATCTGATAGGCGGGGTTCTCCAGAGTATCATTACCCAGTGCTTCGCGAAGAGCCCCAGGGACATCCATAGGAGACCCACCAAAGGAAGAGAAGTTAGTACCCGGAATGCTCACCACATACAGGGCATGGGTGGGGTCACCTTCGTGTCCTGCTTCGTACATGACGGTGACGAGCACGGCACCGCGTTCGCCCTTAGTCGGGTCCTGTTGAGAGCGTTCAAACTCCTGATCCTGTGCCTTGGCAGCCGCTTGCAGACGTTCAGCGCTAGCGTCCACCGTGAGACGGTCCTTCTCGCCGGAATGTGCGCTGACTCCGTAATCGTCGGCTGAGGCAGTGCGCATGTTATGCGCTTTCTTATCAGAATCCGGATCACGGAGGGGGCCGACGATTCCAACTCCGCCTACGGCCAAGACTTTTTCAATGATTCCCTGGGGTATTTTTGTTACAGCGGAGAGTCGCCCAGCAATACGTTGACGAGCAATTTCGGGATTCCACTTGGCATCCATGTAGGCAGTGAAGCCGAAGATAATGGCTGCCGCTACAGGTGAATGAGGCAATATCCAATAGGCCGAGAAGTACCCAAGCTCGGGAATGGTGAGCTTCAAGAGGTAGTTAGCTTCGCCGGGTTCCCCAGCGATGAGGCCGCGGAAGTGATCTCGGGTGCTACGTCCGTCGGGTAGCTTGCCGTCCTTTGCGATGCCCATGGAATCGAACCAGCCTGCGACGGTGTTTTCGACCTGCAGGTAGGAGCTGTGGGCGGCGCGGACGGCGGCTGCGGTGACGCCGAACTTTGCGGCACTCATACCGAGGTCTGCGGAGAGGCCGGTGCAGAGGGTGGCAGCCTGCTGGGCGCGTCCGTTGATGCCGAGGAAAAGTCGGGTCTCATTGGCGATGCCGAGAATGGGCATGGTGCGGTCGGCGCAGGTGCGGCTAACAATGTCGAGGCCGTCGGCGATGGCGGGCATTTCTTCGAGGGTAACGCTGATGGTGCCTGCGGTGGGCCCTGCGGAGTCGCTGAGGTCACCAATGGGCGCAACGGTGGGTCCGGTAATCATGGTGTCTCCTAGGGTGGGGTTAGTGGGTTCGGATGAGCGAGCTCAGCCCGTCGGGCAGGTTCACGTGCATGAGTGAATCCAGCGTTGACTGGGCTTTTTGTACGCCTGAGCGGGCGATGATTTCGCCGGGGTTGAGTTTTTCGAGGGCGTCGGCGGCGCTGTCGGCGAGTTTGCCGAGTAGGTTATCTACGGCGGAGGCGGCGGCTTTGATTGCCTGCGCTTTGGCGGTGAGGTCGTTGGCGAGTTCTTCACCGGCGGCGGCGATCATGGCGGCGGCGCCCTCGGCTTGTTCGGCTTGGTTGCGGATTTTTTCGCGGTGTTCTTGGAGTTGTCGCCGGTAGGCGCGTCCGGCTTCGGATGCCCAGCGGTCGCCGTTGAGTTCGTTGGCGCGTTGGTGTGCGGTGCGGATTTCTTGGGCTTCGGTGCGCATCCTGTGAGCGAGTTCTGCGCCTTTGGCGCGGGCGAGGGCGGCTGCTGCCATGAGCTGTTCGGCGAGGGCGTGGCCGGCGGCGGTGCCGATGCCCATGTGTCCTGCTGCGCGGAGGATATCGGTTGGTTCGATGCGGGGCAGCTGGGGTGCGGGAGGCGGTGCGGTGTCGACGATTGTGTTCACAGGGTGTCCTTTCGGTGGTTGGGCTGGTTGTTTGTGTGCCTGTTTCTGTCCTGTGTTCGGGTTTGTTTTAGGCTAAATCTGCCGCGGTGACCGTGCAGGCCGAGTGCGTCAACCTGTGGATAACTCAGGCTTGTTTCGAAAAATTCGCACGTTTTACGCCCTCAAGACCCGAAAAATACTCCTTCTGCGCCCCCTCGTTTTGTCATATTTCTGCAACTAGCCGAGCTACCCATCACGTCCATATGCTCTGCCCGCCTCTTTTTTTCAGCGAATTCATGCAAAAATAAAGTTATGTCTCACACCAATAACACCTTCTTGCCTTCTGGCCGTATTGATCTGGGCACCGGCGAACTTGCGCTGGGCCCCCTGGACGGACGCTACGCATCCGCCACCGCACCCCTGACCAACTACCTTTCTGAGGCGGCGCTGAACCGCGACCGCATTCACGTTGAGGTTGAGTGGTTCATCTACCTGTGCGAGCACAAGGTGCTGCCGGGTCTGTCCCCGCTGAACGAGGAGCAGAAGAACGGCCTGCGCGCCATCGTGACCGATTTCAACGCTGATTCTGTGGCGGAGCTGGCTGAGATTGAGGCTGTCACCGTTCACGACGTGAAGGCGGTTGAGTACTACATTGGTCGCCGCCTGGAGGGCCTGGGCCTGGGCCACCTGGTGCCGCTGGTTCACTTCGGCTGCACCTCCGAAGACATTAACAACCTCTCCTACGCGCTGGGCATCAAGGACGCCGTTGAGAACGTGTGGATCCCTGCGGCGGAGGAGCTGATTGAGGTTCTGCTGAAGCTGGCTGAGGACGGCCGCGACGTGCCGATGCTGTGCCGCACTCACGGCCAGCCGGCGACCCCCTCCACCCTGGGTAAGGAGATGGGTGTGCTCGCCTACCGCCTGAAGCGCCAGGTCAAGCACGTGAAGGCGACCGAGTTCCTCGGCAAGATTAATGGCGCGACCGGTACTTACGCGGCGCACTATGCATCGGTGCCGAGCGCTGATTGGCAGAAGATTTCTCGTGGTTTTGTGGAGCACCTGGGCCTGACCTGGAACCCGCTGACCACTCAGATTGAGTCGCACGACTGGCAGGCTGAGCTGTACTCGGATATCGCTCATTTCAACCGTGTGTTGCACAACCTCTGCACCGATGTGTGGAGCTACATTTCGATTGGTTTCTTCCGTCAGATTCCGGTGGCTGGTGCGACCGGTTCGTCGACCATGCCGCATAAGGTGAACCCGATTCGTTTTGAGAATGCGGAGGCTAACCTGGAGCTCTCCAACGCTCTGCTGGATTCGCTGGCTTCGACCCTGGTGACTTCTCGTTGGCAGCGTGACCTGACTGACTCCTCGGCGCAGCGCAATATTGGTGTGGCGTTTGGTCACTCGGTGCTGGCTATCTCCAATGTGGTGAAGGGTCTTGAGCGTCTGGATATTGCGACCGAGGTTATTTCCGCTGATCTGGATTCCAACTGGGAGGTTCTGGCTGAGGCGATCCAGATGGTGATGCGTGCTGAGGCTATCGCGGGTGTTCCGGGCATGGAGAACCCGTATGAGCGTCTGAAGGAGCTGACTCGTGGTCACCGCGTGGATGCCGCTCGCCTGAAGGAGTTTGTGGCTACTCTGGGCCTCTCCCCCGAGGCTGAGGCGCGTCTGTCGGCTCTGACTCCGCACACCTATAACGGTATTGCGGCTCAGCTGCTGGATCACGCAAAGAACGCTTAGTCCGTAGCAAAGATATAAACTAAAGACCCCGGGTCCCTGCATTCAGGGATTCGGGGTCTTTAGTGTGTTTGGGTCTTGTTAGCCAGCGGGTTTAGCGGCCGAGCATGCGGCGGTGACCAGTTTCGGTGTCGTTGCCCTTGCCGCGGGTGAAGACCTTGCCAGCTGCCTTACCTGCATCCTTGACGCCCTTGAGCAGGGAGCCAGCCACGCTGGAGGAGCCTTCCGAACCTTCGCCGCCCTGTACGCGCGGTGCACGCGGGGTAATCATGAGCTCTGCGGGGAAGTAGGCGGGTGCGTCGCCGAAGGCTCGGCGGGTGTTGCGCACAACGTCCTTGCCGAGGGTCAGGTTTGCGCCGCCGCCAACGATTGCGCCCACGCCGAAGGGCAGGGCACGGCCGAGCAGTGCGCCGGTCTGGCGGGTGAGGAAGCGGCGGATGAACATGTTTCGGATGGTGCGTTCGACGCTGAACATCTTGCCGTTGGAGGAGTTGCCGAGCAGCATGCCCCACTTGTTGGAGACGCCGCCTGCCTTGCCGGTCTGCAGCAGCACGGTGTTCATGAGCTGGGAGCCTTCTTCGCCGAGCATGATTGCCATGACCATGGCGCGGGCGGTTTCGGGGTCGTGTACGTGCACGCCGTGCAGTTCTGCGACTGCCTGGGCGTAGAGGGCGGTACGTTCGAGGTAGCCGCCGACGGCGAGCGCCGACAGGCTCATGGAGGTGACGGTACCTACGCCGGGCACGAATGCGGATGCGCCGGTGACACCGCCGATGGCGGTGATGTCGCGCAGGTAGGTGCGGTCGAGGCGCTTGTGGATTTGTTCAGGGGTTTCGTCGGGGTGTGCTTCACGCAGTTTTTTGACGATGGACAGCGCGAGCGGTCGTTGCATGCGCAGTACGTTGTCGAGGGTGTTGGTGAGCGCGGGACGGGGGTTGCCGTCTTCATCGAATAGAGACTTCTTCGGGTCAAGCATGCTCTCAGTAAATCATGGCTTGGTGAATTTTTCCTGAATATGGGGCCTGTGGTGGGGTTTGGGGGCTTAATTTCACCGAGGGCGTGGAGTTTTTTGGCGGGTTGTTAGGGTGTTTTGGTCTCTATTTGCGCCCAATTTTAAAGCGCGTAAAATTGTCGTAGATTACACACTATTCATTATTTGCATAGTGCGTGACCTGTTTCACGATGATTCGGGTTGCGCCTGATGACAGATAGCGGCTGATACCTCTTCTGGACTAATAAGGAATCCTATGACTTCTTCCACCCATACGCCCGATGCTGCGCGTTCTCCCCTGGCGACTCAGGGTCTGGGTGTTGCGTACGCGACCGGCGCGATTATTTCGGCGCAGTTCGGTGCGGCTCTTGCCAAGCAGCTGATGGGCGATTTGGGGCCCTGGGGCGTGGTCACTCTGCGCCTGCTGACCTCCACCATTTTGATGTGGGCGTTCTTCCGCCCGCAGATTCGTTCGTGGACCCGCCAACAGTGGCTGACGGTCATTGTCATGGGTATTGCGCTGACGGGTGCGAATGCATTCTTCTATGTGGCGATTGAGCAGGTTCCGCTAGCGATTGCGGTGGCTATTGAGTTTATGGGTCCGCTGGTGCTGGCGACGGTTATGTCGCGCCGCAAGCTGGACCTGGTGTGGATTGCGCTGTCCTTTACGGGCATGGCGATTCTGACTGCCGAGTCGCAGGCGAAGCCGGAGGATTTCGCCCTGGTGGGTGTGTTCTTTGCGGTGCTGACCGCTATTTCTCGTGCCGCCTACATCCTGGCAACGGAGAAGGTGGGCGCGCTGATCCCGGGTATGGGTGGCATGGTCATGGGTAACGCTGTTTCGACCCTGTTGGTTCTGCCGTTCCCGTTTATTCTGAGCGGCAATAACCTGTTGAAGGTCACTCAGGATGTGAACCTGCTGGCTATTGGCTGCCTGATGGGTCTGTTGGCTTCTGCCCTGCCGGCGCTGGGTGAGGTTTCTTCCCTGCGCCTGCTGCCCGCGCACATTTATAGCGTGGTGCTGTCCCTGGAGCCTGCGATTGCGGCGGCTGTGGGTATTGTGGTGCTTGGTGAGGCGACCGGCCTGGTTCGTTGGGCTGCTATTGCTCTGCTGGTGGCTGCGAGTATCGGTATTTCGATTTCTCACGCTCGTGCGCAGAAGAAGGCGCAGGAGGAGGGCACCATGGAGGATCCCGATCGTTACCTGCCCGGTGCGGTGGATGCTCACGCGGTAGATATTGCGCAGATGGCGACCAGCTCCATTACGATTCCTTCTGCCGCTCAGATTAAGGCTGACCGTGAGGCGAAGGGCCTCTAAACGACCGAGTTTTAGCCGTGTCAACGGTTTCTAGCACCCCCGGGTAACGAGTAGGATAGTATCTCGTGTTGCCCGGGGGTGCTCTCTTTAACTGTGCTATTCAGGTTCTTACCCCCGCCCAAATCGATACGTCATTTGTACACCTTGAGAGATGCACCGCCTCCTCGTGAGGCGCTGGGAGGAGAATCATGCCGCATACTTCATCTCAACGCCCCGCGCTGGGCATCATGTTTGTGCTGATGTCCTGCTCCTCATTGCAGTTCGGCGCCGCCTTCGCGGTCACTCTTTTCCCGCTGTTTGGTGCGCTGGCTATTAGCGTCAGCCGCCTGGCGATTGCCTCTATTGTGGTCGGTAGCGCCGTGTGGTTGGCTGCGCGTTGGCGTACCCGCCGCGGCGGCGAAATGCCGCCGGGTGCGCTGTCTTGGTCGAAGGAGCAGTGGCGTGCCGTCATTATTTTCGGTATGACTTTTGGTCTGATGAACGGCTTCTTCTATTGCGCGATTGACCGCATCCCGATTGGTTTGGCGGTGGCGGTGGAGTTCTTGGGTCCGCTGGCTTTGGCGTCTATGCTGACTCGCAGGCTCCGCGACGCGGTGTGGGTGCTCTGCGCCCTGGTGGGCATGCTGGTGCTCGGTTATGAGGCGGCGATCGGCAAGGATACCGACTACCTGGGCCTGACGTTCGCGCTGATTGCCGGCGTGTTCTGGGCGCTGTATATTCGCTCCAGCGCGAAGGTGGGTGCCCTGGTTCCGGGTGCGAGCGGCCTGGCGGTGGCGATGCTTGTTGGTGCTGTGTTTATTGCCCCGGTGGCGGCGGTTGTTCCGGCGCTTCAGCCGATTTGGAATGCGGCGCAGGATCCGATGCTGCTCCTCATGATTTTTGGTACCGCCATGTTCGCTTCGGTGATTCCCTATAGCGCGGAGCTGATGGCTCTGCGTAACCTGCCGGAGCGCGTATTTAGCGTGTTGATGAGCATGGAGCCCGCTATTGCGGCGATTGCCGGTTGGGCGTTGCTGAATCAGGAGACCGGCCCGATTCGTTGGGTGGCGATTTTCCTGCTGATGACCGCGAGTGTGGGTATTACGCTGACCACCACGAAGGGCGGCTCCCCCAAGCAGAAGGGTGACGGCGAGGACCCCATTCCCGTCCCGTTACCTGAGTAAGAACCAAAATTCCACCGGCGCATGGCATATAGAAAACCCCTATAGAAAATCCCTATAGAAAACTCATAGTGAAAACTGTTGAGGCGGGTACCTAGTTGGTACCCGCCTCAACGGTTTTGTATGCCGGGTTTAGCTCTCGGCCAGCTCTTCCAGCAGGTCGCGCAGCTCATCGGTGGTGAGCACCTCCGCCGGATGCGGGCCCAGTGCGTACAGCCAGTCCCGAGTGTCCTCGTCCAGCTCGCGGGCGGTACCAACCAGCACGAGGTTGCCTTCGTTCTGCCCGCTGAGCATGGAGCTTTCGCACAGGCACCACACGTGGTCGAAGACTTCCAGCATGGCGGTTGCCTGTAGCTGGAAGAAGGGCAGACCCGCGTCGTCACCCACGTTGATGGCAACTATGCCGCGCTCACTCAGGGCGTCCTTGAGTTCGCGGTAGAACTCGCGGTTTGCCAGGTGGGCGGGTGCGTCCATGCCGGTGAAAATGTCGAGGATAATCGCATCGAAGCCGGGCACGCCCATCAGCTCGGGCAGGTTCGTCAGCTGCTCGCGGGCGTCCCCCACCACCAACCGGCAGTCGGTTCCGGCGGGTAGCGGCAGGCGGTCCGTCACGAAGCCCATGAGCTCCGGCTCAATATCCACGGCAACCTGGCGGGAGCCGGGGCGGGTCGCCTGAATATAGCGCACGAGGGTGAGCGCACCGGCGCCCAGGTGTGCGGCGGTGATAGGTTCGCCGGCGGGTGCGAGCGCATCCACCGTGTTCGCAATGCGGCGCAGGTACTCGTAGAACACGTAGTCGGGGTTCTGCACGTCCACGTGGGACTGCTCGGCGCCACCGATTTCGAGGACGTAGCCGTGGTCGCTGAACCCGTCGGGGTGGATTTCGGCGCGCTGACCGCCGGAGAGCTGAATGTGCGCCACTACTTCACGCCAGCTTCACGCTTGAAGGTGCTGACCAGATCATCCACCGAGGAGGAGGAGTCCAGGCCCTCAACGACCTTGTCGTTTACGGCGAAGGTGGGGGTGCCCTTCACACCGATCTTCACGGCGTGATCGTAGTCGCGCTGAATGGGCTTGACAGTGTCGGAGGCGAGCAGGACCTTGTCGAATTCTTCGACGTTCAGGCCCAGTTCCTTGGCGTAGTCGTTGAAGAGGGTGCGCAGCTTATCGCGTTCCTTGATGTTCTTCCAGTCGTTCTGGGTGGCGAAGAGCTTGTTCGCCATTTCAAGATGCTTGCCCTGCGCCTCGGCTGCTTCCACGGCAAGTGCGGCGGGTACGGCGTTGGCGTGCATGTTCAGCGGCATGTGGCGCACGGTCACGTTCATGATGCCGTCGAGCTTCTTGGCGGCTTCTTCGAACTTGGGTTCTGCCTTGGCGCAGTAGGGGCACTGGTAGTCGGTGTACAGGGTTGCGGTGCCTGCGCCGGGTACTTCGCGGTTGAGGCGGTAGCCGACGTAGCCGTCATCGGCGGTTGCCGAGGCAGTAGCCGAAGCCGAGGGGTCAGCAGATGCCGAAGCGCTCGCAGTGGCGCTTGCGGAGGCGCTCGCCGAACCGCTGGAAGATGCCGAAGCGGAGGGTTGGGAGGAGCTGGAACCGCATGCGCTCAGTCCCAGGGCGGCGGCGGGCACTACGCCCAGCAGCAGGGTGCGGCGGTTGAGGGGTGAAGTCATGGGAGTTCCTCTCTCTACGGGTGGCGGGCTGGTCTGTGATTAATCAGTCTGTGATTACTCAATCTGTGGTTGATACATCCGTGGTTGATGTGCACTGTGATGCACTGCGAGGTGCTGTCAGCCGCCGTGGTTACAGGGTTTATTGTATGCCCCTGCCCTGAACATTCCCTATCTTCGGGCGGGTTTGCGGGGTGAATGCAGTGCACGCCATAGGATCCCTGCCGCCTGCTCGCCCCTGCGGTCGCGGTGTTGAAAGTAATTAGCCTCTCCCCCGCCTTTTTGGTACTATTGCGGGGTATGCACTGTTCGCCGGTTGCTTTCGGGCAGTTGGGAACGGCAGCGTATGTGCCTCTATAGCTCAGGGGTAGAGCATTTCCCTCGTAAAGAAAAGGTCGTGGGTTCGAATCCCACTGGGGGCTCCACATCCGCCGTAACGCGTGCCGGTTTCCGGTGTGTTGCGGCGGTTTTTAGCATCTGAGAGATGCCACGTATCTCGCAGGATGTCACCGTCGATTTTTAGGAGATTCTCATGTCTTCTCGTTCTTCACATACTCAGCGCCTGCAGAACCGTTCGCAGGCTGGTCGCCCCTCCGCGGGCTCTGCACGCCCGATGAGCCCGACGATGCGTTTTGCTCTGGTGTACGTGTTGGCGCTGGTGGTTTCTTTGGCGGTGTGGTTCTTCTACCGTTCCGTGTATGAGGATGACACCTCGTTCTTGGTGCCGGTTGTGATTTCTTTGGTGACTTCGTACGTGTGCGCTCATGCGTTGACGGGCGGCAAGTCGCCCCGCAACTAACAGCCAAACTGTAGCGCACCCGCTACTTTGAGGGCAGATGAAAGCCGCGCATCCGGTTCCCCGTTCAGGGTTCGGATGCGCGGCTTTTTACGCGTGTACTTTACGCCAGCACCTTACTTGGAGGCACGCTGGAAGTCGCTGTCGGTCTTGCCCCACAGGCCGTAAACCTTGGCGAGTTCCTTGACCTTCTTTGCACGCAGGTAACGCGGCAGGTAGGAGCCGTCGCGGGGGCCGTCGAGGGGCACGTCGAGCATCTGGTGTGCTTCTTCGATTTCGAGCTCGCTCGGGGAGAATGCCGCGTTGATGGTCTCAGCCTGGCGAATGTCGAGGGTGATCTTACCGGTCATGCCGTGGTCGTTCGCGTAGCCGCACGCCTTGGAGAGGTCAGCGCCGTATGCGCCGAGGGTCGGGCCGTCGATGGGGCCGGGCAGACCGCCCAGGGTGGAGGCGATGACCAGCTGCGAACGCACGTAGGCGAGCGCCATGGGGGTTGCGGAGGAGCCGGTGTCGCGGCGGTAGTCGCCCGCGCCGAATGCGAGGCGGAAGGTGCCGATTGCGCGGGCAATTTCGACGGAGTGGTGCACGCCGAGTGCGGACTCAATCAGCGCGATGATGGGGGTTCCGGGGGGCAGCTCGGCTGCGGTGCGGTCAATGTCGGTGGCGTGCTCTGCGGTGGCGAGCATGACGCCTCGCAGGCCCTTCACGTTCTTGAGGGCCTTGACGTCCTTCCACCAGTGTTCGGTGGTGATGGCGTTGATTCGCACCCATGCGACGACGCCGGAGTTGAGCATACGGACGACCTGTTCGCGGGCGGTGTCCTTCTCTTCAGGGGGGCAGCCGTCTTCGAGGTCGATGATGATGGAGTCAGCCTCGGATTCGAAGGCCTCTTCAAAAACTTCTTCGGAGGAGTTGGCGCGCACGAGGAGCCAAGAGCGTGAGAGGCTGGGGCGCAGCTGACGCGCACGCTCATTGCGGTGGAATTCAAACATGGTGTGTGACTTCTTCCGTGAATTGTATATGCATTGGGTTGTGCCGTAGAGGGGCAGGAAAAAGCCTGCGGTTCTTCCGCGCGTACCATCGCATTGTGTCGTCACCTCCATTGTGACGGAACCGCATAAGAAGCGTCCTACACCTCCTCTTTAAGCGTATCGCCTGTTGAGGTGCACATCAAACTAGCTTGCCTGTTGGCCGCAATTTAGGCCCTGTGTTATGCCTCAACCGGCGCTATGCCTCAACCAGTTGGGTGCGGCCCACGGGGATTCCATCGTCGAAGATCAGCTCGCCGGCGG
>ERZ772930.373-NODE-373-length-14689-cov-17.2633_pt1 | contig 14689 bp, 11 predicted proteins | sample MGYA00511685_ERZ772930 | MGnify/ENA primary metagenome ERZ772930 (study PRJEB29015, sample SAMEA2738053) | human oral metagenome | biome: human oral; feature: human-associated habitat; material: saliva | place: China | collected 2226 ... | reverse complement strand
CGCGGGTCCGGGATTGCCGAGGGAAGAACCGTCTGCCGCCGCCGTAATCGTCATGACCTCATCCTATCGGCATCCCGAGGCCTGATCGGATGGGGACGAGGCAGGGGTGTGGTGTCGCTGTCCCGCGCGGTATCTGGGAACGATCCTAGGGCAGTTGAGGTCGTGGCCTAGACTCGGGTGCGGGCGCATGATGCGCCCGTTAGTGCAGTGACGAGAATGGATCAGGACGATGAAGCCGCATACTGACGAGCGACTCAGCGATAGCGCCCGTGCGAGGACCCGCAGGGGGTTGCTCAGTCGCAAGGGCGCGCGCCGGTGCGGCATTGTTGCGGCGGCTCTGTCGGCTGCTGTGCTCCTGTCGAGTTGCATGCCTCAGGGGGCTGTGACGGAGAAACGGGCTGATCAGCTGAGTCTGGGGGATGCGGTGATTGCTGTGCGGCTGAGCCAGGGAAAGTTCTCGGCGGGGCTTCCGGACCCGCCGAACGACAACTGGATCGTGCTGCTGGACGCGCGGGGTCGGGGGCAAGCAACCCGTATCGAGGCTAAAAGGCACGGCAGTTTCACTCTCTTGTGGACTGAACGCGGTCTCTCCTTTGGCGCGCCGGATAAGGAATACGTGACGACCGATCAGGGAACACAGGAGATCGATGTTAAACACTCGTGGAGTTCTGAGTATCAACGCTTCTCGCTCCCGGACGGGAGAATTGCTGTCGTAGATTTGAGCGACGGGATCAGGGTCGACACGATCCACCCTAATGGGCGCATTGAGACGAGGGAAATCCCCGATACTAGTGGGCCGGTTGGGCAGTGCGGGCAGCACATCGTTGGGATCACCGATACTGAGGATTCTGAGAGCATCAGGTCGGCGGCGTTCGAGGCCTATGCGGCCCAGTCGGGCGGTGAGATGCCTGAGAATGTTGCTGCTGTGATTCAGATCGATGAACCCACTGGTGATGTTCCCCGACTCCTTGCGGTGGCACCTGCGATTGATGGCCTGCTGACGGGTTGGATGAGTGTTCCGTGCGATGGGAACGTCATCACGGTGCTGAGTATTCAGCAGGACGACCCAGCCGCTGTGCGTAGCGGTAAAAGGAACTCACTCGAAGGGGTTTTGGTCCTGCAGCGATGGGACCTGTCCACAGGGCAGCGCACGATCATTCCTGTGCTCGATGAAGTAGGACAGCCCATCGAAACGGATCAGGATAATAATCTCTACGGTGCTCGAGTGATTCGGGTGGGGGATGAGTACCGCTTCGTGACGAAGAAAGGGGATGCCTTCGCGGTTGACATGACGAGCGGCAACGCCCGGCACCTTTTCTCGATTCCATCGGAGAAAACTTTCGTCCCAGCGGTATTCCAGGTGAGTGAGACCGGCGTGTATGCGCTCGAGCAAAATGATGATGAGGACGTCCTCACTCTCTCCTACCAGCCGTGGGATGGGGGCGGCAAGCGTGTGCTCTTGACGACGGGCGCAATGTCGCGCTACCTCGTGGAGCGAAATCTGCTGATGGGGTACAGGCGCAGCATCGAATCCTTTGCGCTGCGCCCCGGCTGGGATGGCGGCGCGCAGTAACGTCGTCTGTCGTTGTGGGCCGCGCGCCTCTTGGGATGTGGCTCCGTCTGTTGAGTCGATGGGACGAGGCCGGGGCAGCGCGCCCCTCGTGCCCTAGACTCTGGGGGTAGGTGCGGCCGCGCCCGCTGCCGCACAGACGAGGATGAATCGATGATGAATGCTAACGCCACCGACTCACAGCTGACAGAGACGCAGGCGCGACGATGTGGCCCCCTGTTGAGTTCTAGGGTCGCACGTCGAGGCGCCATTGTGGCGGCCGCGCTGTCAGCTGCTGTGCTCCTGTCAAGCTGCGAGGCGTATGTTGCGCCGACGAGCACGCCGGTCGACAAGCTGAGCACGGGGGACGCTGTGTTGGCTGTGTGGATGCGTGAGGGGCGGTCGGTGTCGGGCCTCGGGAAGCCAACCTACGACAGTGGGATCGGGCTCCTTGATGAGGAAGGCAACGTTGATCTGAGTTTTATCGATGAGAGGACTGTGGGGGACTTGGCGTGGACTCAGCGTGGCCTCTCCTACAGCGAAGAGAACAATGAGTTTCTGACAACGGCGAGTGGAACGCAACGTATCCCGCGCCCGGCTGATCGATCATTGGAATATAGGCGTTATGAGCTCCCCGATGGGCGAATCGCGGTTCTCAGTGCGTCGCGGCACTGGGGGTATCGAATAGACATTATCGAGCTTGATGGAACGATCACGAGTGCGGAAACACGGGACACAGGAGGGGATGTTGGACTGTGTGGTTCGCGGGTTTTGGCGATCACCGACACTGAGGCATCCGAAAGCATCCAGACCTCTGCCCACGAGGCCTATACGCCTCAGTCGGGTGACCCCGTAAAGCCGGAGAAACTCGCGGCTGTCGTGCAATTGGATGATCCCGTCGGCGATGTGCCCAGAGTCCTCGCCACCGCACCGATGATTGATGGATTGAAATCAGGGCAGTTCATGTTCGCCTGCGAGGGGGATGTCATTACGATGCCGAGCATGCTGCAGGATGATCCTGTCGCTGCACGTAGCTTTGGCATGATGGCAACGACTGGCCCCATGGTTCTGCAGCGCTGGGACCTGTCGACAGGGCAGCGCACGGTGATCCCTGTCCTCGATGAGAATGGCGACGAGATCACGCTGAGCAAAGATCTGACGATCTTCGGCTATCAGGCGATTCAGGTTGGAGACGAGTACAGGTTCATCAGTAGTAGGGGTCATGCCTTCACGGTTGACCTCAGGAGCGGTCAGACCCGTCACCTCTTCACCATCCCCGCGGAGACCGTGTCGCATCCGACTTTATTCCAGGTGACCGAAACCGGTGTCTACGTGCTCGAGGATCACTACCGTGAGCACGTCGTCACGCTCTCCTACCGACCGTGGGATGGGGGAGAACTCCGCGAGGTCTTCACGACGAACAAGCTGGAGAAGTATCTGCGGACGCCGGGCGGATTCCTGTCGTCGGGCCATGAGCGAGAGATCGAATCCTTCGCCCTGCGCCCGGGGTGGGACGGCGGCGCGCAGTAATGCGTGCAGCCGTGCGGCACAGTGACGCAATGCGAGAGGGGCGGCCTTCCAACGAAGACCGCCCCCATCCGTTACAGCGTGACGCCCACCTGGCCCAGCGCGAAGGCGAATTCCTCGCAGCGCGCCGCCCACCGGCCCTCGCGCCCGGACGGGCCGGCGTGCCCGGCGACCATCTCGGTGCGCAGGATGATCGGACGCTCGAGCGGGTCGCGCGCGGCGACGAGGCCTCCTCTGGCCTCCCCGCTCACGCTCGCCTCGCCAGCCCCCGAATCGCAGCAATTGCAGCGTGTGCCGGCCCCGGCCTCGTCAGTGAAGGGCACTTGGCCGGTGGCCTCGCGCAGGCGCTGCACCCACTTGGTGGGCTCGACGAACTCCACGCGCGTGTCGTTGACCGACGTCGTCGCCATGATCGCGGGCAGGAGCGCGCCGTCGGGCACGTTCTCATACGGCGTGTAGCGGCTCATCACGTCGAACACGGCGCGCGAGGTCAGCGGGTTGCCCCATTCCTCCCACTCGCCGACGGTGAGCGGCAGGGTCGGGTCCAGGATCGTCGTGAGCGCGTCCACGAAGGGCACGCCCGCCAGGATCGCGCGGAAGCGGTCGGGGGCGGCGTTGGTGACCGCGCCCATGAGGAGGCCTCCGGCGCTGCGGCCCTCGGCGACCAGGCGGCCGGGCGCCACCCACCCGGAGTCGACCAGCCAGTCGGCCACGTCGATGAAGTCCGTGAAGGTGTGCTCCTTGACCAGCTCCTTGCCGTCCTCGTACCAGGCGCGGCCCATCTCGCCGCCGCCGCGCACGTGCGCGATCGCGTAGACGACGCGGCGCAGGATCGGCAGGCGCAGGGTCTCGAACTCGGGGTCGTAGCTGACCTCGTACGAGCCGTACCCGATCTGCCAGCCCGCGTGCGTGCCGTCCGGGCGCGCGTCGCGGTGGTGGATGAGGGTGACGGGGATGCGGGTCGCGCCGTCGCGCGCGAGCACCCACACGCGCTCCTCGACGTACTCGGCGGGGTCCCAGCCGGGCGCCTCGCGGGTGCGCAGGTTCCGCACGCTCAGGGCCGCGCTTTCGGGGTTCTCGGGGGACGAGGCCGGGGCGGGGGTGGGCAGGGAAACCTCGGCGACCGTCGGGGGCACGGTCTGCGACTGGAACTCGACGCGCAGCGGATCGGTCCACGGGGTCGGCACCGTTGCGATCGTGCGCACCGGGGCGTCGACCTCCACGCGCCGCCACGTGGGCGCCTGTTCGCGGCGGTCCCACACGTCAACCTGCGTCAGGGAGTCCGAACGAAGCGAGAGCGCCACGTAGTCCGCATGGGCCTCGACGTCGGTGATGCGCTCGCCGGGGCCGGGGCTGCGCAACGGCTCCCAGGACTCAAACGGCGTGAGGGGCGCAGGCTCGTCCTCCGGCAGGGGAGTGCCGGGAGTGCGATCCGCTAGGGCCTGCCGACTGTACGCGGAGGAGGAGGTGACGCCGAGGCGCGCCAAGGCCTCGGGCGAACCCCCCGCGGGCAGCATCGCCTGCGCGAGCGAGCCCTCCTGGGTGAGCCCCGTGTGCACGATGAACAGGCGGTCGCCGGCCGAATCCGCCGATACCAGCGTGCGGGGGCGCACCGGCATGAGCGGCAGCGGGCGCACGGAGGGGTGGGCGGGCAGCCACAGCCACGCGCGGCCAGCCGTCGACGACGAGGAATGAATGACGACGTGCCCCGGAAAACCCGAGGGCGCGAACCCCATCTCGAAGCCCCCGTCCGGCTCGACCAGCAGCAGCTCATCCGCCTCGCGCGGCGTGCCCACGCGGTGCAACCACACGTCGCACGCGCGCCACGCATCGTCCAGGCCCATGTAGATAAAGGACTGCGAATCCTCCGCCCACGCGAAGCCGTATCCGGCGCCTGCCACGGCCTCGTCGATGACGCGGCCCGACGCCTCCTGCACGACCCACGTGTAGCGCTCATCCCCGCTCGTGTCCCGAGCCCACGCGATCAGGCGCCCATCCGGGGAGGGAAACATGTCCGCCAGGCGGAAAAACTCCTGCCCGCGCGCCCACTCGTTCTCATCGACGAGGAGCTCCTCGCCCCGCGTGGGGACGCCCGGTTGGGGGACGAGCGGGATCGGGGCGCCAGCCTCGTCGAGCTCTACCGGCGCGCGGTGATGCGTCGCGTAGGACTGGCCCTGCGCGAAACGCCGGAAGTACCAGAACTCGCCCTCGCGGATTGGAACCGTCACGTCGGTGAGCGCCGTGGAGGCCTTGACCTCCTCCACGAGGCGTGCCGCCGCCTCGCGCGTCGGCGCCGTCACCGTGTCCGCCCACGCATTCTCTGCCTCCAAATGTGCGCGGACCTCGGGGTCCTCGCCGTCGCGCAACCAATCCCACGGGTCATCAAAATGCTGCCCGAACTGGTCGCGCACCCGGTACCCGTAACGCTTGGGGGCAACCGGGGGAGTGCTCAACGAGGCCTGGGGTGTGTGGTGCGGGGTCGTCTCAGTCATGGGAACCATCTTAGAGGTGGCCTGGGGTATGGGCGGCCTGCGGATTGGGGAGGCGCATCGGAAGGCGTGTCTGATGTGCTTCCCCAAAAATGTCGCACGTAATTCCCTCGCTTCTCCTTCAAAGTTTGAAATCAGATCGTTGGAATTCCGCGGTTTATGTGGGTCTGTTGACAATGAGCCGAGGGGAATTACGTGCAACTTTTGGGAGCGAGGACGTGCGAGACTAGGAGAGTGAACGACGAACAAGAAACGCGCGGATCCGCCGCGCTCGAACCCACGGCGCTCGCGGACCCACCCGTGCCCCTGGCCCCCGCGACCCAAGGACAGGCCGATCGGGGACCGGACACGGCCTCGCCCCTGGCCCCCGGCACTCCGGGGCGCGTGAACGAGGAACCTGCCCCGGCCTCGTTGAGCTTCACGCAACGACTCCTCGCCTGGGTGCGCGAATTCATCCAATTCGGCATGGTCGGAGCCAGCGCCTTCATCGTCGACATGGGGCTGTTTAACCTACTTCAGCACGGGCCGCTCGGCTTCCTCGCCGGCCACCCCAACACCGCGCAATTTCTCGCCGCCGTGACCGCGACCCTGTACTCGTGGATCGCCAACCGCCTGTGGACCTACCGCGGCCGCACCCAGGCTAACGCGACGCGCGAAGCCATCCTCTTTTTCTTCGCCAACGCCTGCGGCATCGGCATCTCCCAGTTCTGCCTGCTGTTCACCCACCACATCCTCGGGTTCACCTCGGCGCTGGCCGACAACATTGCCGTCTACGTCGTCGGCTTCGCCCTGGGCACCGCGTTCCGCTTCTTCTTCTACCACTACGTGGTCTTCACCGGGCATACGCGCGCGTAGGTTCGAGGCGCGGCGGTAGGGTCGAAACGTGAAGGAAACGCCAGAGCATTACCCGACCCCCGAAGAATCCATCGCCACGATGGTCACCATCGACGACACCGCCCTCGTCTTCGAAGGCGGCGGCATGCGCAACGCCTACACGGCCGCGCTCGTGAGCCGACTCATCGCCGAAGGCATCAACTTCCCCCATATCTCCGGGGTTTCCGCGGGGTCCAGCCACCTGTGCAACTTCACCTCCCGCGACGCTCAGCGCTCTCACGACACCTTCGTCGACCTCGTCGAAGACCCCGAATTCGGCGGACTCAAGCACTTCCGCAAGGGGCACGGCTACTTCAACGCCGAGTACATCTACCAGCAGATCTGCTACCCCGACGGCACCCTGCCCTTCAACATGGACACCTTCCTGGCCAACCCGGCCACCACACGCGTCGCGACCTTCAACGCGTCGCGCGGGCAAGTCCGCTGGTTCTCCAAGGAAGAAATGAGCACCCTGGACACGCTCGGGCCCATCATCCGAGCCTCCTCCACGCTGCCGATCCTCATGCCGCCCGTCGACATTGACGGCGACACCTACGTCGATGGCGCGCTCGGCCCCAACGGCGGCCTGCCATTCGACCAGCCCCTGCGCGAGGGCTACCGCAAGCTCCTCGTCGTCCTCACTCGCCCCCGCGACTACGTCAAGGGCCCCATGCCCGCCAGTGTTGGCGCCCTCCTGCGCACCGCCTACCGCCAGTTCCCCTCCGTGTTCGAGGGCGTGGCCCGGCGCCCCGACCGCTACAACGCGGGACGCCGCCTCCTCTTCGAGCTCGAGGAACGAGGCCAGGCCTACGTGTTCGCGCCCGACAACCTGTGGATCAACAACACCGAGTCGCGGCGCGAGCGCCTCGAGGCCACCTACCGTGCCGGCCTGGTGCAGGCCGTGCGCGAAATGCCCGCAATCAAGGCATTCCTGGGGCTGTAAGCGTCTGCGGCCGCTGGACCTGTGTCGTGGTGCTGGCGGCCCGGCAGTGGGCTGGTGGCCCGTTGGTGGGTGGGTCTCTCGTTGGCTGCGTTGCGGGCCTGGGCGCGGCTTCTGTCTGGGGCTATCCGGATAGTGTCTGGGGCTATCCGGATAGGTTGTGCGCATCTGGATAGGTTATGGGGATGTGGATAGGTTATTAAAGTATCCGGATGTTGGTTTCCTATCCGGATGTTGGTTTCCTATCCGGATGTTGGTTTCCTATCCGGATGTGTTGTCGCCCGGGGGCGGTGCCCGCTTAACCAGTTGCGTTGCGGGCCCGTGACCCGGCGCGTCGGGACATCGGAGGCTGGGGCCGCGGGAGGCGTGGCGGAGCCAAGGCTGCGCTCGTGATGATTCAGCTGGCGTGGCCGCGGTCGTTGCAGCCGCTCCCAGGCATGGTGGCCGGGCTGTTCGGTTCTTGTCGTGCCCTCTCGCCGGGTGATTGGGGGATTTTGCAGCATTAGGAGCTGTTTTACTGCGTGTCGTCGGCGTGTCGTGGTTCTAATGGTGCAATTCCCCCTGTGGGCGCCGGTGTGGAGGCTATGGGCGTTGCGCCGGGCAGTTGGGGCCTCGGAGGCAGTGCTGTGGGCTGCGCGGTAGAGAGTGGAGATAGGAATTGTGGTCGTGACGGGTGTGCTGGCTGCTCGCTGTCCTTGCCGGCGGCCCAGGCATCGTGGCTGGGCACCTAGGTTCGCCCGTTCAGTCGGGCTCTCCCGCCGCCTTTGGGCTCCCCTGCGCGGACTTCCCGCCGCCTTTGGGCTCCCCTGCGCGGCCCGCCGCGCGCAGCTTTTCGCGGCATTTCAACCATTCGCGCAAAAAAGATCCCAACCCCTACATGTAGGGGAGCTTATCTGCCAATGACCCCTAGATGCAGGGGTGCGACACGCCCAAGCCCCTCCGATGCAATGTGATGCGCAATACAATTCATATGGTTGAACATTGGTTATGCACAGGGTGGTGACGGCGCTGTCCACAGTGCTCACAGGCGCGTGAGCGCCTCAGAAAAATTGTTGAAAGGTTGTAGGGTTAGCGACAAACCCACGTGTTTGCGCGCATTCGTGGAGGCTACCTCGTCGGCCTCGACAAACCCGTGAGCGAGGGAGGTGATCCTGACCGCTCGCTCCATCCACAGGGAGTTCACCCTCGCTCGTCTCAGGGGCGGCGCACACAACATCTAGGGGTCGGTTGCGAGGGTGCCCCCAAGGTGTAGTGTTGTCGTGTTCGCGGCGAACGAGCCGCAAGAAAGCCCGCAAGGTAAGCAAACGTCCGGCCCCGAGCCGCAAGGAGACACGAACATGTCGATCACCGTCTACTCCAAGCCCCGCTGCCCCCAGTGCGACGCGACCTACCGCGCCCTCGACAAGCAGGGCGTCTCCTACGAGAAGATCGACGTCACCCAGGACGCGGAATCCCTCGCCTTCATTAAGGGCCTCGGCTACCAGCAGGCCCCCGTCGTCGTGGCCGGCGAGGACCACTGGTCCGGCTTCCGCCCCGACCGCATCAAGGCCGTCGCCGCCGCAGTCGCCCCCCTGGCGCTGCAGGCCTGAGCCGCGCCGATGAGTCCCGGCCGCGAGGCCGGGGCTTTCGCGTATCCGGGCACGAACGAGGCCGGGGCGTAATCTTCGGAAACGGCACACACACGCTCGCATTGGCGAGGAGTGAAGCGTTCGCTGATGCGGGGAAATAAGCGGCCGACTGGCTGTGAGGACCCGCCGCGCAAGACCACATACGCACACCGCCAGCGGCCGCGTGCGCCCGCTGAGCAGGGCGCGTCGACCATCCCACACGGGGACACGCCTCCCACGCGCCCCCGCCCGGGCCTTGGGGGTGAGACACTAGAAGCTCACCGTCCCGACAAGTCGGAAGGAACACCATGGGCAGCGTCGTCTACTTCTCGTCGGCGACGGGCAACACCCGCCGTTTCGTGGAAAAACTCGGCCTCCCGGCGGCGCGTATCCCGTTGCTTCCCAAGGATGAACCCCTGCGCGTGCGCGAGGAGTACGTGCTGGTCGTGCCCACCTACGGCGGCGGCAACGTCAAGGGCGCTGTCCCTAAGCAGGTCATCAAGTTCCTCAACGACCCCGACAATCGGGCCCTGTGTAGGGGCGTTATCTCGTCGGGAAACACTAACTTCGGCAAGGCCTACTGCATCGCGGGCGACATTATCGCGGCCAAGCTGGGGGTCCCCCACATGTATAAGTTCGAGCTCCTCGGTACGCCCGAGGACGTCTCCAGAGTTCGCGAAGGACTGGAACAGTTTTGGCAGAAAACTACACCGACACAGGCGTAGAGGAAGCTCCCTCCCCGGAGCTGGACTACCACGCGCTGAACGCGCAGCTTAACCTGTACGACGCGAACGGACACATCCAGTTCGACGCGGACCGTAAGGCCGCTCGCCAGTACTTCCTCCAGCACGTCAACCAGAACACGGTGTTCTTCCACGATCTGGAAGAGAAGCTGAAGTACCTGGTGGACGAGGGCTACTACGAGAAGCATGTCCTGGATCAGTACGACTTCGCGGACATCAAGGAACTGTACAAGCAGGCATACGCCCACAAGTTCCGTTTCCCCACCTTCCTGGGCGCGTTCAAGTACTACACGTCGTACACGCTCAAGACTTTCGACGGTAAGCGCTACCTGGAGCGCTTCGAGGATCGCGTCGCCATGGTGTCGCTGTACCTGGCGCGCGGCGACATTGAGCTGGCCCGCTCCTTCGTCGATGAGATCATGAGCGGCCGCTTCCAGCCCGCGACCCCGACTTTCCTCAACGCCGGCAAGGCGGCGCGCGGTGAGCTGGTCTCCTGCTTCCTGCTGCGCATCGAGGACAATATGGAGTCGATCGCGCGCGGCATCAACTCCGCGTTGCAGCTGTCCAAGCGCGGCGGCGGCGTCGCCTTGCAGCTCACGAACCTGCGTGAGTCGGGCGCCCCCATCAAGAAGATCCAGAACCAGTCCAGCGGCGTCGTGCCCGTCATGAAGCTGCTCGAGGACTCCTTCTCCTACGCGAACCAGCTGGGCGCGCGTCAGGGCGCGGGCGCTGTGTACCTGCACGCGCACCACCCGGACATCATGCAGTTCCTGGACACCAAGCGTGAGAACGCGGACGAGAAGATCCGCATCAAGACGCTGTCCCTGGGCGTCGTCATCCCGGACATCACGTTCGAGCTGGCCCGCAAGAACGAGGACATGTACCTGTTCAGCCCCTACGACGTGGAGCGCGTGTACGGCGTGCCCTTCTCCGAGATTTCGGTGACGGAGAAGTACCACGAGATGGTGGATGACGGCCGTATCCACAAGCGCAAGATCAATGCGCGTCGTTTCTTCCAGACGATCGCGGAGATCCAGTTTGAGTCCGGCTACCCCTACATCGTCTTCGAGGACACGGTGAATAAGGCGAACCCGATCAAGGGTCGGATCACCATGTCGAACCTGTGCTCGGAGATCCTGCAGGTGTCCGAGGCCTCGACTTACAACGACGACCTGTCCTACGACCACGTCGGTAAGGACATTTCCTGCAACCTGGGCTCGCTCAACATTGCGAAGACCATGGATTCCCCGGACTTCTCCAAGACGATCGAGATGGCGATCCGCGGCCTGACGGCCGTCTCTGACCTGTCGGACATAGGATCGGTCCCCTCGATTGCTCGCGGCAATGCGATGAGCCACGCGATCGGCCTGGGCCAGATGAACCTGCACGGGTACCTGGCGCGCGAGCACGTGCACTACGGGTCCGAGGAGGCCCTGGACTTCACGAACATGTACTTCATGACGGTCCTGTTCGAGGCCATCAAGGCCTCGTGCACGATCGCGCGCGAGCGCGGCGAGACCTTCGAGGGCTTCGAGGAGTCGAAGTACGCGTCGGGCGAGTTCTTCCGCAAGTACATTGACGAGGAGTGGGCGCCCACCACCGACAAGTGCCGCGAGCTGCTTTCCGCCTCGTCGATCAAGGTCCCGACCCAGGCGGACTGGGAGGCTCTGGCGGCTGACGTCGCGAAGTACGGCATGTACAACCAGAACCTGCAGGCTGTCCCGCCGACGGGTTCGATCTCCTACATCAACAACTCGACCTCGTCGATCCACCCGATCGTGTCCCGCATCGAGATCCGCAAGGAAGGTAAGATCGGCCGCGTCTACTACCCGGCGCCGTACATGTCGAACGAGAACCTGGAGTACTACCAGGATGCTTACGAGATCGGCCCGGAGAAGATCATCGACACTTACGCGGTGGCCACTCAGCACGTGGATCAGGGCCTGTCGCTCACGCTGTTCTACCCGGACACGGTGACGACGCGCGACCTGAACAAGTCCTACATCTACGCGTGGAAGAAGGGCATCAAGACCCTGTACTACATGCGCCTGCGCCAGATGGCCCTGGAGGGTACGGCGGTTGAGGGCTGCGTGTCCTGCATGCTGTGATGCTGACGTTGTTGGATGGCGCGGGGGTCGGGGAACCGGCTCCCGCGCCGTTTTGCGCATATGGGACGAGGCCGTGGCGTGGTGCGTGGAGAGTGGGGTCGGCCAGGGTGATGGCAGAAAAACTGCGTGCGGAAAACGTTCGGCATTTCGGCGTCATGCTCGTATGATTGCGGGGGAATAGTGCGTCAATTCTGACCGGAGTAAGTGATGAGTGATCCTACGAACCCCTACAGCGGGACCAGCCCGAGCACTGAGATCGTCTACGGTACTCGTCCTACCTATGGCGAGCAGGGTGCCTACGGCACGCAGCCGGGGTATGGCACGGAGCCCGGATACGGCGCGGGGCAGAACGCCTACGGCGGGGGCCAGGCCGGTTACGGGGGCACGCAACCCGGTTACGGCGGAGGTCCCGCCTACGGTCCCCAGGCCTCGTATGGTCAGCCGGCATACGGCCAGGGCGTGTACATGCTCAACCCCGCCGTCGAGCGGCTCCGCTCGAACGCGACGATGGTGCGCATCATGGCGTTCGTTAGTTTCCTGACCCTGGGGCCGTTGCTGGCGGTTCCCGCGTGGTTCTGGGGAGGGAGCCTCGTCAACGAGGCTCAGTCCATGGGCGCGCCCGCGGACGTCATCGCCGATATTCGTAGCGCCCGCTCGACGGCCGCGATCTGCTCGATTATTGAGCTCGTCGGTGCCCTCTTATTTATTTTTCTTTTCTTTGTTTTCCCGTTGATCGTTGCCATGATCGCGGTCGGTTCAGGCTACTAGGCCCGTCCCTTGGACTGAATGGACGTCATCATGAGTCATGGATATACCCCCGCCGGGAACGCCTCCGGTGGCCAGTGGCAGTCGGGTTACCCGCAGCAGGGCCCGGCGGGTCAGCCCGCCCAGCCGCAGGGCGGCCAGCAGTTTGCCCAGCCGCAGGGCGGCCAGCAGTTTGCCCAGCCGCAGTCTTACGCGGGTCACCCGCAGCAACAGGGCCAGCACGTCCAGGGTGGTGCGCCTCAGTACGCTCCCCAGCAGTCGGCACCCTACTCGGGGTATCAGGGCGTGGGCGGGCAGATGCAGGGTGGCCCCCAGCAGTTTGCCCAGCAGCAGTCCTACGTGGGTCAGCCGCAGGGCGGCCAGCAGCTGGCTTCGCCGCAGCAGCACGCGCAGGCGCGGTCCCACGGTGCCCAGCCGCAGTCTTACGCGGGTCAGCCGCAGCAACAGGGCCAGCACGTCCAGGGTGGTGCGCCTCAGTACGCGGCTCCGCAGTCCGCGCCCTTCTCGGGGTATCAGGGCGCGGGCGGGCAGGTGCAGGGTGCTCCCCAGCAGTTTGCCCAGCCGCAGTCCTACCTGGGTCAGCCGCAGGGCGGCCAGCAGCTGGCTTCGCCGCAGCAGTACGCGCAGCCGCAGTCCCACGGTGTCCAGCCGCAGTCTTACGCGGGTCACCCGCAGCAACAGGGCCAGCACGTCCAGGGCGGCGCACCGCAGTACGCGGGGGCGCAGTTGGCGCCCTCGCAGCAAGCGCAGGCGAGCACCCAGCTAACCAAAGATCCCCGAGCGGACGATTGGGTACGCCTCAAGGGCAGCGCGAACGTTGCCATTGTCAACAGTGTGCTCCGCTTCTTTGGGATCCCCTTCCTCTCTCTGCTCATTGCGTTCGCGAGGGGACACGACCTGTACGACACCGCGAAGAAACTCAACGCTCCTTCTGATGTCCTCCTGCGTGCAAGGATCGCGATGGGTACCGCGACATTTCTCTTCTTCGCGCAGGTCGCCATCCTCCTGATCGTCGTAATCAGCCCGCACAAGTGACGCGCGACTGCGCCGAAGGCGAGGCTCGGAGTAACCCGGGCCTCGTTTCTTCACCCCTGGCTCGTGGTGCGCTAACATGGAGCCGCACTTGTGGCACCTTCTTGAGGAGAAACCGTGAGCGATCCCGTCAACCCCTTCACGCAGCAGGCTCCCGACACCGCGGCCCCCGATGCGTCGGCTACGACGGGCGCGGAGGCAGCTACCCCGGGCGTGGAGGCTTCCGAGGCGTCGGCTACGACGGGCGCGGACCAGCAGGCATACGGGCAGCAGGCGTATGGCCAGCCGATGTACGCTGTGAACCCCGCGGTGGAGAAGATTCGCTCGAACGCCTCGACGGCGCGACTCCTGGCGATTCTCAGCTTTGTGTTCGGTGGACTCCTGCTGTCGGGCGGCATGTGGATCTGGGCGGACAACATGCTGCAGGAAGCCCAGGCGATCGGCGCCCCCATTGATGTCCTCGAACAGGCGCGCAGCGCCCAGTCGACCGCGAAGATCTGCTCGATCATCCACATCGCCTTCATCATCGCCGGTCTGCTCATCGGCGCGTTCGTCCTAGTCCTCGGCCTGATGGTCGCGAGTACCGCCGGCCGCTGACGCGCCGCCACGGTCGCGAGGCCTGGGAGTGGCCCAGGCCTCGGACCTTTTTCCTTGTCCGACACTTGCGCTAGTATGAGTCGCGAATCCCTGCCCTATTGTTTTGGAGCAACACATGAGTGATCCCGTCAATCCCTACGCGCAGCAGGCGCCGGCCGATCAGGCCCCCTTCGCGCAGCAGCCCAGCTATGGGCAGCAGCAGTCTTACGGAACGGGCGGCGCATACGGCCAGGCTGCCGGCTATGACCAGAGCGCATACGGCCAGGCCGGCTACGGCCAGGCCGGATACGCTCAGACCGGCTACGGCCAGGCCGGATACGCTCAGGCTGGCTACGGCCAGGCCGGTCAGCCTCCCTACGGTGAGTCGGCTTACGGCCCCACCTACGGCCAGCCCGCCTACACCTCCCCCAACACCTACCAGTACGAGTCGATCCGTTCGAACTCGACGATCGTCATCAT